>Ga0210407_10000763_pt1 | contig 33599 bp, 28 predicted proteins | sample IncBWC27MmetaG_FD_150860 | JGI IMG/M metagenome (GOLD analysis project Ga0210407, IMG submission 150860) | Forest soil microbial communities from Barre Woods Harvard Forest LTER site, Petersham, Massachusetts, United States - Inc-BW-C-27-M | ecosystem: Environmental > Terrestrial > Soil >...
AGACGATTCTGGAGAATGCGGCGCGCGAGCCGGAAGTGACGGATTTGGTGGAGTTGCTGCGCAAGATGGGAGCACAGATTTCCGGTGATGGAACGGCGACGCTGCGGATTCAGGGCGTGGAGAGTTTGCGCGGGACCGTGCATACCGTGATTCCGGACCGAATTGAGGCGGGGACGTTTCTGGCGGCGGGAGCGATTACGGGCGGAGATTTGACGATTACGCAATGCGAGCCGAAGCATTTGAGCGCAGTGATTGCGAAGCTGGAAGAGGCAGGCGTGTCGATTGAGGTTGTGGACAAGGCGACGATGCGGGTACGCGGCGCGAAGAAATTGGTGGGCGCGGACATGACGACGCAGGAATATCCGGGATTCCCGACGGACATGCAGGCGCAGTATATGGCGCTGGCGACGCAGGCCACAGGGACTTCGCTGATTACGGAGACGATTTTTGAGAACCGCTACCTGCACGCGAGCGAGATGATGCGCATGGGAGCGCATATTGCGATTGATGGACGGAAGGCCACGGTGTATGGGCCAGCAGAGCTGTCCGGGACGACGGTGCAGGCTTCGGATTTGCGCGCGAGCGCGGGATTGGTGTTGGCGGCACTGGTGGCTAGCGGTGAGACGGTGATCGAGCGCGTGTATCACATCGATCGCGGGTATGAGGGGATTGTGGAGAAGTTGCGCAGCGTGGGGGCAGACATTGAGCGGGTGCATGGGACGGGAGCATGAGGTTGTATTTCGATCGAAGGTGACAAATTGATGAGTAGTGTGCAAACCGGGTCTTATTTCTTGAAGACGGGGCGTCTGGGATTCCGGTGCTGGTCTAATGATGACCTGCCGCTGGCGCGGCAGCTTTGGGGTGATATTGAGGTGACGCGATTTTTTGGCGGGCCTTTTTCTGACGAAGAGATTGGAGAAAGGCTGGAGCGCGAGTTCAGCCGAATGGAGACGTACGGATTCCAATACTGGCCGATGTTTCTGCTGGCGGACGACGAGTTTGTGGGATGCTGCGGGTTGCGTCCTTATCGACCGGAAGAAGTGATTCACGAATTGGGATTTCATCTGCGGCCGAAGAATTGGGGTCAAGGGCTGGCGCCCGAGGCTGCGCGCGGGGTGATTGCCTATGCGTTCGAAACGATTGGAGCGAAGGGGCTGTCCGCGGGACATCATCCGCAGAATCTGGTTTCCAAGAAAGTGATCGAGAAGCTGGGCTTTTGCTATTCTCACGACGAATTCTTCGCGACGCTGGGGATGGATATTCCCTACTATTTGCTCGCGGGGCCAGGCGGGAGTCCCCGAGGCAATGGTACAGAGAGGGGACTTGCGAAAGAGTAACTAGTCTGAGGTACTTGGGCATTAGTACCTCCCGCCTATATATCTGCACACTTCGGGAGTGATAATCTTCCACCCTCATGAAATTTGCATGGCCGTCGGCTATAGCCGTTGTGGGCGGCATGTCCTCCCAACTGCGGTCCATGGGCGCAGGGAAGATGCGCTTGCGCACGAAGCTCGTCTTGTCCTTCGTAGTGCTTTCCGCGGGGCTGACGTGCGCGACACTGCTGGTAGTACGGCGAAGCGCGCAGGTGCAATTGCAGCAGCAAGTGGAGCAGGATGCGCGCAACGCCACACTGATGTTTCAGGTGATGGAGCAGCAGCACCAGATGGCACTGAGCCGCAAAGCGGACTTGCTGGCAAGCCTGGCGTACATGAGAAACGGGGACGCCACGGCGGTTGAGGACGCGAGCGTGGACCCGTGGAGGTCCGATGACTGCAACATGTTTGCGCTTGCAAACAAGCAAGGCAAGATCATTTCCCTGCACTCGACAAATACCGGGTTTCCCATTTCCGTTGCAGAGGAGATGCTTCGCCGTTCGCTGAAGAGCGGCAGGACGTCGGGGTGGTGGGTCGACGGCAAGAACGTCTACCAGGTGGTGCTGCAGCGTTACTACGAGGGCGTGCCGGCTAAGAACAACCTGCTAGGAACGGTGGCGGTAGGGCGCTCGATGGATGCCGCGGCAGCCGGTGAATTAGGGCGCATTTTTTCGAGCCAGATCCTGTTTCTCTATGGCAAAGAGGCCGTTCTGAGCACGCTACCCGCTTCGCAGGAAGAGGAAGTACTCAGGCAACTCCAGGATCAGCCCGCGCGGGAAAAGGTGTCCACCGATAACGAGCAGTTTTTCACGAGTTCCGTAAATCTCACACCAAACTCGTTCCCCGCGGCAAACCTCATCATCCTCAAATCGTATAAAGATGCGGCAGCCTACCTGGAGAAACTCAACGGGCTACTACTGGGGCTGGGGCTGGTGGCCGTGCTGGCGGGAGGGACGCTTGTATTTCTGATCTCGGATGCGTTCACGCGTCCGCTGGGAGCGTTAATGGAAGGAGTGCAGGCGCTCAAAGAGGGCGACTTTGCCTACGCCATCGAAGCGCGCGGAGGCGATGAACTGGCGGAAGTTAGCCGCGCGTTCGACGGGATGCGCGGAACGCTGCAGCGGAACGAGGAGCAACGGGTACAGCTCGAGGAACAACTGCGGCAGGCGCAGAAGATGGACGCCTTGGGACGGCTGGCTGGCGGCGTGGCGCACGATTTCAACAATCTTCTGACGGTCATTAAGGGCCATGGCGGATTGCTCATCGACCGGATGAAGCCAGAGGATGCTTTTTATGGCAGCACGCAACAGATCGTAAAGACCGCGGACCGCGCGGCTTCGCTGACCCGCCAACTGCTGGCATTCAGCCGCATGCAAGTGCTGCAGCCAAAAATTCTGGACCTGAATGCGCTGGTGGCGGACATGAGCAAACTGCTGCGGCGTCTGGTGCGCGAGGATATTGAATTCAGCTTCCGGCTAGGCGATTCCCTGGGATGCGTAAAGGCGGATCCCGGCCAGATCGAGCAAGTGCTGCTGAATCTGACGGTAAACGCGAGCGACGCCATGCCGCAGGGCGGGAAATTGACGATCGAGACGCGAAAACTGAAAGTGGATCAAGCGTACGCGCACGTGCGACCGCCTTTGAGGCCCGGCCAATATGTGCTGTTGGTGGTCACGGACACCGGCTGCGGTATGGATGCGGCCACGAAGTCGCGAATCTTCGAGCCATTTTTCACCACCAAAGAGGCAGGCAAAGGAACCGGGCTGGGACTGGCCACAGTGTATGGAGTCGTGAGGCAGAGCGGAGGGCATATTTGGGCGGAGTCATCGCCTGGAAATGGCGCACGGTTTGAGATTTATTTGCCTCGCGTCGCCGGGAAAGAAGAAGAGGTTTCGCAGGAGCGGGCGCCTGCAAAAACCAGGCGCGGGTCGGAAGTCATACTCGTGGTGGAAGATGAAGAGGAAGTGCGAGCACTGGCTTGTGAGTTTTTGCAGACGGCGGGATATAGCGTGCTTACGGCCAAGGACGGCGTGGAAGCGCTGGAGGTTGCAGAACGCTTTGGAAGTTCCATCCAGCTGCTGCTGACAGATGTAGTGATGCCAAGAATGCGGGGAACGGAGCTGGCGCAAGAGCTGCAAGCGCGGTTCGCGAGGCTGCGAGTGGTTTATATGTCGGGCTACCTGGAACAAGACAAGAGCAGCGGGGAAATCCTCGAGAGAGCCATGGTGCTGCAGAAGCCCTTCTCGCGCGACGTGCTGATCCGGCAGATCGGCGAGGCATTTGAAGGGAAGGCTGGCGTGAAGACGAAAGCGGAAAAGACCGTAGTCAGCTGATTCTCTACGCCGATGGCGAAGAGGCGTGCGTCCAGCAGTTCTCCGAAAAGTTTGGTACAATGCGCGGCACCAGTTAGGGCGGGTGCGCGCGGCTTGTTTGTGCGGTGCAGCTGGGCGGCGCGGCCTGCAGAGGAGAGCGACCATGGTGAATACAGGAGCGGTTGCGGTTGCGAAGAACGCGAGTTTGCTGGAGCGGCTGGATGAGGCGATTGCCGAGAAGAATTTGCTGAAGCATCCGTTTTACCAGGATTGGCAGGCGGGTAAGCTGAGCCGCGAGGCGCTGCAGCTTTATGCGGCGCAGTATTACAAGCATGTGGAGGCGTTTCCGAAGCACCTGCGGGTGCTGGCGGCGCGGACGGAAGGCCCGCTGCAGGGGCTGATTCAGGAGAATTTGGCGGAAGAGGAGAATCCGGCGGGGACGCATCCGAAGCTGTGGCGCGATTTTGCGGCGGCAGTGGGAGTGAGCGAGGACGACATTACGTGCTGCCCTGCCCTTCCGGGGACCAAGGCGGTGGTGCAGAAATTCCGGGAGATTTGCGGGGACCGGACGGTGGCGGAAGCGGTTGCGGCGCTCTACGCTTACGAAGCGCAGGTGCCGGAGATCGCGACGACGAAGATGGACGGGTTGAAGAAGTTTTATGGTGTGACGGAGCCAGAGGGGCTGGCGTACTTCGCGGTGCATGAGGAAGCGGACAAGCTGCACCGGGAAGCGTGGCGCGGATGGTTGATGGAGCACGCGGAAGGAAATGAAGAGGAGATTTTGGCGACGACGAACGAGGCGCTGGATGCGCTTTGGGGCGCGTTGGATGCGGTGCACAGGAAGAGTGCGGTGAATTGAAGTAAATGAGGTAGAGGAAGTAAAGGACTAGAGGCCCTCGACTTAGTCGGGGGCCTTTTTTGTTGTTATCACGAGGTGCTGCATGAGGATGCTTTGGTGCTGGCGGTGCAAAATGGAAGCGCCAATGCTCGACGACGCGGAGTATCGAAGGGTAGCCTCGTTCTTAAACAAGGGTCAAGGAAAAGGGCGGAGAGATGAAATATTCGGCGCATTTTTGCGCGAATATGAACAAATCACGGGGATACACGAGAGCAATCCAAACGCAGTGTTTCATCATCGATTGACCTTATACGGGCGACCGTGTTCCAAGTGCGAGAGGCCGCTTCGATCACCAAGAGCGAGGCTTTGCGGGTCGTGCATGCATCCGGTTCAACGTTTGGATTAAGAACTGCACTTTCTGCGTGCTAAGGACGAAAAACAGAAGGCTCCCAATAGTGTTGGGAGCCTCTTGTTTTCCTAAAACCCCTTGCTGCGACTATTCGTGGTAGCCGGAGTCGCCGCCGTCGTGTGAGTCGTGGGTACTGACGGGAGCGCCTGCGTCTGATGCGACGGGACTGCCGCTGCCTGCGGCGGCTTTTTGCTGCTTCTCGCGGGCTTCCTTGATGAGCGCTTTGCGCGAGAGGCGGACCTTGTTGCCCTCGATGGAGAGAACCTTAACGAGGACTTGGTCGCCGAGCTTGAGCTCGTCGCGAACGTCGCGAATGCGATGCTCGGAAATTTCGCTGATGTGGAGCAAGCCGTCGGTGCCGGGGAAAAGTTCGACGAAAGCACCGAACTCCGCAAGGCGGACGACTTTGCCGAGATAGGTCTTGCCGATTTCGGCGCTGGCAGTGACGTCGCGGACCATCGCAAGAGCGGCATCGCCGCCCGCTCCGCTGGTGGAGAAGATGTGCACGGTGCCGTCTTCGAGGACGTCGATCTTGACGCCGGTGGCTTCAATGATGGACTTGATCTTCTTGCCGCCCGGCCCGATGAGGTCGCGGATCTTGTCCTGAGGAATCTTGAGCTTGAAGAGGCGCGGAGCGTAGGCCGAAATCTGCGTGCGGCCTTCACTGAGCGTCTTTTCCATGGTGTCGAGAATCTGCAGGCGCGCGGTCTTGGCCTGAGCCAGGGCTTCGCGCATCATCTGGATGCTAATGCCGAGAACCTTGATGTCCATCTGCAGCGCGGTGATGCCGCTGCGAGTGCCCGCAACTTTGAAGTCCATGTCGCCGTAATGATCTTCGGCGCCGGCGATGTCCGTAAGGATGGAATATTTCTTGGCGTCATCGCTGACGACGAGGCCCATGGCGATACCCGCGCAGGGCGACTTGAGAGGCACACCGGCGTCCATCAGCGCGAGAGAGCCGCCGCAGACGGTGGCCATCGAAGAAGAACCGTTGGATTCGAGAATGTCGGAAACGAGGCGCATGGCGTAGGGAAAATCGGCTTCCGCGGGAAGCAGATTCGCGAGAGCGCGCTCGGCGAGTGCGCCGTGTCCGATTTCGCGGCGGCCAGGGCCACGAAGAAACTTTACTTCACCGACGCTGAACGGCGGGAAATTGTAATGCAGCATGAAGCGCTTGAACTGGTCTTGTGCGAAGAGCAGGTCCAGGCGCTGCATGTCTTCCTTGGTGCCAAGCGTCAAAGTGGCGAGAGCTTGCGTTTCGCCGCGCGTGAAGAGCGCGGAACCGTGAACGCGAGGCAGCAGGCCGACTTCGCAGGAAATGTGGCGAATCTTGTCGAAGGCACGGCCATCGGGGCGGCGGCGTTTGTTGAGAATGTCGTCGCGGAAGATGGTTTCGCGGAGACGTTCGAAAGCGCGCTTGGTGAGGGTACGCTTCTCGTCCATTTCCTTTTTGGGCTCTTCGGGAATGGCTTTGACGATCTCGGCTTTCAGATCGTCGATGAGGTGATAGCTTTCCTTCTTGGGATGCTTTTCGGTGTCCACGGCGTCGTGCAGGCGGGCGCCGTATTTTTTGTCGAGGTCCTTGTAGATGGATTCGTCAAAGGGTAGCGCAGGGACGACGACTTTCTTGGGCTTGAGTTGCGCGTGCAGTTCCTTGATGGCGGCGACGATTTTCTTGATTTGCGCGTGGCCGAATTCGAGGGCCTCGACTACCGACTCTTCGGAGACTTCGAGGGCCCCGGACTCCACCATCACGATGGCTTCATCGGTGCCGGCGATGATGATATTCATCAAACTCTTTTTTTGGTCCGCGACGGTGGGGTTAATGACGAGCTGGCCGTCAAGCAAGCCTACGCGGACGCAAGCGATGGGCTTTTCAAACGGGAGGTCCGAGCAATAAGCGGCAGCGGATGCGCTGGTGACGGCGATGACATCGGGATCGTTCTCGCTGTCGGCAGAAAGCACCATCGAGACGATTTGCGTTTCATTGCGCCAGGATTCGGGAAAAAGCGGCCGCATGGGGCGGTCGATGAGGCGCGAAGTCAGGACTTCCTTTTCCGAAGGGCGGCCTTCGCGCTTGAAGAAGCCGCCGGGGATTTTTCCGGCGGAGTAGGTGTTTTCGCGATAGTCGACGGTAAGCGGGAGAAAGTCGCGGTCATTGGCAGTGGGAGACATGCAAGCGGTTGTGAGCACGACCGTATCGCCATAACGTGCGGTGATGGCGCCGTTGGCTTGCTTGGCGATCTTTCCAGTTTCGAGGACCAGCGGGCGTCCGCCAACTTCGACCGTCACCTGATGCGGCGCGGGTGTGATTGTATTTTCAGACATAGATGATTTCCTTTGGCTACCCGATCACGGGGAGCATTTACAAGCTCGTTCGCAAACGAGCGGACTGGCAGAGGACACTGCCTCTGCTTCCAGTTGGAAGAGTGGAGGGAGAATCAGAGCGGGACGCGCGAAACCGCGCCGGCTTACACCACGAGAGATGCCGGCAAAATAGCAGCCGGATGCCTAACAAATTCACGTTCGGCCATAACAAGACCGACAGACAGACTCCGATTGGAATATGCCACTTCGCGAAAACGCAGTGGGAGCCGCCGTAGATTCATAGAAGATGATAGGCGGTTACTTGCGCAGGCTAAGACGTTCAACAATCTCGCGGTACCTAACCGGGTCGCGACGGTTGAGATAGTCCAGCAAACGGCGGCGCTTGTTGACCATCATGATCAACCCGCGACGCGATGCGTGGTCCTTCGCATGGAACCTGAGATGCGTGTTCAGATAGTTGATCCGCTCACTCAGAAGCGCGATCTGCACTTCTGGAGATCCCGTGTCTTTTACATGGGTCCTGTATTGCTCGATCAACACTGATTTAAGCTCGCTCAAGTGCCCTTCTCCGTCGTCCCCTGAATTTTTCCTCTTCTCTTCGACCCATTCAGGCTAACACAATTCTTACAAAAGTGTAAAGAAGAGTCCATGAAGGGCAGGAAGAGTCTTCAGAGTGGCAGAGGAATAAGGAGCCAGATGGAAACGAGGGCCTCGGCGCGGGAACAAGACTTTGGCTTACTCGATTCAGGGTTGCGCTTATCGCCGCGATTGGGTTCAATACTTTCGGCTGCATAGATTGTGCTTGAGGAGGATGGGGAAATGAAAAGGGGTTTAGCGGTTCTGGCAGTTTGTTGTCTCGGGCTTACGGTTTTTGGAGTGGTGAGAGCGGCGCAAACCAAGCCGAGTCCGCCGGCGAAGGCCACTTGCGACTTGGGCGGGGGAAAGTCCATCACCGTGGATTATTCGAGCCCGCGAGCCAAGGGCAGAAAGATTTACGGCGGGCTAGTGCCGTACGGAGAAGTTTGGCGAGCGGGGGCGAACGAGGCGACGACCTTCGTGACGACAGCAGATTTAATGGTAGGCGGCACCCATGTGCCAGCCGGGAGTTACACCCTTTTTGCGATTCCGGAGAAAGACAAGTGGACGCTGGTCATCAGCAAGACGACCGGCGAATGGGGCACGAAATATTCAGGAAAAGAGCAGGACCTCGCGAGAGTGGACATGAAAGCTTCGACGCTGCCAGCGGGAGTCGAGAATTTTACGATTGCGTTCGATCCGAACGGCGGCGGCTGCACACTGCGGATGGATTGGGAGACGACCAGAGCATCCGTGGCGATTACAAAGATGTGATGAACGGACAGGCGTAACCGCCTGTCCACATTCGAACGAAGGAGTAACACCGGGCGAGTCGGACAAAATGTCTGCCTCGCCCTTTTTATTTATGCGAAAGCAGCATCTGTGCCGCTGCGAATATGCGCTGCAGGAGAAATCTTGTCAAAGAGCGAGTTTCAGGCGGGTCATCCCGCGGTCGACGAGGAAGACGGCGAGGATGACCATCGCGGTAGCAATGCAGACGTTGAGCGTCACGCGTTCGCCGGCGAAGAGCCAGCCGAGCAGAACGGCGACGATAGGATTGAAATAGGTGTGGGTGGCGACGAGCGTTGGCGAATAGTGTTCGAGGAGCCAGTTGTAGGCGGTGAAAGTGACGACCGATCCGAAAACGATGAGGTAGGCGAGGGCCGCCCAGGAGCGATTCGAAACGGAGTGCAGGGAAAAACCGCGCCATTCACCAACGACGGTGCCTGCTGTCAATAACAGGATGGAACCCGAAAGCAGAGAGAGCGCGGAAAGCAACAGCGGATGGCCGGACAGATGGGATTTGCGAGAGTAAACGATGCCGGCAGACCACGAGAGTGCGCCGATCAGAATGGCAATCGAAGCGGTCAACATTCCGGGGCCGGAGGAGAGCGCCGTCTTACCGATCAGCAAGGCAACGCCGCAAAGGCCAAGAGCAACTCCGGCGAGGAGCGTGGCGTTGACGCGCCATTTCTTGACCACGAGTGCAGAAAGAATGAAGACCATGATCGGTTCGACAGCGAAGAGCAGAGAAGCGAGACCAGTCGGTACGCGTAGCTCGGCCCAATGAAGTGTGCCGTGGCCGATAAGAAAGAAGAGAACGCCGATGACGATGCTGGCACGAATTTGCGCGGCGGTGGGGCGCAGCCGTTTGGCGAGGCACCAGAGGAGGAGAATCGTTCCAGCGATGAGATGACGGAGACCCGCGGTGTAAAGAGGCGGGATGGTTTCGACAGCGTAACGGATGGCCAGGTAGGTGGAACCCCAGATGATGTAGGTGCAAAGGAAAGCGGCTGCCACGAGTAGGCGGTTCGGGGCGTTTGAAGCTTTTGCCGTGGCGGCGGGCGCGGCTAGCGTTTGTATTGCAGCGGAGGTTTGAGTGGTGGCCATAAGATTTTCGGGGTTTTTGTAACGAGCAATTTGTGTTATACTCGTTACATAGGCTACAACGAATTCTGTAACGAGTAAAATCGATTTATTTCATTACCATGATTAAAACGGCAGAAGAGTACCGCAAGAAAGGCTTTGGCAAAGAGTATGCCTGGATCGATTTTGTCAACAGCCAGGAATGGGATGGCTTTGGAAAACCTGAAGACCATCTAAGCGAAACCTCCTGGCTGGCGCTATTCCTGCGGCGCTGGGAATTAGCGAAGCGCGCGCCAGCACACGTACCGCACACCGACCTGCAGCGATTGCGGGAGTTTTTGCGCCACGCAGCGGAAAAACTTTCGGCGCACCGGACGCTCAGCGCGAACGAAGTCGCAGCACTCAACTCTTGGTTGAAGGTACCGGCCTGGCAAAAGCTAGTCGAGCGCCGAAATGGGTTCCGCTTAGAGCTGGCGCCGGTGAAGGATGGATGGGAATGGATCGTCTCGTGCATCGCAGCTTCGTTCGCGCAAATGCTCACAAGCGGCGAGAGCGCACGGCTGAAAATCTGCCCGAATCACGGGTGCCGCTGGGTGTTTTACGACCAGACAAAAGGCAAAACGCGGCGCTGGTGCAGCGACCGGAGTTGCGGCAATCGCGACCGCGTCCGCCGGTCGCGTGCCACGGCCAAAAAGAAAAAGTGACACGCGATCGCTAGTCCGCGTGCCACTCTTGTTCAAACAGCAGTTTTCCTTTTTATAATTCCTAGCTCTTTCGGGAACGGACGAGCGACAAGAATTCGTCGCGCGTCTGCTTATTGTGCCGGAATCCGCCCAGCATCGCGCTCGTGACCGCCTTGCCACATTGCTTTTCAACGCCGCGCATCTGCATGCACAGGTGCCGCGCTTCGATAATCACGCCGACGCCTTCGGGGCTTATTTTCTCCTGGATGGCGGCGGCGATCTGGCTGGTGAGCCGCTCCTGAATCTGCAGGCGTCGCGCGAACATGTTCACCAGGCGCGCCACCTTGCTGAGGCCGAGAACGCGTTTGTTTGGCAAATACGCCACGTGAGCCTTTCCGAAAAATGGCAGCAAATGATGCTCGCAGAGACTGAAGAACTCGATGTCTTTCACGACGACCATTTCATCGTAAGCGACGCTAAACGTGGCGCCATTCAGGACATGTTCGATGTTCTGGTGGTAGCCGCTGGTCAGGAACTTGAGCGCTTTCTCAAAGCGCTCCGGAGTCTTGCGCAGACCCTCGCGGTTCGGATCTTCTCCGATCAGCCTGATAATCTCGCGCATGTGATACGCGACGGTCTGCTCCTCCGGTAGCTTTGTTTCATGGAGCAGGATTTCTTCTGCTGGTTTGTTCACGGCCGATTCCCTTCTGGATTGTCCCCGGCATATTCGAAGCTGTTGTTTCCGGTCTCTTCGACGCGGATGCGTTCGAGTTTTGCCTTGGGGAAGGCTTTCAGGCGCTGGAATATTTCAATGCACAAATTTTCGGTGGTGGGCACCGTTTCGCGAAACGCGGGCACGTCTTCGTTGAAAGATTTGTGATCGAAGGAATCGAGCACTTCCCTCTCGACGAAGGAGTCCAGATCGGCGAGATTCGCGATCATGCCCGTGGACGGGTCCACGTCTCCTGACACGCTGACTTCCACGACGTAGTTGTGGCCATGCCCGTAAGGATTGTTGCACTTCCCATAGACGCGGCAATTCTCCTCTTCACTTAGATGCGGGCTATGCAGGCGGTGGGATGAAGAGAAACGGTACCGCCGGCCCAATTCGACCTTCAGAGGAACGCTCATCAATTCCCTCCTCCGTTCGAAGCGGGCCGGTAACAATCGGCAAAGAGGTCCGGCGTCTCGTAGAGGCGCACGCGATGAAGGTGGCCTTGCGTGATTTTCGGCTCGAGCAAGTTCCAAATGACCCGTGCGATGTTTTCGCACGTGGGAATTTGCCCCGCAAGCTCGGGAACTTCATAGTTCAAGTGCCGATGATCCATGCGCTGCATCACTTCGCGCTCGAGGATCTCCTTCAGCACTTTCAAGTCGAGAACCATCCCCGTGACGGGATCGGGTTCCCCCGCAACAGTTACTTCCAAAGTGTAATTGTGGCCGTGGCCGTGCGGATTGCTGCATTTGCCGAAGACGCGCCGATTCTCTTCCGGCGAAAAAGCCGGATTGTGGTAGAGATGCGATGCTGAGAACTCGATTTTGCGTGTGAGAAGGACCATGGATGTGCGCCTACTTGAGGCCGCCGGCAGCTTCGACGGGATATTCCCGCCCTTTCCATTCGACCTTTCCCTTTGCATGGCTCCGGTAGGAGGCCCACAGGACGCCCGCATACAGAGTTACGCCGGGCACGTAATAAAGGATGAGGGAGAAGGGATATTGGTTACGTGCCAGTTCGGAGCCGTAATTCATCTGCCGCATGATCAAGAACAATGCCGCCACAAACATCGCGAGTGGGAACTTGAGCCCCACAAAGACGAGGACAATGGGAATCCAGGGGAAAGCGTTCTCCAGTTCGCGAAAGGCTTTCCAAGGTGTTCCGCCGACCAGGCGGTAGAGATTTTTTCTCCAGCCCTCCCACATAGCGCTGAAAGACCGGTACATGCGCACCCGAACGATGCCCTTTCCCGAAGCGAACCAAAGCTTGTACCCCGCGCTCTTCACGAGCTTGGCGAGGGCGACGTCTTCCAGAATTTCGCCCGCGACGCTGGCGTGGCCGCCGACGGCTTCGTAGGCGTCGCGGCGGATCATTAGAAACTGGCCATTGGCGGCCGCAGCCGGCGAGTTGGGATTGTTCACGTCGTCGTAAGAGAAAAGTTTTGTCAGGCGGCAGTAGATAAACGGGATTAGAGCTTTCTCATACCACGTCTTGGTATGTTGTTCCGGCGAAAACGAAACCAGCGCCGCTCCAGTTTTTTGCGCGATGTACAGCGCCCGCGCCGCAGCATCCAGCTCGTGCACCGCATCGGCGTCGGTGAAAAGCAGCCAAGGATGCGTGGCTTCCTTCGCGCCGAGCGCTACCGCGTGATTTTTTCCCACCCAGCCGGCAGGGATTCCGTTGGCTTCGATCAGCCGCAACCGCGGAATCTTGCGCAGCAGTTCCCCAACGACCTCGGCCGTTTTATCGATAGATTGATCGTTGACGACAATGATTTCCGCGATTTCGGGCTGGCTGGCGAGCGATTCGATGCAGCCGGAGATGACCGCTTCCTCATTTCGCGCCGGCACAATGGCCGACACCCGTGGAACGACCTCCACTTCGATGGAGGAAGGTTCTAGCGCTGAATTGGAAGCCTTGCTGGGCATGTTTAGGCAGTGCTGAAGGGCTGTTTCCCATCCGGGGCGGATACGTTAGTATAGCACTCGATGACCATTCTTCGAAAAATAGCGGCCTGGGGCGCGGTCGCATTGGCAGCAGCAATTTTGGTGCTGTTTGCCATGCCCAGTTACCGCCAAGGCGAAGCCTCGCTTGCGGGCAAGACTGCGGAGGACTTTGCTTTGCAGCTATCCGGGAAGCCCGCGCACCTCTCTGATTTGAGAGGCAAAGTGGTGGTGTTGAATTTTTACGGCACGTGGTGCCAGCCATGCATTGAGGAAACGCCTTCGCTCAATAGGCTTCAGAAATACATCGACTCGCGGAATGGCGTAATTCTGGGCGTTGCTGCGGACGAGGACCTTGCAGCCTATGAAAAATTCCGCCGCGACCAGGGCGTCATATTTCCAACGTACCGCGACCCGGCCACAAAAGACGATCGTTCGCCGATTGCGCTGTCCTACGGGACGTCGATGTATCCGGAAACTTACATCCTCGACCGTCATGGAAAGATTTTGCGGAAGATGATCGGCCTCCAGCAGTGGGATTCGCCCGACATGCTGGCGTATTTTGATTCGATTCTGGGACAGCTATAAGCAAAGTTTGCAGTTGTCAGTCATCAGTTTCAGCCAAAAATTCAGAAATGGGTTTGCGGGTCCGCGCTCACTCGTAGCGCAGCGCTTCGACAGGATCGAGCTTGGCAGCCTGCATGGCGGGGAGCCAACCGCTGATGACTCCGACCACGATCAAGATAGCCGTGGACAGCAGCATCGTCACGAGAGACAACGTTAAGTGGATATCCACCTTGCCGGAGTCATCTTCGTAAGCAGGCCCTAGGAACGGCAGCGTGCCGATCGCGGAAGTGATGGCGGCGGAAAGCAGCATGCCGATGACTCCGGCGGCCAGCGTCATCACCAGCGCTTCCAACAGAAATTGCCAACGAATGTGAGACTTTTTCGCCCCAAGCGCACGGCGGAGCCCGATCTCGCGGACTCGCTCTTCGACAGACACCAGCATGATGTTCATCACGCCGACGCCGCCGATTCCCAGCGTCAGTGCTCCAATGAAAAAAAGCAGGGCTTCGATGCCCAGGGTGATGCCTTCGTAGATGGGCTTGAACTCCTGCCGGCCATACATGGTGATAGCGCGTTTGTCCGTTGCAGAAAAACGCTGCCGGCTGGCGATCGCCGCACGAAACTGCTGCATGGCGTCAGCTTCGAAGTTTGGCGCGACGGGTTCGAACAGCATGACGCTGGCATAGCGCGCATCCCAAAGATCGCCCGCAGTCGTGTACGGGATGAACGCGGATTCGTCATCGCTGGTGAAATAGTTGCTGTCGGAAAATTTCGTGTCCATCGATCCGATCACGGTGAACTTGACGCCATTGATGCGCACAGCCTCGCCAATGGCCGGCGTGCCGCTAAAGATTTTTTTGCGCAGCCGCGCGCCGAGAAACGCGACCCGGCGCCTTTCGGCAATGTCTTCCGGAGAAATCCAGCGGCCCTCGATGGGAATCTCGGTGCGCATTTCGCCGTATTCCGGATAGACGCCACGGATGGCGGTGTCCGAAAGCCGCTGCTCGTGCGCGATGCCCCAGAAGCGGACGGTTTCGCGCGTGACGCGTTTGATCAGCGGCGATTGCGCCTTCACCCAATCAGCGTCCTCCTGTTCGAAGCGCACCGCCTTGCCTGCGCGCTCTCCACCCGCCTGTTCGCTGGTCGTGCCGGGCCAACAGACAACCGCGCCTTTGCCAAAAACTTCGAACGTATACATCAAAACGTTGCGGAACCCCGAACCGTAGCTGAGCAGCAGCGTGACCGCGACGATTCCCCAGGCAATTCCCGTCATCGTGAGCAAGCTGCGCACCGGATTGCGCCCCAGAGCGGCCCAGGATTCTTTGAAGATTTCGAATAGCATTTATCCGCCAGCCTCAAAGCGAAGAGCTTCAATAGGATCAACGGAGGCGGCGCGATTGGCCGGGTAGAGGGCGGAAAGAACCGCGATCACCGTAAGCAGCAAAATCGAAAGCGCGCCGAGCTTCCAGCTTGCGAGCAAACCCGCGAAGAACGGCGGCAACGGCAAGAGATTGACGAGCGCGCAGAAACTATACGAGAGAAAGAGGCCAACGCCCCCGCTTAACGCCACTACAATGATCGTCTCCAGGAAAAACTGGCGAAGAATCGAACGCCGGGTTGCCCCGAGCGCCATGCGCACGCCAATTTCGCGAGTGCGTTCGCGAACGGAGACAAGCATCACATTCATCACGCCCAGTCCGCCGAGAAAAAGCGTGGCCACGCCAACAGCGCCCATGAAAACTTCCATGCCAACGATAATCAACCGATTCGCCTCTGCACCTTTCACGGTGTCCCAAATTCCCGCGGCCTCTTTGTCGCGGGGATCAAAATTGTGCAACCGTCCGAGCGAGCGACGAACTTGGTTCACGCAATCCGGGTGCGTCTCCAGAGACCATGGCGCGACGAGCAAGCGGTCCACCGAGTGCTCGATCGCGGGCGGCTTGTTGGGAAAATCGCGGCGCATGGCATTGAATGGAATGAAAATCTTGCGCGTGTCCACGCCGTCGTAGCTGGAGTTCTGATCTTTATGCTTCATCACCCCGATCACCGAGTAAGGAATGCCGTTGAGCCACACGGTTTGGCCAACGGCTTCGCGCTCGGCGAAGAGCTGCTTCTTGGCGTCGCTGCCCAGAAACGCAACGTTGCGGCCCTCCGCGTTGTCTTCATCGTTGTAAAAGCGGCCTTCGGCGACGGTAATGCTGCGAATTTCTGTAAAGGGCGGAAGCGCGCCAACGGCGTGAACCGTGCCGCTATTGAAAAGGCTGTGAACTTGCACGTCGTTGCCAAGCTCTGGCATCACGTACTTGCAAGCTGGAGATTCCTTCGCAACTTCCACGTAGTCGTTTTCAAGCCAGCGCACCACCCGACCAGCGCGCGCTCCACCCGCTTGCATGCTGGTGCGCCCGGCAAAAATAATCATCACATCCTTGCCAAACGATTCCTGATTTCTCTGGATGCCCACACCCAGCCCTTCGCCCGCCGCCACCATCACCGTGATAGAGATAATTCCCCACGCAATCCCAAACATGGTGAGCAATGTGCGCCGCTTGTGCGCCCAAAGTGTGGCCAGCGTATCTTTCAGCAAGTCCTGGAATGACATGGCGCAACGCCTCGGCATTGCTCTACTGCAGTACGACTTGCTGCTTTTCGTTGAGGCCTTCTACGATTTCCGTCTTCACGCCGTTGGAAATTCCGAGTTTTACGTTGAGTTTTTTCTTCCCGTTTTCGGCCTTCGCATCGGGAATTTCCACCGAAGCGCGGCGTTCCTTGTCGTAAATCAGCGCCGCCTCGGGAATCATCAGCACATCTTTTTTCTCTTCCAGCAAAATTTCCGCGTTGGCGCTCATGCTCGCTTTCAGTTCGCCTGTGGAATTCGAAATCGAGACGCGCACTTCAAACGTGGTGACGTTATCCTTCTCTTTGCCCAGCGGAGAAATCTTGGTGACTTTGCCCACGAATTTCTTGTCCTTGAACGACTCCACCACGATGCGCGCCGCCTGGTTCAAATAAACCTTCCCGATATCCGCTTCATCGACCTTACCCTGCACGTACACTTCGCTCACATCCCCGAGCGTCATGATCGGCGTGGCCTGCGAACCAAGAATGAGTATGGAGCTGACGGCGTCCCCAACATTCACGTCTCGCGAGAGCACCAATCCATCGATGGGACTTACGATCGTCGAATTGCGAAGATCTTCCTCGGCATTGTCGAGCGCGGCCCGCGATTGCGCCACGTCGGCCTCCGCCTTGGCGATCTCCGCCCGCGAAACCTCCAGCGTGGCCACCGCGCTGGTCTGCTTGTTTAGCGCTAGCCGGTAATTCTTCTGCGCGTCTTCCACCACCGACTGCGCCACAACTCCCTCATGGAATTCTTTTTCTGCGCGCTCCATGCTGAGTTTCAGAAAGGGCACATCCGGCCCTTCCGAATCAACTTTATTTCGGGCCAGCGCCGCAATCGCCGAATTCCTCGACGCTTCCGCCGCCTGCAGATTTGCTCGTGCCGCCCGTTCAGCCGCTTCCAGCTGAATCTTGTCCAGCTCCGCAAGAATTTGCCCGGTCTTCACCCGGTCGCCGTAATCCACATAAATCTTTTTCACGATGCCGCTGGCTTTGGATTTGATATCCGCCTTCGAGAGCGGCTGAATTTTCCCGGTGGCCACCACCACCCGCGCCAAATCGCCGCGCTCGACAGCGGCCAGCTTTGAAGGATCGATCGCATGACTCGGACTAAGCGCCGCTTTCACGCCAAATCCACCGCCCAGCAACACGAAGGCCACAATCACCGACCAAACGATTCGTTTCCGCCGTTTCTTGCCGTTTTTTCCGTTGCTTGACCCATTGCCATTGCTGGACATACCCGACCCCCGCGATTCTTGGCCTCGCTGCTATCTATCTGTACGAAACGCATTACGAAATGTTCCGTAGAGCCAGGATTTATAGACGAATGAGCAAGCCTTTGGTCAGGTATCGTCCGCCATTACTGGTTTGACGCGCTTCCAGTCAGCGGCCTATCATGCCGCAACAGGTTTCACTTGGATGATTGGCAAGAGATTCGCGCACTACGCGGTCCTCGAGGAGGCTGGGGCCGGCGGCATGGCTGTCGTTTACCGCGCGCGCGATGAGACTTTGAACCGCGACGTGGCCCTCAAACTCCCCTGGGGAAATTTGCTCAGCGACGATGAGCTGCGTGCCCGCGTTCTGCGCGAAGCGCGCGCAGCCTCCGCCTTGAACCATTCCAGTATCTGCACCATCTACGAAGTGGGCGAAATAGATGGGCAGCCCTACATCGCCATGGAGTATGTCGCGGGCGAAACTCTCAGCAACAGGATCCCTCCTGAAGGTCTGCCAACCGAGTCCGTGCTCGCGCTTGGCGCACAAATCTCCGATGCCCTGGACCACGCGCATACCCGCGGGATTCTTCACCGCGACCTGAAGTCCTCGAACATACGGTTGACACCAACCGGCCAGCTCAAGGTGCTGGACTTCGGCCTCGCCTTGAATTTCAACGACACCTCCGTCGATGGCGCTACGCGTTCCACAAAAATGGATTCCGACAGTGGCGCGGGGACCACTGCCTACATGGCTCCGGAATTGCTCCAGGGAAATCCCGCCGACACGCGATCCGATATCTGGTCCCTCGGCGTACTTCTTTTTGAACTCGCCGCCGGAAAGCTTCCCTTTCAGGGAAGAACCAAATTTGACCTGGCCACTCACATACTGCGAGAGGCTCCCGCTGCCCTGCCAACGCACGTCACGCCTGGTCTTCGCGCCGTCATCATGCGCTGCTTGTCCAAGGACCCCGACAAGCGCTACCAGCGCGCCAGCGAAATTCGCGCCGCGATGGAAGCGCTGCAGTCCGATACCGGGACCGCGCTCCCAGTCGACCACCACGCCGCCCGCAAACGCACATCCTCCTACTTGTTGCCGGCTCTGGGCCTCTTGGCCGTAGCAGCCGTCCTTCTGCTCATTTTTGGTCGCGGAATCAAAACGGTGCCTCGGCCCGGTACGAGCGGCAAATTGCGCCTCTTCGTATCGTCGGAAGACAATTTGAGCGGTCCCGCGCTTTCCCCTGACGGCAAGATGGTTGCCTACGTTCAGGAGGCTGGCGGCAAAGACGAACTCTACGTCAGTCGTGAGGCGGGCGGCGAGCACATCCGGCTTACCACCGATGATTCACAAAAGGACGACCCGCAATTCTCTCCTGACGGCGAAAAAATCATTTTTACCCGGCGAATTGCCAACGCCGCGGAATCTGAACTTTGCGTCATACCGGCACTCGGCGGCGCCATCGTCCCGATCATTTCCGGAGGCGAACTTCCCTCTTGGTCTCCCGACGGTAGCAGGCTGGCCTTCATTCTCCGAAAACCAGGACGGCCGGAAGCCCTGGCTACCTCCGGCGCTGACGGCTCAGACGTGCGCATCATTTTGAAAAGCGACGATGTGTTTCCCTTCTTCGGCCGCATCTCCTGGTCCGTGGATGGCGCACTCATTGCCATTTCGCGCAGCCGCGGAGGCATGAATCGTGAAATTTGGACGGTGCCTTCTCAGGGTGGGCCGCCGGCACGTTTGACGAAAGATCAGCAAGGCGTGGTCAGCGATTCGCCGGTCTTTACCGCCGATGGCCGCGCTGTCATTCACCGTTCGAACCGCGGCGGCGCCTCGAATCTTTGGTGGCAGCCGCTCGATAACACCTCGCCTGTCCAATTGACGGCCGGCGCCGGCCCGGACACTGCCCCGAGCGTCGCGCGAGACGGCACGATTGCTTTTCTGAATTCTCGGTCGCGGATCACCCTGTTCCTCTATTCGCTCACCGATGGCACCACCACAACTCTGCTGACCGACGCTTCGCGATTGTGGGCTCCCGCATTTTCACCCGACGGCAAAGAGATCGCCTATTCCCGCGATCAACCCGATGGGTCGTGGCATCTTTGGATAATTCCCGCCGCCGGCGGCGCCGCGCGCCAAGTTACCTCTGGAAAAGTGCCGGAGATTTATCCCCGCTTCACGCCGGATGGCACGGCCATTTACTTCAATACTTGGGGAATGGAACCCCTCAGCATTTGGCGCGTTCCCCGCATGGGCGGACTCTCAAGTCCCTTAGCCAGTCCGGGAGTACCAAGTGACGCCTACGCCGACGTCTCTCCTGACGGCAAATCGTTGGTCTTCACACGCACCGAGAACAAAGTCTCCCGCCTCTACGTCACATCTACGGACGGGACCGGCGCACCTCGCCGCGTTCTCGATTCGCCTGCAACGGTTCCGCGCTGGTCTCCTGACGGAAAATGGATCAGCTTCAGCCCCAACCGTGGATTTTCCAGCGGAATCTTCATCGTGCACGCCGACGGCTCCGGACTCCTGCGCCTTTCGGAATCCGGAGGGTGGGCCGTATGGTGGCCCGATGGAGATCAAATCGGCTTTCAGGTTGTTGGGCCTGACGGGAATCAACAGGTCGAGATTCTTCGCTTGAAGACGGGAGAAAAGCGCACGCTCCCGAATCTTTCTTTTTCCGGGACCAACTATCCTTTCGATATCTCGCGGGATGCCAAGTGGCTTGTCGCCACAAACGCTCAACACCTTTCCGACGAGATCTGGCTCCTGGAACCCGCTGCGAAAAAGTGACGCACCTCCAACCGCACGCGTTAGAGCGAAGCCTTCCGCAGCCGCAAAGCGTTGCCAATCACCGAGACCGAGCTAAAACTCATCGCCGCGCTCGCCAGCATCGGGCTGAGCAGCCACCCAAAAATCGGATACAACACTCCCGCCGCTATGGGAATCCCGATCACGTTATAGAGAAACGCAAACGCCAGGTTCTGCTTGATGTTGCGAATGGCCGCGCGGCTCAGCTTTCGCGCCCGCACGATCCCCCGCAAATCGCCTTTCACCAGCGTAATTCCCGCGCTCTCCATCGCCACGTCCGCCCCCGTGCCCATCGCGATCCCCACATCAGCCGCCGCCAGCGCCGGCGCATCGTTAATCCCATCGCCCGCCATCGCCACAATCCGGCCCTCGGCACGAAGCCGCTTTACAATTTCGCTCTTTTGCGCCGGTCGGACTTCCGCTTCCACTTCTTCAATCCCAAGTTCGTGTGACACTTTCATTGCAAATTCACGACGGTCTCCCGTAGCAATCACAACCCGGACACCGCTTCCCTGCAGTTCGCGAATAGCCTCCGGCGTCGATTCCTTAACGAGGTCGGAAAGGACCAGCGCTCCCGCCAATTTCCCATTGATTGCCACCAGAACAACGCTCGTGGAAGCGCCCCGCTTTTCTTCCAACTCCATGTAGAAATACTGAGGCGAGCGGCCGGTTCCGGATTCCACTTTTTGCTCATCCAGAAATCGGACCGAGCCGACCATTATCGCATCTTGCAGAACGCGGCCCTCCGATCCGCCACCTGGTGTGGCGCGAAAATCCGTGACCGGCGCCAACTCAAGGTGCATTTCCTCCGCAGCGCGGACTATGGCCCGCGCTAGTGGGTGTTCGCTCGCATTCTCAACGCTGGCCGCGAGTCGCAGCAGAGCTTCCTGAGAGAGTCCGCTATGTTCGTAAGCGATGATCTTTGAGACCCGCGGCTTCCCCTCTGTCAGCGTTCCAGTCTTGTCCACCACCAGCGTGTCCACTTTGGCCAGGATTTCCAGCGCTTCGGCATTCCGAATCAGCACCCCCGCATGTGCCCCGCGTCCAACCGCCACCATGACCGACATCGGTGTGGCGAGCCCCAGCGCACACGGACATGCAATGATCAGCACGGAAACGCAAGCCACCAGCGCGTGCGCAAACCGCGGCTCGGGTCCAAAGATCATCCAACCGAGAAAAGCCAGTATCGCCGCCAAAACGACCGCGGGAACGAAATATGCCGCTACCTTATCCGCAAGCCGCTGCATCGGCGCGCGGCTCCTCTGCGCCTCGCTCACCAATTTCACGATTTGCGCCAGCGTCGTTTCACTCCCAATCCGTTCCGCTTGCATCACAAAGCTGCCACTCGTATTTAGCGTGCCACCCGTAACCTTGTCGTTCGCGGATTTCTCCGCAGGCATCGCTTCCCCGGTCACCATCGACTCATCCACCGCGCTCGCGCCCTCCAAAACCACGCCGTCAACGGGCACACGTTCGCCGGGACGCACGCGAAGACGATCGCCGCGCTGCACTTGCTCGAGTACAACGTCTTCTTCTCTTCCCTCGGTATTGAGCCGGTGCGCTTGCTGCGGCGCCAGGTTCAACAGCGCGCGAATAGCTCCGCTCGTTTTTTGCCGCGCGCGCAATTCCAGCACTTGGCCCAGGAGCACGAGTGTCGTGATCACCGCAGCCGCTTCGTAATACACCGGAACGCCGCCATCCATGGCGCGGAATGACGCTGGAAAAATCTGCGGAAAAAGCGTGGCCACAACGCTATCGAAGTAAGCCGCACCCGTCCCTAGCCCAATCAACGTGAACATATTCGGGCTGCGATGCACCAGCGACGCCCAAAACCGCTCGAAAAACGGCCAGCCTCCCCAAAGAACCACTGGCGAAGCCATGAGCAGCTCGATCCCATTGCGAATATTCGCCGCTAGATGTACCCCCAGCGCTTCGCCAAACATGGAAAGCACCAAAAGTGGCGCCGATAGCGCGGTGCTCACCCAGAAGCGTCGCAACATCGACTCGTACTCCGGATCAGCTTCCACCTCCGCGGAAATGTCCATCGGCTCCAACGCCATCCCGCAGATCGGGCACGCCCCCGGACCCATGCGCACGATTTCCGGATGCATCGGGCAGGTGTAACGGCTTGCTTTCGCTCCCTGCGCTTCCCGTGTTTCCCGTCTGTCCTGAAGCGCGGTGGCGATCGGTCGCGACTCCGCTAGAGCCGCCGGCTCTATCTGCGCAAGCGCGACGTGCGCGCCCTCCATGCCCGCTGCACCCGGTGCGCTCAGATACTTCTCCGGCTCCTTGCGAAAACGCTCCGCGCACCGTGCCGAGCAAAAAACATACTGCTTCCCATCGTGCACTGCTTTCCCTGCGGCCTTCCCAGGGTCCACACTCATCCCACAAACCGTATCTCGCTCCACCGCGTCTCTCCTCGATCCTCAGATCCACTCTTGCGCTTTACTCCCGCGCTCTATTCTTCCGTTCTATTCGTCCGCTCTACCCGTCCACAAACGCTCCCCGTTCGCTTTCTTCTCCGTGCTCTCTGTCCTCGCTGTCTCTCCGCGCTCCCGGTGTTGCATCTTTCCTCTTCGGCTTTCTCGCCATTCGTCACTTCCCCCTACCGCAAATGCGCGTAAATCAATTCCAGCAACTCGTCGTACATCGCGTCCGCTTCTTCTTTCTTCCCGCTCTTCAGCGCCTTCGTCGCGCAATGATGCAGGTGATTCTTCATCAGGTTTCGCCCCACTCCCCGCAGCGCCTCCTGCACCGAAGCCACCTGCGTAATGATGTCCGCGCAATAGCGGTCTTCCTCCACCATTCTCTGCAAACCCCGCACCTGCCCCTCAATCCGCCGCAGCCGCTTCCGATTCGATTCCTTAATCTCCGGGTCGACTCCCGCTGCTTTGCGCCCTTCCACCCCTGCCTCGCACGCGCAATTCGCTAGCGCCGCATCGCCTTCCCCCGCCCTGCCTGTCTGCCCTGACTTCCTCTTCTTGCCGCCCATATACCCTCCACCCCTATTTATACCCCTGCCCCCTATTGGATGTCAAGTCCGCCGCCCCCGCTGTCTCTTGAACCCCTGCTATAATCCCCACCATGACACTCGTGGACATCACTTACGAACTGCAATCTCCGCTCACCCAGGATCAGCTCCGCCATCTGGGCCAATTCGCCAACACCTACGGCCTCCGCAGCTTCCACGTCGACGAAGCCAAGAACCAGTTGTCCTTCGAATACGACGCCTCGCGCCTCCGCGAGACCGAAGTCGCACACGTCCTCGGCAAAGCGCGCATTGCCGTCACCCGCAAGGTCAACTAATCAGATTTGGCGTTTGATTCGGTCTATCTAAGGCTGGAACAAAAAAGTGGGGCCCCCGCTTGGGATCGGGGGCCCCTGAAGATGCGTTCCGTTGCTGGCGTCGTTTTCACACCAGCGCGTGGGGTCATCCATCCTAGCTTCCCTCTCAGAGGCAGGTGGGAACGAAATGTAAAAAGTGACAAGCAAGCCCCTTCCCCCTCGCTTGCCTCTCTCCACATCCCGTCATATGGAACGCATCCACGCCTACCCCTATTGCAAGACCCCAGCCATTGTTGTCGCACCCTGGATATAGATTTAAGCCTTCTCATTTGAAAGACTTAGACTTGCCCCCGCATTTCTGCATCGCTCCCATTTCGTCCCTTGATTCCAATATGGAACGGCTCCAAAACTGATTCGGGAACTCTCGCATTCTCTTCCCCTCTTTCGCGCCTCCAACCTAGTTCCAGGACCCCAGTAATAAAACCATCAGCCTTTCGGAGCCATAGGTTTTTCTTTCCACTACCCACACAATCTGCCTATGCTCTGGCTTTCTCCGCTACCCGCTCCTTTAAGGTCCCACGGCCCGCGCTTGTTTCTTGCTTCCTCCCTGCTTCTAACCACCGCTTTCAGTCTGCTCGCTAACACACCCGATTCACTTCGCACGGTTCCCGCCGGCGAGTGCTATTGCCACTGCTCCGAATCCCACGCCCGCGCCGGCTGCGTCAAAATGTGCGAATTGAAAAAGTACGCTTCCCGCTGGTGGGCCACCTCCTGTGCCAAGCCCCGCATCAAGCCTCCCGCCGACAATTCCGGCGCAGGCCCTCGCCTCCCCCACCCCGACCACGCCGAACACGCCCAACTCGAACCCGCCCGCTGATCCCCAGATTTGAGAGAGCTTCGGGAATGTAACCTTTTGTCCCTTGACAAAAACTAACTGTTCGTCTACTATACGGAATGGGAAAACTCCGGTTTTTCCGTGTAGCGCTCCGACCATGTCGGAGCGTTTTTGCTTTACGGCCGCCCGAAAAATGCGTCCCGTAACCCCTTTAGATGCAACACTTCCATCGGCGCTCATAAGTGTTGCATCTAAAAGACTTACGGAAAACCTAACCCCTTTAAATGCAACACTTACAAAAAACCGGGGGGGGTAGAGGCCTCCCACGTAAAACCGTATCCCCTTGTTCCGATACCGGGAATTAAGCGCGGACCGCAATTCCTGCAGTGCACCGATAAGTCCAACCGGTTCCGATTCTGCAAGACGGCCAGAAGGACGAAATCGGGAGCTCTATTGCTTTGACGAAGGAGCGACAGCCACTTGCTGTGGAATTTTCCCGCCGGATTGGCCCGCCTGCTGCGGGGCTTCTTCCAGGAGCTTCGCCAGGATCTCCGGAATCTCAAAAATCGCCCTGTTGTCGAGCGCGGCCACATTCTTGCGAAATTCTGCCAGTCGCGTCGGATCCAGCATTCGCCGCACTCCGGTAACGACATCGTCAAAACTCTTGAGCACGATTCCGACGCGTTTCTCTTCCACCCACTGTGCGTTATAGCGCTCTTGCGGCAGCGTCCAGGCGTTGCACTCGATCAGCACCGGCAGCTTCCGGACCATGGCCTCGGCGATACTTCCTGGCCCCGGCTTGCCAATCAGAAAATCCGCCGCCCGCATCAACTTGTGAATCTCTTTCGTGAAACCGATGACTTGCACCGGCATTTTCCACTGTCGCGCGCGGAACTTGGCGGCCAGCGTTTCATTGCGGCCGCAAATCAAAATGAGCTGCAGCGGCATTCCCGCGGCATCGAGCCTCTCCGCGATCTCATACATCACTTTCGATCCGTGTCCGCCAAAAAGCACAATGGCCGTCGGCAGCTCCGGCTTGAGCCCCAATTCCTTTCGCAGCGCAATGGGATCGGAATTATCCTCCACGTAAAAATCCGGACGCAGGATCATCCCCGACGTGCGGAAAATGTGCGCCTCATCGTGGCCAAATGAGCGCGCCTGTTCCGCGGCCTTTTCCGTCCCCGCAATCACGTACTGCTCCTTGATCGGCTCGATCCAGAAACGTGGCGGATAATCCGCCAGGTCGGTAATCAGTGTAACGAACGGCTTTCCTGGACAAACTGCATTCCAGCTCTCGTAAATCTCTCGATTGAAATGCGGAATCACCGAGACCAGCATGTCCGCCGGCTTCTCCCGCCAGAACTTTTCCAGCAGCCGCACCATCGGCCCATGAAAGATGCGAATAGTCAGCTGCAGCACTTTCAGCAACTGTGCGCTGCCCAGTGTCCACCCGTTTTGCAGGATCGTGTTGTACTGCTGCTGGATGCGAATCCCCGTCAGCTTCCGCAGCACGTCCAAATCGTCCGTCAGGTCTTGGAACTGGACCAGTTCCACCTCCCAGGGCCGCCGCTGCTGCTCGATAATGGCCTTCAGGGATATGGCGGCGTTCCGGTGCCCACCCCCCGCATCATGGAAAACTATGTGTATTTTCTTCATAGTAGGATTCTGCCATACGCTTATTGTTCGCCGCGAAGAGCACACTCTATGCCATGTGGATAACTTTGTAAACCCATTGTGTTCATAGAGTTCCATGGGCACATTCACGCAGATTTCGCCACCTCTTCACAGACTGTTCATATCTGTGGTTAACAATAGTTTCATGCGCTGCGACCTCCACATTCACTCGATCGCCTCCGGTATGTGTAACACTCCTGGCCTGGACCGGCTTTGCCGCGAGTCCTATAACGACCCCGCGGAAGTCTATGGCCGCCTCAAGCAGCTGGGTATGACCATGGTCACCATCACCGATCACGACTCCATCGACGCCGCGGAGGTTCTCCGCAAACACCCCGATTTCTTTCTCAGTGAAGAAGTTACGGTTCGTTTGCCTAGCGGAACCGAAATGCACTTGGGCGCCTACGCCATCACCGAGCGCGACCATGTGGAAATCCAGCGCCGCCGCAAGGACTTTGTTTCCCTGCTCATGTACCTGACCGAACGCAAGATTTTCTTCAGCGTCAACCATGTTTTCTCCGGGCTCACCGGGCGCCGCGAAGCAGAAGATTTCAGCTGGTTCGCCTCCTACGTGCCGGCCTTCGAGACCCGCAACGGCCAGATGTGGCCCCAAGCCAACGAAAGCGCGGCTCGCCTCGCGGCCAGCCTGGGCAAAATTGCCGTGGCCGGCAGCGATTCCCATGCTCTTAGCGGCGTCGGCCTCACCTACACGGAAGTTCCCGGCGCGCGCACCGCCGACGAGTTTTTCGCCGGTTTGCGCACCGGGCGCGGCCGCATCCACGGCGAGCATGGAAGCTGCGCGAAGCTCACCGCCGACGTGTACTCCATCGTTGCTTCCCTGTTTCGCGAAAAGCCTTGGACCATCGCGCTTTCGCCGCTGGCCCTACTCTTGCCGGCGTTCACCGCCGGCCACTGGCTCAACGAAATCCGCTTCTGCAAGAAATGGTCCGCCGCGCTCGATAGCGGCGAGAAGCGCCCGCGCATGTTGTGGGATATGGACGCGAGTCTCGAAGCGCGACTGGCCAGCTGAATTATATGAACGCGACAACCACAGTCGAAACAAAAATGCCGGGACCGCGAAACTGGCTGGGCACGGACAGGCTCCACGCGTTCGCGCTGACATTGAGCGAGAAATCCATCTCTCGCGTTTGCGCATCTATCTCGGCAAGAGTTCTTTTGTTTCTCCGGCCGTTCGTGTGAGGTGACGCCATGACAGTCGCACGCACATTGTGGGGCTTGATCGAACGCCGCGACCACCGTCTCATGCGGCGTATGAATCGCTGGCGTGCGCCTCGCTGGATCCGCATCTGGATGATCGCCGCAACCCGCATGGGAGATGGCTGGCTCTGGTACGGCCTGGGCATCATGCTCCTGGTTTACGGCGGGCCTCAGCGCTTTTCCGCGGTGGGAGCGGCTGGCAGCGCCGCGCTCATCGGAGTTCTCGTTTTCAAGGCGCTGAAAAAATTGAGTCACAGGTCGCGGCCTTGCCAGCTTGAACCGCATTGCTGGTCCAAGGTTTTGCCGCCCGATCAATTCTCTTTTCCTTCCGGCCATACCATGACCGCCTTTTCCGTCGCCCTGGTGGTCAGTTATTTTTATCCTGTGCTTGAAGGTCCGCTCTTTTTTCTCGCCATCAGCATCGCCGTCTCGCGCGTCGTACTAGGCATGCACTTCTTGAGCGACGTCCTCGCCGGCATCGTGCTCGGCGTGGCCCTCGGATGCGCTTCCATTACCACTTTCGCCTCCTTCGGCCTCGTTTAGTTCGCGCACGAGCGCGGCTCGTTTATTTGCATGAATTCCCGGCGCGCCGTGCGACCTTTCGCGCGAATTTCGACCTTTTGCGGTTCTTGCGCGAAAATTCATTTCCTCCGAAACAATTGAACACCCGCGAAAAATTTGAAAATCCCGCAATCCCGCCGCGCGGGTTATATTGGCGGCAGATGCCTGAAGCAACTTTAGCCCTCCCTGTCGAAACAACGGACCAGCGCCGCATTTCCGCCCCGGGCTTCTTATTGCAGGTCTCCCGGCCAGGGCTCTGGACCACCACCGCGCTCTTTTACCTGATGCCCCTGGGCCATTCGAATTTCATCCGTTCCGCGGTCTTTTGGATCGGACTGTTCTACATTCTTTTGCCGCTGGGACTGCTGCTCTACGGCGTCAACGACATCGCCGACGCTGAAAACGATCTTCGCAATCCGCGCAAGGGCACCTACCTCTTCGGCTCGCGCGGCGCGCACGAACAGCTTGCGGCATTGCGCTGGCAAATCGCCGTTGCGCAAATTCCGTTCCTTGTTTTATTTTTCTATTTGCTCGGGCCGCGCATTTTGTGGTGGTTCGCCCTGATGCTGTTTGCAGTTGGTGTTTACAACGCACCGCGTTTCGGACTGAAGGGCCAGCCACCTTTTGACGTCCTCATCCAAGCCAGCTACCTGCTCGTTTTTGTGTTGAGCAGCTGGCTGAACCATGTTGCGCAATTGCCGTGGCAAACGTTTCTGTTCGGCGCGCTGTTCGCCATGCACTCGCACATTTTCGGCGAAGTGATGGACATCGAACCCGATCGTCTGAGTGGCCGCCGCACCACCGCGACAACGATCGGCCCGGCCGCCTCAAAATTTCTCATTGCCGCAATTTTGTCCACGGAAAGTTTGCTCGTGCATTTTTATTTTGGCGACGCGATCGTCACCGGATTTCTCGGTCTCGGCTCCGTCTGGTTTGTGCTCGATGCACTTCTCTTCTGGAAAAACCGCCACTACACTCCCTTTCAGATGCGCCTCTTCCTCTGGGGCTGGAACGCCGTCGCCGTCCTCGGCATGCTCTGGAACTGGAACCATACCACGCTCACGCACGCGCATCCTTTCACGGGGAACTGACGATGGCGGGCCGCTATCTTCTAGAGATCAGCGTGGAAGCGGTCGAGGGCGCAGCCGCAGCGGAGAGGGGCGGCGCGGATCGCATCGAACTTTGCGGCGACCTGTCCGTCGGTGGGGTGACGCCGAGTGTGGAATTGATCCGCGGGGCACGAAAGCAAGTTTGCCTGCCGATTTTTTCGATGGTGCGTCCGCGCGGCGGAGACTTTGTCTATAGCCCGGAAGAGTTCGCTGCGATGAAGCGGGATATCGATATCGCGAAAGAGTTCCGAATGGATGGCGTGGTGCTGGGAATCTTAACGCCGGACAAACAAGTGGATGTTGCGCGGACGCGGAAGCTGGTTGAGCTGGCTCGGCCGCTTCCGGTGACTTTTCATCGCGCGTTTGATGAGTGTGCGGATTTGCAGAAGGCGCTGGAAGATGTGATTCAGACGGGCGCGACTTGCATTCTAACTTCGGGCGGGGCTGCTACGGCAGCGGAAGGCAGTGCGGTGCTGGGCAAACTTGTCGAGCAGGCAGGTGGCCGCATCATTATTTTGCCGGGTGCGGGGACGAACGCCGGCAATATCCGCAAGCTCGTTCGAGAGACGCGGGCGCGTGAATTTCACTCCGGACTCAGTTCTTCGCTACCACGTCCACACACGGATTACAGCGCGTTCGAAGCTGAGGTGGCGAAACTCGCGAAGATTTTGGCGGATCCGTAGAGTTCTATTGATTGCTTTTGCGTGATGCGGAATCCAAGTCTTGGCTCGAAAATTTGCAAATTAGGGTCAATCCACGCACGGACAAATCCCGACAAACTTCAATTCGATCCCCGCATGTGCACAAATTTGAGATCCAGCAAAAAAAGGGCGCAGCATGCTTTCCGGCAGGAGCCGGAATCTGCGAGCGCCCCTACAAAGTTCAGAATCGGTGAAGTGCCTTTAGGCTTTTTGAGCTTGGCGGCGGAGGAAAGTTGGGACGTCGAGGTCGTCGGCGGGAACGTCGCGGCTGACTTCGTGGACGTTCTCGCGGACTTGATGGACGACGTTGGGCAACTGTTGTTGTTGCGGCAATTGCTCCGGGACTTCCCTTCCAGCTTTCCAGGTCTTGGGAAGGAAGGACGGCTTTTGATGCGCGTTTTTCTTGTTGGCATCCTTGAAGCCGGCGGCGATGACGGTGATCTTGATGGTGTCTTTCATAGCGTCGTCCTGCACCGCGCCGAAAATAATGTTGGCGTTTTCGTGAGCGGCCTTTTGAATGACAGATGAGGCTTCGTGAACTTCGTGCAGCGTCAAACTCGAGCTGCCGGAGATGTTGATCAAAATTCCCTGCGCACCTTGAATGGAATTGTCTTCGAGCAGCGGGCTGGCGATCGCGCGGTTGGCAGCGTCCACGGCGCGATTCGTGCCCGTCGCCACCGCCGTGCCCATGACCGCGTAACCTTGGCCGTGCATGATGGCCTTCACGTCGGCGAAGTCGCGGTTGATGATTCCCGGCACTGTGATGATGTCCGAAATGCCTTGGACGGCCTGGCGCAAAATGTCATCGGCGATGCGGAAAGCATCGAAGAAGCTGGTGCCGCGTTCGACGGTTTCCATCAAGCGTTCGTTGGGAATGACGATGACGGTGTCGACCGCGCCGATCAATTCCTGCAACGCCTGCTCGGCCTGCATCATGCGGCGCTTGCCTTCAAACGCAAAGGGTTTCGTGACGACTGCCACGCTCAACGCGCCGAGTTCGCTGGCGAGCGAAGCCACCACGGGTGCGGCGCCGCTGCCGGTTCCTCCCCCGAGACCGGACGTGATGAAAATCATGTCCGAGCCTTCGAGGGCTTCGATAATTTTTTCCGTGTCTTCTAGCGCGGCTTTGCGGCCGACCTCGGGATTGGCGCCGGCGCCAAGGCCCTTGGTGAGTTTCGCGCCGAGCTGCAGCTTCACGGGCGCCTGCGACAATTTCAGCGCCTGCAGATCGGTGTTCGCGGTGATGAATTCCACGCCTTCCACTTTTGCGCGGATCATGCGGTTGACGGCGTTGCATCCGCCGCCGCCCACACCGATCACCTTGATCTTCGCCGGCTGCAGTTCCTCGCTGAAACTCATCCGGATTCCTGCGTCTTTTACTGTCATACGTTCCTCGACCTTCTCCCGTTCGCCGAGCCGCACTCGGGCAGGGTCACGAAGCACCCGCGAACATGGATTTCAATTTAGATACCAGATTCCCCGCGCGCTGCGGTGCTGAGCGCCGCGCCTTCGCGCCATACAAAACAAGTCCAACTACCGTTGCATATTCCGGCTGAGCTACCTGTTCCGGCAGATCAGCCAAGCCCTTGGGTTCCGCGATGCGCACGGGCAACTGGAACGATTGCTCCGCAAGTTCGTCCAAGCCGTGCAAACGCGCGCCGCCACCGGCGAGAATAAATCCCGCGGGAATTTGTCCGAGCAATCCGGCGCGTTGCAAATCATCGCGGATGAGCGCGAGGAGTTCCATGGCGCGCGGTTCAATAATGTCGGTGAGCATGCGGGCAAAAATGGTGCGCGGTGGACGGTCGCCCACGCTGGCGATTTCAATCGCGCCGTCTTCACGCAGCAGCGAAGAAGCCGCACAGCCATGATGGCGCTTGATTCTTTCGGCTTCCGGAATCGGAGTGCGCAATCCGACCGCGAGATCGTTCGTAAAATGATCTCCGCCGACGGGCACAGCGCCCGTGTGGCGAACGACACCGCCGCCATACACGATCGCTTCGGTTGTTCCCCCGCCAATGTCGAGCAAGCAGCAGCCGAGATCGCGCTCGTCCTGCGTGAGGCAAGATTCCGCGGAAGCCAGCGGCTCAAGCACCGTGTCGCTGATTAGAATTCCGGCTTTGTTCGCGGCGCTCACCAAATTCTGCGTTGCAGCAGTCGAAGAGGTTACGAGATGAACGTTTACTTCCAGCCGCTGGCCGACCATGCCGATGGCGTCGCGGATTCCGTCTTGGGCGTCGACGATGAATTCATGCGGTAGAACGTGGAGCACTTCGCGGTCGTCGGGCAATGTGACGTTACGCGCCGCGTCGACCGCGCGGCGAACGTCATCGCGCTCGATATCGCGCGGACGCTGGCCGAGCGTGAAGCCGCCGCGGCTGTTTACGCCGCGGACGTGTCCGCCAGCGACGCCGATCAGAGCCGATTCCACGGGAACGTTGGCGACGCTTTCGGCTTCTTCCACGGCGCGGCGAATCGAGCTGACCGTGGAATCGAGATTGACGATGAGTCCCTTGCGCAGTCCCTTGGACTCCGCCGCTCCGAGCGCCAGAAATTTCACGTGTACGTCTTCGATTTCCGCGATGAGCACACAGGTTTTCGTACTGCCGATATCCAGCCCAACGATGTATTTGTCTTTCTTTGCCAAGCCGCCGCTCCTGCTTCGAACCTATTTATTCTTCGCGGTGATCGTGCCCGCGCTGGTGTCGGGATTCACGACCACTTGCCGCGGATACTGCAAATCGATGGACCACACGCGTCCGGTATTCGCCTGCCATTGCGAAAAATTTTCGACCAGCATGTGATACTTCGCGGCGAATTCACCCTGGCCGAAGTGAATCGTCACGGCCTGCGAATCGTTCGCGCCCGCGAGTCCGGTCATCACCACGCGCAAATCCTTGGGGCTGGAAAGATCCACTTCGCTGACGCGGTCCGAAGAGCCGGATTTCACGAGGTTGGCATCTTTCAAAAATTCCTGGTAAGTCTGCATGCGCTTCTCGCGCTGATCGCGCGGCAAGTCTTCGGAAACGCCGTTGACCACCGGGAATTGCCAATCTTCGCCCTGAGGCCGGTCCAGAATTACGCCGTGCGCATCCATGAGAGCCAGTTCGTGGCCGTTGCGGACGAAAGCGATGGGCGTGCGCTCGGTAACTTCCACGCGAATGTGATTCGGGAGAATGCGCTGCACGCTGGCGGATTCGACCCAGGGCAGTTGTTCGATTTCGCTGCGGCGCGTGTCCAGCGGAATGCGCAGAGTGCTGCGATGGCGGTCGCGGACGAATTGCTGGAGCACGGCTTCGCGGCTGACGATGTGGTTCCCGCTTAATTCGATCTGATCGGGCTTGAGCAAAAGCATCTGCGGAGAATAGAGGAGAAAGCGCGTGCCGATCACAGTGGAGGTCACGACGACAACGCCGAAGGCGCTCCAAACCATCACGCGGCGATAGAACGGCCAGGCGCGCCCGGAAAATTTCTTGCGGCGAATTTCGACCGGCTTCTGGCGGCGCAAGTAGCGCGGCTCGTCCTCGCCGAGCAACTCCGGCCGGTAGGACTCGGCCTCCGCCGCGGCGGAAGCATTCCGGTGAATGGCCTTTACGCGTTCCAAAAGACCACCTCGTTTTCGAGCTCCATGCCAAAGTTTTTTTGCACGCGCTCGCGTACGTCAGCGATCAAAGCGTGCATGTCTATTGCAGAGGCTTTACCAGCGTTGACGAAAAAATTGGCGTGGCGGTCGCTGACGCGGGCGTCGCCCACACTCAGGCCTTTGAGGCCAAGCTCATCGATCATGCGGCCAGCGGAAGCACCCGGAGGATTTTTGAAAATGCATCCAGCGCTCTTCTGGCCGAGCGGCTGGCTGGCCCGGCGTTTTTCGTTACAGATACGAATACCTTGGAGGATTTCCTTGAACGACTTGGAGGGAAGTTCCAGTTTCACCGAGAGCATCATATCATCCGGCGCGAAAGAAGTGTGG
>Ga0210407_10000764_pt1 | contig 33577 bp, 25 predicted proteins | sample IncBWC27MmetaG_FD_150860 | JGI IMG/M metagenome (GOLD analysis project Ga0210407, IMG submission 150860) | Forest soil microbial communities from Barre Woods Harvard Forest LTER site, Petersham, Massachusetts, United States - Inc-BW-C-27-M | ecosystem: Environmental > Terrestrial > Soil >...
GTGAAGATCGATCGCGAAAAAGCCAAGAGCCTGCAGATTCCCTTCAGCCAGATCACCGACGCGCTGGAAGTGTTTATGGGGTCCGTATACGTAAATGACTTCGATTTCAATAACCGCTCCTATCGCGTCTATGTGCAGGCGGACCAGAAGTTCCGCTCGGAATCCAAGGATATGCGCGGCTATTACCTGCGCTCGGATGCCGGGAAGATGGTTCCCCTGGACAACGTCGTGCAGATAGAGCAGACGGAAAATCCCCAGGTCATCTCCCACTACAATTTGTTCCGCGCGGCTGAAATTGACGGCTCGGCAGCGCCTGGGCTGAGTTCCGGGCGCGCCCTGGCGGAAATGGAAGCGCTGGCGAAGAAGAAGCTGCCCCGCGGGATGAGTTACGAGTGGAGCGGGCTTTCGCTGGAGGAGATTGAGTCGGGTGGAAAAGCAATGATCCTGTTTGGCTTGGGAATTGTTTTCGTGTACCTGACGCTGGCGGCGCAGTATGAGAGCTACGTCCTGCCGTTTATTATTTTGCTGGGCGTGCCGGTGGCGTTGCTGGGGGCGCTCGGTGGAATTGCGCTGCGCGGGCTGAGCAACGATGTATACGCGCAGATCGGGCTGGTGATGCTGATCGGTTTGTCGAGCAAGAATGCGATTTTGATTGTGGAGTTTGCGGAGCAGTTGCAGGACGATGGGCTGAGCACGATTGATGCTGCGATTGAGGCGGCCCGGATTCGGTTGCGGCCGATTCTGATGACTTCGCTGGCGTTTATTTTGGGCGTGGTGCCGCTGATGGTGGCGACGGGGGCCGGGGCCGCGGGACGCGTATCTGTGGGGACGACGGTGTTTGGCGGGATGATTGCCGCGACGACGTTGAATCTATTGTTTATACCGATGCTGTATGTGGTGGTGCGGAGTATTGTGCCGCGGCGGAAGGCGCGGAATGAGGTGGCGGCGTAGATTTTCGTTGGGTAATCGGACGGTGTGCCGCGAAGAATTCCCTTTTCGCGATAAATTGAAGAAAATGCAGATCCCTCCACTCCAGGCCGCAGACTGCGCGGCCTTCCGGTCGGGATGACAGTTACGGGGGGCACGAGAGCCGACAGGGCCACCTGAAGGTGGCCGCTACGCGGGAGGGCGGGCTGACACCCCGCGCTTATATGGAGGAGCGGAAATCGGCGATGGCTTGGACAACGCGGTCTTGCTGGGCGTCGGGTAGTTCGGGGTAGACGGGTAGCGAGAGGACTTCCCTGCTAGCTTTTTCGGACTCGGGAAAATCGCCGGGGCCGTAGCCGAGATAGACGAATGCCTCCTGCAAATGGATGCAAAGCGGATAGTAAATTTCGGAGGGGACGCCGGCGGCGTGGAGGAAGGCTTTCAGATCGTCGCGGCGATCAGAGCGGATGGTGAATTGATTGTAGACATGCTCGAATTTTGTGGGCGGCTTCGGCGGTGCGGTGATGAAGGAAGATAGCCCGGCGGATTCGAACAGGCGGCGATAGCGGTCGGTGCGGTTCTGCCTTCCCTGCTGCCAGGCGTCGAGGTGCCGAAGTTTCACGCGCAAGACGGCGGCTTGCAGGGCGTGCAGGCGGCTGTTAGTGCCGATCATTTCGTGGAAGTATTTTCTCTTGCTGCCGTGCACGCGCAGCATCTGGAGCCGCTCGGCGATCGCGGGGTCGTTGGTGGTGATCATGCCGCCGTCGCCCGCGCCTCCCAAATTTTTCGAGGGGAAAAAACTGAAGCAGCCATAGTCGCCGAAGGTGCCCGTGAAGCGACCGGTGTAGCGCGAGCCGATGGCTTGGGCGGCGTCTTCGATGATGACGAGATTGTGCGCCCGGGCGGTGGCCAGGATGGGATCCATGTCGGCGGGCAAGCCGAACAGGTGGACGGGCATGATGGCGCGAGTGTTGGGAGTGATGGCGGCTTCGAGCAAGGCGGGATTGAGGTTGTAGGTGGCGGGATCAATGTCCACAAAGACCGGCCTGGCGCCGACGTAAGCGATCGAACCCGCGGTAGCGATAAAGCTGAAGGGTGTGGTGATGACTTCGTCGCCTTCGCCGATGCCGGCGGACAAGAGGGACAGAATCAGTGCGTCAGTGCCGGAGGCACAGCCGATGGCGAATTTGGAGCCGAGTTTTGCGGCGACTTCGTCTTCCAGGAGTTTTACTTCGGGACCGAGAATGAAATATTGGGATTCAAAAACCTGGGTGACGGCTTGCATGACTTCCTCGCGGATGGTGGCAAATTGCGCGCGGAGATCGAGGAAATCGAATTGTGGATTGGGGTTGGAGGCAGAGTTTTCGGCAGACTTTGCGGGAGTAGACATTTTATTGGCTCCAGTAATTATTGTACGGCAAGCCGGTGGTTGCCGACTGGATTCGGAGCAGCCCGGCGGTCAGGCGGAGGTTCGGCCTCACAAACGCAAGAAAACCCAAGAGCACAGCCAGGAATGGCTGTGCCACAAGGGCATTAGAGCAGCGCGAAGTTACTTGCGCGAATAGTTTGCGAGTACCTGGAGGACGCCGTCCTGGATTTCCTGGACGCTGGTCTGAACATTTTTGTCCATGGCGGCGGCGACGTCGGCGACCGTTTTGCCGCCTGAAGGTACGTCGTGGTTGTACGTGTGGCGCCAGACAGCTCTGTCGAGCTTCTGATCCTTGAGTTCCACGTCGAAGTTGAGCCGGGCGACAACGCTGCCGGCGCTGATTTCACGGAACGCATAGAGATGGCCGATGAGAACAAAATCGACATTGGCGTCGCTACGAAGCGTGGTAACCATCTTGAATTGGCCGGAGGTACGAAGGCCGCGAGCCAGGGCGTCCTGCAAGAGCTCCACGGGCGGCTCGACCCAGCGGTGATTTTCGTAGAGGCCGAGCTGCTCGCCTTCCCCGCCGTAGACGATACGATCTTCCCGGTAGAGATGGGAGGTCTGGAACGGCCGGACGAGAAGCACGGCCTCAACCGGAGACTGCGATGGGCCGAGAGGGGTCGTGGGCGGATGCGTCAACTGATAATACTTTACGGGCTTCATGCTGCCGCAACCGGAAAGAGCGAGGGCAAGGAGGGCGACCACAGCGAGCGCTGCGACAGTCTTTGCAAAATGGCGGCCGGGCGCGGGGATGGTTAAATTCCGGATGGTGGTGCAATCGTTGAGTCTCATGGGTGCTCTCCGGGTTTATGTTCGCGGGGGGTGGTGGAGCGAATCAATTCGGACGGCCGGGTTTTGATGATGTCGGTGAATTCGCGCAGGTTTTCAGAAACGTCGCGAAGATTCATAAGGAGTTCGTCGAACGTTTCGGCGTTGATGTCGACGGTCTGGTTGAGGTGACGGGTAAGGATGGAAACGTTGTCCAGGGATTCGCGCAATTTCTTGATGGAGGCGCGGAGGTCTTCGCGGTTATCACCGATGACGGCATCAATTTTTTTCAAGGTTTCGTTGGCCTGGTCGGAGGTCTTTCTCAGATCGTCGAGCATGGGGGTGAGTTTGGCGCTGGCGCCGTTCACGTTGTTGAGAGTGGATTTGATGACGGGCCGGTCTTCGCGGAGCATGCCCTGGAGATCGGAGATGCTGGCGGAAATGTTAGCGCGGTTCTGATCGTTGAGAAGGTCGTTGACGCGCTTGAGGGTTACGCTCAACTCGTTCACGCGCACGTTGAGATTGGCCATCAGATCCTGGGCCTGCGGCATAACCTTATTGATCTGCTCGGTCAATTCATTGAAGCCCACGTACTGATCCGCGGGAAGAACGGCGCCGTCGGCGGCGCGCGGTGCTGCGGGCGAGCCGGCCCTGATTTCGAGATGATTGTCCCCGAGCGGGCTGAAGCTGAGGATGGCAACGCGGCTGTCGGTCTTGATCGGCAGCTCATCCTTGACGCTGAATTCCATGTCCATGAAGGTTGGATCTTTGGGATCAATCCTGACACCTTCCACCCGGCCAATTTTCGGGCCGCCTTCATAGCGGACGCTGGAGCCTCGCTCAAGTCCCGCGGCGTTGTGAAACTTGGCGTGATAGTGGCGCGCGGGGCCGGCAAAGGCGCCAGATAGTGTAAACACCGTGGCAATCAGCAGGGCCACCGCGACAATGACGAAGAGTCCAACAAAGACCTGTTCGCGTTTTGCTTGCATCTCTACCTGCTCTTCCCCTGACGACCTTCACCGGACCTTGAGGAGGGCTCCGTCAGCATCTGCAGATAATCAAGTTCCTGGGCAACCGCGGGTTCGGGGATACGGTCGAGAAACTGTCGAACCTTTGGATGCTTGCTGTTTTTCATTTCCTCGGCGGTGCCGAGAGCGACAACGTCTCCTTTGTTGATGAGCACCATACGGTCGGCGATCAGAAAGGCGCTGGCCAGTTCGTGAGTGACGACGATGATGGTCATATGGAAAGCCTTTTTCAATTCCAGGATGAGCTGGTCGATGCCCGCGGCGATGATCGGGTCGAGCCCGGCCGATGGCTCGTCGAAGAAGAGAATTTCCGGGTCCATGGCGAGGGCGCGAGCAACTGCGGCGCGCTTTTTCATGCCGCCGCTGAGCTGCGAGGGAAGAAAATCCTCAAAGCCGGAGAGGCCGACCTGATCAAGTTTCAGACGGACCATGATTTCGACGGTGCTTTCCTCCAGCTTGGTGTGCTCCTGGAGGGGTAAGGCCACATTTTCGCCGACAGTCATGGAGCCGAAGAGCGCGCCGCCCTGAAAGGACATACCGAGGCGCTTACGAATTTCGTCACGCTCAACTTCGGAGATGGCGGAAAAATTTTTGCCGCGAATCCAGACCTCCCCGGAAGTGGGTTTTTCCAGACCAACCAGGGTGCGAAGGAGGGTGCTTTTACCGGAGCCCGAGCCGCCGAGGATGACCAGCGTCTCGCCGCGCTGTACGTCGAAATTGATGCCGTGCAGAATCTCTCTGCCGGTGTAGCTCACGCGGAGGTCGCGAAGAGAGATCATCGGGCCGTCAAACGACTCGCCCACGCCCAGGTTGTCTACCGAAAGGGCCATAAACTTTTAGTGTTCTCCCAGGAAGTAGAAAAGCATTGTAAAGACAAGGTCGACCAGAATCACAAGAAAAATGGACATGACCACGGCGCGGGTGGTGGAGCGGCCAACCTGCTCCGCGCCACCGGTGGTGTTCAGACCCTCCAGGCAACCGACGGCCGTGATCGTGACGCCGAACATGAAGCTCTTGATGAGGCCGGTGACGACATCGCGCATGAAAAGGGCGTCGAGGGAAGCGATGATGTAGCGCCAAAATGTGAAGTCGGCTTGCAAGACGCCGAAGAGGGAACCGCCGAGGATGCCCATAAAGTTCGCCCAGATGGTGAGGCAAGGAAGCATCAGAATCATGGCGACAAATTTTGGGGCGACGAGGAAGCTGACGGGATTGATGGCCATCGTTTCGAGGGCATCAATTTCCTCGGAGACTTTCATGGTGCCAAGTTCGGCGGCAAAAGCAGAGCCGGAGCGGCCGATGACGATCACCGCGGTAATGAGCGGCCCAAGTTCGCGGGTCATGGATAGCGCAACGGCGCTGGCGACAAAGCTGATGGCACCGAAGCGACGAAGTTCGTAAGCCGCCTGGAGCGCGAGAATCAGTCCGATGAAGAATGTGATTAAGGAGAGGATAGGAATGGCGCGAACTCCGGCTTCCATGGCTTGAGAGACGGCGCGCTGAAAACGCAGGGGCTTGCCCTGAAAGGGGCCGATGAAGGTGAAATACGCGGCGCGGCCGGCCAGGGACGTGAGCGAGCCAACGTAGGCCAAGCTGCCTTCGACAGAGCTGCCTATTTTTCCAAAGAATTCCACGTGTTCCGGCTGCCTTTGCGGGGACGAGACCTGGCTCGGACGCTAGGAAGCAAGCGCCTGGGCTTCACTATCGTGAATCTCGAAAATTTTCTGCAAGCGAGAGAGCTCCATCACCTCGCGGACGGTCTTGCTGAGGCCGTAAAGGATGAGGCGGGAGCCCTGGTCGCGGGAGGCTTTGAGGCCTTCGACGAGGGAGGCGATGCCGGAGCTGTCAATGTAACGGACTTTTTCCAAATTGAGAAACACCTTTGGGGTCTTTTTCTCCCTGATCTCCAGGAGCAACGCCTTACGCATGGCCGGCGAATGTGCCAGGTCAATGTCCCCGGTGATGTCGAGGATGGTGCCGCCAATTGCCAGTCGAGCCACTATCTGCACTTCTGTTCTCCTTCCGATGCTGCAGCTTGGGGAGTTGGTGACAAGTACTTCACCATGCGTAAGAGATTCTTGCCTTTCTTGCGGCTAAATTCAACTTCGTCCATGCTCTGGCGGATGAAATGAAGGCCCAGGCCTCCGGGACGGATCTCATCGAACGGGCGGCCCTTGAGCGTTGCTGGTTTGACTGGCACGCCTTTATCCGCCAGCAGAATTTCGATTCCGCCCTGCGCGGCTTTCTCGCCACCAAGCTGCAGCTTGTGGCAGCTCATCTCGATGGGGAGACCATGGCGGCCACCGTAAGCGTGGCGCATCACGTTGGCGAGCGCTTCATCAACCGAGCGCACGATGGCGCGGGCCTCGGCTTCGCGAAAGTGCAGGATTTCGGCGGCACGTTCAACCGTGGCACGAACCAGGCACAACGCTTCCGGATTGCTCTGCAACTCGAGTTTCAAAAGCATTTCGGACTTTGGCTGGGCCTTTCCGCGATCCTTATGTCTATTTTTGGTCACCCGTCCGCCGCGCACTGGTACACCCATTCCAGGAATGATGTTTTTGGAGCTCCGCTATGTCCCGGTTGCCCGGCGGGGAGACAATGCCATGTTCCCGCTCACCTGACAACCGAAAACTTTTGAATTGCGACGCCGCGGAATGCAACGGCAACGTGTGGCATCGCTGCCATTCTTCTATTCATCTTTAGGAGGCCGGGGCCTGCCTGCCGCAGGCAAGCTTCAGTTCACCCTGAGAATCGAAGGGCCCCGGCGCAAAGCACCCCAAACAAATCTTCTCCAATCTCTTTCTCCGCCGCAAGCCACGCACCGGTGATTTCAACCGGCAGGAACGACTCTTCTCGGTTTTCGCTTCTCTTTACAGACCCCGCTCCCCACCCAGCCCACGGTCACATCCACCTATCGAGCCACCCACACTCTTCGCTTCCTGCCATCTGCTCGCTGTTATCTGTGCGCCGCTCCCGCGTCTGTCATCTCGCCTGCCCTCGAACTCCAATTTGTAGGGGAGGGGCTCGCCCCTCCCTCTTGGGTTCCGCTAGCTCTTGTAGGGCCCGCCCTCCGAGGCGCGTTTTATGCGCCCCGGAAGGTTTTGCGGGGCGGGCCGCTCCCACCTCTGTCATCCCGACCGAAGCAGCCCGATTTTTTCTTGCGCGCCGCAGTTTGGCGCGCCGGGCTGCGCAGTGGAGGGACTACGGCAAGATTGATCCCCACCCAGCCTATAGTCACGTCCACCACCGACCCGCCGGCCCTTCGACCAATGAACCCCGCAAGGACGAGGCACTTGGCATCATTCCACACCGATTCCATGCAACGCCGGGAGATGGATTGATCCGGCCCAAAAATTGTGTTATTCTTATATTAGTTGGTCATAGACCAACTACATTTGATCCGCCGCATAGCGGCAGAAAGCAGTGCTTCGATGAGTAAACCCTCGTCTCTTTCTCTTCCATTTAAAGAAGGTCGTCGTACTTCAGATCCAACTAACTCCAACCGTTATAACTTTGTTGGCCTCACGCCTATTAACGAGGCACTAAAATTCCAAATTGGGCAGATCCCCTGGGTAAATCCGCGCCATCCGAATCCGAAGTCGAAAATGGCACGAGTCATTAAAGGCTCTGTTTTTGAGAACAGGGGACAGTTTCACTTGCTGAATCGCGGGGTGACGCTTATCGCAGAGGATGGAAAGCTTGAGCAGGAGCATCTCACTGTGGAATTCGGCTCTGCCAAGAAACGTGGACTCATCGATGGGGGCACGACTATAGGTGCATTGGTCGACGCGATGGCGGATGGCTTCGCGCAGAATCCCGACAAGGAACAGCTGCAGTTTGTCAGGGTCCAAGTTTTCTGCGGCCGCTGGACAGACGAGGAAGTTGTTGACCTAGCCGAAGCTCTGAATACTAGCGTCCAAGTCGATTCATTCTCCATCGCAAATTTGTCCGGAGAATTCGACTGGATCAAGGATGTTCTTCGGAAGAATCGGGTCGACTTCAAGGTGAGCTACTTCACCAACGATGAAGGAGAAGTCGGCATCGACGACATCGTCCAATGGCTTGCGCTGTTTATGGTCGACGAACCCCAAACGGCATATTCCTCCAAGGAAAAATGCTTGGAGCACTTCGAAGGGAATTTGCCTGAATACAAAAAATGCGAGGCAGCCCTAATCGACATCATCAAATTGTCCGAATATATCCCGTTCCGCGCGAAGCAGATCTATAACGCTTCCGGAAACCACAAGTTCGGGAAACTGGCAATAATTGCCGACTCAACCAAAGGGTCCACCTACGGGCTCCCAGTCTTGGGCGAGATAATTGACTACGCGCCGCACAAGGCGTGGGTGTTCCCGCTAATGGCTAGCTTGAGGCCGCTCCTCGATAAATCAACCAGCCCTTTCAAATGGAGGAAGGACCCGTTCAAGGTATTCGACCGTCTCAGTTCCGAATTGATTGCGAAGGTCAATCGCTCGTACGGCTCGCTCCAGACGTTTAACGCCGTGGGGAAGAATCCTGACCTCTACGAACTGCTGATGGAGAAGGTAGAAAACACCCTCTAGCTCGCATGTAGCAAGAATTTGAAAGGAGGTGAAAACTCATGAAGAAAACTCTCAAGCCCGGAGATGAAGCTCCTGTTTCCGGCTTGTATGAACTCATCGGCCCTCGCGGCGGCCAGACAGGGAAGGAAAGGACTGTCGTTCGGGGAGAAGTCTTGCCCCCAACGCCAAAGGCTGGGATGTCATACAAAATCGCCGAACGGGCCCACAACAAGAGCGGCCGCAACCCCAAATGAACCACCAAGGCTACTTAAGTTCGACGCCCTGGCGGGGACTCGGGCCATTCGCCAGGGCGTACATTGCGAAATATTATGGAAGGACAAATCGGGAGTTTACCCACTGCTGCCGCCAAACCGGGGCATGGGTAACCGAGGCCGTGCGCCGACAGCTCAGATAGCCTCCAACTCTCGCCGGCAAAATGTTTGAATCAATATGCATCGGTAGACACGACTTCTTCAGGGGCCCGGTAGATTTTGGCCAGCTAGCCGAAGCATTAGTTTTCTATCAGGTGGTGCACTTTGTAGCCGACCAAAATGCGTTTAAATCACTCGTGAGGACGTGTGGCGCGGACGCGGTTCTGGAACTCTGCGAAATGGGATCGCTGCAGATTCACTTCTCTGAAAATACACCGGCTATAGTGACCCCGAATACGGGCGCTCCTTTAGAGATGCATGGGCTTGTAACAGTCAAGGTGCGCAACGAGAACTTTCTGACATTTGCAACTAAATTCTTTGAAGAATACGTCGGGCCATCAGGTAAAGGATTCAACAGGACCTTAAGAAAATTCCTGAAGACTGTTAACCCCTATGAGGTGACCCGGTCAGCATTGGACCATGTTAGAGCCGACCTTACTGACCAAGAGTACTTACGTGCAAGCGTTAAGGGGATACTTTCGTCTATAGTTCCCGAGTACGAACCGCCGAGTCCAGTGAGGTTCGATGCCAAACTCCTCTCGGACGGACATTTCGAAATAGAAACTAACATCGATTTCGTAGCTGCAAATGAGGCTCACCGCACACATAATCATGTCCCAGACTCGATTCTTACTAAGGCCGACATCTTGGCACAGTTGCTTACTACGAGGACAACGCTTGAAATGGCTTCCGGGTTGTCTGCGGATATCGCGCTCGGTCCAGTTAGTTCCGTAATTGGAGCCAACAAGCTAGCCAGCGTCATCAAAACTCATGAGAAAAACAAAGATGCACGCGAGAGGTTTACTGAGTGGACGGTGGAAGACTCGCGCGCTATTGCAGAGACCGTCCGAAGTGGGAACAGAAATTTCTTGGAGGTACTTACTCTCGTCCAAAAGTCCAGACAGTTCAAGGATTGGCTCAAACAACAAGATCCATCTGCCGATCTGTGTAAGGAGTATTGTCGCGAGGTGTCACGACTAGATTGGGCAGAGAAATTGCCACCAAAGTCTTTGCGCTGGTTACTGGTTAATGGAGCAGGTTTGGTCGCCGGGGCCGTGGCTTCACCAGTCGCGGGAGCGGCGGCTTCGGTAGGTATCGCTGCGGCTGACGGATTCTTATTGGATAAGGTTCTTAAGGGCTGGCGACCCAATCAATTTATAGAAGGACCGCTAAAGAAGTTCATTGGAATTGAGTGACTACGCGGTTTCCAAACGAGGGACGGGACAGACGGGACGTTCTCAGACATTCTTCATCACACGCCCATTCGAACGCTCCCAGTACTAAAACCATTTTTTGTCCAACCAGTTACTTGTCCATACTATTTTACTTTTGCTATACTTTCTCCGTGACTCGCAAGCGCTCCAGCTTTGGACATCCGACGAAGGATGTCCGCCCTGAGCCTGCCGAAGGGCCTGCCCTGAGTTTTGCCGAAGGGTTCTTTTCTTACTTCCCCCTTCCTGCGGGCCAGTCCGAAGCAATTTCGCTACACACCCCGCCTCTTCTCGGTCGAAAACCCTCCTCAGCTAAGTCCCGTGTTTCCATCAGTTCAAAACTGATAGAAATCAAAGGACTTCAACTCCAGCATTTCGGTCACTTACGAAAAACAGGGGGGAGGGGGAGTTACCGACTGGTACATACCACGCATCATCTCGTCCGAAAAAGCCCTTCGCTAACCCGAGCATTTCCAACACTTGCGCGCCCTACGATTAAACCCTGCTCTTTCAATATCTTGCCGACCATAGGGGGGGAGGGGCCCCCTGGTCCAACCAATTCTTTCTCCATCCCCGGGAACGCCAATCTCCAGATTGGCAGGGGGAAATACACCCACTCTGCTCTCGGCCTTACCACCGCTCACCAATCACCAGTCACTTTCTTCTCCCCACTGGCTTGCCCTGAGCCCAGCCGAAGGGTCGCTTGCCACTTTTCGTGGCGCCTGCAAATCAACGCGACTCGATCACCATCTCGATTCCGTACTTGGGGCGGAGGGTCACCAACGGCTCGGGGACTACCGGGAATCCTTTTTTCAGGCGAAAGCGAAATTTCTGGGCAATTGCGGCGATCACCAAAGAGGTCTCGAGTTGGGCGAAGCCTTGACCGATGCAGCGGCGGGGCCCGTCACCAAATGGGAAGTAAGCGCCCGGGGGCAAGCGCGCTTCGAGTCCGTCGAGCCAGCGCTCAGGTGAAAAACGTTCAGGCTGATCAAAGAATCGCGCGTCGCGGTGCATTACCCACTGCGAGGCGAGCAGCGTTGTGCGTGGCGGAATTTCACAACCACCGAGAGTGACGGCTTCCACATTCATGCGCGCCATCATGTACGCCGGTGGATAAAGACGCAGGGACTCGTGCACGACGGCGTTGAGGAAGGGGAGTTTTTCGAGGTCGGAAACTTCCGCGGGGCGCCCGGCGAGGACGACGCGGAGCTCGTCGTGAAGGCGAGCTTCGGCGGCGGGATTTTCACCAAGCAGGTACCAAGACCAGGCGAGCGAGAGAGCGGTTGTCTCGTGGCCGGCGACGAAGAGGGTCATGGATTCGTCGCGGACCTGGCGCTCGGTCATCTGACTGCCGTCTTCGTGCATGGCGGACATGAGCAGGGATAGGAGATCGTTGCGGGGCTGCGTGTCTTTCTTGCGATCGGAAATAATGCGGTAGATGAGCGAATCCATGTATTCGACTTCGCGGCGCGCGCGGCGATTCGCGGGCGTGGGCCAACTCTCGGGGACGCGCCAAGGAGTGCGGGCGCGGCGGAGATAGTGGCGCATCAAGAAGGTCATGGCCTTTCCGATGGCTACGGAATCGCCGGCCAGGCTTGTGCCGAAAAGAGTGCGCACCGCGACTTCTAGCGTGAGCTTCATCATTTCTTCGGCGATGTTTCGGGTTTCACCGGCATGCCAATTATGGATGTGCTCAAGCGCGCATTCCACCATGACCGGGGAATATTCATTGGTGCGCGAGCGATGAAAGGCGGGCTGAGCGAGACGCCGCTGACGCCGCCAGAAGTCGCCTTCGCTGATGAGCAGGCCCTGGCCAAGCAGCGGTCCCACAACGAGTTTCGTGAGGACGCTTTTGTGCAGCTTGGCGTGATCGAGGACGAGGAGTTGCTGGATGTAGTCGGGGCGATTGACGAGGACGCGGCTCGTGCCCATGACGGGCATGCTGACGACATCGCCATACTCCCGCGCGAGACGTTGCAAAGTCCCCAGGGGATCTTTGCGGACATCGAGCGCGAGGCCCAGGACGGGCAGCCCTTTCGGGCCAGGTGGAGCATGGGTTCCGTTGTTCGTCATTTTAAACGAGTGAAGTTCACTTCATCCAGGCGTAGTAGGCAACGTAAAACCAGCTGAAGATGCCGTGAACAATCATCCACAAGATCGAATGGTGAACGCTCCAGGACAAAGTGATCGAGAGCATGCTGCCGAATCCCCAGACGCCGACACCTGCCGAACGTCCGCCGCCACCATTGCTCATGGGAGTTCTCCTTGCGCGTGAAATCGCGCGCTGCCAGTTTAACCCGATGGGCGAGATTGTCGCGTAAGGAATGGTGGCGGAGGAAAAGCCTTCCTAGGGTCACACAAGGAAACCCCTGTGGGGAGCCAAGGAGGCTTCTGCTGAAATTCAGATTGTTTTTGACGCGAGGCGGGGCTGGGATGCGCCGATTATTTCACTACTAGCTGGTACGTGGCGGAGTGGCTGAGGCTGCCTGAGGTTCCGGTCACCGTGATCGTGTAGGTCCCTGTTGGAGTGCCCTGCATCGGCGGAGGGCCAGAGCCCGTTCCTGAGCTGCAGGAGTTGCAAAGCGCTACGAGAACCAGGACGGCTGCCGCGCTGAGCAACCGCCTGGAACGTTTCGTACGCCTCAACTTGTGCAATATCAGCACAAGGAGGAGCCAGGCGATGAATATCGGGAGAACTTGGCGCGGAAGCAGCGGCGGGGCGAAACGGAGCTTTCCGACAGGTACAGCACTCGCACGCGCGGTGGTGGTGACGGATACGGTTGAGGTGGCGACGTTTGAGCCGCCCAAGGTAGAGGAAGAGGGCGAGATGGTGCACGTGGATGCCATAGGCGCACCCGTGCAAGCCCAGGTTACGGTTTGATTGAAGTCGCCGGACGGAGCCGCGGAAACGGAAAAATTTGCGAGTTGTCCGGCGGTGATGGTCGTGCCAGAGGGCGCTGCTGTGACACTGTAGTCAGGGGCGGCGCTTCCCATCGGCAAAGCGGTGAGGGCCATCAGCAAGTCCAGGCGCCCGTTGCCCATGTCGGCGCCGACAAATTGGGCGTGGGCGATTGCCGCGGACGCCAGGGACTGGTTGATATCGGTCCTGAGCGCTCGCAGGAGAGCCACGCCGCCGGAAACAAAGGGTGCGCTGAAGGAGGTTCCCCATCCCGCGGAGTAGGTGCTGAACGGGTAGGTGGTGATGATCGCTTCGCCGGGAGCAGCAACCCAGACGATTGCGTTGCCGAAATTTGAAAAGGTCGAACGCGTGTCGAGGTCGCTGGTGGACGCGACGCCTATCACATCGGTCTGCAGTGCCGCCGGGTAGACAATTTCCATCGCGCCGTCATTCCCTGCGGAGGCGGCGCAGATGATGTTGAGTTTGTTTGCGTAATCGAGCGCGTTGGAGAGTTCCTGGGACGCAGTTTTGAAATCGAAGCTCATGTTAATGACGTTGGCGTTATTTTGAGCGGCGTAGTAGATAGCACGGAGAATGTCGGAGAGATTGCCGGTGCCGTTGGATTGAAAGGCTTTGAGGGGCAGGAGTTGTGCATTCGGGGCGACGAGATGAATGACTCCCATCACCATGGTGCCGTGCCCGAAGGCCGCGTATTGCAGATTTCCGTCGAGAACTGCGGCCGTGGACTGGTCGAGTACCGCAGCCGTGGATTGATTTACGATTGCGGGCTGGCAACTGGGGCACGGGGAGGGCGCGGGCGAAGTAAAATCCGTCATCTCCGAGCCACCCGGTTGGTTGCGCGTGAAGTCGTAGCCCGCCAGGAGAACACTTTTCAGCGCGGGATGATTCGGGTCTACCCCCGTGTCGATGTCGGCGACGATGCCTTTGCCCGAAACCTGAAACGTGTTCTGTGTGTCCTGGACGTGGACGATGCCCGAAGCGGGTTGGTTGGCGTAGCCGTTCCAGACGGTCGTGCCAAAATAATTTACGGGAGCGGTGTCGGTTAGCCCGGCGGGCGGTGAGGTTACGGCGTTGAGGCCACCGACCAAGTTGATCACCTGATCCAACTCGGCGTTGACGATGCCTGGCGTGTTTCGCAAGAGAGTTAGAAAAGTCGTCGGGTCGATCGCAGTGGGTGTGGTCAGAAGGAAGACCTGGTTCAACGTTCCATCAATGGCGGTTACCACCGTGCAAGTCTGCAACAGGCAGAATTGCGTAAGAGCGTTGCTGCCCAGCGTGGAGCGAACAATGAAGCGGTTATCGGCGCATGCTGGTGTGGTGGAGAGTAGAGCGAATAATGCAGTGGCAAGCCAGATCGGGCGTCTCATGGCTCGGTCCTTCCTCCTGTGCGTACCTGACCATCTCGTTCGACTGGTGTCCTCCGTCCGATTGCAAACTGTGATCCCCGTTCCCTTGCCCGAGCTTGGCGTGCCCTGGGCAGACGGGACCCAGCGTCTACATAAGAAGAGGCAAAACGGGGAAGAAAAATAGAGGGGAAAGCACGGAAATTCCCCTAGGGTGAATACCTGACTCCTAGTTTCGGTCGCGGGAATTTGGGCTGCGCCGCTACAAGGCGGAGGAAACGGAAGTGCCTGCGGCGGCGAAGACGGTGGACATTTCTGCTTGCGCGAAGGAGAGGAAGGTTCGGACGACCACCGGGTCAAACTGAGTGCCGCTGGCTTCATTGAGGCGGCGAACAGCCTCCTCGTAGGGCAGGCCTTTTCGGTAGGGGCGCGAAGAGACCATGGCGTCAAAGGCGTCGATCACGGAGACGATGCGGGAGACAACCGGAATTTCGGAGCCTTTGAGGCCTGCGGGATAGCCTTTGCCATCGAACGATTCATGGTGGTGGAGAATGTCGAGAGCCGCGCGTTCGAAGCCCGGGAGCATGCGCAAAACGGCCCAGCCGTATTCGGAATGTTTTTTCATGAGGGCGTATTCATCCGCGTCGAGACGCCCGGGCTTGCGAAGGATTGCATCGGGAATGCCCACCTTGCCGATATCGTGGAGGAGCGCGGCCACTTCGAGATTCTGAAGTTCGGATTCCTCGAGGCCAAGTTCCTGCCCGACGCGCATGCCCCATTCCGCGAGGCGAGTGCTGTGCACCCCGGTGTTGAGATCCTTGAGATCGAGGAGTTGATTGAAGGCGCAGATGACCGAATTGCGGAGCGCGGCAGACTGTTCTTCCAGTTGCTTGATGCGGAGAGACTCCAGCGCCCCGGATACCGGGGTTCCTTCCGTGAACGCTGGAGTCTGGTAATTCGACATTGCCGCCTACCAGCAGAACAAAGTGCAAGTGCCCGAGCCGGACGAGGAGCCCGAGCTATTCACCCAGGCGGAAACCGCCTGGTAGACGTCCAGGCGCCCGTGATTGAGATCCGGGGTGAGCTTGATCGCGTGCGAAAGAGAGTTCGCGGCCTGATTCTGATTCAGGGATGACTTTGCGCTAAGCATCAAAGCCGCTGTGCCGGCTACCAGCGGCGAACTGAAAGAAGTGCCGGAAGCGCTGGCGTAAGTTCCGCCGGGGAAGGTGCTGATGACGTTTTCTCCCGGGGCGGCGATCAAGACGTCCACGGAGCCGTAGTTGGAGAAGGTGGAGCGGCTGTCCCAGTTCGTCGTGGAGGCAATGCCAACGACGTAGCTGTTCAGAGCAGCGGGATAGACAGGGGCGCTGGTGCTTTCATTTCCAGCGGCAGCAACGAGGACAACGCCGGCTTTGTTGGCGTAGGAAACGGCTTGAGTGAGCGACGGCGAAGAAGAAGTGAGGTCAAAGCTCATGTTCACGACGTTGGCATGATGCTGAACGGCATAGTAGAGAGCCGCGACGATGTTGGAAAGATAGCCGGTGCCATTGGAGGAGAAGGCCTTGAGGGGAAGAATCTGGGCCTTCGGAGCGACGAGATGGACGAGACCGGAGGTCATCGTGCCGTGGCCGAAGGCGGTGTAGTCTGGGCCATCGAGGACCGCGGCGGTGGACTGGTCGAGGACGGCTGCCGTGGACTGTTGGACGTACCCAGGCTGCTGATCCTGGGAGTCCGCGTCCAGTGGGCCATTTGGCAAGCTGCTGACGTCCAGCCATTCCGAGGCGCCGGGCTGGTTGCGCGTAAAGTCGTAGCCGGGGAGCAGAACCGCATGGAGGACGGGATGATTAACGTCCACGCCGGTATCAATTACGGCGACGATGCCGGTGCCGCTGATGCGAAAACCGTTCTGGGCGTCCTGAAGGCGGATGATCTGCGCCGCGGGCTGATCGGCATAGCCGTGCCAAACGACGGTGCCGTAGTAATTCACTGGGGCCGTGTCATAGAGGCCCGAGGGAATACTGGGGAGTGGCCTTTGCGGGATTGGCAAAAGATGGTCAGCCTCAACGCTGACAATCCCTAGCAGGGATTCAACCAGGTTCAGTGTGCCGTTCACAAGGTTTACGAGGAGATTGTCGGTGGACGTTACGAGGAAGTTCTGGCCGACGGGGCCATCGAGACCACCCTGCACCTGACAGTGCAAGAGATTACAAAGATTGAGGACGGAGGACAGGCCGCCCGTGGAACGAACAATGTATCGATTTTGGGCCGCAGCAGGCTTGGGGACAACAAGCATGAGGGCGATAATGGCGATGATGAGGGTGAATCGTTTCATAGTTTGCAACCCCTAAGGGGCTCTCCACAAGTGAGTTACTCGTCGATTGGCGCGTGACGTATCCCTAAGAGTTTCTTAGGGAAGATTTTTCGGGCCAATGGTACGAGCATGTCTTTTCGTCCAAACAAACTTCCCAGAGGGATTGGTACTTTCGTACCAAAGTGGGGACACCTGGAAACTCGATGAATAGGCGGCCTTTCATGCCTTTTCCTCCGGCAGACGGCCGAGCGCTTCGCGGAGCGAGATCACAATTGGCTCGCCGGAAGGAGTTGCGAAGGTTAGCTGGAGGTCGCCGCTGTTTCTGACCTCACCGCTGAACTCTCCGAATTGATTCGCAACCGTGTGCAACACGTCTCCGTGCATATTCGAAACGAGGATGCGGGTGCCTGCGGCAATGATTTTCGGATTGCTCAGATTCAGGAGCTGGCCGGTGACGACAATCCGGTTGCCGGTGGGCTTCATTTCAAGCTGCACATCGATCTGGTAGGGGTCCGCGCGATAGAGCATCTGCCGTGTGCCAGTGCCTGCGGAGCGAACGCCTTCGAAGAGGGGCTGCAGAAAACTGTCGAATAGGACTTTGACCTTGCTGCCCGCACTTTTTCGCTGATTACCAAGCCCGAGGCCGGCGAAAGCAGCTTTTGCGATTCTTACGGCGCTCTGCGGCGGCTGGTAATTCCCTTCCGCGGCCGCCGAGGAACGAACTCGCTGCCAAAGTGTGACTGTTTCCTGGCAGGACACGCAGCCAAGTTTCAGGTGCTTGTCCATCTGCTCTTTCTCGTTAGTGGTAACGGCCTCATTCACAAAGTCGATCCATTTCTCTACGTTAAAGTGTTCCATCATTCCCCCAGAATTCTTTCTGTATCCCATGCACTCCCCAGTGAACGGGATGAAAGTTATTACCCTCGTTGCATAAGGGTGAGGAGGGGGAGAAAAAATATATGGGATTTGGGGCTAGTTAAGTCTTGTAGAATCAGATAGTTTGCCGACCAGGACGAAGGGGGCCCAGAAATACGGGTGGGGATTTTGCAGGCGAAGCTGTTGCATGGCGTGCTGAAGAGCGCCGGCCATCTCGCCGGTGCGGAGGTATTCGCGATAGAAGAGTTGCATCAAGTCGGAGGTGCTTTGATCGTGGACGTCCCACAAAGACAGCAGGAGCGTGGAAGCCCCGGCATAGAAGAGGCCGCGCTGGAGTCCGAGCAACTCGTCACCGGCGGCGACGAAATTCATGCCCGTGGCGCAGCCACTCAGAGCTACCAGGTTGGCGTTTAATCGCATCTGGTAGAGGTCGAAGAGATTCAGGTAGCCGTCGCCCAGGCGGATTCCCGAAAACATAGGGTTATCTTGTCGGTATACGCCGTGGGTGGCGATGTGAAGCAAGCCGGTCTCCGGGCCTTTTTCGCGAAGCAATGAGGAAGTAGCTTGGTTCCCAGTGCGAAGCGACGACTGCGGCAGGAGAGCCGCCACAGACTCGGCTTCCTGAAGGATGTGCGGAGCGCGATCATCAGCGATTCCGAAGACAAGAGATCTGGTATTGACGCTGGGGGGCTTCTCCTGGCAGGCGAAGAAAACCGACGCGCTGGGGGCATAGGAAATTGTGAAGGCGTCGCAGAGATACTCTTCTCCATTTCGTAGCGCGTGGAATGGCAAGAAATGGAGAGGACCATGGGGCACGATAATGAGGCGCGTGCCTTGGAAGTATTGGCGGAGCGGCGCGATCAGCTCGCTGTAGAGAGATTCCAGATGACTTTGCGTAGCGCGCAGGAGCGGGTCTTCAAATCGGCGGACATACTCGCTGCCCATGCGGAACTTCGAGAGCTGAAACCGGAGCAATTGAAGGATATGGGTGACGCGTGGAAGGACGGTCACCGGGAGAATCCGGATTTCCGCGCGAGAAATAACGGCGGCGACGAGCCGGTCGCCTGCGGAGAAATATTCGACAAGAGTTGCGTCTTGAGGGAGCGCGGATTGAAGTTTTTCGACGGAAAGATCAGAGGGAGCTTCGAGTGTGGTGTTTTCTCGCTCACGAGCCGGGAGTTCACGTAAGGTTTGCAGCAGCTCTTTCTCGTGACTTTGCGCTTTTTTCTGAAGGGTATCGAGCCGCTCACCGGACTTTTCCTCAGGACGAAGCTGTTCCAGTTCGATTCTGTGGTAATACCAATTGAGTTCCTCGCGCAGGTCCCTGATCCTTCGCACAAGGTCGCTCTGGCCAGCTTCACCCAGAGGGAGGCTCTGGCCGCTCTGAAAAATCATTTCGATCATGCTGCGTGATTTCGCGGCTTCCATCCAGGAAAGGGCTTCTTCCGTGGAGGCGTCCGAGCCATCACCGGCAATGAAGAGATCCATGAGCGATTCGTAAACCTGCATTCTGTTTTTGAGAAAAGAGATTTTCAGTTCTTCACCATGCAGGCGGCTACGCATGGTTTCCAGGGAGTCTTTTGCATCCAGGAAGGCCTGGCGGGCGGCGCGGCGATCGTTGCGCGACTGGGCGAGTTGTCCCTGGAGCAAGTGAGCCTGATAGTCGAGGACGGGCGTCTGAAGGAATGTGAGCCGCGCGAGAGATTCGTCGGTTTCTTTTTGCGCTTCGGCGGGATCCCCGACTTGCAAAGCGATTCGCGCGAGCAAGAGATGCGCAAGCACGGCTTTCCCGGGAAGCGCGGATTGATCGAAGAAAGCAGCGGCCGCGGCGCAGAGGCGGCGTGATTCGAAGTATCGACCCTCGTGGAAGAGCAACAAGCCCTGGTAGAGATCGATCAGCCAAGGCCAGACCAGATTTTTTTCGCGGCCAAACATTTCACGTGCTTTTGTGAAGCGCTCCAGCGCCTGGACAGTCTTGCCTTGCTGCGCGTAAGCCGTAGCTTCGTTCGCGAGTGTCTTCGCGGCTTCGTAGTCCATCCCCAACTTTTCGAAACGCAGGAAACCTTCGTGAGCCATTTCCCGGGCTTCTTCGCTGAGATTCAACTCCAAGTAGATATCGGAAAGATCCAGGTGGCACAGCGCGAAGTGATAGGCGTCGCCTGTGGCTTCGCACGCGCGGCGAGCGGCGTATAGGGCCTCGATCGCGCGGCTGTACTCTCCGCGGAGATAGTAGAGATACGCGATGTTGTAGTCGGCTTGCGCCACCAGGAGAGGCATGTTGTGTTCGTGGCAGAAGGCGCGGGCCCGCTGATAGGTGGCCAGGGCCCGGGAGAAATCATTGAGGCTGATGAGGCAGACGGCCATATTGCTGAGGACGACGGCGATTCCCTCTGCGTCTTTGTAGGGCATCAAATCCCGGTAGGCACGCTCATAGTGGGCGATGGATTCTTCGAAGCGATCCTGGCGGTGATAAATGTTGCCGACGTTTATTTCGAGGCGGGCGAGACGCCAAGGATCGGCGAGGCGCGAAAAGATTTCACGAGCACGTTCGACGGCCTGAAAGGCCTGGTCGTATTCGCCAACCAGGATCATGGGTTGAATCGAACTGCTCAAGGTCCTGGCCATTTCCTTCCAATTGCGGAAGGATTCATAGAGCTTGACGGCGCGTTGGTGATGCTCGATTGCGGCGCGATAATCACCGGTGGAATAGAGAGCGTTGGCCATTGCGCGCAAGGCCAGTGCCTGCGCTTCTTTGCGGCGGAGGCGTTTGGCGATCAGCATGGCAGCTTCGGCGAGGTAAAGAGCTTCTTTCGTACTTACGCGAACCCGCTGGACGACGAGTTGGGAGAGTTGTTCGATCGTGGACTGGCGGATTAGCTTCGGGTATTTTGCGAGAAAGTTGCGACGGGCGACGTCGGTTGATAGTTGCCCCATCTCAGCGACCAACGATTCCTTTGGGATTTTTGTGCGGGGACCGAGCATCAGTAGAAACCAAGCTCTTCGAGCTGGCGCCGGAGCCGCTCAATGCATTTCTGGCGGGTGAATCCGATGGAGCCCAAAGCGAGGCCTAGTTCCGCAGCCACCTGGGCGTAAGGCCTCGAAGGCGATTCGAAGAACAGCATCTCCACCAGGCGGCGACATTGTGGTGTGAGGACCGCCATGGCTTCGCGGAGCATTTGTTCTTCCTGCGTCTGTTGGACCAGGCTCTCGGCGATAGCGGGGGTTTCCGGCTCGGGAGTAGCTTCTCCGTCGCGGCTTACCACTCGCTGGCTCAGACGCTTCACGCGGTAACACTCGTGATGAGCAACTTGCATGAGCCACTTGGGCAACGCGCGTGGTTCGCGCAATTCCGGCAAGCGCACCAGAAGCTCCACGCAAGTGGCTTGAAACACGTCCGCAGCCTCATGCGGCGGCAGATTGTATTTCACGGGGATGGAGTAGATCAGGGCTTTGTATTTATCAATGAGCTGGGACCAGGCGGCCTCATTGCCGGAAAGACACTCTTTTACGAGGCGTATGTCATTCCACTTGTTGGCCGGCTTGTCTGGCGCCTTGGTTCTCGCCGGGCTCATCGAGTGGCGTTCTCCGGTCCACTCTTCAGATACAACTGCTCGACATTCCAAAGAACGTAGGGTTCAAGCACCGCGGGATGGAAATTGCCGACAGAATTTTTGGCGCCCGCCAGGATGTCCGGGCTGGCCAGAAAGATCATGGGTTGATTCTCGGCGAGAATCTCCTGCGCGCGATCGTAGAGCTTTTTTCGTTGTTCGAAGGTACGCGCGGACATCTGTTCCTCGATCAGGTGGTCGATTTCCGCTTCCCAGCGGGTTGCGGGATGTGGCTGCGACGGGTTCCAGAGATGGGTGCCGCCGCTCGACAGCCAAACATTGATGTCGGAATTCGGGTCGGCATCATAACTTGCGACGCCCATTATGCAGGTGTCGTATTCTTTCGTCTGCGTGACACGATCGAGGAGAGATCGAAATTCGAGGGGGACTACTTGCACGCGCATTCCGAGCTGCTTCAAATCATCCTGCAGGAGCGCCGCCATTTTGGCGCGGTCGGCATTGGTGGAACTGGTGAGGATGCTGAATTCCACGGGCTTCCCGTCGGAATCCTGGAGAGTGGATTCGCCGTTGGGCCCGGTGGTCCAGGAAAAGCCGGCTTCTTTGAGAAGAGTGCGCGAGCGGTCGAGAGATCGCTGTGGATGAGGGAGATTTGGGTCGCCCCAACGCTTGTTGCCCGGGGTGACCAATCCCCAGATTGCGGCGCCGCGGTCCTGGTAGACGAGGCGGACGATGGCTTCGCGATCCACTGCAGCCGAAACTGCCTGCCGGAATTTTGCGTCGCGGAACCATTTTTGTTTGCGCTGCAAGTCTGCGGAAGCTTTCACGCCAACATCATTTAAATTGAAGAATAGAAAATTGTATTCGAGGCCTGGTCCGGCGTCGGTGACCGTGTAGCCATTCTGCTGGCGGGAAAGCACGGAAAAGTTTTCTGCGCCCAACTGGCTGATCATGTCAGTTTCGCCCGATTGGAACTTCAAAACCTGAGCGTCCGCGTTGGGTACGAAGAGAAATATGAGTTCGCCGAGATAAGGCAGGCGGGTGCCCTTGCTGTCTGATTTCCAGTAATAAGGATTGCGTTCGAGGACGAGGCGTTGCCCGGCGATGTATTCCTTCAAGCGGAACGGGCCGAGTCCCGCCCATTGATTCGCCACTGCACTGAGGGAACCGATCTGCCCCAGTTTGCCTTCTTGGAAAGGCTTTTCGAGCAGATGGCGGGGCAGGATGGCGAGGCCGTCGAAGAGCCGCTCGCCGACACCATACGGTTTGGGCATTTGAAAGACGACGGTTTGCGCGTCGATTTTTCGGACGGAAATCGGCTTGCCGCCGACAATCAAGAGATCGCGTTGCGGGGCGTGAGTATTTTCGTCGAGGTAGACGCGGAACGAGAAGAGGACATCCTCCGCATCCATGGTTTCGCCGTCGGAAAATTTCAGACCGTTCCGGAGGACGAGGGTGTAGGTGAGCCCGTCGGGAGAGACTTTCCAGGATTTGGCCAGGGCGGGCTCCGTGAGTTGAGTGGCACGATTGATGTGGATGAGATCGGCTTGCATGACGCCGATGACTTCGCGCGACCTGGCGTCGGCGGCGATTAATGGATTCAAGGTCTTTGGCTCGCCTCGGAGCGAGACGACAAGACGCCCGCCGGAGCGGCCGACTTCCCCAGGAAGTACGAGGAATTCCTCTTTTGCGTTGTTCTGCTGTGCTTTAGTAAAGGCAGGGCGCGAAATGAGCGCGAAGAAACAGAGGAACAACCGGAAAAGAATCCGGTAGCGTCCGAACATATAGGGGCAGTTTCTCACGCCAAGCTCCCAAAACTCCTCCTTTGTATCTTGTACGCCTCGGCGCGTTCCTGCAACGCACTCGCTAATCCGAGGTATCCAAGGAAGAACGGCACCATGATGAGGGCAGGCAGGTACATCCACCAGTAAGAGACGAGGACGCTGTACTGCTGGAGGTTGGAGAGCAGGTTTCCCCAGCTTGGGACGGGTTCTGGGACACCGAGACCGAGGAAAGAGAGGGTCATTTCGGCCAGGACATATTGGGGAATGAGAATCGCGGCCTGGGTCAGAAGGACGCTGGAGGTTTCGGGCAGAATGTGGCGGCGGAGGAGGTAGAGGTGGGAGGCTCCGAAACCGCGTGCGGCGCGGACAAAGTCGCGTTCCTTCGCGCTGAGGACGATGCCGCGAACTAGGCGAGCGGGCCGTGCCCAGCCCACCGCTGCAATGACCGCAACGATGAGAAAAAAGGCTTGGAGCGGGTTCACCGTCAGCGGGAGGAAGGCCCGGATGGCGAAAAGGAGATATAACCACGGCAGGGCAAGAAAAAGTTCGGCAACGCGCATGAGCAAGTCGTCTCGCCAACCACCGTAGTAGCCGGCCGCGGCGCCAATGCACCAACCGATGAGCAGGGTGAAGCCTGCGCCGAGGAGACCGGCGAGCAGTGAGACCTGCCCACCGAAGAGAAGCCTGGATAGTTGGTCGCGGCCGAAGGCGTCTGTGCCGAGCAAGTAGATTCGCTCGTCACCGGCTCCGAAAAAGTGCAGGCGGCTCGGGAGGAAACCCAACAACCGGTAGCGGTCTCCAAAGGTGAAGAATTTCAGTGGACGGGGTCGCGTGGTGTCTTCCACATATTGGTCGAACGAGGCGGGCCGCAATTGAAGCACGTAGACGAAGGGACGAAGGTGGAACTGCCCCCGCATGTCGACAAAATGCAACCGCATTGGCGGCAAGTAGGGGCTCTTGCGGTCCTGTTCCACGGGATCGTAAGGCGCGAAAAAGCCGGCGCATAGGACAACCCCATGCAAGGCGCCAAGGACAAGCAGCCAGATTGCAACCTTGCGGCGGCGGCTCATCCAGGGGTGCTCGCTGAGCGGATTCGCGGGTCCACCCAATACAGAAGCATGTCCGCGAGGAAATTACCTGCTACAAGAAAGATGGTGGAGAACAAGACGCCGCCGATGACGACATAAATGTCGCGAGCCAGTATTGCCTCCAAAAGGAATGGGCCGAGGCCAGGCCAGCTCATCACGACTTCAACAAGAAGCGAGCCGCTCAACAATGCGCCGATACTGAACCCGAAGAGAGAAACAAGGGGATTGGCGGCCGGCAACGCATACCGAAATAAAAGTGTGCGACGGGGAATGCCGTGGCCCTCTGCGGCCAGCAGAAATGGCGCATCGAGCACATCCGCGACCGCCGCGCGCACGTGGCGAACAAGGAGCGGAAGGGCGGAGAGAACGAGCGTTGCGACCGGAAGGGCCATGTGCAGAGCCAGGTCGCGAATTTTGTTGAGCGATGATAGCGATTCGAAATCAACAGAGGCCATGCCTCCGGTGGGAAACCAGCCAGTCCTAAGTGCCAACACGAGAAGCCCGAGTGCCAGCGCCAAATCTGGGACGACCAGAAGTGCCGCAGTACTCCAGGAAATCAAGCGATCGGGAAATTGCCCGAGGCGTTCCGCGCTCCAGACTCCAAGCGGAAGGGCGATGGCCCAGGCGAGGAGGGTCGCGGTGACTGTGAGTATCAGAGTGTTTTTCGCGCGCAACAGCAGGAGAGGCGCAACCGAAGTGTTGTAAGCAAACGAAAAGCCCATTTCACCGTGGAGGACAGAATTTACCCAGGAGGCGTAACGGACGGGCAGCGGACGGTTGAGTTGATACTGGGTGCGCAGGGCCACCAGGGTTTCGGGCGCAATCTGCGGGTTCAGACGCATTTCGTCAAAGTAGTTGCCGGGCGCGAGGGTCGTGAAAAGAAAAGCGAGAATTGAGACGCCGATTACCAGGAGGAAGGCGTGGGCCAATCGGCGGAGGAGATAGCGCATCATTGTTGAGCCGCCGGCAAGGGTGCGCGAGGGAGCCGGGGCACCGCTGCGAGGAGTTGGCGTGTGGCTTCCTGGCGGGGATTTCGGAGGACTTCCGCGGACGGGCCGTGCTCGATGATTCGGCCGTGGCTCATCACTGCAATCTCATCGGCAAGGTGAGCGGCCATGGTGAGGTCGTGGGTGATAAAAAGGAGAGTCATTGTGAGCGAGCTTTGGAGTTCCAGGAGGAGATTCGCGATCTGCGCCTGTACGGAGCAATCGAGAGCCGAGAGTGCCTCATCGAGGATGAGCAGGACTGGATCGAGCGCCAGCGCGCGCGCGATGGCCAGCCGCTGGCGTTGCCCGCCGCTTAATTCGGAAGGGGGCCGCCAGGCGATGTCTGGAGAAAGCCCAACTCGTTCAAGCAAGGAAAACCCGCGCTTCTTCATCTCATTGCGATTTAGTTTTCCCTGCAAAACCAGAGGCTCGACAAGAATCCCGAAGACAGGCCATCTGGCGCTCAAAGAACTTGCGGGATCGGGAAAGATGAGTTGGATACGCGGGCGGATTTTGCGAAGTTCGCGTTCCGCAGCCTGAACGAGGTTTGTGCCTTCAAACCAGAGGTTTCCTGACGTGGGCGTTTCGAGACAGGCAATGCAGGACGCCAGCGTGCTTTTGCCGGAGCCGGATTCGCCGACAATGGCGAGGGTAGTGCCGGCGGAAACAGCGAAGGACACGCCATCGAGAGCGAGAAACTCTTGCCGCGCGCCGGCAAAGTTCCTTCTTGCGTAGCGCTTCACGAGATTTTCGACTTTTAACAGAAGCTCCATGCTTTAGTCGTTTGGGGTTGCTTCACTCCTCATACTTGAGACAAGAAACGATGTGAGTCTGACTCAACTTCACCAATGGGGGCTCACGTTTTCTGCAAATGTCCATTCTGTCCGCGCACCTTGGTTCGAAGGAACAACCTTGCCGTAGCAAAGATTGGGATGACGAACTGCCAGCGATTACCGGCAGCCTTTTCTTCCTGATCTTTTCGTTTTCCTCGAAAATTGCGGGGATGGATTCGAAGAGCGCCTTGGTGTAGGGATGCTGCGGCGATCTCAGCACAGTTTCTGACGGACCCAATTCGACAATCTGCCCGGCGTAGAGGACCAGCACGCGATCGGCGAAGCCGGAGAGCAAGGCCGGGTTATGGGTAATGAAAATCATCGCGAGACCCAGCGTTTCCCGGAGCGTTCGAAACACGCCGAGAATTTCCATTTGTGTTGTGGGATCGAGCGCGGCTGTCGGTTCATCGGCGATCACCAAAGCGGGATGGCAGGCGATTGCCTGGGCGATCAGGGCGCGTTGCCGCTGGCCACCGCTGAGCTGGTGAGGATAGGAACGCCGGATGCGGTCCGTCTCTTGCGGGAAAAGCTGGGTGAACACCTCGCGCGTGCGTTCGTTTAAATCTTTTTTTGGCGAGGATTGGTGCGCGGCCAGCACCTGGCGAACCTGCTCGCCGACGCGGATGGTGGGATGGAGCGCGAGCGACGGTTCCTGGTAAATCAGAGCGATTCTGCCGCCACGAATTTGCCGGAGTTCCTCCGATTCGGCCTGGAGAAGGTCCTTGCCTTCAAAAAGGACGGTGCCTTTTCCGATGAGGCCATTCGGCGGGAGAAGCCGCAAGACCGAGGCCGCGAGCGTGCTCTTGCCCGAACCAGATTCACCCAGGACTCCAAGAATTTCACCCGGCATAAGGGTGAAATTGACGCCGGACAATACAGGACGGGAGTCGCCTTCGCGCGACCGATAGGAAACGTGAAGATTCTGGATTTCAAGAACAGACGCCATGGCCCCGCCGCAGTCGGCCTACCCCCACTGCGATTCATGTTGAGGCAGGAAGCGGGGAGGGACAAGGGGAACGTGAACGTCCGCATACCAAAGGTAATTCTCTAAGGTAATTCTGTTCGGTTGTAAGGCACTGCCGAGGATGTTCGAAAGAGGATTGCAGGAATTCAGGAAGGTGGAATCCCTGCAATCCAGTTTAGGCCAATATTGTCGACCCAATCACAGGCTTTCGACAATTGGCGAACGCCACCGCTTGAGCGTTCAGCGAGAACCAGCCGTCGCCGCGGTGGTGGGACGATTGGCCGCGGCGACATCCGTCCGGGGAGTCATCGAGAGAACGATGTACTCCCGCTCCTTGCCGTCCGCTTCGGGGACTCGGAGGAGCATCTTGTCTTTGTGAATCCGGAATTGAGCAGTTTCACCAACGGGCAAAAGCACCGGGTGCTTGTCATCCTTCGGCTGGATTCGATACGTCACCCGATCCGTTTGCAAGACGTATTCCTGACACAAGAGTTGTTTGGTATTTTTGTGCTGGCCGTCGGTTCCGAAAATCTCTCCGGCGATGGTTTTGCCATCCTTTTCGGCGTAGCCGCAGGCCGAAGAATCCATCTGAATCAGCACGGCCTTTTCATAGGCGGGTGGTTCCTTGGCTTGAACCACCGTGGCCGCGGTGAAAAACAGAGCTGCTACCATTGCTGCTCGCATCCAGATCCTCCTGTAGAGCGATAAGGGTCGTTCTCAAGTCACGGGATAAGTGCACCATGCCGGGACAGCGGCCTGGCTTCCAACAGCCAACTCTCCCAGTAGCACGCTGCCCGGTTATTGCTAAGGGGCGTCCGGAATTGGAAAAAATATAGGCGGTGGGGATGGCTGGGTGGGCTCCCGCAAGCGCATGATTCCTGGGACTTAAGATCAGAGATAACGCAGTACTACTCAGGTTCTATTGAGAATGTGGACGGCACGCTGATACTCTGGGGCTCCACAGCCCACCTCAACCTCTACACGTGTCGTTTAAAAGGCGTGCCAACATGGATTTCGATAAACTTCGCACTGCTCGTGACAAACTCATGCGGGTCTTCCGCTATCTGGAAGCGCTCAACCAACACCGCAATCCGGCCAAACGGCAGATTCGAGAACAACCGTGGAGTCTCTGGCTTCATGGACTGCCAATCCATCCCACCATCAAACGGGGAGCGGCAAAATCCAGCTCCTCGAAAACCAAGTCGAAGGAGAATTCATCCGGCGACTCGGACGGCGGGGTGGACTTCCTGCTCAAGGTGCAGCGCCCTGTGCTGACTCGCCCTCCTGAGCCACCGGATGAGATTGTCAATTGGCTGGAGGCCGGTTGGGATAACCCTTCCGAGGAAATCGTTGTCCGGGAATCCCAGGCTGAATCGGATCCATCGGGAAGTCCGCGCGTCGCAAGCTTTGAGGAAGACAAGGCAAGAACCGCAGCCCTGCAACGCTGGAGACTTTCGCGCGATGAATGGGCCAAGAGCGAGCGGCCGGCTCGCGCCGCGATGAAGATATTTGAGACTTTGTACGCGCTCCATGGGCGGATCGAACGGGAGGCGGAGCGCGTCGAATTGGTTTTGGGGGACGGCATACTGAGCTGGCGGCGCGCCGAGGGAAATATTTGCCATCCGATTCTCCTTCAGCGCTTGCAGTTGCACTTCAATGCCGCGATACCGGAATTCACCATTTCCGAAGCGGATCACCCGGTTGAACTGTATTCGGCGCTGTTTCAAACGATGACCGACGTGGATGGGCGCGCGATCGGACGGTGCCGTGAAGAGCTGGAGCAAGAAGGCTTTCATCCGCTGGTGAATGGCTCAACTTCGGGATTTCTGAAGCGCCTGGTCATCCAGCTATCGCCGCGGGGGGAGTTCATCGAAGACGGGGCGCCGGCGGAGGAGCAGGACGACCCCTGCATCGGCCGCGACCCGATGGTATTTTTGCGCGCGCGTACCCTGGGATTCGCCGCCTCGATTCAGGGCATTCTTGCGGACCTGCGCACGCGGGAAGATCTCCCGTGGTCCCTTTTGAACATCGTCGGCGAGGAGTCTCCCAATCGAGCCGCGAGTGAAACGGAGACGCCAGTAATTGAAGCTGCCGAAACCGGGGGGGAAGTGCTGCTGAGCAAGCCCGCAAACCCGGAGCAGATTCGAATTGCGCAGCAACTGGAATTGCACGGCGGAGTGCTGGTGCAAGGCCCGCCGGGGACGGGCAAGACGCACACGATTGGAAATCTGATCGGGCATTTACTTGCGCAGGGCAAGAGCGTTCTGGTTACGAGCCAAGCCACCAAGGCGTTGCGGATGGTGAGGCACCACATCGTGCCGGAGTTGCGGCCGCTGTGTGTGAGCCTGCTGGAAAGCGATCTGGAGAGCCGGAAGCAGTTGGAAAGCGCGGTGGGATCAATTGCTGAAAGGCTGTCGCGTGCCGATGCCGTTTCGCTGGAGCTGGAAGCGAAGAAACTGGAATCGGAACGCGGCGAGATATTGAAGAAGCTGGAGGAAATTCGAAAGCAACTTGCGGAGGCGCGGGCGGACGAATATCGGGACATCGTAATTGCGGGCAAGACTTGGCCCCCGGCTGACGCTGCGCGGAGTGTAGCAAAGGAAAAAGAATCGTTGGGATGGATTCCGGGCCCGGTGGCTGCGGTGGCTCCTCTGCCGCTTACTCCCGGCGAACTGGCCGACCTCTATCGGACGAACACTTCCCTTTCACGCGAGGACGAGATTGAGCTTGCGGGACACCTGCCGGAGCTTCACGATCTGCCGAGGCCGGAAGAATTTGAAGCTTCGCTGAACGAGCGGAACCGTCTGAGCATGGAGGAATTGGAACTGCGCTCCGAATTATGGAAGAGCGGTGTTCCGGAAGGCAGCCCGGAGGAATTGGAGACTCTGGCGGCGAGTTTGTCGCAAGCCGTGGAGCCTCTGACGGGAAAAGAAAAGTGGAAGCTGGAGGCGGTGTACGCGGGGAAGTATGGAGGCGCTCACCGGAAGCCTTGGGATCAATTGGTCGAGTTTGTGCGGCTGGTTCACCGCGATGCGGCAAACGCGCAGGAATCTTTCGTCAAGCATGGCCCCGAGCTTCCCGACAATCCGGCTTATGAGGACCAAGAGCGGATTGCCGGCGAAATTCTTGCGCATCTGGAGACGGGCGGGAAGCTGGGCTCGTTCACATTATTCACGCATAAGACGTGGAGCCAGTTCCTCGAATCGGCAAAGGTGAACAACACTGAGCCGCGAAATTCCGAACATTTCATCGCCCTGCTGAAATTGGCGCGCCTCAAGAAATTACGGCAGGAGCTTTGTGGCCGCTGGGACCGCCAGATGGCGACGCTGGGGACACCGACTTCCGGACAAATGGGGGCGGAAGTCGAGAAAACGCTGATGCAGTATTGCGACGCGCTGGAGGACTGCCTGGGGTGGCACGAACACACATGGCTGCCCTTGCAAAGACAGCTTACGGATCTAGATTTTAAGTGGGACAAATTTCTGGCGGAGCAGCCGGCTGTTGTTGGAGCACATGGCGAGCTTGTGAGGATCGGGAAGGCGGTGACTGATTCTCTGCTTCCCATACTTGAGTCGCGAATCAAGAAGCAACGGCTATTGCAATTCGAGGAGGAACTCCGCGACCTGAAAGCGCGGCTTAAGCTGGCCGGGCGTGCGGCGAAATCATCGAAAGCAACTGCGAAATTGCTTTCGTCCGTAATCGACGAGGATTCCAGCGAATACCGTGAGGCCTATGAGCGGCTGCTGGAACTTAAGAGCCAGCAGGCGGACCTGGATCTGCGGCGCGCACTTCTTGCGAAGCTGGAGAGCGCGGCGCCCGCGTGGGCCGGGGCCATTCGAAATCGTACCGGAGCGCATGGCCGAGGCGAACCGCCGCGCGACCCGGCGTCGGCGTGGACGTGGCGCCAACTTAACGATGAACTCGACCGGCGCGCCAGCGTTTCCATCGAGAGTTTGCAGGCGAAAAGCGAAAAGCTACGCGAGCAACTGCGACGCGTGACTGTGGGTCTGATTGACACACGCGCATGGTCCGCGCAGGCACGGCGGACTTCTTCGCGGCAGCGCCAGGCGCTGGTCGGCTGGCTGGACACCATTCGCCGCATCGGCAAAGGACATGGCATCCGGGTTTCGCTGTTACGTGCTGAGGCTGCCAGAAAAATGTCGGAATGCCGAAGCGCTGTTCCGGTGTGGGTGATGCCGCTGTCGCGCGTGGTGGAAAATTTTGACCCATGCAGTACGCGGTTCGACGTGGTGATTATCGATGAAGCGAGCCAGAGCGACGTTATGGCGCTTGTTGCCCTTTATCTCGGCAAGACAGCGCTGGTTGTTGGTGACCACGAGCAGGTCAGCCCGTCTGCCGTGGGCCAGGACCTGGGAATCATCCAGAATCTTATTTTCCAATTCCTGCAGGGCGTGCCGAATTCGGACCTCTATGACGGGCAGATTTCCATTTACGATCTGGCGCGGCAATCCTTCGGGGGGACGACTTGCCTGGTGGAACATTTCCGCTGCGTTCCGGAAATCATCCAGTTCAGCAACATGATTTCCTACGATCAACGGATCAAACCGCTGCGTGATGCCAGCCGGGTGCAACTCCGCCCGCACACTGTGGCTTACCGCGTGAGCGGGTCCAGCCGTGACGGCAAGATTAACCGGCAGGAAGCCGTTGGCGTAGCCTCGCTAGTAACCGCGGCGATGGAGCAGCCTGAATACAGCAAAAATGAGGCGGGGCAACCCACGAGCTTCGGTGTGGTTTCGCTTGTGGGTGATGAACAAGCTCTGGAGATCGATAGCCTGCTCCGCAAGCATATCTCGCCGGATCTTTGCGAACATCACCGTTTGCTTTGCGGAAATGCCGCGCAATTCCAAGGAGATGAACGCGACGTGGTGTTTATCTCGCTGGTGGATACGGCGCAGCGCGGGCCGCTTTCCCTTCGCGACCAGGAATTGTTCAAGCAGCGGTTCAACGTGGCCGCAAGCCGCGCACGGGATCAGATGTGGGTGGTGCATTCGCTCAGTCCGCAAAATGATTTGAAGGCCGACGATCTTCGGCGGCAACTCATTGAGCATGCCCAGGACCCGAGTCACCTGATGCATGCGCTGGAAGAAAAAGAAAACCGCGCGCAATCTCCGTTCGAGCGCGAGGTCATGAAGCGCCTAATGGCGGCGGGGTATCGAGTGCAGCCACAATGGCGCGTCGGCGCGTTCCGAATCGATCTGGTCGTCGAAGGCGAACGGAGAAGGGTTGCGATCGAATGCGATGGCGACCGCTACCATCCGCTGGAAAAAATACCCGAAGATATGGACCGCCAGTCGGTCCTGGAACGCATGGGCTGGGTTTTCACGCGGATCCGCGGCACGGATTTCCTGCGGAATCCCGATCGGGCGATGAAGCAAGTGTTCGAAAAACTGGAGTTGCTTGAGATTTTTCCCGTTAATACGAAAAAGGATTCGGGGAGGATTGTGCAGCCTTCGAGCGATCTGACGGAGCGCGTAATCCGCCGGGCGGAAGAGTTGCGCCGCGTGTGGGCCGGACCCGGACCAACCGCGAACCGGGGGAAAGAGTCGCCGCAGGCGGCGGGGAAAGCCGCGGTGTCGTGAGAAGCGGTGTTTCGCGAAGTGCTCCAGATTGAGAAGTCGGCGCGGCGTATTGGAGCCGGACGCAACCCGGGGGATTAGCGACCGAAGAATGTTTCGATTTGAAAATCTGGTGAAATTTGAAGCGTAGAGGAGTAAGGGTACCCTGCCAAAAAGGATGGTTGTCTCCCGGCCCAGCAAGGCGCCATAAGTTATTGAAACCAAATAAATTGACTCGAAACCATAGGTCCAGTGTGTACTTTAGTCCCACAAAATACTAAGGTGTTTACCTGAGGCACTTTGGGGTATTTTACTTGATTGAGGAACTAGGTTTCCGATGGTATTGACTATCAAGTCCCTCACGGATTCACACAGCGGATTGGCCCGGCGACGGACAATTTGCGCCCAGGAGAAGATTTTCATGGCGAAGCGAGATCTCACCATACCGGACCCCGAACTGAAACGGACGGAAGAACCATCCGAGTTGCTGCGCGAACTTGTCGCCCACCTTCGGCAGAATCGAACTCAATTGCGCGAGGAATGGGTGGTGCGCATCACGGAGACACGCCTGCTTACGGCGATGACCAAAGAAGAGATCTTCGCGGAAGCAACATCGGTGTACGACAGTTACGTTGAGGCCCTCGAAACTGAAGCATTCGAAGCGCTTCAGGCCTACGCGCGAAATCTTTCGGAACGCATCATTCCCCGAGGCGTCGAAACCCACGAGGTGGTTGGGATTGTGCTGTTATTGCGTGACGTGCTTGCGCGTTCCCTCTTCGCGAAATACCAGAACGACTTCAAGAAATTGAATCGAATTTTGGACGCCTACGAGCCAGCGGCAAACCGCATCGCAAACACGGTCGCGGTCGGGTTCGTGCAAGAGCGCGAGCGCGTCATTCGCCAGCAGCAGGAAGCGATCCGGGAACTTTCCACTCCTGTGTTGCAGGTACGCGAACGGCTGCTGATTCTGCCGATCATCGGTGTGATCG
>Ga0210407_10000765_pt1 | contig 33530 bp, 36 predicted proteins | sample IncBWC27MmetaG_FD_150860 | JGI IMG/M metagenome (GOLD analysis project Ga0210407, IMG submission 150860) | Forest soil microbial communities from Barre Woods Harvard Forest LTER site, Petersham, Massachusetts, United States - Inc-BW-C-27-M | ecosystem: Environmental > Terrestrial > Soil >...
CAGCACCAGCGAGATCGCGAGCCCTCCACCCAGCGTCGCCGCGAGCGATCGCGAAAAAACGCCGGTGACGCCCGACAGAAATACCAGCGGTGCGAATACGACGATCACCGTCATTGTCGATGCGAACAGCGGACGCCCAAGGTGAGTGAGGGCGGCTCCGACCGCGGTCTCGGCGGACTCACCGGTGGCGAGTTCGCGATGAATCGCCTCGATCATCACGATCGCGTCGTCGATGAACAGTCCAATTCCCGCCGCCAGCCCGCCCAGTGTCATCATGTTGAAGGTGAGGCCGGCAGCCTTCATCACGACGCAGGTGATCGCGACCGTGCACGGAACCACGATTGCCGCCACCAGCGCGCTTATCGGACTCATCGTGAATGCGAGCACGACCAGCACCGCGAGCACCAGTCCGAGCAGGATTGCGTCGCGGACACTGTTGAAGGATTCGGTCACCAGGTCGGACTGATCGTAGGAAAATGAAAGCGTGACGTCGGGGTATCGCGCGCGGAATTTTTCCACGATTGCGCGCGCGTCGGCGGCGATCTGTACCGTGTTGCCGCCCGGCCGCCGCGAGACTCCGACCAGCACCGCGGCGCCATTTTCCGAAGCGGTGCGGATGTAGTCTTCCTGGATTCCCATTTCAACCGAGCCGATGTCGCTGATCCGAACCAGCTGGCCGCCGGTAGTCGCAATCGGGAGCGCCGCAATCTGATCGGCTTGATGGAGATCAGTCGTAACTACGGTCAGCAGCATCCGGTGCGATTCATTCATCCGCCCCGCCGACGCGATGACGTTGTTCTTTGCCATCCCGCTCACGACGTCTCCGGGCGACATGTCATGCTGGAGCATCCGCGCCGGATCCAGCCGCACCACGAATTCGCGATACTTGCCGCCGACTACTTCGACCCGGTAAGTGCCCTCGATCAGGTGCAGGCTCGGCACCAGCTCGTAATTTGCGATGTCGGTGAGCTCGGCAAGATTGCGGGTCCGCGAACTCAGGCTCATGTCGATGATCGGAAATGTGCCGGTCGTGAACAGGACCGCGTCGACCGTGGTGTCGGCGGGCAACCTGGATCGAGTGTGCGCAACCGCCGCACTCAGGCTCTGGAAGCTGATCTGCGGATCGGCGTCCTCGCCGAAGGTAACGTCGATTTCAGCGCTGCCGCGGGTGGTCGTCGATCGGACCAGGGTCACGCCGACGACGCTGTACGCGGTTTCCTCCAGCGGCCGGGTCACCGAGGCAAGCATCTGCTCGGCAGGCAAATCGCCGCTATCGGCAAGAATCGTCGCACGTCGGAACATAATTTCGGGGAACACCGCGCTCGGGATCATCCGCGCGAGGATGTAGCCGAACGCACTGGCCGCGATCACCGCGATCAGCGCCAGCGTCGAGGTGCGCCGAGTCATTTCCGCACTCCCGGTTTCTGTTCGCCGGTTTTCTGTTCTCCGGCTACGCGCACGTCGAGCCCGTCGGACAATGCGTATCCGCCCGAGGTGACGACCGCGTCTCCCGCCTTAACGCCTGCGGTCACCTGAACTCGCTCACGATCGTGAAGCCCGAGCGTGACCTGGGTGCGATGCGCACGGCCGTCGGCGCCGATTACGAAGACGTGGTACTTGTCCGCGCCAGGATCCTGGAACAATGCGCCGGCAGGAATTACGACCGCATCGGGGGCGCTTGCGGTCTCAACCCGGACTTCGACCGGAGCGCCGGCTTCTGCGATTCGCTCGGGCCCGGCGAAGTCCATTCGTACGTCGGAAGTGGAACTCGCGGCGTCGAAGTTCGGCATCGCGGGGCCAACGCGGGCCGGAATTGCCGCGCCCGGCCGGATCTCACTCGTCACCGTCGCGGACATCCCCGGTTTTACGAAAGACAGCTGGCTGACCGGCACCGACGCTTCAACATAAACGCTGGCTGGATCGATCAGATCGACCAGCGTATCGAGATCGGCAACCATCTGGCCGTTGCTCACAGGAGGCTGCGAAACGACCCCCGCCTCCGGCGCGATCACGGGAATCCCGGCGCTCTGATTGTAGCGGCTGACCGAGCCCGCAAGCGCGTCCGCGCTGGGCGGATCGATTTTGCGCGCCACCGCGAGTCCGGCCTCCGCGGCCTCGATTTCGCGATTTCTCACGTGCGCGACGACTTGGCCCTTGCGCACCGAATCTCCACTCGCGACCTTCACCCCAAACACACGGCCCGGCGTGGGTGCGCGAATAATCACGTGTCGGGTTGCAACCGTCTTTCCGAGCAGGTGAAGCTCGTTCTTCATCGGATGAACTTCGGCTTTTGCGGCGCTTACGAGCAGGACTGGCTTTTGCGCGGGCGCGGCTTCGTCTTCGTCGCCTGCGGTTTTTCCGCCACCGCATCCGACAAACACCATCGCGGCGATGGCCAGACTGACGATCGCGCAAAGAGTGTTATTCGAGAGTCTCTGCCCCGTCATTGGATACGGCCGTAGAGCAGGTTGGTCTCCGCCACGGCTTCTCGCGCGGCGAATTCCTGATCGGGGCGTTGGAGCCGTAGCTGCTCGGCCTGTTGGTACGAATCCAGAACCTCGAGCATCGTCGCGCTCCCACCGCCCAGGAATCGCGTCCACGTCAGCGCAAACGCGTCATCGGCAGTCGGTTGCGCGCGGGCCAGGATGTCGAGTTGGCGCATCGCCTGATCGTAGCGCAACGACGCATCTCTGATTCTGCGTGTGATCAGGTACTCAGTCTGACGCGCCTGCGCGATCGCAGAGTGTTCCTTCGCCTTGGCTTGATCGATGTGCGATGCGATGAGCCCGCCGTCGAAGATCGGCATCGAGACCACTCCGTCATACGAAGCGCCGCCGAAGCGCTCGACCGTCGGGGACGGATCGATTCCGAGAAATCCGGTTGTGAAAGCGACCTGGAACGTAGGCAGGCGCTCGGCCTGCGCCACCTTAATCTGCGAAGTTGCCGACAAGATTGCGCGATGCGCCGCCTGTATCACCGCACTCTGCGCGATATCGCCCGAGGGCTTCGCCATCACGCCGGTTATCGGCGCGATATCGAGTTCCGACTGGTTGGGCTCGCCAATCAAGGCACCAAGCGTCGCCGACGCACGCTCGGCGTTTCCGCGCGCCATGTCGAGTGCAAGTTCCACAGTGTCGCGCGCGGTGCGAGCCTTGAGTACGTCGCTCGGAATCATGCGTCCGCTATTCTTGAGCGCGTCGATTGTTGTGACGTAGCGGTTCAGCCGCGCGACGCTCTCTCGCAAATCATTTTGCGCGTCACGCGCGCGGAGCAGATCGAAATAGGCGATCGTCGTATCGAAAACGATTTGCGCGCGCGCCGCCGCCACCCCGAGCCGCGACGCCTCGAGCACGTACTGCGCGGCCCGCAGCCGAGCCTCGCGCCGTCCCCAATCCCACGCTGTGTAGTCGAGCGTCACCAGAGCCGTCGAGAGTCCGCGGTTGGTGATGGTCGGGTCGTAGCCGGGCGCTTGGTAGTACTCGACGCCGGTTCCGACGGTTGGAAACAGCGGGGCGCGTTGCTCGCGGACGTGCGCGGCGCTCATATCGCTCGCGGCGGCGGCTATGTCAGCCGCGGGCGCATAGCGGAGCGCGCGATCGATCGCGTCGGAAAGAGTAATCGGAGCGGCGGCTGCCACCGAAGCCCATACCACAACCACGGCAGCAAGCGCGGCCGCAGATGAGCGGCGGCAGGTTGGTCCCATACTAAAATGGTAACAGCGGATCGACGAGTCGTCTAATTAATGTATGTTCATTTGATCGAGTCAAAATCGGCAAATCAGAGCGCCGCGGTGGCGCGCTTCGAGTCACTTCGTGCGAGCGGAATCGTGACGACGAACTCGCATCCGCCGGTCGGACGATTCGCGACCGCGATATCGCCGCCGTGCAATCGCGCGATCTCGCGGCACAGGCTCAGCCCCAGGCCGCTGCCTTCGCCGGGTGTCGATGCGCCCCGAAAGAATCGATCGAAGATGAATGGCATTTCGTCCGGTGCGATTCCGGGGCCGCTGTCGGCGACGCGAAGAACCGCGCGATCGGATCCTTGCGTGAGCCTGACTTCGATCGATCCGTTGGCGGGCGTGAACTTGAGCGCGTTGTCGAGCAAATTTACGATCAGGCGCCGCAAGTGTCCCGCATTGCCGTCGACGAACACGTCTCTGTCGGCGCCGACCCGCAATTGAATTTCGCGCGCCTGCGCGAGCGGTTCAACCGTCGATGCGATCTCGACGACCAGCGCGCGAAGATTCAACCGCGCGCTCTCGACCGACACCTCGCCGTTGAGCCGCGCGAGCATCAGCAGCTCATCGGCAATTCTGCACAGCGACAGAACCTCGCGTAGCGCGGACGTAAGCGCGGCGCGGTTGTCGTCGGCGCTGCGCTCCCGCGCGAGCGTAACCTCAAGGCCGGTGCGGAGAACCGCCAGCGGTGTGCGAAGTTCATGCGCGGCATCGGAAGCAAACCTCCGCTCCGTCACCGACGCGCGTTCGAGCCGCTCGAGAAATGCGTTGATCACCGCCGAGAGCCGCGCAACTTCATCATTCACTGGCGCTACCGGTAGCCGCGAGCTTAGATTCGTCGGCTGAATCGCGTCGAGCTCCGCGGTCACCGATTCGATCGGTCGCAAGGCGCGACCCGCGAGCCAGTAGCCGCCTGCAACGCACAGCAAAAGCACCACCGGCACCATCAGCAGCAGGCTGTCGCGCAGGCTGTCGATCGATCCCTGCACCAGGTTCGCATTGATGCCGCTTTGGAGGTACGCCGGCGTGCCGCCCAACAGCAGCGGCACGACCGCGAATCGAGACTCGTGGCTGGTCACCATGATCGCGCGCGGAGGCAATTGCGAAATTGGCGCGGGCGGAATCGTGTGGATGTCGCCGAAGTCGTCCACGATGCCGTGGTCGGTGACGATTTGCACGCGACGGCCGGGTCCGATGTCGGTCTCGCGGCTCAGCCCCTCCAGGATTGCGCGCGCGCCCGCGAGATCGGTGCGCTCGATTTCCTTCGCCGTGGTGTCGGCTTCTTCGAGCAGAGCCGCATCGACCGCGCTCCACTGCTGGCGTTGGAAAAGTTTCAGTCCGGTGATTGCGGCGATGAGCAGTATCGCCGCCAGCACCGCGGCCCAGTAAATCGTCAGCCTGAGTCTGATCGTCATTCGCGACAATCACGAGCGGCGCGCGGCGTCATTCCGCGCGCATCGTGTAACCAACTCCGCGCACCGTGACGATCAGCGATCGATCCGCGCGCGGATCGACCTTTTGGCGCAGGCGATTGACGAAGACCTCGATCAGGTTGGTCAGCGAGTTGTAATTCGAATCCCAGACCGTCTCCGCGATCATGTCGCGCGTCACCACCTGTCCCGCGTGCCGCATCAGCAATTCGAGCAACATCTTTTCCTTGGGCGACAGGTTCAGGTTGTGCTCGCCTATTTTGGCGCGGCGCTTGATCGTGTCGAATTCCAGGTCGCCGACTTTCAGGATCGGCGAAGACTTGGATCGCGGACGCCGTGCCAGCGCCTTGATTCGCGCCACCAGCTCGGCAAAAGCGAACGGCTTGGCCAGGTAGTCGTCGCTGCCGCTGTCGAGTCCTGCTACGCGCTCTTCAAGCGAGCCACGCGCGGTCAGAATCAGCACCGGGGTCTCGTTGCCGCCCGCGCGCATCTCGCGCAAAAGATCGAGTCCGCTCTTTCCGGGCAGGCCCAGGTCGAGCACGATCAGATCGAGCCCGCCGCGCGCGATAATTGGTTCAGCGGCCTCGGCACTCGCCGCGATCTCGACGCTGAAGCCTTCCTCGCCGAGCCCCTGCTTCACGGCATCGGCCAGCCGGGTCTCGTCCTCGACCACCAGGATACGAAGCGCGCTCATGGTCACGATGCTGCCACTTAAGCGCATCCAAAAAAAGCGCCCCGCAACGGATCAGATCACAAGCGTGAGCAGGCCGGCCGCCACCAGCGCGCCGGCCCAGATGGTATCGAGATTGATCCACGCGCTGCGAAGGATCGCGAGTCCGACGAAGTCGTAAATCAGGATTGCGATCGCGCCCATCACCACGACCATCGCGCCGGTATGAAGAATCACCACGCATACCGCCTGCCACATTGTATGCGCCGCATGAGCAGCAGCCATCTGATGCGTGCTGTGAGCAGAGTGGGGCGTCATCCCGATCAGAATCGGAAACAGCATCAATCCCGCGCCGTGCGCCGACGCCATTATGAATGACCACAGCGCGAGCTCGGCGGAATTCACCCGCAACGCAACCCAGCGCGGATGCGCTCGCGGCCAGATGAAACGAAACAGCCCGAACAGGATCAGCGCGACCGCGCCGAGCGGGCGGAGGAAATCAATCGCGACGAAAAAACGCAGTCCGCCGATAATTGCCACCACCGCTGCGATCGAAGCGAGATGGCCTATCGCAATCGGCCCAAGCGACGTGACGACCTTCGCGCGGCTCCGCTCCTGGAGCCCGAGTGCGACAGCGAACAACCAGCCCATCGACGGATCGATCCCGTGATAGGCGCCGAGCGCGGCGACCGCCAGCCACGGCCAGGCACCGCTCACGGATAGCAGAACGAGTCGGACGAGGAGTCGCCACCTTCCAAACGTATCTGATGCGGCCGTTCGCCGTCGAAGGTCGTGAAGAACTTCGGGTCAACCGTCATCCCGCCGGCCGGATTGCAGTCAATTTTCGCGATCCATCCACGGATGCCCTCAGGATAGAACTGCGCGTCCCAGGATCCGTACAGCGAGTTTGATATGTAAACGCGGCGGCCGTCGCGGCTGAGCTCGATCATTTGCGACGCGCCGTTGAGCGGCCCGGTTTTCGGATGCGCGCCCTTCGACACGATCCCGCCGAGGCGCACCGTTCCCGTCAACTTGGGCTTGAACGGGTCGCTGACGTCGTACTGCTTCAAGTCGCCGGTCCCGAAGCACGCGACGTACAGGAATTTGTCGTCGAGGCTGAGATTGATGTCGGTGATGAGCGGCGGCACCGCTTTGAACGGCTTCAGCGCCGGCGGCAACAGGCTTTCGTCGGCCGGCTCGGCGGGAATCTCGATCACCTTGCGAACTTTCCAGTCTCCGCCGTCGCGATGCCACAGCCAGATCGCCGCCGACAAATCTTTGGTCGAGATCACGACGCCGACGAATCCATACGTCTTTGTTGGGTCGTGCGAGGGCCGTAGCTCGAGCGCCATTTGCTGATCGGCACCGAGGTCGAGCGATTTCAGATGGCGCCGGTTGCGCAGATTCCAGATATGAATCGCGTGTCCGTACTTGCCGGCCAGCAGCAGTTCTGGAATTACGCCATTCTCAACCATCTCCGGCGTGCCCCATTCGCTGGTGACCGCGACGTCGTAGCCCAGATGCCACCAGAAGTCGTACGCGAAATTCTGCGGCCCGCGATCGACTTCCCATCGGCCGAGCACGTCGAAGCTCTCGTGATCGAGCAGGAAAATTCCGCCGGGGCCGTCGCCGGCTGGCGCTCCCAGGGCGCTCACGTAGATTGCGTCGGGACCGCAGTGGATCGTATGCGGGCGGCTGTAGCCGGTGCGCGACGCGATTTCCTCCGGCTCGATCGTCTTGACCAGTTTCGGATTTCTCGGGTCGGGCTTCGTGTCGTAGATGTATATCCGCGAGGAGCGCAGACCCGGCACCAGCAAGTAGCGGCGCTCGATATGTGGATGCGGCGCGTAGGGACATAGCGCGGCGCTGCACGCGTTCCATCCGAAGTGATGAAGCTCGTCGCCGACGCCCGTCACCTCGACGCGGCCCACGACCTGCGAGTAGGTGCTCGATTTTGGATCGAGATCGAGCACGCAGAGCGCGTCATGTTTTCCGTTGCCCGGAGTCGGATTGAACGTGACGACGTAGCCAAGACTCTCGCGCGGCGCCTGCATCGCCATTCGCGCCGACGGATAAAATGTCTGATCGGGTTTCCAGAGCGCCATGATTGAAAGACCGCCTTGAAGAGGTGATTCCGACCGTAGCCAACGAACCGAATCCCAATCAACCCCCACGAGCTGCCGATCCAGTCGTTGCCGCATTGCAGGCCGATTGTTGTAACTTAGGCGTCATGGAATACAAAACCATTCTCTTCGAGAAGCACGACCGAATCGCCAAAGTCATTCTCAATCGTCCGCGCTACAAGAACGCGCAGTCGCGGGTGATGCTCGAGGAAATGGACAGCGCGTTCGCCGACGCCGATGCGGACGACGACGTCCGCGTGATCATCCTTTCGGGCGCGGGCGATAATTTCTGCTCCGGCCACGACCTCGGCACGACCGAGGAAAAAGAGGATCAGGCGCGCCGGCCATTCCCGAAGGGCGTGCGCGGAGAGTACATGCGCTCGCGCCAGATGTTCCTCGACAACACGCTTCGATGGCGCGATCTCGACAAGCCGACCATCGCGCAGGTGCACGGGCTCTGCATCTTCGGCGGATGGATGTTCGCCGCCGCGATGGATTTGGTCGTCGCGTCCGACGACGCGAAGTTTCTGCCCGCGCTGCTCCAGTACTTTTCCATTCCTTGGGACATGCCGCCACGCAAGGCCAAGGAAATTCTCTTCCAGAGCCGCTTCGTCAGCGCTGAAGAGGCGCACAAGCTCGGCTTCGTAAATGTGGTCGTACCGCGCGCGCGGCTCGAAGAGGAAACGATGGCGCTGGCGAACAAGATCGCCGAAAGCGATCGTTTCACGCTGCGAATGGTCAAGTGGGCGGTCAACTCGGCGCAGGACGCGATGGGATTCAGCACCGCGATTCGCAACGCTCACTCGCATCACATGGTGCTCGGAATCGGCGGGCTAACTAAGGCCAAGATGGAAGGGAAGGGGCTCCCAAAGCGGATGGCCGGCGTCGAGCAGGCGCTCAAGAAGGTGAAAAAGTAATTCAGGCGACCCTTCCGCACGAATTGCTTTCGCATCAATTTTCAATATTCGTCATAATAGCGGCGTGACGATTTCGACTCGAAGACTGAGTTACCTAATCGTCGCCTCCTCCCTTCTGATCGCACTCGCAGTTACCGAAGCCTGCGCGTGGCCTTTCTCTGAGTCAAGTCCAACGGCCACGCCAACTGCTTCCTTGTCCACAGTACCGCCTCCAGCGCCTGCCGCGACCCGGGTCGCAGAGCCCCGCGCGACGCCCGCGCCGATCGCGCATCGTATCGCCGGCGGCGAGTTCGATTTCATCGTCGCTGAGGGCAACTCGATTACGAAGATCGGTTCGCGATTCGGAGAGAGCCCGAGAATCCTCGCGCGCGACAACGGCATGGAGGTCACGGGCCGCCTGCTCGCCGGCGCAACGATTCATATCGACAATCGCCACATCGTTCCTGTCGAGGCGATCGATCTGATCGAGGTCAACCTGCCACAGCGGATGCTTTTTCATTTCGAGAGCGGACGGCTGAGCGGGGCGTATCCGGTCGCGATCGGCCAGCCGAGCAAAAAGTGGCAAACCCCGATCGGCGCCTTCAAGGTGATCCAGATGCGCTCGGATCCGACCTGGCGCGTGCCCGCGTCGATCCAGCGCGAAGAGGAAGAGGAGGGCAAGGATGTCGAGGACGAGGTCGAACCCGGACCCGACAATCCGCTCGGCAGATACTGGATCGGGCTGAGCCTCCCGGCGCTAGGGATCCACGGCACCAATCATCCGATCAGCGTCTACAGCTACCGGACTCACGGATGCATGCGGTTGCATCCCGACGATATTGAAGCGCTGTACAGCACGGTCGATCTGAACGACCGGGGCGTAATCGTCTATTTGCCCCTGATGCTGGCGCGGCTGGACGATGGCCGGATTTTCCTCGAAAGCGAGCGGGATATTTACCAAAAGGGCACCGGCGGAATCGATGCGATCCGGGCTCTTGCGCGCGCCAGTAGGATTGATAGCCTAATTGACTGGACTCGTGCTGGGGACGTAGTCAAAGATGAGGAAGGGATCGCGCGCGACGTGACGCTCAAATCCGTGCGCGCAGGGGGAACGCGAGCAGATCCAATCGCGGCAAACATCAAGTGAGTCAGGATTCAAATCTATCGCGCCGGCGCTTCCTGCGCATTAGCGCTTTGGCAGCGGCGCAGTTGATGATTCCCGCGGTCGCGATGGCGCGTACACGCGTCCAGGTCCGGCACCGATCGCTCAAGTTCTACAATCTCCATACCGGCGAGAGTCTCAAAACCACTTACTGGGAAAATGGCAGTTACGTTCCCGAAGAACTCGACCGCGTCAATTACATCCTGCGCGACTTCCGCGCCAACGAAGTGAAACCGATCGATCCCGCGCTGCTCGATTTGCTAGTCCGAGCGCAGCGCAGACTCGGCACCTCGCAGCCGTACCAGGTGATTTCCGGATACCGCTCGCCGCTGACCAACGCGATGCTCCATGCCAACAGCGAAGGCGTCGCGGTCCACAGTCTTCACATCGACGGCAAGGCGATCGATATCTGCGTGCCGGGCCGCAGCCTCGCGCAAGTTCGCGGCGCCGCGCTCGCACTCCAGGGCGGTGGCGTCGGCTACTATCCGCGCAGCGGATTTGTCCACATGGACACCGGCCGCGTCCGATTTTGGTAATTCGCGAGCCCTATTTGCTCGCGACCGCGATTAACCGTTCTGCGCTTTGATCGTAGGGCGTCGCACTCAGATTTCCGTACAAGCTGACTTCTCGAAATCCCGCGCCGCGCAGCAGGCTCTCGAGTTCGGCTCCCGAATACAATCTTAATGTCAGCGTCGATTCGCGGCGTTCGTTGCCGCTAATCCGGGTCCATCGGCTCTCGAGCCGCTTCCATCCGTCGAGCAACCGGCGCTCTTCGAGCACTATCGCGCCGTCGTCGCGCGTGCGCCAGTCGCGCTCGCGAAATTTCCGCGCGATTGTTTCTTTGCCGTTGAGGTCAATGATGAGGCGACCGCCCGGTTTCAGCGAATCGCAAAGATTGCGCGCGACCTTGGCGTCGTCGGCAGGATCGTCGAAATATCCGAATGCGGTGAAGAAGTTGATCGCGCCGTCAAACGCGGCCGGACGCGAAAATTCGCGCATGTCGGACTGCACGAACTCAATTTTGAGATTCTCATTCGATGCGCTCGTGCGCGCTTGATCCAGGTATGACGTCGTGAGATCGACCCCGGTCACCTTGAATCCGCGCCGTGCGAACTCGATCGAATGTCGCCCGAGACCGCAACACAAGTCGAGCACCGCGGCGCCGCTCTGGAGGCCCAGCAGCGACGACATTTGATCGACTTCCGCGCCGGTCAGCGCGAGCCGCCGCGGGTCGAACATGTAGCTCTGAAAAGTTTCCCAGAAGGAATCGTCGGCGTACCAGTCGGTCATCTGGTCTCTTTTGCAGCTCGTTTCGGATGCGCGCGCATCGGCGCCGCTACTTCCGTCAGCGCCTCTCCGTCCGGCGAGGATGCCGCCATCTGTTTCATCATCGAATCAAGCTCGACGCCCAGCCCGTCTGCGATGCGATCGATAAAGTTGAACAGACTCGCAATCGTGACGATGTCCAGCGCCTGCTCCTCGCTGAAGTGCGCGCGCAGATCGTTGAGATCGTCCAGCTTCATCGTCGAAGGACTCACCGTGAGTTTTTCCGCGTAGGTGAGCATCGCGCGGTCCGCGTCTGACAGTGGCGCGCTCCGCCAGTCATGCTTCAGGTGCGCAACGAGGGAATTGTCTCCGGCACTTTCGACGCGGAGAACCTCCGCGTGAGCGTTCGTTCAGTAATGGCACCGGTTGGTCGCCGACACGACCGTCGCGATCATCTCCTCCTGCACGCGACTCAAATTCGATCCGCCGAACGTCGCGACCAGGAATAATCGTGAAACCGCCGCAAGCAGTTCAGGCTTGAGACTGAAAGCCTGCATGATGTTCGGAGGAACCCCAAAGCGCGATCTGAACCCCGCATAAACTTCAGCAACCCGCGCCTGAGCCTCTTCGGGGACAACTGTCTTTATCCAGGCCATCGCAATCCTCCCTCAAGAGTAATTTCGCCGGCCGCTCCTGTATCATCTATACACCTCGCGCCGGTGCGCGATGCGAATGATCAATACGACCAAGATCCGGTCTCGTACCTCGTACACGATTCGGTAGTCGCCTGCCCGAATCCGCCACATTTCGTCGCGCCCTTTGAGCTTCTTTGCTCCAGCTGGGCGAGGGTTGTCTGCGAGCGCCTCAATGCGCGGATGCAACCTGCGTCGAATCTCGCGCGCGAGTTTGCCGAACTCGCGCTCCGCGGGCCGCGAGAACTCGATAGCGTAAGCCATCGCCGTATCACATGAGGCCCAGATCCTTTTTTATCTGCTTCCAGGGAATCGTCCCATTGCGTTTAACATCACGGAGCGCTGCGCGGGCGGCCTTCAAATCCTCGCGATCCTCGATCTCTTCAAGCAGCGCGATATCTTCGATCGGCACCACAGCCACCAGCGCGCGGTTGCGACGGGTCAGAAGAACCCGGTCTTTGCCGTATGCGACGCGGTTGATGAGATCAGAGAAGTGTTGGCGCGCAGCAACCGTTGTGATCGCGGCGCTGCTGGATTTCTTCCGGGATGACATTTTGCAAGTCCCTTCGCGTCTGCTGAACCTGGCTCAATTGTACATTTGCGCTGTTATGTACGCCAGCGTCAGACGAAGACCGGCCGCCCTACAGCGTGCGGTTCAAAAAATCGCACATCTTGTCGAACGCCGCGGCACATCCCCTGAGCACGTCCATCTGCACGAAGCCGTGCGGCATGTCCTCGAAGATGTGCAGCTCGTGCCGGATGTCGGCGCGCTTGAGGGCGTCGGCCATCGCGTGCGACTCGGGCAGCAACGGATCCGCGGTGCCACAAATGATACAGCTCGGCGGCAGCGCGCCCGGTTTCACACTCTTGAGCGGGCTGACGCGCGGGTCTTCGAGGATCGCCGGATATCCCGAGCCCGCATAGGCTTTCGCCATTCCATCGATCGCTTCGTTGCCTGCGCCCTCGCGCTTGATCGTCGCGGGAAAATCGAACACGCCGTAAATCAAAAGCGCAGCTTTCGGTTTCACACCTTTGTAGTTCTCAGCGGCGAGCGATGCCACCGTTGCAGCGGCAAGATTGCCACCTGCCGAATCTCCGCCCACTGCGATTCGCGCGCCGTCGCCGTTCCATCGCTTCGCATTCTCGCCTGCCCATTTCACCGCATGAGTGCAGTCGTCGAGGCCGGCCGGAAACGGATGCTCGGGGGCGAGCCGATAATCGACGTTGATCGTAAGGAACCCCGCCGCGGCGAATTGCATCGCGAGTTTGCGATGCGTCTTCGCGTTGCCCGCGACCCATCCGCCGCCGTGCAGATACACGAGCACGCGATGCGGCCCGTTGCCCTTCGGCACCGCGATGTCCGCGCTAAGCCCGGGTCTGATCTCAACCGCTTCATGCAGCGCGCCGATTTCCGGCGGGTTCTGATTCATCAACGGCGCGAAGGTATCCAGCGCCGCGCGCAACCCCATCACGTCGGTCGGAATGGGCGCCTTGGCGATCGCGTCGAGAAACGCGCGTTCCTGATCATTGAGCATGACTGCCTCCGAAACGGGAAAAGTTGTGTCGCGCCGCGTGGTCCGCGATCGCGATTACTGCAGTGCGGATGCGCCGAGCGCGGCCTTCACCAGCGGCTCGAGCTCGCCCGTCTCGTGCAGCTCGCGGATTATATCGCATCCGCCGACGAACTTGCCGTCGATATACACTTGCGGGATCGTCGGCCAGTTGCTGTAGCGCTTGATGCCGTCGCGCAACTCGGGATCGCTCAGCACGTCCGCGGTCTCGTACGGCACGCCCAACTGATCGAATATCGCCACCGTCGCAGCCGAGAATCCGCACTGCGGAAAGCTTCGGTTGCCCTTCATGAAGATCATCACCTTGTTGCCTTTTACCGCCGACTCGATTTGCTCGATTATGTCCGCCATGAACTCTACCTCCGGTTCTGATATTGCGCCGGCGTCAGGGTCTTGAGCGTGAGCGCATGCACTTGCACGCGCATCGCGTCGCCCAGCGCCTGGTAAACCAGCTGATGCCGTTCGATGAGACCCTTGCCCTCAAAGCTCTGGCTCACGACGATCGCTTCGAAGTGATCGCCGCCGCCGGTGTAGTCATGCACTTCGACGACTTGCGCATCGGGAATCCCGCGCGCGATCATCGTCTCTATTTCCTTCGGGTCCATCACAAAATTAATCTAACCAGCAAAGCTGAGCCTTGCATCTTAACCTGCATTGTACGCATGAATCCACGCCGGCGACTGCTATAGATTTACGACGTGGCCACTTTCGTCCGCGGGCTGGCCCTTCGGCACGTGAGTCTTGCTGCCCTCGATCAAAAGCCGCGCGCCCTCGCTGATTTCACCCGGGCGCCCGGCGCCCACGACTCTCGAGACGATCTTGCCGTCCGGTCCGACGAATAACGTCGTCGGTAGCCCCTCGATTCCAAGGCTGTCCATCAAAGCTTCGTCCGCGAGCGCGATCGGATAATTGATTTTGAATTCCCTAACGAACGGCTCGACCGCGCTCAGGCCGTCACCCTGGACCAGATCGGCCGACACGCCAATTATGACGAGGCCGCTGGACTTGTTGTACCGCTTGTAAAGTGCGACCAGCTCCGGAATCTGATGCCGGCAGGGGCCGCACCAGGTCGCCCAGAAATCCACGATCACCGGATGACCGCGATACTCGCTGAAATCGATCGTGCGCCCGTCCAGACCGCGCGCCGAAAAGTTCAGCCCCTGGTCGCCGCGAGTCTGACGCGCTTTGGGCGGTTCGAATTTCAGTAGCTCCTTTGGTTTTTGGTGCCACTGAACGTTGAACAGCGCAGCTGTGATCAGCGCCAGCGCGCCGACTATCAGCAGTGCGCGGACTACTGGATGCACGGGTTTCTCGACGCTCCGCTCATACCTGTTCGATCACCGTCGCGATTCCCTGTCCAATCCCGATACACATCGTCGCCACGCCCAGCGCAACGCCGCGCCGCCGCATCTCATGGGTCAGCGTCACGACCAGCCGCGCACCCGAACATCCCAGCGGATGCCCCAGCGCGATCGCGCCGCCGTTCACGTTGAGTATCTCTTCATTGATTTTCAGATCGGTGTTGCAGGCGAGGACCTGCGCGCCGAACGCTTCATTGATCTCGAACAGGTTGATGTCGCCGATCTTCAGGCCGGCCCGCGCCAGCGCCTTGTGCGTCGAGGGCACCGGGCCCCATCCCATAATTTCCGGACGCACGCCCGCGACCGCGGTGGCGCGAATCTTCGCCATCGGTTTCATCCCAAGCGCGCGCGCACGCTCCGCGCTCATCAACAGCACCGCCGCCGCGCCGTCGCTCAACTGCGAGGAGTTGCCCGCCGTCACCTGCCCGTCCGGCTTGAATGAAGGCTTAAGCCCCGCGAGCTTCTCCATGCTGGTTTCCGCGCGCGGTCCCTGATCGACATCGACCGTCGTACCGTCAGGCAGTTTCACCGGCACGATCTCTTCCTTGAAACGCTCTCGCGCCGCGACCGCGCGCATGTTCGAGCGCATCGAGAATGCGTCCGACTGCTCGCGCGTGATCTTGTACATGTCGGCGAGCCGCTCCGCCGTCATGCCCATGAAAAACATGTCGCGCGGGAACATCTCGAGCAGCTTCGGATTGGGCAGAATCCCGGAGCCCATCGCGACGTGCGTCATATGCTCGACGCCGCCCGCAATCGCAACTTCGCCGGCGCCGGTCATTATTTCCTGCGCCGCAAAGTTCACCGCCTGCAGGCTTGATCCGCACTGACGATCGACCGTCGTGCCCGCAACTTCGACCGGCAGCCCCGCGAGCAATCCGATCATCCTGCCGACGTTGAGCCCCTGCTCGCCGGTCTGGTTCGCGCATCCCCAGACCACGTCCTCGATCCCTTTCGGATCGAGCTTCGGATTTTTCTCCAGCAAGCGGCGGATACAAATCGCACCAAGGTCATCGGCCCGAATATCCTTGTAGTAGCCCTTGTCCTTGCCCGCCTTCCCGATCGGCACCCTGGTTCCATCAACAATAACAACTTCGCGCACGCTTTTTCTCCTTATTTTAATAGCCTCTCCCTTCGGGAGAGGTCGACGCGCGATCGCGCGTCGGGTGAGGGCGCTCACATCAAGCTCAATACCACCGCCCGCGCTGCGAATCGAACTCTATATGATACTCCGCCGCCGCAATTCCGACAGACGCAAAGAATCATACCCAAGAACGCGTGTCAGCACCTCGTCGGTGGCCTCCCCGAGCATCGGCGAACGCGTCGCCGGGATTCCCATGTCGCCACTGGCCTTGAGCGGCGACCCCGGAACGATCAACCCGTCATAGCTTGGATGCTCCGCGTGTAGAATCATGTTGCGCGCCGCCAGATGAGGATCGCGCGTGACGTCTTCCACGTTCGCGATCGGTGCGCAGGGTACCGACGCCTCGGTGAGCAGGCCGAGCCAATGCGCTCGCGGCCGAGTCGCAAAGTGCCCGGCCAGGATCGTTTCGAGCGCGCGATGGTTCGTAGTTCGATCGGCGTTGGTCACAAATCGCGAATCCGTCTTAAGTTCCGGCATAGAGATCGCGTCGCAGAAGCGAAGCCATATCGCCTCGTTGCCCGCACCCATCACGAAGTAGTCGTCAGCGGCGCGAAACTGCTGAAACGGCGTGATCGACGGATGCCGCGTGCCGAGACGGCCGGGAATTTTTCCGGACACCGAGTAGCGCGCGAGCGCGTCTTCGAGCATCGCGACCTGGCAATCGAGCATCGCGATATCCACGTGATTGCCGACTCCGTCGCGATCGCGAACCCGCAGCGCCGACAAGATCGCAATCGTGCCGTACAGCGCCGCCGACAGATCGCCCACCGACACGCCGCATCGCACCGGCACGCCGCCCTCGTCGCCGGTGATACTCATCGTGCCGCCGAGCGCTTGTGCGACAATGTCGTACGCCGGCGCCGAGGTCATCGGCCCAGTCTGTCCGAACCCCGAAATCGAGCACAGAATAATTTTTGGATTTACCGCCTTCAGTCGATCGTAACCGACCTTGAAACGATCCATCGTCCCCGGTGAAAAATTCTCGACCACCACGTCGGACTTCGCGGCCAGCTCCAGAAAAATCTCCGCGCCATCTTCGGTCCGCAGATCCAGCGTGACGCTGCGCTTGCCGCGATTGACGCTGTAGAAATATCCCGAGTCGCCCGACGGCATCGTCGGCGCGAAGCTGCGCGAATCGTCGCCGCGCCCCGGCATCTCGATCTTGATAACCTCGGCGCCCAGGTCGGCGAGATTCATCGTGCAGAACGGACCCGCGAGGACCCGGGTCAGGTCAAGCACGCGGACGCCGCCAAGCGGCTTCTGATCGATCATTTGTGGCCGACTACCCCTTTCGAAACATTAAAGTGATTGTTTAAGTTGTCCGATTATGCGCGCCCACGCATCGTAACCAATCGGACGCGCCGAGAAAACAATTCGTTTTCCTTTCCCCTGCCGCCTGACCGATTTGAGCAATGTTTCACGTGAAACATATTCGCAAAAAACTCCTGCAAGTATCGAGACTTTAGCCTAAGTTGACAGCGATTTTGATCGCAATTGCGACCGCTGGAGAAACGCCGCGTCTAACGCCGACGAGTCCGCGCCTCGCGAGCCTCGCGCGCGCGCATCGCCTCGGCAGGCGTCATGATCAAGCGCGGCTCTTCGGCGGCTTTCTGCTCTTCGGCCGCCGCGACTGTACCGAGCTGCGTCCGCACCAGCGCCTGGAAGAACAAAACTTTTGTCACGTCGATGTCGTCGCGCAACCGCGCTGCCGCAGCCGCCGCCCATCCCGCCTGAACGCGACGCTTGTCGCGGGCCATGTAGTACGCGATATCCTCGAGCCGCCGGCGAATCCGACGCCCGTTGTCGCCCGCAAGAATTTCCGCGGTCGCGCGATCGATCACCGCATTGACCCGCTCCTGCTTGTGCATCGGATTCAAAACGATCACGCTCTCGCCGGCGCGGTTGATCTCCTCGACATAGGGTTTGATCAACGTATCCGGCAGCCGCCATTCCAGCAGCTCGGGTTCCTTCAGCAGCTCGACCGACGGCTCGGAAACGATTTCGGCTGCAAGCTCCGCGTAAACCGGATGAACCAGCTCGGTCGGCGGCGGCGATGAAATCATCTCGGCGCGCAGCACCAGGAAATTTCCGACATGCCCGCGCCGCGCGGCGGGCGTGTTGCGATAAGCCTCGCACGCGATGAAATCCGCGACGCGCCAATCCGCATCGACCAGCTTCACGTTGGCGCGTCGCTCGAGCTCTTCACGTTCCGATTTCAGCTCGCGCCGCGTCAGCCCGGTATTCTGCGCGCCGACCAGCCCGTCGCTGTCCGAGATCAGCGCCCACATTCGGATCACGCCGCCCTGCATCCGCGGCTTCACGATCCAGACGATCCGCGCGCCCTCAACGTCGATCGGCGAGAGCATCGCGGCTATTTCAGTGGCGTCGCCGCGCGGAATACTGGCTGCGGGTGCGGCCGCGGCAGGTGGCTCGATACCATGCTGCTTCAAGCGGAACAGCGCGCGCCGAATTTCACGGCGCAGCGTTCCGCTTGCGCCGGCTTCCATTTCGGCAAGCATCTGCGCGGCTTCGACGTCGATCACGGCGCCGAGCGCCCGCGCGATCGCCGCCGGCGGCATGTCCGCTCGCTCACCAAGTTCGCGCAGCTTCGCAAGCGCGTCAGCCGGCCCGAGCGCGGGGTCGAAGCCCGCCTCGACCAGCCTATCGTCGTCAGGATCGATTTGCCGTGAATGACTCAATCGCCTGATGCTACTCTAGTAGATCGAAATGAAAAACCTCGAAGCCAAATTTCGTCTCGGTGATCTCGCTCGCGCCGAGTCGCGCGCGATCGAGATAGGCTACGCGCGGCGCGCGATACTCAATCAGCGCGACACCTTCTTTCGCGTCGCCAACGGCAAGTTGAAACTGCGCGAGGAAGACAGCGGAGCAGTACTGATCTTTTATCGGCGTGGTAACTCACGGCGATTGATGCTGAGCGAATACGAAATCGCGCCGATCGCCGATCCTGCGTCGACGCGTCAAATGCTCGATGCTGCGCTCGGCACGCTCGCCGTCGTCGAGAAGGTGCGAATCCTGCTGATGCGCGACAACGTGCGCCTTCATCTCGATCGGGTCGCATCGCTCGGCGAGTTCGGCGAACTCGAAGCAGTGATCCCGAGCGGCGACGACCCCGAGCGCAGCCGCGGCGCTGTCGACGAAACCCTCGCCGCGCTCGGAATTGCTCCCGCCGACCTCATCGACGTCTCGTACTTCGAGATGCTCGCGCGGCGCTAGACGATCACGCGGGCGCGTCCACCGGGAGCTTCGGGTTTCGCTCCGGCGGGAGATTGTCGTACAGGTCGGCGCGCAGATCCGACTTGAGTTTCGCGTAGCCCGTATCGTCCCACAGGTTGCGCCACTGCATCGGGTCTTCGCGCAGATTGTACAGCTCGCCTTCCGTCCCCTCGTAGCGGAGATCGGGAAGCTTCTGACGCTGCGCCAACATCGGCGGCAAGTTCGCCAGGTCGAAGCCGATGTCGCGCGTCGATTTCTCATAAACCGTGAGCGTGTAACCGTCGCGATAGATGCTGCGCAGATGCATCCCGATCGCGGCGAACTGGCTGTCCCATTCGGTGATCACGCGCTCGCGGCCGGAGCCCGCCGCGGTCGGCAGCGGCTTGCCCTGCATCCATTCGGGAACCGGCACGCCAGCGATTTGGCAAAACGTCGGCGCAAGATCGAGCTGTCCGACCGGCTCCGCAATTTCGGCGGGTGCGACTTTTGCCGACGGCGCCGGCCTCCAGATCATCGGCAGCCGCATCAGCGCGTCGACGTGATACGGGCCCTTGTAGAGCAGGCCGAAGTCGCCTTGCAGCTCGCCGTGATCGGTCGTGAAGATCACGTCGGTGTTCGAATCCCATCCGCGCTCCGCGACTCGCTCGAGCACGCGTCCGCAAGCCTGATCGATCAGTTCGTTCTCGACGTGGATCAGCGCGTTCACTTCGCGAATCTGATCTTCAGTCATCGTGCCCGGAATGAAGGCTCCCGGACCACCTTCGACATTCAAGAATCGGCCCTCGTACCAATCGAGCCAATGGCGCGGTTTCTGCGCGAGTATCTTTTCGATCTTCTCGCGAGAGCCGGGATACCCGGCCGGCAAATCGAGATCGCGCCAGTTGATTCGGCGAGCCTCGGCTTCGGGCGGATCCCACGGATGATGCGGATCGGGAAAGCTCATCCACACGAACCAGTTCTCATTTGTATCGAGCGAATTCAGAAACGCGATCGTGCGATCCGCGACCCAGTCGGTGTGGTAATGCTCGCGCGGAATCGGATTGTACTTGACCTCGGGAGCGCCGGTGTCGCCGCCCGCCAGCGCGCTGAGCAACGGTGCGAAGCCGCTCATCTCGTCGGGATGGTTTTTCTGCAGCCACTGCGAATAATGCCATCCGCCGATCGGCACGTGCATCGCGAGTTCCATCCGTTCGAAGCCGCGGTATGGCCCGGTCGAGTCCTCGCGCGCCATCCGGTTCTCAAACCATCGCCCCTGCATGTCGAACGCGGGCTCGAAGTGCGCCTTGCCCAGCAGCGCGGTACGATAGCCTTTGCCGTGGAGATAGGTCGCGACGCTCGGCGAGTCCGGAGGCAGCGCGACGCCGTTTGCGAACACGCCGTGAGTGCGCACGTACTGGCCGGTGATCATCGTGGAGCGCGCCGGCATGCACACGACATTTTGATTGTGCGCGCGCCGATAATTGATTCCGTTCGCGGCGAGCCGATCGGCGACCGGAGTCCTTGCGATGGCTCCGCCGTTGCATCCGAGCGCGTCGTAGCGCTGCTGATCGGTGGTGATAAAAAGGATGTTGCGTCCCATCGTCGTCTCCCCGAAATTTTCTGTTCAGTTCGCCGTGCCGTCGAGAATGTCGAGCAGGTTGATTGTGATTCGCAGCGTGAGTCCCCAGATTACCTGCCCGCCGTACAGGATCGCGGGAAACTTCGACGCGCGCTCGCGGCCGTCGGGTTTCCATTCGTAGTCGCCGCGAAATCGCGGGTCGCGGAGCGCGCTCAGCGGAACGTCGAAGATTTCCGCCACTTCCGAAGGATCGGGCTTGAGCGCTGCGTCGGACGGAATCACTCCGACGAACGGCGCCACGATTATTCCGCTGGCCGATGTGTGCATCGTTGGCAGTCCGCCGATCACATCGACCGTCGCGGGATTGATTCCCACTTCTTCGTGCGCCTCGCGCAGTGCGGCGTCGAGCAGCGTGGCGTCGATCGCCTCGACGCGTCCGCCGGGAAATGCGACCTGGCCGCGATGACTCGCGACTTGATCGGAGCGGCGGATATAGATGATGTGAAGTTCGCCGTCGCGCGCGAACAACGGCATCAGCACCGCCGCGGCGTTGGATTTGTTCGCGAGCTCCTCGCGCGGTGCGGCAGGGATGCCCGCGAGCGTGCTGCGAATTTTTTCGACGTGAAGGTCGAAGCCTGCTTGCTTACTGCTCACCGGTACAGATAATCGCGCCGGACCTGCCGCTTGCAAGCGCGCGGCCTTAAGTTTCGGCACGTTGTGTGCCTAAGCTAACCTGAATCAAAGGCCGGCGCGCCAGCGACTTCATCAAGATGAGATATTTGATCGGCAGATACCACGAAATCGCGCTCAAGGGGCGCAATCAGTGGCGATTCGTCGATCAGCTCAAGCAAAACCTGCGCGACATCTTCGCCGACTATCGGCTCGGCAACCTGCGCAGCGTCGGGCCGCGGCTGCTGGTGCAACTGCCCGAAGCTCTCAGCGACAGTATCGCGACAGAACGCGCGGCGCTGATTTTCGGACTGCAGAACTTCTCGCTGAGCCACGCGACCGAGCGCGATGTAGCATCGATGTCGCGTGAAGCAATCAAGCGCGCGACCGGGAGCGACGCGAAGACTTTTGCGGTCCGCACCCGCCGCGAAGACAAGCGCTTCGCGATGAACTCGGTCGAAATCGATCGCGCGGTCGGCGGCGAAGTACAGGAGGCGCTCGGCTTCAAAGTCGATCTCGGCAATCCTGATCTCACCATCTCAATTGAAATCATGAACGACGCTGCGTACATCTCGGCCGGAAAGATGACCGGCGCGGGCGGATTGCCGGTTGGAATCTCGGGGCACGGGATGGCGCTGCTGTCGGGCGGAATCGATTCGCCGGTGGCCGCATATAGAATGATGAAGCGTGGGCTCGCGCTCGACTTCGTCCATTTCCACGCTCATCCGATTGTCTCTGCGGCGAGCCGCGAGAAGGCGGCCGAGCTTGCGGCTCATCTTACTCGATGGCAGGCGCGCTCGACGTTGATGCTGGTGCCGTTCGGAAATTTGCAGCGCGAGATCGTCGCGAACACGCTGCGGCCGTTGCGCGTGATCCTGTACCGCCGCTTCATGCTGCGAATCGCGAGCGCGCTTGCGGAGCGTTCGCGCGCCACCGTGCTGGTCACGGGCGAGAGTCTCGGCCAGGTCGCATCGCAAACGCTCGAGAACATGGCGGTGATCGAAAAGGCGGCCGTCTTTCCGATCCTGCGCCCGCTGGTCGGGATGGACAAAAACGAGATCGTCGATCAGGCGCGGCGGCTCGGCACGTTTGAAACGTCGATAATCCCCGACCAGGACTGCTGCACGTTGTTCGTACCGGCGCATCCTGAAACGCGCGCGCGTCTCGAAGAGGTGGAGGTGGCGGAAGCGCGCTTCGATATCGCGCGGATGATCGACGACGCGGTGCGCAACACTGAGGTTGCGCGTTTCTCGTTCCCTCCGCGGGCTGCTGATGTCGCAACAGCGAAAACGCCGGAATCGCACTATTGATCACTGAGGCGCCATCGGCGGTATAGTTCGCGTCGAAGGGCCATATGCTTTTCCAGGAACTCAATCATCTTAAATGCAAAGCCTACTTGGGTGTGTCGGAGAGCACCGGCAAGGCGGTACTGATCGATCCTCTCCGCGAGAAAATCGAGCGCTACCTCGGCGTGCTGGCCTACCGCGGATGGAAGCTCGATTTGATCATCGACACGCACACTCATGTCGACCATCGCAGCGGCGCATTCGAGCTAAGCGAACTGACCGGAGCGCCGGTCGCGATGCATCGTCTGGCGCCTGCGCCGCACGTCAAAATTCATGTCGAGGACGGCCAGGTGCTGCGGGCCGGCGATCTCGAACTGCGGGTGCTGTTCACGCCCGGCCACTCGCCCGATTCGATCAGCCTGCTCGCGAACGATCGCGTTTTCACCGGCGACACGTTGATGATTCACGGCACCGGCCGCACCGACATCGTCGGTGGCGATCCTGGCCAGTCGTTCGATTCGATTACGCGAAAACTCTTCGCTCTCCCCGACGCTACCCTCGTTTTCCCAGCGCACGACTACCGCGGTCACACCAGCTCAACCATCGGCGAAGAGAAGCGATCGAATCCACGCGTGACCAACAAGAGCCGCGATCAATACGTCGAGCTGATGAACAATCTTGGTCTGCCGCTGCCCGACGGAATCCAGGAGGCGTTGCAACCGAATGAATCCGACGTCGATTCGTCGTTGCTCGCGTTCCCGAAACTCGCGCAACTGAACCAGGTCCGGCAGATGGATGCGCGCGAGTTGAACGATCGCCTCACCGCAACAGAGCCGCTTCTGCTGATCGACGTGCGCCAGGTTGATGAGTACCGCGGCGAGCTCGGGCACATCGCGGGAAGCAGGCTGGTTCCGCTGGGCGAGTTTTCAGAGCGCGCGGGCGAACTCGGTGGCCTGAAGGATCGTCAAATCGTCACGGTCTGCAGAGTCGGCGTCCGCAGCGCAACTGCCGCCGCGATCCTCACGGGCCTTGGATGCGAACATGTGTCGAACCTAAAAGGCGGCATGATTGCCTGGAATGACGCGCGGCTGCCGGTCGAGCGTTGAATGGAAATTCCTCTCAAAGTTTCGGAACTGGATCACGTCGTGCTGCGATGCCGCGATCAGAATCGCGCGTACGATTTCTACACCCGCATCCTCGGCCTCAGCGAAGAGCGGCGTATCGAGCAGATCGGGTTGATCCAGCTTCGCGCAGGCCGGAGCATGGTCGATCTGGTTCCCGCGACTCATCCGCGCGCCGAAGACGGCCTCAACGTCGATCACATTTGCATAGGCGTCGAGGCCCGCGACCTGCACGAGGTGGCGCGCTACCTGCGCGAGAACTCAGTCGAAGTGATCGGCGAGCCGGCGATGCGGTACGGCGCGCGCGGTGCGGGGCTGTCGATCTACGCGCGCGACCCGGAGGGCAATGTCGTCGAGCTCAAGCAGATGCCGTCGGTGCCTTGAGCAGGACGCGCGGCCCGGGTCGCACAGCACGCCTTTTTTCTGATAAGCAGAACTGTCGCCGGTGAAATTTCGAGGGCGAAGAAGCCTTCGCGCCGAACTTGTTTTTGCCGCGCGCGCAACTAGAATCGAAGCGTTTGAGGCCTTGGAGGAAAATTCCTAAGATGACCACATCCAGCTTTCAAGCCAGGGGCGCGATGCTCGTGGCTGCCGTGATCTGCGCAATTTTTGCCGCCGGATGTCAGGGCAAGACGCCCCAGCGCGCGGCCGACACCTATCTCTCTAATCTTAAACTTTTCAACTACCCCGCCTGCTACCAGGCGCTCTCGCATCAGGACCAGGTCGATCGCACGATCGATCAGTTTCTGACCGAGGTTCCGATGGCGCCCGACGTGAGCAAGGACTGGTTCAAGGGCCTACTGCGCACCTACGATTACAAAGTAGGCGATTCGAAAACCCAGGGCGACAAAGAGATCGTCACGGTCAGTGTGACGCGTCCCGATCTTGAGCTCTGGGAGCGGACGGCGTCGGCTAACGCTTCAGGCGACACCGGGCCGGATCAGATTGCTCAGAAAGATCTGACCAACAACACCTATCCGAAGGTCACTTACGACGACAACATGGTGATGGTGAATCAGGGCGGCGAGTGGCACTTGCTGGTGAATTTTCCGTTCAGGGAAAACATCATCAAGGAACACAAGGACGCCGTCGATCTCTATCACAAGCATGACTACGATAAGGCGGTCGCCGCTTATCAGAAAATAATCGACGAGCTCGACAAGGAGCCGGCGACCGGAAACGCGGGACTCAAGTGGCAGTACGGGCGCGAGCTTGCCGACATCCAGAACGCGCAGAAGCAGCTCCCCGAGGCGCAGGCTTACATTCCGAAAATCGTGTTGAGCGATGTGGATATGAAGATGTCGGCGTCGCGGGTGCCGGGAATCTTCGGCAAGATGACCAACAGCGGCGACAAGGCGATCGACGAGTTGGAATTTACGGTCACCTACTACGAGGGCAAGGGCAAGAACAAGAAGGCGGTCCTCACTGAGCTGCACAGTGGGGTCGCGACACCGCTCCAGTTCAACAATTTCGGACGTCCGGTGCTGCCCTTCGTGCCGGGCGAGACGCGCACCTTTGGTTTCCGCCTCACAGCGCCGACCGAGGTGCAAATGAAATCGTCGCCGGACCTGACCGTGACGTCGATCGTTTTCACTCAATCCGGCGCGCCGTTGCCGAAACCCGCGGTGCCATCGCCGTCGCCGGCGGCATCGCCGGCAGCGAGCGCGGCGGCCGCGGCGCCGTCTCCTGCTCCACCGGCCCACTGATCGAGAACTGCGAGTCCTTCGGCTATCGTGTAGTGAGCGCGCGGCTCAAGCCAAGGACTCGACCTATTGGCGACAACACTCACAATCGCGATTCCCACTCACAATCGCGCTGGCACGCTGCGCGAGACGCTCGCCAGTGTCGCGGCGCTTGCGATTCCCGCCGGCGTCGATGTCGATTGCATAGTCGTCGACAACGGCTCGAGCGACGACACCGCGAGCGTCGTCGAGAGGTTCGCGCGCGACGCAACTCTTCGCGTGCGCCGGGTGTTCGAAGCGCGCCTGGGCTCGAGCTTCGCGCGGAATCGCGCCGTAGTCGAAACCGCGTCGGAGTACATCTTCTTTATCGATGATGACGTGATCGTCGAGCGCGATTGGGCCGCCGAACTTCTCTCGAGCATCCGCACTCGCGATCTCGATGCCGTATGCGGAATGGTTCTGCCGCGATGGTCGTCGCCGCCGCCCGATTGGCTCGGACCGAGCTTGTGGGTGAAGCTGGCCGTTCACGATCAGCGTGCGATTGCCGCGGCGGCTCCTGGAGCGATTGAGCAGTTGGTCAATTATTTCAGCGCCAACGTCGGATTCAAGCGCTCCGCATTCGAGCGCTATGGAAATTTCCGCGAGGACCTGGGCGTGGTCGGCGGAAATCCAATCTCAGGCGAGGACACCGAGCTGTTCGCGCGAATCATCTCGAAAGGGGGCGCGATCGGTTTCGCGCCCCGCGCGATCGTACATCATCTGATTCCTCCCGAGCGGATGACTCGCGCGTATCTGCGCCGCAAAAGTTTTGCTTATGGCGTCGGTAGCGCGTTCGCCGGCGGCAGATCTCACAATCGTCTCGACAAATTGTTTCGCAACGCGATTCGGATGGCGGTTGCCACGGTTCGCGGAGATCCGGAGCGCGCGATCTATCACGAGCTCGAATGCGCAAACTTCTTTGGGTACTGGCGCGGCCGTATCCTCGCGCGCTGACGGCCGCGCGCGCTCACGCCTTCACATAGTCGAGCATCCCACGCTTCAAGATCGCGGCGAGATACGGAATCAACTCGAGCTGCGCCATCTCCGCGAGCGTCACCCATCGATGCTCGACGTGTTCGTCTGGCCTGAGCCGCACGCTCTGGAACACCTTGAGCCGGCACGCATAGAACGCCTGCATGTACGGCTCCGAAACCATGCTGTTAAGGCCGAGCATCCGCTCGATCGAAACGTCGAGCGCGGTTTCCTCCTTGACCTCGCGAATCAGGCAATCCTCGAAATTCTCGCCGAGCGCGAGATGACCGCCGGGCAAATCCCAACTCCCGGGGCGATAGTTCATCCCGGGCGCCCGCATCAGAAGCAGCACGCGCCCGCGATTTGCGATCACGCCGTGGATGCCCACATAGAATTGCTGCTCAGCCATCGTGGTTGTCCTACCGTCCCCAGCCGCCGCCGCCCGGAGTTTCGATTCGAATCCGCTCGCCGGCTTTCAAATCGATATTGGTCTTGCCCGGTAACTTGATTCGACGCTTACCGCGCACGACAAAATTCCTGCCGGTTGCACCGACACCGCCGCCCGCAAGTCCGTACGGCGCCAACGTGCGCCGTTCGGTGAGCACGCTCACGTTCGAATCGACGAGGCACTCGAGCTCGCGAATCAGTCCGTCGCCGCCACGCGCGCGCCCGCGTCCACCCGAGCCGCGCCGAATTCGATACTCGGTGATACGCATTGGATAGTACGCCTCGAGCGCTTCGATCGGCGTGTTGAGCGTGTTGGTCATGTGGGTGTGAATCCCGGAACTGCCAGGACGATCCTTTGCTGCGCCGGCGCCACCGGCAATTGTTTCGTAATAGGAAAAGTGGCGATCGCGAAATCGATCGAAACCGCCGACCGTGAGATTCGACATCGAGCCCGAACTGGCCGCCGGAATACGATCCGGCGCGGCGTGTGCGAGCGCGCGAAAGAGCACATCGACGATCCGCTGCGAGGTCTCCACGTTTCCGCCCGCGACCGCTGCAGGAGCCAACGCGTTGACGATCGAGCCGGGCGGCGCAATCAGGCTGATCGGGCGCATCAGCCCTTCATTGGCGGGCACCGCTTCTGAAGCAAGGCACTTCATCACGTAGAAAGTTGCGGACAAAGTGATCGCATAGTTCGCGTTTACGCTGCCGCGCACCTGCGGCGCGGAGCCGGTGAAATCCACGACCGCCTTGCCGCGCCCGATTCGAACCGCGGCGCGAATCGGAATCGGACCTGTGCCGAATCCGTCGTCGTCCAGAAAATCCTCGGCGCGGTAAGTCCCCGGCTTGAGCTCGCGCAGCGCCGCGCTCATCAGCCGCGCCGCGTAGTCTTTCAGCGCGTCCATCGCCAGTGCGACCGTCGCGCGCCCCGAGGTTTTCACCAGCGCGAGCAAGCGCTCCGCGCCGACCGATAGCGCCACGATTTGCGCGCGCAGATCGCCCTCGCGCTCTTCGCGGACTCGTGTGTTGGCCAGGAACAGCGTCATCACGTCGCGCGCGATCTCGCCACCATCAACGATTTTCACCGGCGGCAGCCGAAAGCCTTCCTGGTAAATCTCGGTCGCCAGCGCCATCGAGCCCGGCGCGATCCCGCCGATGTCCGCATGATGTGCCCGATTGGCGGCATAGCCGAACGGCCAGCGCTCGTTACCGATAAAAATCGGCGCGACCAAGGTCAAATCCGGCAGATGCGTTCCGCCGGCGAACGGATCGTTCAGCGCGGCGATATCGCCGCGGCCGAGATCGAGACTCGCGATCGCCGCGCGCACCGAGAGAGGTGTCGAGCCGAGATGCACCGGGATGTGCGCAGCCTGCGCGACCAATTCTCCGCGAGCGTCGAAGATCGCGCACGAGAAATCGTGACGCTCCTTGATATTCGGCGAGAACGCGGTCTGCCCGAGAACCACGCCCATCTCCTCGGCGATCGCGGCGAGCCGGCTGTTCATCACTGCAAGCGTGATCGGATCCAGCTTCATCGCGGCACCTCGAGATGTAGATTTCCGAAGTCGTCGGCGCGCAAAGTAAATTCCGGCGCGACGTAAGCGGTGGAACTCAGCTCAACGACGACCAGCGGGCCTTTGATCCGCGCGCCGGCGCCGATCGTCCCGCGATCGTAAATCGGGACTGTCCGTTCACGATCACCGACAATCGTTTTCGCGCGCGAAATTGGAGAAGGCGCTCGAGTGGCGCGTGCAATTCGCTTTGGCGTGGCACGCGATTCAGCCGCGGTTGCGCGAATCCGGATATTCACGACCTCAACGGCGGCGCTCGGCGAAGAGTGCCCAAAGGTCCGCCGATGAGTCGAATGAAAATCTGCGATGAAACGCGGCGACAGCGCGATTTCGAGTTCGTACGACTGTCCCTTGTATCGCATGTCCGCCCAGATTTCGTGACGAATCGCGCTGCCGGCGTCTGCTTTCAGGTCGGCGCGGGCGCGGTGGACGAGTCCCGATGCGCGCGCGAGCATCCGCCGATAATCCGGATTGGTCTCGCGCACGGTCAGCGAATATTCACGCCCAAGCGGTGCGCCCGCGGCGCCCCACGCGCAGAGCAGACCCGGATTTTGCGGCATCACGATATGCCGGATACCCAAATCGAGCGCCAGCTCGCACGCGTGCATCGGACCGGCGCCGCCGAATGCCAGCAGCGCGAAGTCGCGCGGATCGTAACCGCGCTCCACCGAGATCACGCGAATCGCACGCTCCATGTTCGCGTTGACGACGCGGATCACGCCGCGCGCCGCCGCAAGCGCGGCCGTCTTCATCCGATGCGCGAGCTCTGAAACGGCGCGCGCCGCACGCTCGGGATGCAGCTTCATGTGCCCGCCCAGGAAATTAGCAGCGACCAGCCGGCCTGCTACGAGGTCCGCGTCGGTCACCGTGCACGCGTTGCCGCGTCCATAGCAGGCCGGCCCAGGATCGGCGCCTGCGCTCTCAGGGCCAACGTGAAGCGATCCGCCCGCATCGATCCGCGCGATCGATCCGCCGCCGGCGCCCACGGTGTGAATATCGATCACCGGCGTGCGCACCGCGTATCCGTCAGGATGGCTCAGCGTGCGGATTCGCGCGCGCCGATCAAACAGCGACACGTCCGTGGATGTCCCGCCCATGTCGAAGGTGATGAACCGATCGGTCCCGAAGGCGCGCGCGAGGCTCGCCGCTCCGATCACGCCAGCCGCGGGACCCGACAAAATTGTTCGCACCGGTTCGTCGCGGGCGAGCTCGGTACCGATCGCGGTGCCGTTCGATTGCATGATTCTGAGCCGCGCGCCCTTGAGCCGCGTTGCCAGGTTCTTCAGATGCGACGACATCCGCGGCGCAACGTAAGCGTTGACCACCGCGGTCGAGAAGCGTTCGTACTCGCGATACTCAGCGAGAATGCGATGCGAAATGGAAACCGGCTTGCCAATCGGCGCGAGCGCCCGCGCGATCGATTCTTCGCTTTTCGGATTGGCATAGGAGTGAAGCAGGCAGACCGCGAATGCCTCCGCGCTGCTTCGCGCGGCGAGATTCCGCACCCGGGCGAGTTCAGCGGAGCTCAGCGCACGGACGATCGTGCCGTCGAAAAGCGTGCGCTCCGCCACTCCGAGACGCATCGAGCGGCCGACGAGCGGTGTTGGCCGGGAAGGCGCCAGCGCATACAAGTCGTCGCGATTCTGACGCCCAATCTCGATCAGGTCTTCGAATCCGGCGTTTGTGATCAGCGCGACGCGCGCTCCTTTTTTCTCCAGCAGCGAATTGGTCGCGACAGTCGAACTGTAGGTGACGGAAGTCGGCGTCGAGCTCGCGAGCATCTCATGCAAGCCGCGAATCACTGCGTCGGCGGGATCGAGCGGCGTCGAGAGCACTTTGTGGACGCGAATCTCATCGCCGATAATCGCGACCAGATCCGTGAACGTGCCGCCGGTGTCGACGCCAACGATGATCGTCTCTGCGCCGCGCCGCTTCACGACGCGCTCAGCAGAATTTTAAAATTGAGGGGATTCGCGGCCACATCGAATGCCTCGATGCCTTCGTCGAGAGAGTACGTCCCATCGATCAGCGGACGCGGATCGAGTTTGCCCGATACGAGCGCGTCGAGTGCGGGCGCAAATCGGCCGCATCGCGAGCCCAGCACGGTGATTTCATTTATTACTACCGGCGCAAGGTTGATCTCGGCGCCGGCCGCCGCGGTGCTCTTTAGAATGATCGTGCCGCGTGGCTTGACCAGCTCGACTGCGCGCGAGAGGCCGGTGCCGCTTCCGCTGCAATCGATCACAACGTCGAAACGATCGTGCAATGCCGGCTCGAGAGCGGTGTCGAGCCCGAGAGATCCGAGGCGCTCGAGTTTTTCGCGATGATGCCCCGCGACCAGCGGAACATGTTTCTCGCCGTTGAGGGCGAGCGCGACCAGCGCACCGAGACGACCGTCTCCCATCACGAGTATCGTCCGGTTCCGCGCGAGGTGAACTTGCTCGAGGATTTCGTACGCGGCGGCGATCGGTTCGATGAAAACCGCAACCTCGTCGGGAACGGAATCGGGTACGGGTATCAGATTCGCGTCGGGCAGGGTGAGAAACTCCGCAAACGCGCCGTCGCGCCCGAGGATTCCGAGCACGGTGCGATTCTCGCAATGACGCGCGAGACCCGCGGCACAACTGGCGCATCGCCCGCATCCAGCGTTGATCTCACCGACCACACGCCGTCCGCGAAGTGCCGGGTTTGAGGTGCTTGCGACTTTGCCGACGAACTCGTGTCCGGTTACGCCGCGAAACTTCATGTAGCCACGCGCGATCTCCAGGTCCGTGCCGCAAATTCCGGCAAGCGAAACGCGCATGACGCTCTCTCCCGGCACGTCGACAGGTGCGGGATAGTCGGCGCGGAACTCAAGTTTGCGATCGAATACGATTGCGCGCATGTGAGCGCACAATTCAAACAAAAAAACTGCAGGGTCGGCTACCCCACGGCTTGTATCCGCAAAATCAGTTGAGGCGAATCAGTCTGCAGCCTTCGCTGAAGTTTTTTCGGAAGATGACTTGGACGCCGATGCGCCCTTCGAGTCAGATGAAGTCTTCGAAGGCTTGGACTCCGATGACGGTTTGGCTTCGGTCGCGGGCTTCGAGTCGCTCGAAGGTTTCGAAGAGTCGCCCGATGATTTGTCGGCGCCATTGGTCGATGACTCCGACGAATCGGTGCTCGGCGCCGACTTCTTGGCGTAGTCGGTCGCGTACCACCCGCTGCCCTTCAGAACGAACGAGCCGCGTGACATCTGGCGCGCGACCTTGCTTTTGCAAGTCGGGCACTTCTTGAGCGACGGCTCGGTGATGCGCTGCATCGCCTCGAACACGCCGCATTTGGGGCACTTGTACTCGTAAATTGGCATCCGAACGCCGCGCCTGCTAATCGAAAAACCGCAAGCACTGCTACTTAGGTAACCACCAACAGGGTCGCAGTCAACACGAGAGGCGTATTGTTCGCCATCGATTCGCCTAGCGAAGACTGGCAGACACTACTTTCGGGTGCCAATTTTTCTGGATTGCGCGATCTTGCGGAGTTGCGCCGCTGCCAGGGCCGGCTGATGGGTGATGATTCGGACGGTCTTGCGGCGCGAGGTCTCTCCGCGAACAATCATCACCGCCGAGCGAGGTACGCGGAGTTGATTGGCCAGAAACTCGATCAGTTCGACATTTGCGTTGCCTTTTTCGCGCGCTGAGTTCAAGGCAATCACGAGCGCATCGGGAGTCACGCGCACGACGCCGCGTCGCGACGCACCGGGTCGAGCCGAAACTTCAATCACTATCTCGTCGGCGCTGACTCGCATCCACGGCGCGTCGTCAGCTGGAGCTTTGCCCGGCTTCATCGGGTCAAGTGACAGTGCCGGTCAAGGCCTGCACTGCGGTGGGAATTGCATATCGCTGCAGGAATGAAATTCCGATGACTACAACCAGCGGCGAGAAATCGATTCCGCCGAAGATTACGGGCAGGTGTTCGCGGATCCAGTTGAAGACCGGCTCGGTGACCGCGTAGATGAAGCGGACGATCGGGTTGTAGGGGTTGGGTTCGATCCACGTCATCAGGGCCGAGATGATCACTACCCAGAAGTAGAGTTGCAGCAGGCCCTCGAGAGTTTGCGCGATGAAAATAACCAGGTTGGTCCAGGCGTACATACTACCTACAAGTGTGTTGCTAGTTGGTTCCGCGGCCGAGTTCGCGCGAGCGATCGCTGGCGGCGCGCAATGCGGCGGCCACGATATCAGAAAATCCATGCTCGGCGAACCGGCGTAGTGCGGCTTCGGTAGTACCGCCCGGCGACGCGACCGCGCGGATCAAGTCGGCGGCGTCGCGCTTGGACTCGCGCATCAGGTGTTCGGCGCCGCGAATCGTCTTCAGCGCCATCCGCAGTGCGAGCTCGCGCGGAATCCCCTCGCTGACCGCCGCATCCGCCATCGACTTGGCGAACAGATAAACGTATGCCGGGCCGCTGCCCGAGAGCGCAGTGACCACATCGAGCAGCTTTTCATCCTTGAGCGAGACCGCGTCGCCGACGGCGCGAAAAATTCGCAGCGCGAGCGCTTCGTCGGCGGCAGAAGCGTTTCGCGCCCGGACCATCGCGGCCATTCCGTGACCGACCATCGCGGGCGCGTTGGGCATCACGCGGATCACGCGCGCGCGCTTGCCGAGCCCGGCGGTGAGGCGCGCGATGGTGACACCGGCAGCGATCGAGATGAAGAGTTTGGACTTGCGCGGCGGTTTGTCGAGCTCGGCTGAGATTTCGGTCATCACCGCGTCGATCGTTTGCGGCTTGACGGCGAGCACGATCGCATTGGAGTTGCGGATGACCTCCTCATTTTCGCCGGTAGTTGCCATCTTCAGGGTGCGCGCGAGTTTGCGGCGGCGCTCGGGGGCGACGTCGGATGCGATCATCTCACCGGGT
>Ga0210407_10000766_pt1 | contig 33515 bp, 28 predicted proteins | sample IncBWC27MmetaG_FD_150860 | JGI IMG/M metagenome (GOLD analysis project Ga0210407, IMG submission 150860) | Forest soil microbial communities from Barre Woods Harvard Forest LTER site, Petersham, Massachusetts, United States - Inc-BW-C-27-M | ecosystem: Environmental > Terrestrial > Soil >...
CAGTTCCAGGGATCGCCGGGAAACATCGAGGCCCGTTGCCTGATAGCCTGCCTTCTCCAAAGCCGCCAGCGTGATTCCCCAGCCGCAGCCGGCATCGAGCACTCGAGCGGGCGAGTGTACGCCCATGCGTTTCAGCACGGCCACGGCCATCTTTGCCCGGGCCTGAGACCACGGGTGAGCGGCAACCAGGGGAGCCAGGTCGGTGAGGATATCTTCCGACATTGTCTGCGCGGGATCGCCGCTCGACCAGATGGTGATCATTCCACTTGTCCCGTCGGGCGCTGTTGCTCAAAACCGAGCGCCTGGCTGACGACCCATCGGGGACGCTGTTTCACTTCGTTGTAGATCCGCGCCAGGTACTCTCCGATGATTCCCAGTATCAGCAATTGCACTCCACCCAGGAAGAAGAGCGAGACCATGGTTGCCGCCCAGCCCGGGACGTCGTGTCCGGTGTGTCCCATGAAATGAAAGCCGCCAACGCGCCAAATCACGACAAAGACCACGACGGCGGCCGACAAGACGACAATGGACAGTCCAAACCAGGTGGCCAGGCGAAGAGGCACGGTGGAGAACGCAAAAATGCCGTCCAGCGCAAAGCGGAACATTTTCTTGAACGGATACTTCGTGTTTCCGGCCGCGCGGGCGTCCCGTTCGTAGGTGATGGCGGTCTGGCGGAAGCCGGCCCATGCGCGCATGCCGCGCACAAACAAGTTACGCTCCGGCATGGCCCGAAGCACCTCGACCACGCGCCGGTCGAGCACACAAAAATCTCCCGAGTCGAGCGGAATGTCAACCTCCGCGAGCTTCCGCAATATGCGGTAGAAAAGGCTGGCGGTAGCGCGCTTGAACAGACCATCTTTGCGTTTTTGCCGGACGGCAAACACCACTTCATACCCTGCGCGCCACTGGTCCAGGCAGGCGGGCAGAAGCTCCGGCGGGTCCTGGAGATCGGCATCCAGGATGGCAACTGCGTCGCCGGCGGCGTAACGCAGACCGGCGGCAAGCGCCGCCTGGTGGCCGAAATTCCGGGACAGACCCACGACTTTCACCCGGGGATCAGCGGCATGAAAGTCCGAAAGGAGCGTCAGAGTGCGGTCGCGTGATCCGTCGTCAACAAAGATCAATTCCCAGTCCATGCTCAGGGAAGCCAGTACGTCCTGCAATCGCCGGTGCAGAAGCGGCAGGACGGCTTCTTCGTTCAAACACGGAATGATCAGGCTCAACAGAGGCTTTGCGGAAGCGCTCAAGGATTACTCCCCACATTTGGCAATGGCGGCAGCATAGCGGCGAAGAAAAATGGCGGTCCCCAATGGATGCCTTTGAAAGCTACCACAAAATGCCGCGGCCGGCCCTTGCTTTCTGTTGCGCTGCAAGCGCAGGATGAGATCGATAAAACCAGTTCCACAGCTTCCTGTCCCCGGTTTTCCGTTCAATGTGCCGGGGTAGAATGCGGCTCCAGCCTCGTGTAGGATTGGCGCGTATCGTTTATCGTTGGCAGGCGCGGATTAGTGTGCCGTCGGCCGCGCCGGGAGGAAATCGTGGCAAAGCCTAAAGCTGAGGATGACCGGGAGAAGAGAATTGAAGATTTGAAACGCCACGCAGAAGAGCTTTGTGGCGGCCAGATGGAGGTTGCCAGCCTGGACGACTGCTCAGCTGAGACGGAAGAGGAATTCTGGGACCACGTGGTGGACTACGAGGAAGCTCCGTGGACAACCAACTTCCAGCAACTTGAGAACGCGAGCGTGTCACTCCCGCCGCCGGATTCGCTCAAGGATGAGGAACTGACGGCAAAACTCTGGGAAGTAATCCAAAAGCTCGCCCTGCTTCATGTGTTTATAGAACAGACAAACCATCTCAGCGACCGTGAGCTCTATACCCATCTCTGGACCGATTCCCTGCGGGAAGAAACCAAGGCATTGCCGCTGGCTGCGAATTCTGCGTACCACATCCAGTTGCTCAGCAGCGGCAGCGACGAAGATAACCTGCTCTATCTCAAGTACTACGCGGATGACACCTGGCGCCGGCATTGGCAGAAGGATTTCCCCAGTGATCCCATTCCGATGCACGAAGACCCGCCTTACGATCGCGACCGTCTGCTGCCCCAGCCGGACTACAGTGTGCCCACTGGCGGAAAGCCCAACTGAAGCCGGGGACTGACGGCGTTTTTCCACCTGGACCCCAAAAGGGGATTATTGGCCAATGTATTCGGCCTCCGGCTTATAATCTCCTTACTCTATGCCGCTGTTCTGGTTACGCGTTGCTCTGACATTGTATGGAGTAGGTCTCCTGTGCGCGGTGGTGACGCTGTGGGACAGCCGTCGCCGCTTGATGGGCGTAATGCTGCCCGCCGCCGGGGCCGGCATTGTCTTCCATTTCGTTTCCCTGACCGAAACGGCCATGAGCGACATTGCGCCGCTTTCCTCTTTGCATCAGATCGAGTCGTTGCTGGCATTCCTGCTGATGACATTCTTCTTTGTGATTTATGCGCGATACAAAACCGCGTCCCCCGGAATTGCCGTATTCCCGCTGGCGTTCCTGCTCACCCTGTCCGCGCAGTCGTCAATCCTGGCCACCGATTCGGTTGCCCCGCAAGTCAGCGTGAGTTGGACCTACATGCATGTCGGACTGATCCTGCTGGGGTACTCCGCGTTGTTTGTGAGCTTCTTTGCCAGCATTTTGTATCTAATTCAGGAACGCAACCTGAAGGCCAAAGGAGTTGGCGGCTTCTGGTCGCGGCTTCCGGCGCTGGCGACCATTGATGAGATAGGCTATCGCTGCCTGCTGGTTGGTTTTCCTTTTATGACTTTCGGCCTGATTGCCGGGTCGGTGGTGGCGGAGGCACGCTATGGCGCGCGATATTTCAGCGATCCCAAGATCCTCTTTTCCATTGTGATGTGGGTGCTCTACACGGTCCTGCTGTATGCGCGATGGAGCGCGGGATGGCGGGGACGGCGCGCGGCTTATATGGCGGCCTTCGCGTTTGGGACGGCGATCGTGGCCCTGGCGGCAAACAGTCTGAGTTCGGTGCATAGATTCATCGCTCCATGAACTTCAAGCTCATTGGCGTAAACCACAACACCGCGCCCCTGGAGGTGCGGGAGCGGCTGGCTGTCTCGGAAGAGAGACTGCCGGACGCCATCCGCATGCTGGTGGAACAGCCCGGCGTGGACGAAGGCATGGTGCTTTCTACTTGCAACCGCGTTGAGGTGCTCACCAGTACCAGACAGGGGACCGACCTGCGGGGCTTCTTTCCCCGCTATTTTGGTCTGAGTCCGGACGCGCTGAATTCCCACATCTACGAGTTCGAGCAGCGCGAAGCGGTGCGGCACGTCTTTCGCGTGGCTTCAAGCCTGGACTCCATGGTGGTCGGCGAGCCGCAGATTCTGGGACAGGTAAAAGAGGCCTATGCCGTCGCCCGCGGGCTGGGCGCTGTCCATTCCGCGCTTGACGCGCTGCTCTCGCGGGCCTTTGCCGTAGCCAAGCGCGTGCGCTCAGAGACGGCCATTGGCAGTTCCAGCGTTTCCATTTCGGCGGTGGCCGTCCAGTTGGCTGAGAGAATTTTCGGTTCGCTCAAGGGCCGGACGGTCTATCTGGTCGGCGCGGGGAAAATGGCGGAATTGGCGGCCCGCCACCTGGTCAGCCATGGCGCGGAGAACATTCTGGTGTGCAATCGCACGCACGAGCGCGCACTGCAACTGGCGGAAGCGTTTGGCGGAGAGGCCGTGCCCTACGAACGGCTCCATGAAGCGGCAGAGCGCGCGGACATTGTATTGACTTCAACCGGCGCCGCCGAGCCGTTGTTTCTCCGCGAACATGGCGAGGCGCTGCTCAGCCGGCGCAAGAACCGTCCGATGTTCTTCATCGACATTGCCGTACCGCGCAACGTTCATCCGGATCTCGGCCGGCTGGACGGCATGTTTGTGTATGACGTGGATGATCTGCAATCCGCCGCCAGCAATAACACAGCGGAGCGCAAACGCGAGGCGCAGAGAGCGGAGCAGATTGTGGAGTTGGAAGTCGACCGCTTCGCCGTGCGCATGAAGTCGCTGCACGTTGTTCCCACCATCCTGTCGTTGCAGGAATACTGCGAGACCATCCGCCAGGCGGAGATAGATCGCATTCGCGGACGCCTGGGATCGATTACTCCCGAGCAGGAAGCGGCCATCGAAGCCATGACACGCGGCATCATCAACAAGTTGTTGCATATGCCGATTACCACGTTGAAATCCACCGCCGCTGGACCGGAGGCCGCTGAGGTACACGACGTCATTCGCCGGATATTCAATCTGAATCGGGACCGCAAGGGTGAAGACCTGCGCAAAGAATCCCCGGCCAAAAAGGAAACGGAAGACTAATGGCACGTTTGCGCATCGGCTCCCGTGGTTCCAGGCTGGCGCTTTGGCAGGCCAATCATGTGGCCGGCTTGCTCCGCGCGCAAGGACACACCGTGGAAATCGAGATCATCAAGACCACGGGCGACAAGATTACGGACGTGGCTCTGGCCAAAGTCGGGACCAAGGGCATGTTCACGAAGGAGATTGAAGAAGCGCTGGCCGAGAAGCGCGTTGATCTGGCGGTACATAGTCTCAAAGACGTGCCCACGGAGTTGCAGCCGGAGTTCGAACTGGCGGTGATCATGAAGCGCGAAGACCCGCGTGACGCGTTTGTTTCGCCCGAATACTCCAGCCTGGAAGACCTTCCGCGCAATGCCCGCGTGGGGACCAGCAGCCTGCGCCGCCAATGCCAGCTCAAGGCGTTGCGCCCCGGCCTGGAGATTCTCTCCTTGCGCGGCAATGTGGACACGCGTATCAAGAAACTTGAAGCCGGAGAATATGCCGCCATCATTCTCGCCGCTGCCGGAGTCGGCCGTTTGGGACTGGACCAGCATGTCCGGCAGATCATTTCCCCGGAGACGATGTGTCCGGCGGCAGGACAGGGAGCGCTGGCCATTGAAACCCGCCGAACCGATACACAGACGAGAGATCTGCTGGCCTTCATGGACGATGTTGATACTCGCAACGCAATTGAGTGCGAACGCGCGCTGTTAGCCGCCCTGGGAGGCGGATGTCAGGTTCCGATCGGCGCCTACGCGCAACGGCAGAATGGCGCACTGCATCTGATTTCCATGGTCGGAAGTCCGGATGGCAGCGAAGTGCTGCGGGAACAAACGCAGGGCGGCGATCCGCAGCAGCTTGGCCGGGAAACGGCGCAGAAATTACTGGCCCGCGGAGCTGACCGGATCCTGCAGGACGTTTACAGCCACGAAATCGCCGCACCGGCCCAGCCATGAATAAAGCGCCGATTCCATTTCGCGTGAAAGGCAAGCCACTGATCGGGTGGCGCATCCTGGTCACCCGGGCCAGCGGACAGGCCGGCGGACTGTCCGATCCGTTGCGCGAACTGGGCGCCGAAGTTCTGGAAATTCCCACCATCGAAATCCATTCGTCCGCAAACGGGTTTGGCGCGCTGGACTACGCTTTGATGAGGATTGGCCGCTACGACACGCTGGTCCTGACCAGCGTAAACGGCGCGGAGATCCTGTTTGAACGGTACAACCGCCTGGGCTTACCCGTTGTGGACATGCAGCATTTGCTGGTAGTGGCTATTGGTCCGGCGACGGCCGCCGCGATCCAGTCTGAGGGTGTGTCGGTTTCGATTGTTCCGGAAAAGTACGTTGCAGAATCGGTGATCGAAGCGCTGCGCGGGCATATGTTCAAGAGCAGCCAGGTACTGCTGGTCCGGGCCAAAGTAGCGCGCGACGTCCTGCCCGATGAACTCAGAAAGATGGGCGCGCAGGTGGATGTGATCGAAGCCTATGAAACCAGGGTCCCCGCGGAAGCGGGCGCGAAACTGAAAAAACTCTTTGCCGACCCAGGATCAAAACCCCATCTGGTCACGTTCACCAGTTCCTCGACGGCGAGCAACTTCCTGGCGTTGCTGGGCGATGATGCGCACAATCTGCTCGACACCGTCCGCCTGGCTTCGATTGGACCCGTCACCACCGGGACTATAAAGGAAGCTGGATTTACGCCGGACATCGAAGCGCAGGAGTACACCATGCAGGGACTGGTGGAGGCCATTCAACAGTTGGCCGAAAGCAGCTAGCGTCCGACTGCTCCGTCAGTCCAAATTGCACCCGCATTTCGCCGGAGGAACATATTTCCTGAGGAACTCGGCAACGCGCGTATAAGCGTCAATCTGGTTCTCCACTTTCGCAAAGCCGTGGCCTTCATTTTCATAAATCTTCAATTCCACAATGCCTTTGCGCTTTTTGATGGCGCTGGCCACTTGCTCGGCTTCGGTATGCGGACAGCGTGGGTCATTTCCACCGGCCAGAAGCAGCAACGGCGCCTTGACCTGGTCCACGAAGTTGATGGGTGACCGCTCCTGATACCGGGCCTTGTCTTTGTTGGGGTCGCCCATGGTCGCCAGGTCGTACTCGCGTAGAAGGGGGTCTTCATTTTCGACTTCGGTAAACCAGTTCACGAAGGGAACAATAGGCACGCCGGCGGCCCACAGGTCCGGCGCTTTGGTCACGGCCATCATGGTCAAATATCCGCCGTAGCTGCCGCCCATGACGGCGACTTTTTTGGGATCAACGAAGCCGGTCTTCTTGATCCACTCCGCGGCGGAAATTACGTCTTCCAGGTCGCCGCCGCCCATGTCGAAACGGTTGGCGTCCATGAATTCCTTGCCATAGCCGGTCGAGCCGCGGTAGTTCGGCGTTATGACAAAATAGCCCTGGTTGACCAGATACTGGATGTTGCGGCTGAAAGAATTCTGGCTCTGCGCGGTAGGGCCGCCGTGGATGTAAACGATGGCCGCATTTTGCCCGTTGCGTTCCGCGCTGTAAGGAACATAGACGAACGCCGATATCTCCCATTTTCCGTCTTTACTGGGATAGTGGACCAGGACGGGTTCCACCATGTCGTCGCCCCGGATGCCCGCCACCAGGGAGTTCGTAATCTGGCGCGGCTTTTGCGTGACGAAATCATAGACCCATAGATCGTTGGGAGCGTTCGGTCCGTTGTGATAGAAAAGCACGCGCGAGCCGTCGCGCGTGAACGGGCTTTCCGCGCCTGCCAGATCGTTGATCCCTTTGGCCACCGGCAGCGCGCGCGCCTGGTGGGTAAGCAGGTCATAGACAAAAATGTCCTGGTTGCCGTCAATATTTGAGGTCCAGGTTACGCGCTTGCCGTCGGGAGAGAATTTTCCTGCGTTGATCTCCCATTTGTCGCTGGTCAGCCAGGTGATCTTCTTGCTGGCGATGTCCAGCAGTCCAACGTTTTCGTAGCCGTTGTGGGCGTTCGAGGTTATGAGCACAGTTTTGCCATCGGGTGAAATGTCACTGGCCGCAAAAGTGTGCTCGCCGTCATGCGGCGTCAGATTGGCAGCTTTCCCGCCTGCGACCGGGGCAAGGAAGATATTTGCGTCCTTGCCGGTGGCGTGTGCCTGCGTAAAGACAATGTGTTTGCCGTCCTTCGACCAAATGGGCGCAAAGTTGCCCAGTTCCTTTGACGTATTGCTGGTGAGCTGCGTGACTTTCCTGCTGCCGATGTCAATCAGGTTGATTTCATACGAAGGCGAATTTTTGGGCTTCACCGCGTAGGCCAGCGTGTTGCCGTCGGGCGACCATACTGGACCTTCTTCCGAGATTCCCGGTGTATTCGTCAAATTGATGACTTGTCCGTTTTTTGGCGAGACCAGAAAAATGTCCCATTGCTCGTTCCCGTCATAGTCCGAGGCATAGGCGATCCAGGTGCCGTTAGGCGACCACGCGGGACTCACTTGACGCTGGTTGCTTACCGTAAGCTGCGTCGGCCATCCGCTCTCGGACGAAACCAGCCACAGATTGTTGCGCCCGCTGATGCTGGTCACGAAAGCGACTTGCTTGCCGTCGGGTGACCACGCGCTATCACCGACGGCGCGGGTCATGTAGAGCTTGTCAATGGTGAAAGCCTGGATGCCAAGGCGTTGCTGGGAATTGAGTTGCGCAGGGTCGGTGATGAACTTGCCGGGGAGAGAAGTTGTCTGCGCAACCGTCGATGTGGCTGTGAGAATCAAGATGATGAGGATTGCTTTGCGAATAAACAGGGTTCTGGAAATCTTCGTCATATTGGTTGATTATCAATAAAATCGGTTTTGAGGACAAAAAAAGAAATCATGCGCATTACCACGACACTGGTCTTCTCTAGCGTACTGCTTTTCACGGCCTCTGGCGGCTCGCTCCTAGGGCAAACACCGAGTGCGTCTGACAGGGAACAGTCATGTCGCAAGTTCGTGCAGACATTTTATGATTGGTATGTGTCTCAAGAAGGGCGTCCGTCGGATATCGTTCGCAGATACAAGCCATTTGCATTCAGTGCTGAACTCTCTCGCAGACTAAGGGAGGATGCCGAGTTCAAGGACAAGGACAAGACTGGCGACCTCGTAGGGCTGGATTTCGACCCGTTCGTCGGCGGCCAGGACACCTGTGAACCCTATTCATACCGAAAAGTAACGCTTACAGGCTCCAAATGCTGGGTCGAGGTTTATGGCAGTGCTTGTGAAAAGAGAACCGGGCCCGACGTGGTCCCTGAATTGGTCCTTATGAAGGGTCGTTGGGTATTCGTGAATTTTCACTACCCGCGCAACGGGAAGAATGGGAATCTCTTGCGCGACCTGAAGAGTCTTCGAAAAGATCGCAAGGCACAGCCGGCCAAGTGAGGGTGAGCACCTTTGCGGCATTCGCGTTCATTCGCGTAAATTCGCGGCCCTTAGGCTCCTCGTTGCTATAGGGGTCCCTCGCTTCGCTCGGGACTTCGGAGAAGGCTCCGAACCTTTGGAAAACGCTACGGCTTCGCGGTCTTGTGAATCTCCACGGTAGACCAGGTCTTGTCCGCGGCGTGGCACAATCTTTCCAACGTACAGTCGGCACACCTGGGTTTGCGGGCAATGCACAGCGTGCGCCCGTGCTGAATGATCTGATGAGAAAAATCGATCCATTTGTTTTGCGGAATTACTTTCATCAGATCAAGTTCGATGTTCTTAGGATCGTCATTCCTCGTCAGCTCGAGCCGGCGTGAAATCCGATGGACGTGCGTGTCCACGACCACTCCCACCGCCTGCCGGAACCATGATCCCAGCACGACGTTGGCCGTCTTGCGCGCGACGCCGGGAAGAGAAAGAAGCGGCGCCATATCGTCGGGGACCTGGCCGCGAAATTCTGCCACCAGCTTTCTGGCCGCGCCCACGATGGATTTAGACTTGTTGCGGAAAAACCCGGTGGTGTGGATGATGGGCTCAAGTTGTTCCGGTTCCAGCGCGGCGATGTCCTGGACTGTGGGGTATTTCTTGAACAGCTCCGGCGTTACCATGTTGACGCGAACGTCGGTGCACTGCGCGGAAAGAATGGTCGCCACCAGCAATTCCCAGGCGCTGGTATGCTCAAGAGCGCAGGTTGCGCCGGGATAAGCGGCATCCAGGCGCTGTAGGATATCCTTGATTCGCGCGGAGGCCAGAGGATCATACTTGTCCCGCGACCTGGTCTTCGCGGGCTTGACGGTTTTGCGGGTTTTGGCTTTGGTTCGTGGCATGAGAGATCAAAATAAAGCAGTCAGCTTACAATCACAATAGCAGAGGCATCCAGATGGCATCCAGCACTAAGACGATGTTGAAAACTGTCGCCCGTGAAGAGCTGCACGCTGTCCCTTTGACGCTCGAAGGTACCAGCGTGCTCCACCAGATGTTTCGCTTCCGCTGGGCCGAGTGGCGCAAGCTGCCCGAAGCCCAGAAACAGGAAATCGCCAGCGAAGCCGCCGCGGCGCTGGAACGGATGGAACACGACGTGACCGCGCAGAGCGCGCTGTTTTCTCTCCTGGGCCACAAAGGCGACTTGCTGTTACTGCACTTCCGCAATTCTTTTGACCAGCTCAAGACCGCCGAACTTCAGATAGCGCGGCTGCGGCTGAGCGACTTTCTGGAGCAGGCAACCTCCTATCTCTCGGTGGTGGAACTGGGATTGTACGAGTCTTCGGTCAAGCTGTACCGGACGCTGCGCGAGCAGAAGCTGGAGCCGCATTCACCCGAGTGGAACGCTATTGTCGAAGAAACCATGCAGCGGCAGAAGGAAGCCATGGCCCCGCGGCTCTTTCCTCAGATTCCGCCGTTGCGTTACATCTGTTTCTATCCCATGGACCGGCGCCGCGGCGAAGACAAAAACTGGTACAGCCTGCCCATTGAAGAACGCCAGCGCCAGATGGAAGAACATGGCATGGTCGGCCGCCGGTACGCTGGCACGGTGAAACAGATCATCACCGGGTCCATCGGGTTCGACGACTGGGAATGGGGCGTAGACTTGTTTGCCGCCGATCCCATCGTCTTCAAGAAGCTGATCTACGAAATGCGTTTTGACGAAGTCAGCGCCGTCTACGCCCTGTTTGGAACGTTCTATGTGGGCGTAAGATGTCCGGCAGCGAAGCTTGGCGAGTTACTCAGCGGTAATTTGCCGGAATGAGCGTCAGTGTGTACTCTGGTTGCACATGGCAGTAAAAGCAATTCAGGCGGGCCAGGTCTGGCGCAACGACGGAAATGGCCACAACTTTCTGGTCACCAAGGTGTATACCGAGCTGTTCACGCAGTACGCCATGCTGCGGCCCGCGGAGGTGACCGCCCCGCAGGCCGAGACCATCCGGGTGAAGATCTCCAGGGGCGACACCGGAATGACTCTGCCCGGCTACACATTCACACAAGAAGCCCAGGATTTCTAATTCCATCTCTCTCGCATGACTGAAAAAATCATCGCGGCCCTGGCCCAGTTCATCATCGCGGTCATTTCCAAATCCGGATACCTGGGGATTATGGCGCTGATGGGCATTGAATCGGCGTGCATTCCGCTGCCGTCGGAAATCATCATGCCGTTCGCCGGATACCTTGTCTATAAGGGCCAGTTCAACCTGTTTCTGGCGGCAACCGCGGGGGCCATCGGGTGCAATGTTGGCTCCATCATCGCGTATGAAATCGGATACTACGGCGGCCGGCCTTTAGTCGAGAGATACGGTTCCTACATCTTCCTGACCCGCCATGATCTGGACCTTGCCGACCGCTTCTTCCTGCGCTTTGGTTCGGCTGCCGTCTTTATTGGCCGGCTTTTGCCCGTGATACGCACGTTCATCGCTCTTCCCGCGGGCATCGCCCGGATGCCGCGCCTTAAATTCCATCTCTATACTTTTGCCGGTTCCTGGCCGTGGTGTTTCGCTCTGGCCTGGGCCGGGATGAAACTGGGCGAACAGTGGGACAAAGATCTCCGTTTGCGGCTCTGGCTGCACCGCCTGGATTTAGTGATTATCATTCTGCTGCTTGTGGGCGTGCTCTGGTTTATCTGGTCGCACTGGAAGGGCCGCGTGCGGGCCACCGCCTGACGGTTTGCAAAGTGCGCCCCAATACGAGAAGATGAATAGTTTGCACCGGAGCATGTTTCGCCTCTGAGGCGCATTACCTGCGCGTTGCCTTCAAATACTTTCCAGGATGGTCTTACAACTAATGACTGCAAAGTCTTCCAGCGACTTCTTTTCACCCGGATCAAAAATTGAGCCCGCCAGGGGCAAACTCGGCGTCATGATTCCCGGCATGGGTGCGGTGGCCACCACGTTCATGGCCGGAGTCGAAGCCATACGCAAGGGCATCGCCGAACCCATTGGGTCGCTCACCCAGATGGGCACCGTCCGGTTGGGAAAACGCACGGAAGGCCGTTCGCCCAAGATCAACGAATTTGTCCCGCTCGCCGGGCTGAAAGACCTGGTATTCACCGGATGGGACATTTTCGAAGACAATGCATACCAGTCGGCCATACACGCCGGCGTGCTGGAAAAAGAACTGCTCGGGAAGATCAAGCCATTTCTTTCGTCCATCAAACCGCGCAAAGCGGTGTTTGACCGCCACTACGTCAAGAAGCTGGACGGCAAGCACGTTAAAAAGGGCAGGAACAAGATGGACCTGGCCGAGCAGTTGCGCGCCGATATCCGCGATTTTAAAAAGACCGCGAAACTCGCCCGGCAAGTGATGATCTGGTGTGGTTCGACGGAGATCTTCCTCAAGCAGAAGCCGGTGCACCAGTCCGTAGAAGCGTTTGAGCGCGGCCTGCACAAGAACGACCCGAACATCGCGCCCTCCATGATTTATGCCTATGCCTCACTGATGGAAGGGGTGCCGTTTGCCAACGGCGCCCCGAACCTTACCGTGGACATTCCCGTCATGCTCGAACTGTCGCGGCGCAATCATGCCCCCATCACCGGCAAAGATTTCAAGACTGGACAGACGTTGCTCAAGACCATCCTGGCGCCCGGCTTCAAGGCCCGCATGCTCGGGCTGCACGGATGGTTTTCCACCAACATCCTCGGCAATCGCGATGGTGAGGTCCTGGACGATCCCGGGTCGTTCAAGACCAAGGAAGAGTCAAAGCTCTCCGTGCTGGAGCACATACTGCAGCCGGACCTGTACCCTCAGCTCTACAAGGATTTTTATCACAAGGTCCGCATTAACTATTACCCGCCACGTGGTGATAACAAAGAAGGTTGGGACAACATAGATATCTTCGGCTGGCTCGGCTATCCCATGCAGATCAAAGTGGATTTCCTGTGCCGCGATTCCATTCTGGCCGCGCCCATCGTACTCGACCTGGTGCTTTTCCTCGACCTGGCCAAGCGCAGTGAGGAACTGAGCGGCCTGGGAATTCAGGAATGGCTCAGCTTCTATCTCAAGTCGCCGATGACCGTCCCCGGACTCTATCCGGAGCACGATCTCTTCATTCAACTCATGAAGCTCAAGAACACCCTGCGGCATCTGCGCGGGGAAGAGCTGATCACCCACCTGGGGCTCGAGTATTACGACTGAGCTCCGCGGGAAAAAGTAAAAAAAGACAAGCAGCGCGGATAACGCGAAGGGCTGATTGTGTATCTAAAGAGACAAGTCCAAAACTAATTGGGAAGCCCTATGTTCCAGCGGTATAATGAAGCCAGTACTTACCGCGCTGAGGGTTCGTTCGCGCAGGAGTGTGCCATGAAATCCCGTTCCTTGTTGCTGTCCGTTCTTCTGGGTGCAGCGGTGGGCTTGTCGGCCTCCGCGTTTGCCGACGACGAGCAGAAAAAGACCCCGGCATCCACAGATCAGAACCAGCCACAGCCGCAGACGGACCAAAAGCCGGCGGACCAGAATCCAGCGCAGCCAGCCGCCACGCAACTTCCCTCGGCACAGCCTGCAGACCAAACCCAGCCTGCCGATCAGGCGCCGTCTGGGGACCAGAAGACGCAAGACCAGCCGGCGAATTCCCTGCCAGACGCTTCCGCAACCGACGCCTCCAAAGACAAAGACAAGGACCCGAACGTCAAACACAACGGCGGCAAAGACGACGTGGACGCTATTGGCAACCGCAAACTTGGCGGGATGGACTGGTATTCGATCGAAAAAGAAGTCCGCCTGGGCAGGGCGTACGCTCAACAGCTTGAGCAGAGCATGAAGATGGTGAAGGACCCGGTGGTGGTGGAATACATCAACCGGATCGGACAAAACCTGGTGCGTAACTCCGACGCCAAGGTGCCTTTCACGATCAAAGTAGTTGATTCAGACGAAGTGAACGCTTTCGCCCTGCCGGGCGGATTTTTCTACGTCAACGCGGGCCTGATATTGGCCGCTGATGAAGAGGCGGAACTGGCGGGCGTCATGGCCCATGAGATTGCCCACGTTGCGGCGCGCCACGCCACGCGCGGCGCCAGCCGGGCCCAACTGGCCCAACTGCTGACCATTCCCCTGATCTTTGTAGGTGGCGGCATTGGTTATGCGGTGCAAGAGGCCGCCGGCCTTGCCCTGCCGCTGACGTTTCTGAGCTTCAGTCGCGGCTTTGAAGCGGAGGCCGACTATCTGGGCCTGCAATATATGTACAAAGCCGGTTATGATCCAAACGCTTTTGTCGCTTTCTTCGAAAAGCTGGAAGCCCAGGAAAAGAAGAAACCGGGAACGCTGGCCAAGGCCTTTGCCACACATCCCCAGACTCCAGACCGCATCAAGAAGTCCCAGGAAGAGATTGCGCGCATCCTTCCTCCCCGCGACCAGTACATCGTGAGCACGTCAGAGTTTGACCAGGTCAAGGCCCGTCTGGCTGCGCTGGAGAACCGTCATAAAACTGACGACCAGAAGACCAACAAGCCGACGCTTCGACGCGCCTCTACCGGCAATACCAAAGACGGCGACAAACCGGGCGATGACCGTCCGACTCTCAAGCGGCGCGACCAGTAAGTCCCTTTTAAACAAGCGCAAATATGGCCTGGTCATGCTTGTATCGCCTCGCCGGACATCAGATAATTGTCGCCGTGAACGACCTCACGCACCCGACCGGGATCAAGACGCACGAAGTCCTCAATCAGCCTCCTGTATTGACCGGCTACAACCTCTTTCTCACCGACAACACGCTGGTGATCGCCATCCGTAAAGACGCGGCCTGGGCGGAGGAGAAAATAGCCGAACTTGGCCAGTTTCTGGGTACAGAAGAAGCGCAACGTTGGGGTTTTGAAGCCAATGAGAACAAACCGGTGCTGCATACCCATGACCGCTTCGGTAACCGGCGCGATGAAGTTGTGTTTCATCCCGCATGGCACAGGCTGATGCAAACCTCGGTGGAGCACCAGGTCCATAGTCTTCCGTGGGTCGAGAAGAGAGTGGGTGCGCACATGGCCCGCGCGGCGCTGCTCATGCTGACTGCGCAGAATGAAGCGGGGCACACCTGTCCTGTCTCGATGACTTACTCCGGCTTTGCCGCGCTGCGGGCAGAGCCGGAACTGCTGCGCGACTGGGAAGCGAAGATACTGTCTTCCAGTTACGATGCGCGTTTCCAGCCGTCGCGGGAGAAGTCTGGCGCGTTGCTCGGCATGGGCATGACGGAAAAGCAGGGCGGCTCCGACGTCCGGGCCAACACCACTACCGCGGAGAGAATCGGCACCTCGCGAGAGTATCTGGTTACCGGCCACAAATGGTTTTGCTCCGCCCCGATGTGCGACGCGTTTCTTATTCTGGCGCAAACGCCTAAAGGACTTTCCTGTTTTTTCCTGCCCCGATGGACCCCCTCCGGGGAACGCAATCACTTCCACATCCAGCGCTTGAAGGACAAACTGGGAAATCGTTCCAACGCTTCGAGTGAAGTCGAGTTTGCGGGCGCCTGGGCCCGGCTCGTAGGCGAAGAAGGTCGCGGCGTTCCTGGCATTATCGAAATGGTCCATCACACGCGTCTGGATTGCGCCATCGCGGCATCTGCGCTCATGCGCCAGGCGTTAGTGCAGGCAGTGCATCATGCCGGACATCGCAAGGTCTTTGGCAAAGTTCTCGTCGACCAGCCGCTCATGCGCAACGTGCTGGCGGACCTGGCGCTGGAGTCGGAAGCGGCGACGCTGCTCATGCTCCGGCTGGCGCGCTCGTTTGATGCTCGCGAATCCGACGAGCGGGAGCGGGCCTTCGGACGCATTGCGACGGCGGTCTCTAAATACTGGCTGTGCAAGCGCGCTCCGCTTCAGGTAGGCGAAGCGCTGGAGTGCCTGGGCGGGAACGGTTATGTGGAGGAATCCATTTTGCCGCGGCTCTACCGCGAAGCTCCGCTGTATTCCATCTGGGAAGGATCAGGGAATGTGATGTGTCTGGATATCCTGCGCGCGCTGGCAAAAGATCCCGCAACGTCAGATGCATTTATCCACGAATTGCGATTGACGGCCGGAACTGACAAGCGGCTGGATGTCTGCGTGGCAGACCTGGAGTCGAGTCTAACGCGGCATGCAATCCCTTCTGCGACGAACGGCGCTGGCGAAATTGAAGGTCAAGCCAGACGGCTGGCGGAAAAGATGGCCCTGGCGTTGCAGGCATCTTTGCTGTTTCGAGCCAGCTCGACCGCGGTTGCGGAGGCATTTTGTGCATCACGGCTGGGCGGTGACGGGGGCCGCGCTTTCGGAACCCTGCCTGCAACGGCTGATGCGACGAAGATCCTTGGTCCGGTATGCAGTGCAGTTCTTCAGAACCATCGAGGTAGTATTAGCCTATGAGCGTTCCATCCTATGTTGAAGAAGCCCGGCGCAGCTTTCGCGAGTACAAGCGGCTGGCCGAAGGTGCGTTCGCGCAGTTGCGGCCCGAGGATTGGTCGCGCTTGATCGATCCGGAAGCCAACAGCATTGCCACGATCGTAAAGCACATGGCCGGCAATATGCGTTCGCGATGGACGAATTTCCTCTCGAGCGACGGTGAGAAGCCGGACCGCAATCGCGACCAGGAGTTTGTGCTGGACGCTTCCACTACCTCCCCGGAGATCATGAAATGGTGGGAAGAGGGATGGCAGTGCGTTTTTCAAGCAGTGGACCCGCTGCGCGACGAGGACCTGGCACGCACTGTTCGCATTCGAGGCCAGGAGCACACAGTGCTGCAAGCCATCAACCGCCAGGTCACGCACTACGCCCATCATATCGGCCAGATTGTGCTGCTGGCCAAGCATTTCCGGGGAGCGGAATGGAAGTCGTTGACCATCCCCAAAGGGCAATCAGCCGCCGCGGGGCGTCAAGCCGAAGTAGTGCGCAGTGAGCGTCGGCAGTAATGATTCCGCGAGGCCCGGCGGTGGAAAATTCTTTTTCTCAGCAATCTGACAAACGCAGTACCATCGTCGAACGCACTAATACTCATGTACTGAGGAGTTGCTATTTATGAGCCTACATTCCCAAAGACTAATTGGTTTTCTGGTGATCTCGGTATGGTTCCTGGTTGTTTCCTCGGACGTTTATGCCCAAAGAGACGACGCGCCTCGCGTATCCGAGCCATTACGAACAAACACGCGCTTGGTGGTGGTGGATGTAGTGGTTAGCGACAGCAAGGGCCAGCCGGTAAGCGATTTGAAAGCCGAAGACTTTACCGTACTGGAAGCCGGTGCGCCGCAGAAGATCAGTGGGTTCACCTTTCAGCATCCCGGAGGAGAGCGTCGCGTGGCAGCCAGGCAGCTTCCGCAGAATGTAGTGACCAATGCGCCACAATATGCTTCGACCAGTTTGAATGTGATCCTGTTTGACGCCGTCAATGGCGAGTTCGCTTCGCAGGCGTATGCCAAAGACCAGTTGATCAAGTTCTTCGGCAGCGCAACGCTGGACCGGCCCGTGGCGCTCTACGCCATGGAGAGCCAGCTGAAGATTCTGCACGATTTCTCGAGCGACGGCGCAGCTCTCAAGGCCGCCATAGAGAAATATAATCCGCCTGCAAAAATGAATGGCACGGAGAGCTTTGAATCGCGGCAGTCGGCGTTTGCTACCAGGGGTGACTATCACACCGACAACCGCAGCATTGAAACCACGTTGAACGAACTGAATACGCTGGCCAAGATGCTGGCCGGCTATCCGGGGCGCAAAAACCTGATCTGGTTGTCGGAGAGCTTTCCGCTGGACCTCTTTCCTGACCAGGTCATTCAGAGCAGCACGATGGGCCCGGACCTGAAGAGCGCCGAGAACTCTCCCAACGGCGGCCCCTCCACCTTTGAAGTCATGCGGGACTCGGCGAATTTCAGGGATTACGCTGCACTAGTTAAAAAGGTGGCCGATGCGCTGATGAACGCGCAAGTCGCCGTCTATCCCGTGGACGCCGCCGGGGTAGGGAAGAACGATCATCTGGCCTCGCAACACACGATGAATGACGTGGCCTCGCGCACCGGCGGCAGAGTGTTCCTGAACAGCAACGATCTGGTCATGAGCATTGGGGCCAGCCTGGACGACGGCTCGACTTACTACACGCTCTCGTATTATCCCGATAACAAGAAATGGGACGGGCAGTTCCGCGCCATCCAGGTCAAAGCCGGACGCGCCGACGTGAAATTGCGTCATCGCATCGGCTACTACGCCCTGGACCCGGAAAAGGTCAGAAAAGAGGATTCCGACAAAGTCGCCGAAAACTTCAGCCGAATGCTGGAATTTGACGCGCCCGCCGCTACCGCCGTGCTGTTTCAGGCAGGAGTAGTGCCTCCGTCCGACAAGACCAAGAACAAATTGCTGGTGAACTTCGCCGTTGATCCGCACAGTATTGCCTTTGAACGGACCAATGACGGCATGGAACACGCCAAGGTCGTCTGCACCGTGTGGGCATACGGCAAAAACAAAGACAAGCCGAATATGTCGGATGCCGAAACGAGGGTTGCCGATTTGAAGCCGGATGTCTACGAACAAATGATGAAACAGTACTTCCCCTGTTCGCGCACACTGGATCTCAAGCCCGGCACGTACACGCTGAAGCTGGGCGTGCTGGACAAGACCACCAATCTGATGGGCACAATTGTGACAACCGTTACAGTGCAATAGTTTCCCAAGAATGGTCCGTTGAGCTGGAAATGTTTCAATGAGCTTTTGAGGGAGACGGGCATGTCGATGGTTGAGCTGGAGGAATTCAAGCACCGCAAAATTGGTCTGGCTTTGAGCGGCGGCTCGGTCCGGGGAATTGCTCACATTGGAGTAATCAAGGCACTCTCGGAACTGGGCATACGGCCGACGGTGGTAGCGGGAACAAGCGTGGGCAGCCTGGTTGGCGCCGCGGTCGCCGCCGGCATGGAATGGCCGGAGATTTTGCGCATGGCCCGCGACGTCTTCTGGCCGAACTTGTTGAACGGCAAACGGCTGGAAAAGTTTTGCGCGCAACACCTTCCGGAAGACTTCGCCGACCTGCGTCTGCCATTTGCGGCCATCGCAACCTCTGTACCGGACAGGCGAACGGTCGTTCTGACGTCAGGAAAACTGGCCCCGGCCATCAGCGCGAGTTGCGCCATTCGTGTCATCCGCAGGCCGGTATCTCTGGGTGAAGACCGGCTCAAGGATGGCGGCATGTCCTGTGTGTTGCCTTCAGTGATTTCCCGGCAAATGGGCGCGGAGCTGGTCATTGCCTCCGACGTTTGGGAAATGAGCGCGTTGTTGCGCGGCGTAGGCGTAGGTGCTTCCCATGTCCATGCGTCGCGAGTGTATCCGCAGCAGTATCTGCGCGCCGTCTTAAACACCAGCGTTTTGGTGCAGACCTCGGTGCCACTGATGGGCTATCTGCCGGGAAGAGAATCCATTGATCGTCTGGTCGCTGCGGGTGAGGCGGCCACACACAGGGCGGACTTCAACAAACTCTTCGTTTGATACCGGTTCATTCAATTCGACCAGGCGGGCGCTGTGCTTGGGCGAATAATAAAAACGACTGGCGACAGAGGCCAAACATCCTATTCTTCGTTGCCTCCAGCTTCCTGCGGGGCCGGATTTGCTTCGAGCTTCAGATCGGGCAACCCAGCAGCGCGAAGCTGGACGTTTAACGCCGGAATGTCTTGTGTCTGGATCACCTGCCAGCGCTGCAGGACAGGCGCCACTCTTGCCGCAACGTCCGCGACAGCGCTGGCGGCTTGTGTCGTGGGAGCATCATCAACTTCCTGGATCACATTCAGGAGCGCCAGCAGCCGGGTGCGGACCACGCCCAGACTCGGCGGCTCATTGGCTAGTCCCGGCCTGCGCGCGGCCGCGCCGGCCAGCGACTGCAGTTTTTGGTCCAGCGAGTTGAGCGATGTCAGAACATCGCCCTTGGCTTGCGATTGAAGGTCCTTTATCTTTTCCCGCAAAGCCACAATCTGGTCAAACGCCGGTGAAACCGCGAGCAGATTTTTGTACAACTGCTGGGAGAGCGTGAACTGCAGGTCGAGCGCAGTCCTGGGCGTTTTGACTCGCGGGTCCATTTTCACAACGAGTGGCTCCGAATATTTCCTGCCGCTGACAGTGAGCACAACTGTGTATTGTCCTGGGTTGACCCAGGGTGATGTGGGCTGCGGCGCCGTATTGTGAGGCACTGCGGCAATGGGATATTCCGGCTTGATGCCGGGCACTTCGGCATAGTGCATGTCCCACAGGAAGCGATGCATTCCCGCTGCGCCGGAAAGCACCTGCGGCGGACGGACCCAGTATGCGGGAATCGCGAGCATGGGGTCCGGAAGCGGTACGGGATCAGCGGAGGAATAGCGGCGCACTGTCTTGCCGGCGCTGTCACGAATTTCCAAAGTGACCGGGCCGGAGGCCGCGGCGGCGAGATAGTAATCAATCACGGCGCCATCCGGCGGGTTTTCTCCGGCAGGGAAGTCCGGCGGCAGTGGCGTGTCGGTGTTCATGTCCCAGCGGACGCGAATGGCTGTTTGCGGCTTGAACAGGAGTGCCGCTGCCGACGCGACCTTCGCGCCCAGTTGCCGCAGCGGCGTGATGTCATCCAGAATCCAGAAGCCGCGGCCATGCGTGGCCGCCACCAGGTCATCGTCCTTGATGATCAGATCACGCACTGAACTGGCAGCCATGTTGAGGCGCAACGACTGCCAGTGGTCGCCGTCGTCGAACGAGACGTAGACGGCGCGCTCGGTCCCGGCAAAGAGAAGCCCTTTGCGCTTGGGGTCTTCGCGTACTACGTCAACGTTTTCATTTCCGGGAATGCCGTTGACGATTTCCGCCCAGGTCTTGCCGGAATCGCGGGTGCGCAGAATATGCGGATGCAGATCATCGAGCCGCAATGTGTTGATGGCGGCATAGGCGGTTTGCGCTTCCGAGTGGCTGGCTTCGAGGATGGAGACCTTCTGGAACGGCGTCATATTCGGCGGCGTGACGTTGGTCCAGTTCTTGCCACCGTCTGTGGTCAGATGAATCAATCCATCGTCGGTCCCGGCCCAGATCCGGTTGATGTCCAACGGCGACGGCGCCACAGCATAGATCACGCCGCGCTGCGTGGCTTCGGCGGTCTTCTCGCTGCGGAATTTGCCGATGCTTGCGGGAAGGTCAAAAGTCTTGCGCGTGAGATCGGGACTGATCTGTTCCCAGCTGCGTCCGCCGTCGCGCGTCTTCCACAGATTGTTGGTGGCGAAATAGAGAATGTGCGGATCGACAGGAGAAAAAACGATCGGCTCGGTGCGCAGCGCGCGAAAATCGGCGGAGCGAAACGGCTTGGGCATGATGTTCTGCGCCTGGTTGGTCCGGCGGTCGTAACGCGTGAGCTTGCCGCCGTACACCAGGTCGGGATCGAGCGGATCGGGTACGACGTAGCCATACTCTTCCGCGGCCACGGGATGCCATTCACGAATGGTGACCTGGCCGTCCGCGCCGCGGCTCGAAATACATGCTGAACCGCTCTCCTGCTGGCCGCTGCATAGCCGGTAAGGGAAGGCGTTGTCGGCGTTCACGTGGTACATCTGCGCGGTCGGCTGGTTGTACCAGGAACTCCAGGTCTCACCGCCGTTCACGGTGATGATTGCGCCCTGGTCGTTGACCAGCAGAATTGTTTTGGGACTGTCCGGGTTGATCCAGAGATTCTGATAGTCGTCCCCGCCGGGCGCGCCGCGGAAGCCGGTCCAGGTCTTGCCGCCGTCGGTGGACTTCCAGGTCACCGTGCTGGCAACGTAGAGGGTGTCAGGGTCTTTGGGGTCCACACGCGGCACCGGAAGGTCGCCGCCGCCGATACGTCCCGCGGGCCGCGGATCCGTCGTGGCTTGCGACCAGCTTGCGCCGGCGTCGTCCGAGCGATAAATCGCAACCGCGGTCTTGCTCGCAACCGCCGAGTACAGACGGTTCGGACTGCTGCGGGAGATCGTAACGTTGGCTTGCACGATTCCTTCCGGCAAGCCCTTGGTGAGCTGGTTCCATGTCTGCCCGCCGTCCGTGGATTTGAAAACGCCTCCGGCGGTTCCGTTCCACGCGCCGTTCTCCCACGGCCCCTGACGGGCTTCCCACAATGTTGCGTACGCGACGTCCGGATTCGTCTGGTCAATTTGTACATCGGCCCCGCCCACGTTCTCGTCTTTGTAGAGGACTTTCTGGAACGTCTGACCGCCGTCGGTCGAGCGGAAGATGCCGCGTTCTTCATTGGGCCCGTAAGGATGGCCGGCTACGGCGACCAGAATCTTGTTCGCGTCGCGCGGGTCAATGGCGATCTGCGGAATCTGCTGGCCATCGCGCAGGCCGAGATGTGTCCAGGTTCTGCCAGCATCGGTTGATTTGTAGATTCCATCGCCGACGGAAAGATCGGGCCGCTGCAGGCCCTCGCCGCTGCCGACGTAGACAGTATTCGGATCGGAAGGCGCTACCGCGACAGCGCCAATCGAGCCAGTGGGCTGCTGGTCAAAGATCGGGACCCACGTGGTCCCATAGTCTGTCGTCTTCCAGACACCGCCGTTACACACGCCGATATAGAAGACGTTGGGCTGGCTGGGGACACCGGCCGCGGCCTTTGTGCGTCCGCCGCGGAACGGGCCAATGCTGCGCCAGTGGAGCGATTGAAAGAAATCAGGGTTGACCTGCTGGGCCACGGCCAGCGGCGCAACACTTGCAACAGCTGCCGTACAGACAACCAGCGAAAGAAGACGACGCATAAGACCCACGGTATTCCCCTCCAAAAACTGACAGAGGAGCATAACGCAGAACCGGCCAGACGCAAAGGCGGTCCCTGTGTCTTCTTCGTGCGGTGTATTCTTAGTTCCATAGAGTCGATCATGCCGAAACAATCTGAGGCCCTCGTACTTCGCACTTATCCCTTCCACGAAGCGGACTTGCTGGTGACGCTATTCACCCGCGCCGAGGGAAAAGTCAGAGGTGTGGCCAAGTCCGCCATGAAGTCCAAACGGCGGTTTGGCGGGGCCCTGGAGCCGCTCACCTACGTGACCGCACATTGGCATGAGAAGGAAGGCCAGGAACTGGTCCGGCTGGACTCGTTTGACATCATCTCTTCACCGCTGACGACCGAGGTGAACTACGCGCGCGTTGTGGCTCTGAGCTACGTGGCTGAAGTGATTGACCAGACCGTCCCAGACCGCGAGCCGAGTGATTCCATTTTCCGGCTGACGCTATCAGTCGCAACCAACCTCAAGGCCGAGTCGATCTGGATGCCGCTTACCTACTTTGATTTGTGGATGGTCCGCTTGATGGGTCTGCTGCCTGAACTGCATCAATGTGTGGTGTGCGGGACCACGCTGAATGGAAGCCGGGCATATTTTCATCCCCTGGAAGACGGCCTGCTCTGCGCCAATGACAAGCGCCTGGCCAGCAGCGAAATGTCTGCCGAGTCGCGGGCGCTGGCCACGGAAATGTTCCGCGCGCCGGTGGAAAGCTTCCAAAAAACAGCGTGGCCCCGGCAGCGGGGCGCGGACCTGCGCAAGTTCCTTTCCCAGCGCATTGAACGGCACATTGAAAAGAAGCTGGTGACAGCGGCCATGCTGGAGCGAGTGGACTAGGCTGTTTTTCCGAAGTCTCGAGCGGAAGCGAGAGATCCCTATTACAGCGAAGAAACGTAGCCAGGCGCCGCACTGCCTGGTGCCAGTATCGTAAGCAGCGTAGCGACAGCAATTTTAAGGGCTGAGACCTTTCCGGTCCGCTCGTACTCGCCACCACTGCCACCACAGGCTAAAGACAAGAGCTTCCAGAAAGACTGAAGACATGAAGGCGACGGCCGAAGTGCTGGCAAAACGCGACCAGGACGCCAGGCGATAAGACCCGACATAACCGTCCGCCAGCGAGACGCCGCATGCGATCATCAAGGCCAGGGTGATGGTCCAGGTTCTCGTTCCAGAACTCAATTTCAAGTACGCCGGGACGGGTTGTGGAGAGGTGCGTTTGAACCATCTCCAGTACCAGAACACCAGCAGGGCCATTCCCAGGACTGAACTGCCGTGCTGCAGAAAGCTGTAAAGCGGCCGCTGGCTCCCAAATTCCTCGAACAGCGGCGCGCGCATGTCTGGAATGTTCCGCACGAAACGTCCTCGTTCGTGGGTGCACGCGTCCCACACCAGATGAGACAGCACGCCCAGGAGCAATGAGCCCACGATCAGCACGAAGCGCCAGGCGGGTCCCCAACGAAAGGGTGTAGCCATCACAACCAGTCTTGACTGGTGTTGCTCAGGGGCCAGCGCGATCAGCGGCCGCTTCATGACCGTCTGGAATATCCAGAGTACGGCCAGACCTAGCGGCAGGCAGTAAACAAATGCGCCTTCAATGGTGTGCGTAAAGTGCCAGCTTGGAGCCAGATTGAGAAAATAATGGAAGTCCGGCGCCATACTGCCTACGATCAGCGCCGACAGCACCAGTATCCTCCGGAGAGGTACGACAGCGGCAGGGTGCGCGAGAGTAAAAGGCAAGTATTAATGGTAGCGCAGGTTGCTTCGATCAGGACAGCTTAGGAAGCGATTGGCCGCTGATCTGTTAAATTAATAGCTTCGCATGCCCAACGCCGGCACACTCACATTTCAAGACCTGGTTCTTCGCTTGCAGAAGTTCTGGGCAGACCGCGGCTGCGTGCTGCAGCAGCCGTACGATATCGAGGTCGGCGCCGGCACCATGGCGCCCGAGACGTTCCTGCGCGTCCTCGGGCCCAAGCCGTATCGCGTGGCGTACGTTCAGCCTTCGCGCCGTCCCGCGGACGGTCGTTACGGTGACAATCCCAATCGTCTCTACAAGCACATGCAATTGCAGGTGATATTGAAGCCGCCGCCGGAAAACGTGCAGGAGCTTTACCTGGAATCGCTGGGCGCCATAGGCATTGACCTGCGCAAGCATGACATCAAGTTTGAAGAAGACAACTGGGAAGCGCCCACGCTGGCGGCGTGGGGCGTCGGCTGGCAGGTAATGCTCGACGGTCTGGAAATCACGCAGTTCACCTACTTCCAGCAATGCGGCGGAATTGATCTGGACCCGATTTCCGCCGAGCTGACCTACGGTCTGGAGCGCATTGCCGCGTTTCTTCAGGATGTGGACAGTATTTATGACATCGTGTGGGCGCGTGATCCGGAGACCGGCAGGGAAGTGACGTATCGCGATGTGCGGTATCAGGATGAGCTCCAGCTCTCGGTATATAACTTTGAATCGGCCAACGTGGAATACACGTGGAAGCATTTGGAGATGTATGAGGCGGAGTGCCAGGCGCTCATCAGCCAGTTTCAGGCCTTAAGCGCGAAGAAACATGTTGATGAGGCTGAGCAGCGCCGTTTCCCGCTACTGGCTGCATACGAGTTGTGCTTAAAGTGTTCGCACCTGTTCAACATCCTTGATGCTCGTGGGGCGATTTCCGTGACGGAGCGGGTGGGCGTTATTGCGCGTGTCCGCCAGCTTGCCGTTGGTTTGGCTAAAGCCTATTTGGCACAGCAGACGCCCAGGAAAACCCGGGAAGAAGGAGTAGCCTGATGCCCGACTTTCTGCTGGAGATTGGCTGCGAAGAAATCCCCGCGCGCATGCTCGATGGCGCGGCGGCCGAGTTAGCGCGGCGCGTTGGCGATCTGCTGCGACGAGAGTCCTTGATTGTTGCTGTCGCGCCCGAGCGGCAAGAAACATCAAGTGGCAACTTGCGCGATATTGCAATTGATGTCTTCGCCACCCCTCGTCGTCTTGGCCTGTCTGCAAAGGGTCTGCGAGCATCTCAACCTGATGTTGAAGAGCAACTTACGGGGCCATCTCTCAAGGTTGCCTTTAAAGATGGCAAGCCGACGCCCGCCGCTGAAGCGTTTGCAAAAAAGGCCGGGATTGACGTGGCAAAGCTGGGAAAAGTGACTAATCCCAAAGGTGAGTATCTGGGGGCAGCTGTGACGCGCAAAGGCAGGCAGACGGCGGAAGTTTTAGCTGAGGCTTTGCCGAAAGAACTGGCTGCAATCTATTGGGCCAAGAATATGTACTGGCGCCCCGGCAAGCCGGAGCGTTTTGTTCGGCCTACGCGGTGGCTTGTTGCGCTGCTCGACGGCGAAGTAGTACCCGTGGAATTCGGCGGAATCAAGGCCGAAAGGACCACCCGCGGACATCGCATCCTGAGCGCGGGTAATATTTCAGTTTCTAACGCTGGGGAGTACGCCACGGGTCTGGCCAAAGGTTTTGTTGTCGTGAGCTATGGTGAGCGCGAGCAACGAATCCGCAAGGCTCTGGATGCTGCCACGCGCACGGTCCCCGGCGCGCGCTGGCGCGAAGACGCTGGGTTGTTAAACACCGTCGTGAATCTGACCGAGTGGCCATCTGCGATTTTGGGTAACTTTGATCCGCAGTTTCTTTCACTGCCGGAAGAAGTGTTAGTCACAGTGATGCGCGATCATCAAAAGTATTTTGCAGTGGAAGATGCGTCCGGCAAGCTGGCACCGCATTTCCTGGCCGTGTTGAATACTGACGGCGATCCTGATGGTTTGATTCGGCACGGCAACGAGCGCGTACTGCGTGCGCGGTTCAATGACGCTCGTTTTTTCTGGGATACAGATCAGAAGGTTCCGCTGATTCAGCGCGTAGAGATGCTCAAGGCTGTCACGTTCCAGAAAGACCTGGGTAGTTATCACGAGAAAGCGGAGCGGGTGGGCCGGCTCGCTGCGAAGCTGATGGAAACGCTCAGTTTGGCGGCGCTTGAGATCAATGGAGATGCCGTTCAGCAAGCGGCTAAGCTGGCCAAAACTGATCTCACGACTGAATTGGTTAAGGAGTTTACCGAGTTGCAAGGGATAGTCGGCGGCCTGTATGCCAGTGCCCAAGGCCTGCAGCGGGCCGTCGCTGATGCAATCTACGACCACTACAAACCGCAGTCTATGGAAGGTTCCGTGCCACGGACCATTGAGGGCGCCGTGCTCGCAATTGCCGACAAAGCGGATTCCCTTGCGGGAATGTTTGCTCTCGGGCTGGCGCCATCCGGTTCAAAAGACCCATTTGCGCTGCGTCGCCAAGCCAACGGCATTGTGAAGACGATTGCTGAGCACAAACTCCCTCTCGATTTAGGGAAGATATATCTGGTCGCACACATGGGCTACTACGGTAGCGAGGCGACCAAGAAGTTCACGAAGGACGGGGGTACCTACGAGAAAGAGATGCAGCTCTTCTTTCGAGAACGTCTGGAATTCTATCTGCGCGAAGCCCTGGGCTTGGCTTACGACGTAGTGAACGCAACCCTGGCCGCCTATGCTAATGATGTCGTGGATGCGGTGGCCCGCGCCACAGCCGTGGCTAAAGTGCGTCCCTCTTCAGACTTCGAGTCTATTGCGACCTCTTTCAAGCGCATGAAGAACATCCTGCGTCAGGCCCGGGACGGCAACAAAAGAATTGCGGAGAAAGTGGATGCATCGGCGCTTGACGGACCGGAAGAAAAGGCACTCGCGAAAGCGATTCCGCAGGTGGCAAAAGCCGTGAACACGCTGCGGGCCAAGGGCGACTACGAAGCTGCGTTGATCGAGATTTCCCGCCTGCGCCCAGCCATCGATTCGTTCTTCGACAAAGTCATGGTCATGGTAGACGACGAAGCGCTGCGGGCCAACCGGCTCGGGCTGCTGCAAACTCTGGTAGATGAGTTTTCGCGGATCGCCGATTTCTCGGAGATCGTGACGGGGAAGGAAGCAATCAGCAAATAGCAATTGGCAATTAGCAAAACCTTTGAAACACAGAGGAACAGAGGAAGCGGGGGAAGATGGCGGGAAATGTCAAAGTTGTCCTGAATACAAATCCATAAATTATCCGATTACGCAATCTTAGCCATTACAAATCCTCTGTGTCCTCCTTTCCTCTGTGTTTCAAAGGTTTTGCTAATTGCTATCTGCCAATTGCTCTCACTGCACCTTCTGCAACCGTTCAATCAGCTTCTGCGCGAGATTGCCTTCTGATTCTGACCACAGGACCCGCCCGCTGATGCCGCAGTTTCTTTCCACGTCACCGGTGAAGGTGACAAGTTTTCGCACGTTCGATTTAATGCGTTGCTCCACCAGCGGCGTGAACTCCACTTCCTCGTAGAGGAATGGGTCGTCCAGGCCAAAATCCACCTGGATGTGTCCATTCTGCTGGTAGCTGGCGTCTTCGAATTTTGTGCCGAAGGCTATGAACCTGACTTTCTGTGCGCTTAGCTCCCAGGTTTCGTCCAGGTCGCCTTCCTGGACCGGCGTCCAGAGGTCCCAGACAACTTCCAGTTCATAGGCGTTGTCTTCGTGCAGAAACTCCTGGGCCAGGGCCAGTGCGCGTTCGGTGTCCGCCCGATAATCAAACGTCTGTTCAAAAAGCAGCGGCTCATCCCAGGCGATGCTGTGCACGGCGAGATATCCCATTCCGGTCTTGTTCTCCGAATAAGGAAACTGCCGGAGCACGGACAGCAGACGCGGCAGCATTTCCTCCTCGCGGAAGCTGGGGAACCAGATGTTCAGATAGAGGCGGTCTGACATAAAAGAGTAGCTATTGTAAACGCCCCGGGGCGCAGCGTCTTGTCAAACAGCGGGAAGGGGAGAAATCATTAAAGGTCTTTCACCTGGCGTCAGTGCGGAGTCGTGCATGTGGAGGAACCAACTCTCAACCACGGTGCGGCGGCAAAACCACTCACTCTTTAGCAGGAGCCTGGCGATGCCGTTGCGCACCCCGCGAGGAATGCGGCTGGCAAGAGTTTCATTTCGATTGCGTCCGTCGCCAAGGCGGTCCGCAAGCAGAGTGGCATAAGCCTGCAATCGCTCCCGACTGTATGCGCCGTCGGCAGACTTGATTGCCGTGGCGGCAATGAGTCCTGATTCTACTGCCGGGCGGATTCCCTCGCCGCTCTGTGCATAGGCCAGGCCCGCCGCATCGCCGATGAGCATGACGGAATCATCCACCAGCTTGCGCCGGGAGTGTCCATATAGAAGATAAGCGTGACCGCCCATTTTGTTCGGCGGATCGAAGCCCAGCTTTCCCGCGGCGCGAAGAAAAGCCATGAACTGGGTGACGTGTTCCGGCAGCGAGTGCTGGTCCAGACGGCCCAATCCAATGTTAAGGAAGTTGCCTTTGCGAAAACACCAGCCGTAGCCCTGGAGATCGCGGCAGAAGTACAACTCCGGCGCGTCGCCTGCAATGCCGCAGGAAGCGGCCTGCCCGTCAGTCAGCTCGAATTCAACTTCCTGGGCCACCACCGGCACATCGAGAGTGCTCTTGCCCAAAAATCGCGAGACGGGACAGAAATGTCCGCCCGCCCCGACCAGCAGCCGCGCCTTGATCTCGCCATTGATGATCCAGTCTTTCCCGGAGCGCTCAATACTGGCGATGGCCACGCCATCTTTGATTTCCGCTCCCGAACGCCGAAGCAGGTAGTCGTCGAACTCGCAGCGGCGAATGCCATAACTGATGGCTTCCGTGTACGGCACGTCAACTTCCTTCTGTCCCATGCAACCGATGCGAAAGGCGGTAATGGGTTGAAAGGTGCGGCCGCGGGCGTAGTCCGTTGGGTCGATGGCCAGGGCTTGCAGAACAGGAGGCGTGATCCAGCCTCCACAGATCTTGTTGCGGGGAAAGACCGACTTGTCAACGACCACCACGCGCAGCCCGGAAGACCGCAGGGCCCAGGCGCAGGACGATCCTGCGGGGCCGCCGCCGGCTATAAGGACATCGCAGGAATACATTCCAGGTCCTGTCGTATTGTTTCGGTCGAGTTGTCGTACAGGTGCTCTCGCGTCAAGGGAAGCGGAGCGCACTTGCTTCCGGCAAACACCAGTTGAAACAGTTGCATGGTGCCGGCGCGGAACGCTGCGATGGAGCCGGCCAGGTACAAGCGCCACATGCGGGCAAACGTCGGCCCGAAACGCTCCTCTACGCAGTCGTAGGAGCGCTCATACCGCTCTTTCCAGCACTCGACAGTCCGGGCATAGTGGAAGCGCAGGTTCTCAACGTCCAGCACGCTGAAGTTCTGGGGTTCCAACACGTTCATGGCTTCCTGCAGACTGGGCGGATGGCCGCCAGGGAAGATACGTTTACGAATCCACGGACTGAGCGGCTGCGGGCGGTTCCTGCCGATGAAATGCAGTATCCCGCGGCCGTGATCGCCGATGGTCCTGTGGATCACCCGGCCAAGCTCCACGTGATTTTCTGTGCCAATGTGTTCCAGCATGCCGACGGAAGCAAAGACGTTGAAGCGGCCGGTGATGTTGCGGTAATCGTCTTCGATAAACTCGACCCGCGACGCCAGCCCTTCACGTTTCGCGCGGTCGCGGGCAAACTCGATCTGTTCGCGCGAAATATTGAAGGCTTTTACGCGCGCGCCATAATGCTTGGCCATGTAGAGCGCGAGAGCGCCCCATCCGCAGCCGGCCTCGACGACGGTTTCTTCCGGCCGCAGCCAGACTTTCCGGCATACCAGGTCCAGTTTGGAGTCCTGTGCTTGTTCCAGGGTTGCGTCGCGGTGGGAGAAATACGCGCAGGTATAAACCAGCTGGGGATCGAGCCACAGTTTATAGAAGTCCGCGGGAATGTCGTAGTGGTGATGAATGTTCTTGCGCGCCCCGCGCAAACTATTGGACTCAAACAGTGCGAGCCAGCGGGACGCCAGCCGCATGCCGGTCTGCTGCGGCCTCTCATACAGTTTTTCCAACAGGCTGACCAGGTCGCCTTCCACCTCAATGCTGCCGTCGCTGTAAAGGTCTCCAAAATTTATCTGTGGATTGCGCAGCAGAGCATACAGGGTCCGGCGGTCGCGCAGGCGGACCGCGGGAGCGGAAGAAAACGGCGTGGCATCTTCGGAAGACGCGGCTGGTCCGATGTAAATCGGCACGCGCACCCTCTCGCGGATCGCTTTCAGAAGCCGATGGTCAAGCCAGGTATTGAGCATCTCAGATTCCCCCTTGGAATACGGACGATCGCTACGAAGCTACTGCCTATGATCAGCCATGACAGGCATTCCCGCAACTGAATTTCCCAAGGCGCGCTCGCCGTGTTTCTGGCTGATTAGAATTGCCATGCTATTGAGGGATGGTTGGACTGTCAAGCTGAACTTGTTGAGAGGGACCCGCTGCTGGGCGAGCGCGTTAACGTGAGCAAAATAGGCCAGTGGCCCGGAGTAGAAATGCGCCATACTTACACGGAGAGGATTTCGACCAATGATGATTGAACGAAGGTTGCTGTTTTCTGGTTTGACAGTAGCGGCGTTCATCGCAGTGATGGGGTGTCATAGCTCAACTACACCCCCGCAGACAGCTCCCGCCGCTTCACCGGCATCGGCTGTACCTGCCCAGAAACCGCCCGCACCTCCGCCGCCCGTGGAGACTGCAAAGGCTCCGCCGACGCCGATTCATGTAAGGCCTCCGGCGTCGTTCAGTCCCGAGCAGATTCCCCAGGACGGTCCTGTTGTATTTTCCATACGGGGGAATGCTGGTGACCTTTTGGTTGTGAAAGTGAAGGAAGACATAGCACATGATACTCGACCCCACATGACGCTCGGACCGGGTATCGTGATGCCCCGACCAGGTATCGTGCCGCAGGCCAGTTATTCTGTTTCAATCCGGCTGCCTGCCTCTAACGGCCTATCAGTTGAGGCAGTTAAAGACGTTGGAACCTGCGATGACATGACGGTATATTTGTTTCCCCAAACCGGTACTTACCAGGTTGCGTTGGACCAGTCACAAGGACTCAAATGGGGCCGTAAGTATGCCATTGGTTTTACTCTTTTAGCTGAGAGCGATCTGATCATGGATCCGGGGATCAAGCCAGAGCAAGTCTTGATCGACTTCGGTGCCTTGGCGAAGGGGAAACAGATTAAAGTAGTTCCAGCTGCCCTGACCGCGCAGTGTGACGCCGGCGCTTGGCCATCTCATCTGGCAGCTTGGACCGCGCCGATTTCGTTTCAGATCATGCGTGTCGCTGGTTACAAGAAGGTTCAGCTGTCGGATTCGGGTATGACCATCCTTGAGGCTGCACTCGCTACTGGAAGAACTGACTCGGTCGGACGTCTACCTTACGCCAGCTCCGGGGATGCCGGGCTCGAAATGTGGGCTCGGCAAGAGATTCTGGAGGGAGATGGATGGCGTGGATTGCGTTGGATCGGGGGTTATGGACAAGATCCCGGTTGTGGTTCAGACCTGCGCTATGTCTTCGAAGGAATCAGCAACGATGGCCGCTTCCTTATCGTGGGTGGCGCCGACATCGCCCATCCCGCGAAACAGAAACGATGGGCTCCCCGAGGATGCGTCAGCGAGGCAGAGGTTCCCAAGATCAATGCGCTGCTTGCGCACGACCTGACTGCCGCCGATCCCGCATCATTCCAGCCCAACCTCAACCAACTGGACGCCGTGGTGCGGTCTATAAAACTTAAGTACTAAAATCATAGTGGACACAGTTTGCCTCACTGCAATCTCCATACCAAGATACGTCCACCCCCCACGAGACACCATCCCGAACGCCGCGGGGTTGGCGGCGGAGGGACCTGCTCCGCTGCCGCTGCGCGTGAGCCAAGCAGGATCGCTGGCACGTCACACTGGCGTCGCGAAAAGAAGCTGAAGCTAATTCTGTCCCAGAACCCGACCGACTTGAGCCTGGGTGGCAAGAGAATCCAGGATGGAACCTTGTCCTGGAAGCTCATATAGACCTGAAGCGCAAGCTACCGCGAGGGTAACCCTCATACTCTCCTGGCTCACGCGAGGCCGCAGCCGGGCAAGTCCCTCACCCTGCTCGCTTCCGCTCCGCAGGGGTTCGGGATGGGTCATGTGGAGTTTTGATCTATCACGAGTTTGAACTCGGGTTGTGAAACGAGGGTTGGAGGTGTACATGAAAAGGACCGTCCCGGCGGGTGCATATACGTCGGAGACGGGAAACACCTTACCGCTGATTACGCAGATGAAGCAGATTGGGAAACCCAGAAACACCGGCGAGGGCGCCTCCACCCCAGCAAGCCAAACCCGGGCTTGCCGGGGACCCCGGCCGGTGCCACACGTGCAAATCACTCACCGCGATTTCATTTTCAGATCAGCGCTCATCCGTGCAAATCGGCGGTGAGATTCGTCCGGATTTTTACCAGAAAAAAGGCCATCGGATAGGGTCCCAACGCATGTCAAGGAAACAAAACAGCCAAAAATAATCGTTTTTGTTGCCTGTTGCTTTTCTCAGTCTTGCCGTAAAGTAGGCCCAGACTTACGAGCAAAGAAGGTAAAGCTGGACCATGCCCGCAAACCATAAAACAAAAAGCAGTTACCGCAACCCGCCGCAGCGTTCCCGGTTCAAGAAAGGGCAGTCGGGGAATCCCAACGGACGTCCCAAGGGCCGGGCTAATCTGGCTACCGTCCTGGAGCGGACTCTGCGGGACACAGTGGTGATCAAGGAAAACGGCCGGCGCAAGACCATTACCAAGCTTGAAGCGGCGGCCCGGCAGTTGGTGGACAAAGCGGCTTCCGGCCACTTTCCCCAGAAGCCAACCTGACGACCAGACGGATTCCACCTGCCAGGCGCTCGATTGGGTCAGGCAGGGATACTGGAAGCCCAACACCGGGCTCTTTAACTACTAGCGGCCCGAATATCAAAAGATGATGCAGGAAAGCAGACTGTACGCATGAACAAGGTTTACTCAACAAGGTTTACTCAACTATGATCCGGTTCCTGATTTTGCGGATGACGGCGATGACGGCGATGGCGTGCGATGCTTCCCTGTTCCTTCCCTGTTCCTTCCCTGTTCTTCCCCTGTTACTTCCCTGTTACGAATCCACTCTGTCCGGGAAAAAGGTTCACGAAAGGCCCGTGGAATCGAGGTTTTGCATGTTTGGAGTATCCAAGCGCTCG
>Ga0210407_10000767_pt1 | contig 33512 bp, 28 predicted proteins | sample IncBWC27MmetaG_FD_150860 | JGI IMG/M metagenome (GOLD analysis project Ga0210407, IMG submission 150860) | Forest soil microbial communities from Barre Woods Harvard Forest LTER site, Petersham, Massachusetts, United States - Inc-BW-C-27-M | ecosystem: Environmental > Terrestrial > Soil >...
GTGAAAAACCCCAAGCGCGACGTGGCGCTCTCGATGGCTTTTGGCACGATTATCGTCATCAGCTTGTATGTACTCGCGAATCTTGCCTATCTGTGCGTTCTGCCTCTCTCGCAGATTCAAAACGCGCCGGACGACCGCGTTGCCAGCGCCGCTCTCAACGCCATCCTTGGTCCGGCGGGGGCGGGCATCATGGCGGCGGCGATCATCATTTCCACGTTCGGCTGCAACAACGGGCTGATTCTCGCCGGCTCCCGCGTGGCCTACGCCATGGCCAAGGACGGCCTCTTTTTTCGCGCCACCGGAAAACTGAATCGCAAGGGCGTTCCCGGCACGGCCCTGGTGTACCAGGGAATTTGGATCGTCGTCCTCATTTTGATGCGCACACGCCACGTCGATGCGGCAGGGGCGGTGACCTACGGGAATCTCTACAGCGACTTGCTGGATTACGTGGTTTTCTCCGTGCTGATTTTTTACGTACTAACGATCGCGGGAATTTTTGTGCTCCGAAAAAAGCAGCCGGATGCGGAGCGGCCTTACAAGGCGTTCGGATATCCGATTGTGCCGCTGGTCTACATTGTGGCCGCCGTCTCGATCATGTTTGTTCTCCTGCTTTACAGGACGCAAACGGCCTGGCCGGGGCTAGTGATAGTGCTTCTCGGTGTGCCAGTTTACTGGCTGTGGTCGCGGCGGAAGGGGGCCGGACAGACGAGCTGAAAATTTGACCATTTATTGCTAGGGCCGCAGCGTGCTGCGCCCCTACAATGTGCAAGGTCAAATTGGCGTTTGCAGAGCAACGCAAGAGATCACCTCAAAGGAGGAGTTGCATGGGCAACCCCTTGTTTGCAAGAAAACCGATGAGCATGTTGCTCGCCGAGGCGCACGACGAAGGCGGGCACAGCTTGAAGCGCACGCTGGGACCGTTTCAGTTGACGGCGCTGGGTGTCGGCGCGGTCATCGGCGCGGGCATCTTCGTGCTTTCCGGCCTGGGCGCGCACTACGCAGGGCCGGGGCTGATGCTGTCTTTCGTGATCTCCGGCTTGGGGTGCACCTTTGCCGCGCTGTGTTACGCGGAGTTTGCGGCCATGATTCCGCTGGCCGGGAGCGCGTACACCTATGCGTACGCCACGCTGGGCGAACTGATCGCCTGGATCATTGGTTGGGACCTCACCCTGGAGTACGCCATGGGCGCCAGCACGGTCTCTTCGGGCTGGTCGAATCACTTCATCGAGCTGCTCGATATTTTTCACATTCGCATGCCGTTGTGGCTGGCCTACGATCACTGGACGGCTTTGCACACCGCGGAAAATATGGTCGCGCGGCAAATGGCGCAAACGTCGGACTCTTCACTCGTTCCGGGCACGCAGCAGTTTTTGGAAAAAGTCACCAGCATCATGGCGGCTCAGTCGCCGGATTTGCTTCAGCGCGCACACGATCTGGTCAACGCGCCGAGGATTTTTGGCATGGAGATTGGCTTCAACCTCCCTGCGTTTCTGATCGCGCTGGTCATTACTGCGATTCTCGCGGTGGGCATCAAAGAGAGCGCGCGGTTCAATTCCACCATCGTCGTAATTAAGGTCGCCGTCGTTCTATTCGTCATCGGGCTCGGCCTCAAGTACGTACACGCGGCGAATTGGGGAACGGATTGGCACAGCTTCGCACCGATGGGCATTGGAGGAGTCGGGGCAGGCGCCGCTTACATTTTCTTCGCGTACATCGGCTTCGACGCTGTTTCGACAACCGCGCAGGAAGCTAAGAATCCGCAGCGCGATTTGCCGATTGGCATCATCGTATCGCTGCTGGTTTGCACGATTCTCTATATCGCTGTCGCGGGCGTGTTGACGGGCATGGTGCCCTGGCAGGACGTGAATATAGAAGCGCCCATCGCACGCGCGTTCATGGATCGCGGGCTTTCCACCGCTTCGCACATCATTACGCTTGGAGCGCTCGCAGGATTGACGAGCGTCATGCTCGTGATGCTCCTGGGTCAAACGCGCGTACTCTATTCGATGGCGAACGACGGGCTGCTGCCGAAAAAATTCTTCGCCGCAATTCACCCGAAATTCCGTACGCCCTATAAAAACACCATTGCGGTGGGCTTGCTCGCGGCCATCGTCGGAAGCATCACACCCATCGAGGACATCGGAAAAATGGTGAACATCGGGACGTTGCTGGCGTTCATCATCGTGTGCATCGCGGTGATGATTCTTCGCAGAACCAACCCCAGCCAGGCCAGGCCCTTCCGCACGCCGTGGGTGCCGGTCGTGCCGATTCTCGGCATCTTATTCAACGGCTACATGATGTACAAACTTGGATGGATCAACTGGGCTCGGCTGATCGTGTGGCTGGTCATCGGGCTGGTGATCTATTTCACCTACAGCCGGTATCACAGCCGCGTAAGCAACCCGCAACCACAATAGGGTTTCCATGTGAGGGGCCGTTCCGATGTCCGGCCCCTTTTCCATTTCTTCACTCTTTCATTCGGTCTGCCGGGCATCTTCAGGTAAAGTACTCTCTCTGGTTACAGCCCGATGACTGGTTTCCGCGCAAAATGTAGACAATTCTGGTCTTGGCTCACACGAGTCGACGTGGCGGCTCTGGTGGTGTTTGCCATTGGCGGCGTGATTTTTCTCCTCGGAGGCTCGGGGAAAGGCCTCAGCTTCGTCAAATTCTTGGCCGCAATTGCCGGGCTATACCTTCTCTTCCGTGTTATCGGCTGGTGGCGCACCCGGCTGCTCTGGAGCTTGCGCAACCGCCTCATCGTCGCCGGACTTTTTCTTGCGCTCGTCCCGGTTTTTTTGCTCTTCACGCTGGCCACGCTTTCCGGACTCATTCTTTACACGCAATTGGGCGGCTTCTTGCTTTACCAGGACATGCAGCAGCGCGTGCAAATGCTCTCCGATGGCGCGGACCAGGTCGCCGCCGCCCTCGGCAGCGTCACTCCGGGCGTCCCAGCGGATGTTGCCGAACGCATCGTCGCCTTGCAAGAGCACGCGGTCTACGACAAGAGCCTTCCCGGCTTGGTGATCGAATTTGCAGACGATCCGAAGCTGCTGCGAAAAGTCTCTCAACCGCCGGGCCGTCATTTCGCCGGACTGATTTTGCAGAAAGGAAAACTGTACGCGTACGGATTGCATGCCGTGGAAACACCGCACGGCATACGCGTGGTCACGCTTCGCGTCGAGGTCAAACCGGAATTTGTCGCCACGCTCGCGCAGGATCTTGGCCCCGTCGAATTCGATTTATTGGAACCCGTGCAAGGCCAGTCCACTGGCGTCACTTATACCTTGGGTGGGAAAGACTACAGCACGGGTGTAAGAATCTCCGAAAAGCGCCGCGCCTTGCAGGAGGCCCGTGGCTGGTGGGACCGCGCCGCCAGCGGTGTTTCGAAATTCGAGGCCGTGCAGGTAAAAGAGGACGGCAGCGTGGAACACGCGCGCCCGGTGATCGCTTTTTTCAAGGCGCGGCCCTCGCGCTTGAACGAGCGCATGTTCGCCTCGGTCGGCGAATTGGGACGCATCTATATTTTTGGTTTTGCCCTGGCATCCACAACGTTCCTCATTATGGAGATGGCCGCGCTTATCACAGGAATCGTTCTGACGAGGCGGATTACCAGCGCCATCGACGACCTCTATCAAGCCACGCAGTTCGTCCAAGCGGGCGATTTGTCACATCGCGTAAGAGTCGACCGCAGAGATCAGCTCGGGATCTTGGGCGAATCGTTCAATCAGATGACCGGCTCAATCGGCAACTTGATCGAAGAACAGACCAAACGCCAGCGTCTGGAAAATGAAATTTCCATCGCTCAGGAAGTCCAGAACCAGTTGTTCCCGCAAAGTCTGCCATCGGTGCCGGGCGTAGAAGTCGAAGCCATCTGCAAGGCGGCGCGGTCCGTCAGCGGCGATTACTACGATTTCATCCAATTGAGCCCCACGCATCTGGCCATCGCCGTCGGGGACATATCCGGCAAGGGAATCTCCGCTGCACTTCTGATGGCTAGCTTGCAGGCTGCGTTGCGAAGCCAGGTGCTGACCTCCGGCAGCGAAACCCTAAACACGGCTGAGCTTGTCGCGCGTTTGAACAATCATTTGGTACGCAACACCGCGGACGATCGCTTCGCCACATTCTTCATCGCCGTCTATGACAGTGCTACGCGCACTCTTCGCTACACCAACGCCGGCCACCTGCCCGCATTTCTAATTGGCAATGGCGCCTCGATCCATCTCGACAAGGGCGGAATGGTACTCGGCATCGTCGAGGACTACGTCTACGAACAAGGGGAGCTCTCCGTGCCTCCGGGGGCGCTGCTGATTAGCTACAGTGACGGTTTGGTGGAACCCGAAAACGTGTATGGCGAAGAGTTCGGGATTCGCCGGCTCGAACAGGCGGCGGTCCGGGTGCAGGCCACGGCGCCGCTCATGGTAGCCGAGTCTTTGATGGCCGCCGCCGAAGAATGGGCCGGCACGCCCGAGCAGGCCGACGACATGACGGTTGTCGTTGCGCGGCTGCGGTAGTGCGTGCGCGGTGCGTACGCTATACTGAAAATCTTTCGTGGAGAGCAGTTCGAGGAGAAGAATGTCCCTGCGCAATCGAGTAGCGCTGGTTACTGGCGGAAGCCGCGGGATCGGGCGCGGCATTGCTGCGCGGTTCGCCCAGGAAGGCGCGCGCGTAGCGATTGCCTACCGTTCGAACAAAGCCGCGGCCCAGCAGACACTGCGGCAACTGCAAACGAGTGGCGCGGATTGTGTGGCCGTCGAGACGGACATTACCGATGCGGCGCGTGCGGAGCAATTGGTCAAAACCGTGGTCGATCGGTTTGGGCGGCTCGATATTGTCGTGAACAACGTGGGGGATTTCCGCTGGGGCACGGTGGGTGAATCTTCCCTCGAAGACTGGCAAAACATTTTTTCATCGAATTTGTTGACGACTCTGTTTGTCAGCCGCGCCTCGCTGCCGCACATGCGCCGCGGCCGCTGGGGGCGCATCATCAATATGGGCGCCGTGGGCGCCGAGCGCGCCTTCGGGCAGGCAAAAATTTCCGCTTACGCCGCAGCGAAAGCAGCGGTGGTAGCGCTGTCGCGCTCGCTGGCGCTCGAGGAAGCCAAAAACGCCATCACCGTAAACGTCGTAAATCCCTCCAGCATCGATGAAAACGAGCTGACGCTCAGCGAAGCTCGCCGCATTCGCGATGCGCGCTTCCCGATTGGCCGTCCGCCGACCGTCGAGGACGTCGCCGCCACCGTCGCCTTCTTCGCTTCCGAAGAGGCCGAGTACGTTACCGGGCAGGTGATGAATGTCAGCGGCGGCTGGATGTTGTAGTTTCGAAGCGTATCTTCCATGAAAGCACTCACAGCAGCAGAAATGCGCGAAGTCGACCGCCTCACCATCGAGCGCCACGGCATTTCCGGTTTGCAATTGATGGAAGCCGCGGGAAGACACGTTGGTGAAATCGTAAAGTCGAAGCTCCTTCAGAATCCCAAGGGGCGTCCAGTCATACTCTGCGGAAAAGGAAACAATGGCGGCGATGGACTCGTCGCTGCGCGCTTATTGAAAGAAGGAAAGCTGGTTGTTGGTTTCGAGCCGATCGTTTTTCTATTTGGTTCGCGAGCCGACGTGCGAGGCGACGCTGCGGCGAACCTTTCTCTCTGGTTAAAATCTGGAGAGATCACCGAAGTTACAGACATCGCTTCCCTGGATGCCGTCTGGCCACAAATTGCGAACGCCCCCGTGATTGTCGACGCTCTGCTCGGAACGGGTTTGCGCGGCGCGGCGGCCGGAGCGATCGCAGAAGTTCTTTCTCGGCTCAATCAATTATCAAAAAACGCGACGCTCGCGCGCCCTGCGTTTATTCTGGCCGTCGACATTCCTTCCGGCCTCCCATCCGACGGCGAATCCGCCCAAGGACCAGTTTTATATGCGCACGAGACGGTCACTTTCACAGCGCCGAAGATTGGCCAGCTTATTTCACCGGACGCGGCTTGCTGCGGAAAGCTGGTAGTTGCTCAGATTGGTTCTCCCGCCGAACTGGTGGAGCAGATTGGCCATGGTTCGGCAAAATGGGCCGGGCCGGAAGAGTTTGCATCAATCCCGCTGGTTCGCCCCGCCGACTCCAACAAAGGCACGTTTGGGCATGTTTTGTTGCTTGCCGGTTCGGTTGGGAAAAGCGGCGCCGCCGTGCTTGCGGGGCTTTCGGCTCTGCGTTCTGGCGCAGGACTTGTGACGATCGCGACGCCTGAGACTGTGCAGACAATTGTTGCTACCGGCGCGCCGGAACTTATGACTGAGCCGCTGAAGGCTACAAAATCAGGCACTTTGTCATTGCGCGGCTTGGTTGATGGGACCTTTGGTGAGCTGGAAGAAGGGAAAAGCGTGTTGGCGATCGGGCCGGGACTCGGTCAGCACCGTCAAACGCAGGAATTCATTCGGACTGTTCTTCAACAAACGGAACTACCTGTGGTTCTGGATGCGGACGGTTTGAACGCCTTTGCGAAGGACGGCGCAAGCTTGCGGAAGCGCAAGACGAAATTTTTGGCCGTCACGCCACATCCCGGCGAGATGGCTCGGCTTATGGGGATTTCCACGAAGGAAGTGCAGGCGGATCGACTGAAGGCCGCTCGCGAATCCGCGGTGAAGTGGAACGCTCACGTCGTTTTGAAGGGCTTTCACACGATTATTGCTTCTCCGTTGGGCGAAGTCTTTATCAATACCACGGGCAATGCTGGCTTGGCCAAAGGCGGTACGGGCGACGTTCTTACGGGCGTGTTGGCGGCGTTGACGGCGCAGTTTGGCACACAGGATTGGCACCGCGTGCTTACACTCGGCGTGTACCTTCATGGCTCGGCTGCGGACGCAAGGGAGCGTACCGCTGACATTTCCGGAGTGCTGGCGCACGAAATCGCCGACGCAATTCCAGTGGCACGAGCTGCTCTCGCTCGGGAGTTACGGAGTGCCTGAAGAAATCATCACCCACTCCGCCGAAGAGACCACTCGGTGGGGCAGGGAATTCGCCAAACGCCTCACCGCCCCCACTCTCGTCCTCCTCACTGGAGATCTCGGCAGCGGCAAAACCACCCTCACCAAAGGCATCGTCGCCGGTCTCGGCGCCGCCACCGAAGACGAAGTCACCAGCCCCACTTTCACGCTCGTCCACGTCTACGGCAAAGCCGCCAAAGTTTTCCACGCCGACCTCTACCGCATCGAATCCTTCCACGACTTCGAGACTCTCGGCATGGAGGACATGTTCCTCCAGCCCGGCGTGGCCATTCTCGAGTGGTCCGAGCGCTTCCCGCTCGAAGCTCCTTGGCCCCAGTTCCGCCTTAAACTCGAGCATCTCGGCGGAGACTCGCGCCGCATCACGGTGTCTTAAGACACACCTCTCGCTTGCTTCATACTCTCCTAACTCTCTGGTTACGCCCGCGTTGGGACTTCTTGCCCGCCCATTCTTCGGCTGCTAGCGTAGGAATAGCCTCTACGGCTAGGTACATGCTCAACGATATCGCAACGCCCAGCGCGACCGAAGCGGCCCGCATCGAGCTCAAGAGCTACAACGTCACCATTCCTATGGAGTCGTTGTCGATTGGCGTCGACAACATCCACCACGACGTCTTCCTGAGCCCGAAATTCGTCCAGGCCGCGCGCGACTACCTCTTCGAACTCATTCGCCAGAGCACCAGCGCTACCTATTTCGCAGGCATCGAACTGCGCAAAACCCGTGGGCTGGATTCCGCCGGCTTTCGCAAAATGCTTTCGGATTTGCTGCAAAGCGCGCTGACCCAGGCCAAATATCAAAAAAACATCCAGCTCGATCTGCTCTTCCGTCTCGCGTTGCTCAAATTCCTTATTTTTGAGATCGGCAATCAATTTGCCAATATGGTCCTCGAAGGCAAGGAGTGGATTCGCCAGCACGGCGAACAGTTCGAACGCAGCCAGCAAGCCCACGTAATCAAGGCGCGCATGTCCGAATTGCAGTCCGCGCGCCGCACGATTATCCGGGCAGTGGGCCAGCAAGTGGCGCAGGTCGTTGTGGATGTCGAGGAAAACGTTTTAAGCAAAACGCGCCGCGCTCTCTTCGGCGAAGACTTCGCTCCCTTCTACGATCTCCTCAAGAATCGCCTCATTTTTCTCGACGGCGGCAAAGACGACGTTTATTTTCTCGAGCACTACGTCCTCCTGGGGAATTACGTCCGCGACCTCGATCGCTTCGAAGCCATGGACACGCTCTTTCAGGAATTTCTACGGGAAGCCGGCCTCGCCATCAGTCAGGATCCCGCCTTCACCGAAGCGCTCGACGCTCACAACCTTCTCCTCGAACAAGCCCAGGCCATCCGCAACGAAATCGCCAGCCTCGAAGAGCAGCGCGAGAATACCCGCAAACGTCTCGACCGCGGCGACAGCTTCCTCACCAAATTTCTCAACTCCACCGACCCCGCCGACCTCAAGGCCTCGCTCAACGATGTCGAACTCCGCTCCAAGCATCAGCAATTCAAGCTCGAAGAACTCGGTCCGCAGATTGATTCGGCCAAACAAAAGCTCGACTTTTTCAACAAAGACTACGCCGGACGCCTCGGCGATTACCTCAACGAGCCGGAAAACGCCAAGCGCATTTTTGATCCGTCCTCCGCTAGTGAAACGGAAGCGCCTCTCCGCGCCCGTCTCCTTTCGCAATTGCTGGACCGCCTCGAGCAGCAAGAGGTTTTGTATCACGTGCTCGCGAGCTACGAGATTCGTTCCATCTCGTCCGAATACAGCCCGCCGATTCACTTGCAGCAGCTTCGCAAGGCGCTGGTCTCCAAAGACGAGATGAAGCGCGTCGAACAAGTCTTGAAGCAGGTCCCCGCGAAGCAGTTGTCGCTCAAACCGATCGAAGAGCTCTCCAAGAAAATCCGCAAATATTCCCGCGAAGAGATGCACGGCTTCGTGCTGCGTTTTGCCGGCGACTTCCTCCGCCTCCGCCGCGATCTCCGCGACGCCGAGCACTTGACCACCTGCATGGAACGCATCAGCTTGGTCACCACCGAGCAGTCTCGCGAACTCTCCCGCCTCAACAACCGTCTCTACGAATGCGTTCTCCAGGAAGAAGCCAAGCCGCTCCACGATCACGTCGTCTCTCACGTCATCATCAAAGCCGACGTCCGCGGTTCCACAAAAATGACTCAGGATTTGCTCACCCGCGGCCTGAGTCCGGCTTCGCATTTCAGCTTGAATTTGCACGAACCGGTGAAGAAACTTCTCGACCGCTACTCCGCGAAAAAAGTTTTCATCGAAGGCGACGCCATCATTCTCGCGATTTTCGAGACCGAAGCCACCAAGTCCTACGCCCGCGCCGTCGCCAAAGCCTGCGTCCTCGGCCGCCAAATTCTCGCCGTCTGCAATTCCTATAACGAAAGCGCCGCCTCCGGCAATCTTCCCCCTCTCGAGCTTGGTCTCGGCATCGCCTTCCAGGGCGACGCTCCAACCTATTGGACCGACGGCGACTCCCGCATCATGATCTCCAAGGCGCTCAATCTTTCCGATCGCCTCTCCGGCTGCGCCAAACTCGCCAAGCGCATGCTCAGCAAACAAAAATCTCATTTCTCCGTCTTCCAATTCCTAACCGCTCTTCAGGGCGCTTCCGCGGAAGAGCTGGACGAATTTCTCGTCCGCTACAACATGAACGGCATCGAGCTCAACGAAGAAGGTTTTCAGAAATTGTCCGAAGAAATTTCGCTCGATTCCATCGAAACCAAACTCGAGGTTCCCTGGGGCAAGGAAAACGTCACGCTCTATTACGGCGAGGTCCCGATCGGTGAATCTGTCGAACACCTCGTCTTACGCAAAGGCCTGGCCCGCGAACTTCTTCCCGACGGAAAAATCGGCGGCTTGTCCACTCACGCCTACTATGAAGTCTGCACCAGCCACGCTCTCTATGATCTCGTCGCCGCCCTCATTCGCACCCAGCAAGCCGCCGCGGTCGTTTCCTCTCGCGCCTGACCTCTCCGCTCTCTACAGTCCCGGCATTGCCATCTTTGCGCACGCATCACCGTTACATTTCGCGGTTGTGCCGGATCCAATTCAGCGCAGCGTGCGATTCACTGCCGCCCCAAGTTTGTTACCTGCGCAAACGCCTGTAGAATTGACCCGGAGGCGAAAAGGGTCCGGTGACCTTCCCGGCCTTCAAAGCCGGCGATTCGGTCCTTCGCGGACCGAATGGTGTGTTCGACTCCCACACGCCTCCGCCATTTCGCACAGGAATGAACGCGACTCATAGGTGACGGTTCTGGTTAAGAAGCCGCGAAGCGTGGGAGCGGCGTAAGTGGTCGAGAGATTGAACCAAATGTACCATGGAGCATTCGGAGCGGTTTGAAGAGAAGGATTTGTACGACAAGAAGCGATAGTGTGCGCCGTTGAGTGTTGGAATTTGACTTGGCTGGTAAATGCGTTACGCGGGAATTTCGCCCAGCGGTCCGGTACTCTGTACTGACTCGTCGATTGCGCCGGCGAAACCGATACCGTTTAGGGACAGAGTAAATTCACTGCCAACGTTCAGCCCGGTCCGCTGGTCGCTCGGCAGGTTCAGTTGTGCCTTACCATGTTTGCCGTGAAGCTCAACGGAAAGATGGCTGTCGCTGGATTGCACTATTCCCGTCACCTTCATAGTCAGTCTCATTTTTCTGATCCCTTTCACCGCTGATATAACCGAAATGATACCCGTGACGCACCGATCCGCGCTGTTCGGATTCGCACAGTGACCGAAAATGTAGTGCGACCGGACAATTGGAGAACCGGAGTCCGGTAATTCTTGCGAACCCCTCCGCCTTCGCCGCAGGTCGCCCTAGACTCCCTCCTGCTATCGGCGTTATTCTCTCACCATGACTCTTTCAGCTAGGAATCGCTTGGAAGGCAAGATTGTTGAACTCCAATTCGGCGGCGTAATGGCCCATGTGGTCGTGCGCGTCGGCAAGAATCTGATTGAGAGCGTAATCACGAAGCGCAGCGCGGACGAAATGAAGCTCAAGGTGGGTGACAAAGTGTCCGCCATAATCAAGTCCACGGAAGTCATGCTCGAAAAGAAGTGACCCGCGCTTTCGAACCTTTCCAATTGGAAGCTGAGAACCCTCCCTTTAGCTCATTTCATCCATTCCGTCCCTTTTTTAGAATCAATAACTTGCGTGTTTTCTATAAGCAGTTTGTGTGCGACTCCCACACGCCTCCGCCAAGTTTTCATGCAGAAACATTGATAATCGATTTGTTTTTCGGGGTCGAAGCCACGTTGAGCCATGCCCATTCGGACACAACCGCGAATGCCCATTTTCTTCAGCGTATAATGAATAGGAAGAGGCATGTTTATGGCAACAAACAAAGTGCTGTTTCAAGCCAAGTCCGATCGGGCGCACGCCGCTAGAATCAAAGCGGAAGAGTTCGTTGCCGCTGGCGGAGACCTGCGCTCGAAGGAAGCCGCGCCGCTTGGCCTCGAAATGATCCAGGCATGGAACGATCTCTGCACCGAGTTCGGACATCCTACTTTGAAGGACACCAAACAAGAGTAAGCGGCTTCAGCCAAACGCAACTGCCCGGCCTAATCTGTGCGTGGCTTACTCGCCTAGCATCAGCACTTTGCCACGATCTCTAGCCCTCGCGATCTTGTAAAGATTCCCTCTTCTGTGACCATTGCGCGCCCCCGACTCTTCGATCTTGAGCGTTCTTTTCTATACAAGCCAAAGAATCCCCTGCGTGTAACATTTTGCCCTGCTCGCAACGTCTAAGGGATGACGAACGCCCAGGCGGTCTCAGGAGAGCGCTAGAAGTGTATCGGCCAGGGTCATCGAGCGAGAGAGTTCGTGAGGGAACTGCAATCATGGCGTTGAGAATCTGCATACGATTCGCGGCTTGCTACTGCATGGCGCTGCTGACCCTTGTCATTTCTATATTCGGAGCCGCTGCGGCCCCTGCGCCGACCGCCCAAGCGCAACAAACGCCCACCCCTGCGGCAGCAGCCCGGCCAGTCGGCACCGTCAAATTCATCTCCGGCAACACCATCACCCTCACCACCGACGCAGGCGCCGACGTGACCGTCCAACTCCAGGACGGCGCAAAACTCGTCCGCGTCGCCCCCGGCCAAAAAGACCTCAAAGACGCCACCCCCATCCAGCCAACCGACCTCCAGCCCGGCGACCGCATCATCGTCCGCGGCAAATTTGCCGACGACGCCAAAACCGTCCTCGCCACCGGCATCATCGCCATGTCCAAGTCCGACATCGCCACCAAGCAAGCCCGCGACCGCGAAGAGTGGCAGCGCCGTGGCGTCGGCGGCCTCGTCAGCTCCATCGATACCGCAGCCCAAACCATCACCATCACCACCACGGCAGCCGGCGAAAAGAAATCCGTACTCGTCCATCTCACAAATACCACCACCCTCCGCCGCTACGCCCCCGACTCCATCAAATTCGACGACGCCAAGCCCGCACCCCTCGACCAAATCAAATCCGGCGACCAGCTTCGCGCCCGCGGCACGCGCAACTCCGACACCACCGAACTCACCGCCGACGAAATCGTCTCCGGCTCCTTCCGTAACCTCTCCGGCATCATTTCCGCCATCGACACCGCCGCGGGCACTCTCACGCTCCAGGACCTCGCTACCAAAAAACTCTTTACCGTAAAGATCACGCCGGATTCGCAGCTTCGCAAATTAGCCGCTCCGGTCGCACAGCGCATTGCCGCGCGCATGAAAGGAGCCCCCGCCGATGCACCTGCCGCAGCTCCTGCCGGTGGAACTCCCGCAGCTTCTCAAGGCACAAGGCCCGCCGAAGCCGGCAGCGGTGCTCAAGCTGGCACTCCGGGCGGCCCTGGCGCCGGGCGCCCAGCAGGCGGCGGCGACCTCCAACAATCCATCTTGCGGATGCCTGCCTCCACACTCGCCGATTTGCAAAAAGGCGACGCCGTCATGATCGTCGCCACCGCAGGCACGCCCACTGGCGGCGTTACCGCCATCACTTTGCTCGCCGGCGTCGAACCTATTCTGCAAGCCTCGCCACAAGGCGGAGCCTCTTCCTTATTGTCACCGTGGAGCCTCAGCGGCGCACCCGGCGGAGACGCGGGGCCCTAACTTGGCCAGCGCCAAAACACTAACTCGGATTCAGGAGATGGAATGAACGTCAGGCTTTCTCGAAATTGCACGCTGCTCTTGTCCGCGCTCTTATGCGCGGCAGTGGCCGCTCTCCCCGCACGCGCGCAAACCGCCACCGGCTCGCTGCGCGGACAGGTCACCGACCCCTCCGGCGCCGCCGTCACCGCCGCCACCGTGCTCCTTACCACTCCGTCCGGCGACTCCCTGAACGCGCCCACCAACAAAGAAGGCTTCTACGAATACAAAAATCTTCCTCCCGGAAAGTATTCGCTCAAGGCCGTCGCCGACGGCTTCGCTCTTTTCACCCAGGACAATCTCGAAATTGTCGCCGGTCAACAGGCCAAGTTGAACATCGCCATGAAGATCGAGGAGCAGACGGAAAAAGTTGTCGTCACCGACTCCTCCACCAAAGTCGACGTCGATCCCGCAAATAACGCGGGCGCTGTCGTCATCAAAGGCAAAGATCTCGACGCCCTCTCCGACGACCCCGATGAACTCCAATCCGAACTCACCGCCCTTGCCGGCCCTTCCGCCGGCCCCAACGGCGGCCAAATCTATATCGATGGCTTCACCGCGGGCCAGCTCCCCCCCAAGGCTTCCATCCGCGAAATTCGCATCAACCAAAACCCATTCTCGTCGGAGTACGACAAGCTCGGCTACGGCCGCATCGAAATCCTCACCAAGCCCGGCACCGACACCCTCCACGGCCAGGTTTTCTTTTCCGGCAACTCTTCCGACTTCAACGCCCGCAACCCCTTTGAAATTCTCCCCGCCGGAACCTCGGCCCCTGGCTACGAGTCCACCCAATTCAGCGCCAACGTCGGCGGCCCGCTTAGCAAAAAAGCCTCCTTCTTCTTCAACATCGAGCGCCGCGACATCAACAATCTCAACATCGTCAGCACCCCTTTCGTCGACTCCACTCCCGTCGGCAGCCCCACCAATTTCCCCGTCACTCAATTCAGCGCCGCCGTCCCCAATCCCGCCACCCGCACCAATCTCAGCCCGCGCCTCGACTATCAGCTCACCCCCACCAACACCCTCACCGCTCGCTACCAATATTTCCGCAACACCGAAAGCAACGACAACGTCGGCCCCTTCGCTCTCGCCTCCCAAGGCACCAACAGCTTTGGCACCGAGCACACCCTCCAGGTCACCGACACCCAAACCGTCAGCGCCCGCACCATCAACGAAACCCGCTTCCAGTTCGTCCACACCGAAAACGACCAGACCCCCGTCAGCGCGCTTCCTGCCGTCTCCGTCGTCGGCGCCTTCGCCGCCGGCGGCAACACCTCCGGCACACTCACCGACACCCAAAATCGCTATGAACTCCAGAACATCACCTACATGAATCTCGGCAAGCACGCCCTCAAATTCGGCGGCCGCCTCCGTGACACCAAAGACGACAACTCTTCCAACGCCAAGTTCAACAGTTCCTACACTTTCAGCTCGCTCCAGTCCTATCAAACCACCCTCATGGATCTCGCCACCGGCTCGCCTCTCACCGACGGCCCTTCCTTCTACTCCCTCAACTTCAACAATGTCGGCGCCGCCCGCGCCTCGGTCTCCTATTTCGACCTCGGCCTCTTCGCCCAAGACGATTGGCGCCTCCGTCCCAACATCACCCTCAGCCTCGGCCTCCGCTTTGAAAGCCAAAACAATCTCGGCGACCACGCCGACCTTGCTCCGCGCATCGGTCTCGCCTGGGGACTCGACGGCAATGGCAAAAATAAAGCCCCCAAGACCATTCTCCGCGCCGGGTGGGGCATCTTTTACGACCGCTTCACCTCCGATCTCATCCTCCAGCAGGAGCTCCAAAACGGCGCCATCCAGCAACTTTTCCTCATCCAAAACCCCGGCTTCTTCAATCCCAACGCTATTGTGACGCCATCTCAATTGCCGCCGGGCAGCGCCGCACCCCAAACCGTCTACACCGCCAATCCCAATCTCCGCACTCCCTACACCATGCAGACCGGCATCACCCTCGAGCGCCAGCTCGGCAAATTCGCCAATCTCGCCGTCACCTATCTCAACTCTCGCGGGGACCACGAATTCTTCACCGATTACATCAATTTTCCCGGCTTCACTCAGACCGTTCCCTCGCAGCTTCGCTATCAATACCAGTCCGAAGGCGTTTTCAAGCAAAACCAGCTCATCCTCAATAGTAGCGTCCGCCTTCCCACCAAAATCGCCGTCTCCCTCTTCGGCTACTTCACCTTGAACTATGCCAACAGCGACACCAACGGCGCCGGCAGCATTCCCTCCACCCCCGGCGACGTCGCCGGCGACTACGGCCGCGCCGCCTTCGACATTCGCGACCGCCTCTTTGTCGGCGGCACCATCGGCCTTCCCCGCGGCTTCCGCTTCAGCCCCTTCCTCATCGCCAGCTCCGGCATTCCCTTCAATATCACCACCGGCCAAGACCCCGTCGGCGATAACGTCTTCAACACCCGCCCCTTCCAGGCCGCCTGCCCCGCCGTCGCCACCCCCAACATCGTCCAAACCAAGTTTGGCTGCTTCAGCTTGACGCCCAATGGTGAGCCCCTCATCCCCGTCTACGACTCCACCAGCCCCGGCCGCTTCGCCCTCAACGTCCGTCTCAGCAAGACCTTCGGCCTCGGCAGAAAGCTTGAGGGTGCCAACAAGAACTCCGGCGGCCCGGGCGGCCCCGGTGGACCCGGCGGCACCTTCGGTCGCGGTCCCGGCGGCGGTGACAGAGGCGGTCGAGGAGGCGGCCCCGGCGGCTTCGACTCTAATTCCACTGGCCGCCGTTACGGCCTCACCTTCTCCGTCTCCGCCCAAAATCTCCTCAACAACGTCAATCTCGGCACCCCCACCGGCAATCTCACTTCGCCACTCTTCGGCCAATCCAACTCCCTCGCCGGCCGCCCCTTCGCCTCCGGCACCTCCAACCGCCGCCTCGACCTCCAGGTCACCTTCGCCTTCTAACCCGTCATCCGCTAATCCGCGGTCCATCCCGGATATCCTGGTGTCCATTTGAATTCCCGACATCTGCGGTTTTGACGTAAGCGCCATCCGGAGGCCGTGCTGACGAAACGCGGTATTGGTTAGGCTCGTTCGGTCCGACAACTTCATGTTCATCTACAGTGGCGGAGCAGCCCGGACGGGCGGACCAACTAATCCGTAATTGATGAACAATCTAGAAGCATGGGATGCTTGCTACGAATGATGCAGATATTCAAAATCAAAACCTACCATCAGGCAGTGTTACGTTTCGGGCTTCCGTTCATAGTCCTCTATCGCGGGACTCATTATCTGTTTTATCGCTTAGGAAGCCATCGAGCCGAACCGTATCCTTGGTTCTTCTTCATCACGATCGATGTGCTTGTCATGTTTGTTGTGTCAACGATGTGGTGGACCTTCTGCCGTGCCCGTGAAATCGCCTCGCGGAAACAAAAGGATTAGCAGAACCTTGACAAGAAGGGGTACAAGATTAGGCGACCCAAAAACCTGTCGCTTGTGCCTCAGGGGCGTCGAATAGAATATTCCGCGCGGCCCTTTTTGGAATGCGTGGCGGGGAGGATGACGATTTACCCCGAATAAATGTGAGGGAGACTCGAACCCCGTCTGCCGCAGACAGGCCGCGGCCTCTGCCGTACGAAGAACACCGCTTCTAGACCGTCCTCACTCGACTTTGTTCGGATCGATCGCTGAGATACCCTCGTAGCGGGCAAAATCACTAACATTAAAGGTCAGAATTCCTTCAATATCGTTCACCTTCATCAAACCGGCCAGCCGCGCATCATGAACGCTCGCCCCGATGACCTCTTGTTTCGCCACCAATTCTAGCCAGCTCTCAAAACTTTGTAGCGAATCGGGAACCACCGTGAACATTCGTCGAAGTCTTCTGACGTACCGCTCGGTTCCCGCGACGCTCAGACCCAGGCCATTTACGTCTATTGGACGCGTGCACACATTCCAAAATTCGACGATATTCTGGGGAGCAAGGCACAAGGTATGGCCCTGACGGTGTAGCGTTTTGATCGCTTTTATCGCGGCCTGGCCCGCTTTTTGACGCTGCACCGCTCGCAGCAGAATATTGGTGTCCACCAGTATCCGCATTACCAGCGGTCCGGATACATGCTCCCTCGGGAGACTGCTTCATCGGAAAGTAGCTTCGTCTCGGGGAAACTGCCTATCCAGCTTTCAAATTCTTTGTCCCACTCTTCGCCAGACAACATTGGCGTGGCTGGCTCGTGGTTCCGAATCACCTGTTGCAGATAGGCTTCCAGTGACAGCCCCTGTGCGCGCGCCGCCGCCTCCAGGCTTTCCTGCATTTCCAGAGTCAGTTCGAGCTTTACGGTCACGGCCTTCTCCTTCAATTTTTCTGAGCATACGGCGTTACCCAATATTCGTCAACGAAGAACGGCCTAACCCGCAGGTGGAAGGAATTGGCGGGGACGACAACTTGTCCGGACAGATGGGAACCCCATGCTCCTTGTTTCAGAGCACCTCTGCGAATCGGCTGTTGCCGGCTTATGGCCGATGGATTCGAAATTTTACTTAGAGTGGCGCGCAAGTCTGGGAATGTGGGTCGTCGAATACCATAGTGACATTCGGGCCCGGTTCGACACCCAAGCACAGGCCGAACAATGGGTGAAAGCATACTACCCGAGGCATGGTTACGAAATATAAAGAGTTCAAGTTCGTAGCAATTCCCCACGCGGTGCAAAGGCAGGGGAGTGGCGCTAAACGGGGACTATCTCTGCTACTTTTCTTTCACTCGCTCGACTAGCTTGCACCGGCTAGCCATGCCTACGGTTTTTCCACGCGTTATCGCTCTTCCTGAATTCATTCTCTAATCCATCCCAATCAAGAGATAATCGAAGAAGGCGAACCCATAATGCCAAATCTGAATCTCACCATTCCGCACAACCTCTCGCAGGACGAAGCCCTGCGCCGCATCAAAGACGCCATCGCCCAAGTCAAATTCCAACACTCCGGCAATGTGGAAGACCTCCAGGAAAATTGGAACGGCCACGTTGGCACCTTCAGCGGCTCTGCCATGGGACAATCCGCCTCTGGAACCATCACGGTAAACCCCTCCGAAATCATCTTCGATCTAACGCTCCCCTTCGCCGCCACCTTCTTCAAATCCAAAATCGAAGCAGGCATCCGTGAATTCGCCGCCAAGCTCTTCTCCTGAGTACGATGAGCGGCCCCACTGCATTTATCAGGCGCTCACCATCCGGCATGTTTTACGTCTGCTGACCTATGAGCACGAACGAGAAACCACAACACGCCACGATCACGCTTGAGCGCACATATCGGGCACCGCTTGAGCGAGTCTTCTCCGAATTCGCCGACCCGGTCGCTCGCGCTCGATGGAGCCCTCCATCAAACGACGTCCTGATTTACGATCAGACCGACTTCCGGGCTGGTGGGCGAGACCTCTTCCGATGCGGACCCCAGAACGACCCCAAGTTTCGCGGAGAGACCTTCTATCACCTGGTTGTTCCTAACCAGCGTGTCGTTTCCAGTGAAACCGTGGACACGGATGGCCAGCGTCTCGCCGTTGCGCTGAATACCCTCGATTTTGAGGCGGCCGGCGAGAGCACCATCCTGAAACTCACGGTACAGCTGGTCTCATTGGTCGGCCCGGGCATGATTGAGGCATACGAATCAGGCAACAAGAGTGCGTTGGAAAACCTTGCCCGTCACCTCTCCGGCAAGCTTTAACCAACAGATGCGATGCCATTGCATTTAATCCGCGGAGTAGAGGTCTCCGCTGCTGCGTTGTCGCACGACATCCCTGACGCTTCCTTCACAGCCCGCGTACCCAGCGCCAAGCCAGTAGGGAACCGCACTCTGTTCCTTCTCCGTTTCAACTCTTCAACCTTGAACTCTTGAACCTCTCCTCCGAAAACCGCCCGCACCCCAAAACTATCATTCCGAGCGTAGCGAGGAATCTGCTTTTGTCTTCTAGCACGCGTAACCAGTATGGCTAACACTCTCATGCTAAACTTAAGCTCATGGAAGTTACCCTGCACATCCCCGACGACATCGCTAAGCGGCTTTCCGCCGCCGGTGGCGATGTGTCCCGCCGTGCCTTGGAGTCCATCGCTCTCGAAGGCTACCGCGAGCAAACCCTGACGCTCTTTCAGATTTCAGAATTGCTCGATCTTACCCGTGTCGAGACCGAGGACTTCTTGGGCCGCCACCATGTCCCCTTGGCCGTGATCGGCGAAGCCGATCTGGACCGCGAAGCCGCCTTGTTCGAAGCCGCGTCCCGTCGCACTCTGCGTTAACCTACTCGTGTAATGAAAGCAGTCTCCAACACCACGCCACTCCGCTATTTAATCGCCATCGAACAAGAACATCTCCTCGGACAGCTTTTCGAGAAGGTCTTTGTCCCTGTTGCGGTGCACGAGGAATTGACGGACGCGAGAACGCCGGAATCTGTGCGTCGCCGCATTTCGTCGCTGCCCCCCTGGTTTGAGGTTCGGGCCGTGCAAGAAGCTCATGCAACGGCGTTTCCAGTCACATTGCATCGGGGAGAACGGCAAGCCATTCTGTTGGCGGAGGCATTGCACGCAGATGTGCTTTTGATAGATGAACAGATTGGACGGACCATTGCCCTTAGCCGGAATCTCCCGCTCTCGGGAACGCTGGGTGTCCTGGAACGCGCAGACACTATGCGGTTTGTGAACGACTTCCCACAGATTCTCCAGCGATTAAAGGCAAGCGGGTTCTTTATCACCGAGGCCCTGGAGCAACAGCTCTTAAATCGTCATCGTGCTCGACGAGGCCACTCGTCATAGCGGGTCTGCCGCAACTACGCTCGTTCGGCAAATAGGGGAGTCTTTCGGGCCCTTCCGCCATTGCGTCAAGCATCTCGCCCAATGCCGCCTTCACTTGACGCCCGTTTGCCTCCGCGGGATCGCCACTTCCGGCCCATCCCGCGGGTTGAGCGGGATGAATCTCCCGATTGGCGCCGCTCTCTCGCTCCGCCCCTAGCGAATCTCAATGATCCGGTCACCCGTCCCAAGGCTCGCTTCGATCTCCGGCCAAAACCGCTGGAGCGCCGCAATCAATTCAGAGCTTCGGCAATTGCCCAGTCTCACCCAAATCAGCTGGATTTTCGCTTCCGGCTGCTTGGCAAAGAAAAAGAAATCTTCATCTTTGCTGATGATGACGCGCTCCTGCGCAACCGCGTACCGGCACAGAGACGCGTCGGCCGCTTCGCTCAAGTTGGCCTCCGACACGTGCACACAATCGAAACCCTGCTTGCGCAGATATTTCGCCAGGGAAATTGGCAATTGATTATCGACTAGAAATTTCACGACCCTTGAAGAACAACATGGTCAGTCTGGTGAGCCGCGTAATTCAGCGCCGCTAAGATGTCCTCGCGTTCCAGGAAAGGATAATCCACCAGGATCTCCTCGAACGACGCACCCGCCGCGAGCAATTCCAGGACGTCGGTAACTCGAATGCGGAGTCCCCGAATGCACGGACGCCCGCCGCACTTGCCCGCTTCCACCGTGATTCGAGTAAGATGTCCCATCTCCATAGCATCCGCTCCAATTTTCACGATACGCATTCCACCCCTCAAAGGCAAGCACTCCGGACAAGGCGGATCACCTCCGCGCCCTGAACCACCCACCGTGTCCATTCTGACGCATTCGAATAGTACACACATAATAATCTTACTTGACTGGCTAACTATTCCGTGCTATGGTGCTATATGAATCTCAACCCAGCCACCTCCGCCGCCCTTCCCGCCACCGCTAACTCCTTTATCGGCAACACTTGCAAGACCCCACTTCTGCAACTCCTTTACCTGCAACATTTACAAGCCCGTCTCACAAGTGTTGCATCTAAAAGACTTATAACTCCTGTAGATGCAACACTTACGAAGAACTCCCGCCTTAACTTCTTTAGATGCAACACTTACAAAAAACACCGGGGTGGCCCTTTCTTCGCTCCAGCCATCCATTTCCAACCTCGCAACTCCCGAGCCCCTTTCCCCAACCTCTCGACTGGGTTAGTCTCCTTGGCGCACGTAAACAGTCCCCGTTGCCAGAACCTCCTCGCTGCGGGAAAACACTCGGGAGAGCAGCGTGACCGATCCCCAACGCGATCGAGACTTGGGAATGAATCGCCCCATCACCCGGCGCGATTTCCTAAACGGCTTCGGTATCGCCGTCGGCGCATCGCTCGCCATGCCCCACGAAGTCTGGGCCGAAGCTTTTGGCCTTCCTCATTCGCCGTTCGGGGAGGGCGCTGACAATGCGTCGTATTACCCACCTGCGAAGACCGGACTTCGCGGCAGCCACGACGGCTCCTGGGAAGTCGCCCACGCCTTGCGCGACGGCAAGCGCTGGGAAAGTGCCACGCCCGATTCCGACAGCTACGACCTCATCATCGTCGGCGCCGGAATCAGCGGGCTCGCCGCCGCCTATTTCTACCGCAAGCAAGCCGGTCCCAAAGCGCGCATTCTCATCCTCGACAACCACGACGACTTCGGCGGCCACGCCAAGCGCAACGAATTTCAGTCCGCCGGCCGCCTGCTTATCGGCTACGGCGGAACTCAGTCCATCGCCGGCCCCGATCTTTACAGCGCCGAAGCCAAGAATCTTTTCCATGATTTGGGAATCGAGTCGCAACGCTTCCAGAAATATTACGACCACAATTTTTATTCGTCGCGCGGCCTCAGCCAGGGCGTCTTCTTCGACAAAGAAACTTTCGGCGCCGACCGCCTCGTCGCCGATCGCGGCCAGCCCTCTTGGCCGGAATTTCTGGCCAAGACGCCGCTCTCTCCTGAAGCGCAAAAAGACTTGGTGCGCCTCTTCAGCGAAAAAGTGGACTATCTTCCGGGAAAAACTCCTGCCGAAAAAAAGAACTATCTCGCGCGCATCAGCTACAAAGACTTTCTGCTGAAGGACGCCAAGGCCGACCCCGGCGTAATTCCATTCTTCCAGAATTCCACCTACGGCCTCTACGGAGTCGGCATCGAAGCGGTTCCCGCCGGCGACTTGGCGGGGCTCGGCGCGCATCCCGGGTTTCAGGGCATGGATCTTTCCGGACCCCCGGGGCCCGGCATCGGCCTCGAAGTCACCCGCCAGGACTCCGAACCGTACATCTACCATTTTCCAGACGGCAACGCGTCCATCGCGCGCTTGCTCGTGCGCGCACTGATTCCCGCGGCGGCGCCGGGCAACACGATGGAAGATATCGTCCTCGCGAAAATGGATTACTCGAAACTGGACGACCCTGCTTCGCCCATCCGCATTCGTTTGAACTCGACGGCCGTGAGCGCGCGAAATACCACCAGCGTGGAAAAGGGAAGCGGCGTCGCCATTGCCTACGTCCGCGACGGCCAGGCGCACTCCGTCACCGGCGGCGCGAGCGTTCTCGCGTGCTGGAATATGCTCATTCCGTATATCTGCCCGGAAATGTCCAAGCCACAAAAGGAAGCCCTGTGCTACGGCGTGAAAGTGCCGCTCGTCTACACCAACGTCCAATTGCGAAATCGCGAAGCCTTCGACAAACTAAAAATTCACGGTGCATCTTGTCCCGGCAGTTTTTTCGGCGGTGTGGAACTGGATTTTCCCGTAAGCCTGGGGGGCTACCAATTTCCACAAAAAGCGAACGAGCCTTGCATCCTGCACATGCAGCACGTTCCATGCTCGCCCGGACTTCCCGCCCGCGACCAGCAGCGCGCCGGCCGCGTGAAGCTGTACACCACCACGTTCGAGACTTTCGAGCACAACGTACGCGATCAACTCACGCGCATGCTCGCCGGCAGCGGCTTCGATCCCGCGAAGGATATTCAAGCCATCACCGTGAACCGCTGGCCTCACGGCTACGCTTATGAATACAATTCGCTCTACGACCCCGAATGGCCCGCCGGCCAATCGCCGTGCGAAATAGGCAGGAAACCCTTCGGCCGCATTCACATTGCGAATTCCGACGCCGGCGCTTTTGCTTATACGAATGAAGCCATCGATCAGGCGTGGCGCGCCGTCAGCGAAATGGCCGCCGCCAAGGTTTGAAATGAAACGCAAGCCCAAAAAAAGATTCGACAAGGCCAAGGAGGCCCGCCGCGCCGCGCGCAATTCCGGCGTGGCCCCCGCGGTCACGCGCGTCATTCCCGACAAGCGCAAGCGCCCGCCCAAACACAAGAAAACGGTCGTCGAACTGGAGACGGAATAGAACAGAATGCCATGGAAAACATCGCGATCTACGAAGTTGCGGAGCAGGGGATTAGTCAAAGGCGGGAAACGGAAAGTTTTGTCCAGGCAAGAATTGAAGGCCATCCTGCTGCAACAGTTCCAACCGCAATGCCGGCAAGAGCTAACACCCGGCCGTTAGTTGTTGGCCGTTAGCTGTCGACTGTGAGCTGTCAGCTGCGAGCTTTTCAGGTCCGACCGGACCTAGTTTTTCGATCCTCATCCAGGTTTGTGATCGGGAACGCGCTCACTCGGCAAGAACAACGCGGCGGGAGGAATCTTTTGCCGCTCGGACAATTCGCCGGCGATCGTTTCCAAATCGTTTTTACCAAAACCCATGCAGCTGACTTTCACCGTGCCGTCAGACTCAATCAAGAATATCGTCGGTACACTGGTCAGTCCGTAAGCATTGGAAACGGGATAGTTTTTTTCGTCCAGCAGGATAGGAAACGTCACGCCAAACTCGGCGGCGAATTTTTTCGATGCCGCGGCATCATCTTGCGAGAGGCCGAGAAAAGTCACGCCGTTGCTTCCGAAACGTTTATGGAGCCGCTCCAGAAAGGGAAACGTAAACTGGCAGACGGGACAAGAAATCTTGAAGAAGGCCGCAACCACCGGGCCCTTTTTCATCAAACTTCCCAGCGAATATTCTTTACCGTCGAGCGCCTTCAGAGAAAATCCCGGCGCGATATTTCCAGCCACAATATGCGTCATCTCTTCACTCGCTCCCAGCCAGCGTGAAATTCTTCGCAAAATCGCCATTGAGAAAGTGTAACGCAGTCTTCCTGCGCGACGAAACCGAAACGTGATAGAAATTAATGCGCCGGTCGCGTGGCAAATTCCAACCCGGCCTTCGCCCGCGTATCGTCAGGATGGTGCGCGAGGATGTCGCGATACGTCCGCTGCGCATCCGAGAAATGCCCCGCTTGCAATTGCGACTGACCGAGCATGTACGCGGCGCTGCGCATTTGCGGATCCAGCGTCAGCGCCGCGCGAAACTCGGGAATCGCCGATTCGTAATTTCGCTTGCTGAAGAAAGCTTGCCCCAATCCGAGATGCGCGAACGCTTCTTTCGGATTTTGCTGCGTCAGTTTCTGGAAGAAGGCCAGCGCTTCATCCAACTCTCCTAGCTGGAAATAAATTCCGCCCAGTTCTTTGTGGTAGGTGACGTTTTCCGGATCCGCTTCGTACGCTTTCTGCATCGCAGCAATCGCCTCCGGATATTTCGATTTGCTGAGATACACTTTAGCGAGCAGCTCTTGTCCGGGAGCTAGATCCGGCTCGTGCGCCGTCAATTGCTGCAATTGCGCCAGCGCCTCATCGCTCTTTCCGGTGGCGAGCAGATGCTGAATGCTCGAGAGATCGCTGACGCCCGCGGCCAGCTTCTTCGCGGCGATGGCGGAACCAACAAGCGCGATCACAGAAAAGGCAACAACCAGCGAAAGCCGCGAGCGTCGCGCCGATTCCGGAGCGCTCGACGCCGGCAGCAGCGCTCCAAAAGCAAGTCCCATCACCAGCCCGCCGATGTGCGCCGCGTTGCTGATTCCAGGAAGCGCGCCAAACGCCAAATTGTATGCAATAAATGTTCCCAAGCTACCCAGCATCCGGCTGTTGATTTGCAGATGCGATGGCGTCTTTTTCAAATACACATAAGAAACCAGCACGCCCGCCATTCCAAAAATGGCACCGGAAGCGCCTGCTCCCGCCGCCATCGGATGCCAGTAAACGCTCGCGATACTCGCAAAAATTCCGCTCACGAAATACGCAAGCACGTATGCGAAGCGTCCCATCAATTGCTCGGCGGCGCGGCCCAAATTCCAGAGGCACCACATATTCAGGCCGATGTGCACGATGCCGAAATGCACGAACATGCTGGTGACCAGCCGCCACCACTGGCCGTTCAGCGTAAGCGGACCAAAGTCCGCGCCAAAGGCGATGGCTTGCTGCGGGGAAGGATTGAGAGCGGAAACTCCGCGGAGCACCATGACCGCGAACACCAGCGCGTTCAATCCAATCAGCGTTGCGGTGACGGGAAACGCAGCCAGGCCGACATTCGGCGCTGCGGGATGCATGGCCATGCGCGCGTTTTGTGCGAGTCGCGCGCCGCACTCCGGGCAATTCAGCGGCACGGGCGAATTGCCGTAGTTCTGTTCGAATACCTTGCCGCAACTTGGGCATGTTTGAAGAGGCATGACTTCAAAATGGTAGCAGGTTTCGGCGTCACAGCAATCCGCGCTAAGTTTTACTGTGGATTTCTGCGCTACAGTTTATTTTTTGCCGTGATACTCAGGTGATTCGTCTTGTGATTGCATCGCTTGGCTCATCGAACTAGGATGACAACGCCATGACCAATCCATTTTCATCGCGCAGGCAGTTTCTAAAATTGGCGGGAACCGCGGCTGGTGGCGTGATTGTTGGTTCGAGCGCGTTTGGACATTCCATTGTCGCTTCCGCCGCTGACGCATTACCAGATTCGTCTTTGCAATCCGACGCGGAACACGCTGACTACACGCTGCGGATTGCCGCAAGCCCGATTGAGATAGCGCCGAACCGCATCGTTTCCACGGTTACGTACAACGGGCAATTTCCCGGGCCGCTGCTGCGGTTCAAAGAAGGCCAGCCGGTTACCATCGAGATACAAAACGAAACGGATACTCCGGAGCAATTGCACTGGCACGGGCAATTTGTTTCGACGGATGTCGACGGCGCGACGGAGGAAGGAACGCCGTTCATTCCGGCGCACGGAGCGCGGCGAATCACGTTTACGCCGCGGCCTTCGGGACTGCGTTTTTACCATACGCACAATCGCGGCGGCGCCGATCTTCACGCGGGGCAATACAGCGGCCAGGTCGGGCCCGTTTATATCGAGCCGAAAGAAAATCCTGGCAAGTACGACAGGGAAGTGTTTCTTACGCTAAAAGAGTTCGAGCCTTCGTTCAGCCAGGGCGGCGACATGGCCATGGACTTTCTGGCTCCGGCCAGGCGCGTGAAGGAATTGGAGGACTCCGGCGAATCGGCGATGAAAACTTCGCTGGCAAAGGGGATGCCGCACGGCTACGAAGTCGGCTATCGCTATTTCACGATCAACGGGCGGATGCTGGGCCACGGCGAGCCCATTCGCGTTAAGCAAGGTGAGCGCGTTCTTTTTCACATTCTCAATGGCAGCGCCACGGAAATTCGCAGCCTTGCTTTGCCTGGACATATGTTCAAAGTGGTCGCGCTCGACGGCAATCCGGTGCCCACCCCAGCGGAAGTTCCGGTTCTGTGGTTCGGGACGGCGGAACGCATCTCGGCGATCGTGCAGATGACACATCCGGGAGTGTGGGTGATGGGCGATCTCGCCGATGATGACCGTTCGCACGGCATGGGGATCGTCGTGGAATACGCCGGGCAAAAAGGCAAGCCATCGTGGGCCGCGCCAAAACCATTCCACTGGAATTACGCGCGATTTGCGAAGCCGAACGCGACCGCGCCGGAGCCTGAAGAAACCATCGACATGACTTTCGCCAAGCGCAACGCGGAAGACCACGGTTTCAATGTGTGGGCGATCAATGAAAAAGCGTTTTCCAGCGGCGACATGACTCCGGTGTTTCATTTACGCGAAGGCAAGCGCTACCGCATCCGTATGCGCAATGCTTCCGATGATATTCATCCGATTCATTTGCACCGGCACAGTTTTGAACTGACCAAGATCGCGGGAAAACCGCTTGCGGGGGTGATGAAAGACGTAATCATGGTCGGCGGATATCAGGAAGTGGAAATCGATTTTGTCGCGGACAATCCGGGACTGACTCTTTTCCACTGCCACCAGCAGTTGCACATGGACTTCGGCTTCATGACGCTGTTCGACTACGTGAGCTGAGGCCAGAGCACTCATGTCCCCCGAGCCGGGTTCCACGTCCACAGGCCAGAGGGTTTCCTTGCACGAGCTTGCGGGGTTTTTCCTGCGGCTTGGTGTTACGGCGTTTGGCGGACCGGCGGCGCACATCGCCATGATGGAAGAGGAGCTGGTCCGGCGACGGCAATGGCTCTCGCGCGAAAAATTCCTCGATCTTCTGGGAGCCAGCAATCTGATTCCCGGCCCCAGCTCCAGTGAACTAGCGATTCACATCGGTTACCTGCTGGCGGGATGGAGAGGTCTGCTCGTCGCAGGCAGTTGCTTCATTCTTCCAGCGGCGACGATGGTGGCGGCGCTGGCGTGGATGTACGCGCGCTTCGGCAAACTTCCGGCCATCGCGGCGGTCCTTTATGGGGTCAAACCTGTCGTGATCGCCGTAATCCTGCAGGCGCTTTGGGGTTTGGCGGGGACGGCCGTGAAGTCCACGTACCTGGGTTTCATCGGCGCGCTATCCGTGCTGCTCATCGCGTTTGATTTCCACCCGCTGCTCCTGCTGTTGCTTGCGGGAGTTGCCGCGGCTCTGCCCATGTTGCGCACTCCAAAACGGGCGGCATTCGGGGTGCCATCGCTCGCTGCTGTGGGCGCAAGTCTCTCCGCAGCGAGCGCCTCATTCAGTTTTGGTTCGCTTTTTCTGGTTTTTCTGAAAATTGGGGCGATCGTCTTCGGCAGCGGTTACGTGCTGCTGGCTTTCCTGCGGGCCGATCTTGTGGTGCACCGCGGCTGGCTCACAGACGCGCAACTCGTGGACGCCGTCGCCGTGGGCCAAATCACGCCCGGGCCAGTCTTCACCACAGCCACCTTCATCGGCTATTTGCTCGGAGGAATCCGCGGGGCTGTCGTAGCCACGGCTGGGATTTTTCTCCCGGCGTTCGTCTTGGTTGCCGCCAGCGGCCCGCTGGTGCCGCGCATTCGCAAATCCAAGATCGCGGGAGCCTTTCTCGATGGTGTGAATGTTGGCTCCCTGGCGCTAATGACCGTAGTCACCTTCCAGCTAGGCCGTGCGTCTCTCTTCGACTTGCCAACTATCGCCGTCGCTGCGGTTTCCGCCCTAGCCCTTCTCCGTTATCGCATCAGCACCATCTGGCTCATGCTTGCGGGCGCACTCCTCGGTCTCGTCGTGACGCATTTTCACCCCATATAGCGGGCGGGAATGGAGCGGTAATGATTCTTTGAGCGAGGCGCAGCCGGTCCGGCGTTGTAATCGGCAAATGTGGGCGAGACAATTGGGGAAATCATTACAGCCCCGCCTTACACGCGGTAAGAAAGCTTGGATTATTGATGAGACTCTTGGGAACTCACCTACGAAGGTTAATCTGCGTTCAGCGAGTGTTTTGGCTGGCGCTCGTGGCGATTTGCGTGGCGCGCGGCGCGGCGCAGGAAATGCCGATTCCGGACCATCCCCGGTTTTCGTTCCAGAGTGTGCCGGAGGGTCTGGGGCTATCGACGGCGACGGTCACAAGCCTGGTGCAAGACCGGGACGGATTTTTGTGGATTGGGACGCAGGCAGGATTGTTTCGGTATGACGGGTTGACGGTGACGCGGTTTGGCGAGGAGCAGTGGTTGCGCAGCAGCTACATCACGCAGTTGGTCATCTCTCCGAGCGGGGAACTATGGGTGGCCACGCACCTGGGGATTTGGCGGTACGCGGGCGGTAGATTCACGGAATTGGCGGTGCCAGCAACGGCGAAGGTGTCCCGCGGCGGGCGGCAGATCCTGGCGGTAGACAGCAAGAACATCGCGTTCGTGGCTACTGACAAAGGCGTTTTGCGGGTGAAAGTAGAGGATCCTGTGGATAAAGAGTTGATCGCGACGAGCGGGCCAGTTGCCGCGATTTGCCGCACGCCAGATGACACCATTGTGGCGGCGTGGCAAGACAGCGTCGGTCGGCTTCGCCCGCAGGAACACGCGCTGGAGCTTCTGCCGGAAAAAATTACCGATGAAATGTACGCGCTGGTAGCCGACGCGGACAACACGATCTGGGCGAGAACGGAAAAGCATTTTAGCTATTGGGACAACGCTACACGGCACTGGGTCTTGGAAGACGAGAAATTGCCGGGTGCGAACGATTTTGGCTACCCGACGGTGGACCGAGACGGGGAAATTCTGCTGCCCACGTCGGACGGGCTTTACCGGCACGTAAACGGGAAGTGGCAGGCGACGAGTTTGACGCAGGGGATGGCTTCGAATGCGGTGTCGGCCGCGACGGAAGACCGGGACGGCGCGATTTGGGTGGGGTATGTGGGAGCGGGGATTGACCGGTGGCCCGGGCGGAAAGAGTGGGTCGGCTGGTCGACTGCGGAAGGATTGCCGGACGCGGTGGTATGGACGGTCACACGCGACAACCACGAGCGGTTGTGGGTGGGGACGAACAACGGATTATCGATGTGGGATCCGAAGACGCACGCGTGGCGGGTATGGAAAGTCAACGATGGGCTAGCCGTGGGAGCTATTTTCAAAATGGCGGTTGCGGCAGACGAGTCCCTATGGGCCTTATCCGCGTCGGGAGGATTAACGCGCATTGATTTGAAAACGTTCCAAGTGTCGCAGATCCAGCCGCCAAATCCGGCGGCACCGAATTTTTTGGGTTTGGCGCAGGCGCCGAATGGAAGCGTGTGGGTGTCGGGACGCGGATTTGTGAACCGACTTGGATTGGGAGCTCACTTTGCGGAGTTTACGCCGCTGGAGGTTCCCAAAGACGCTGTTTATACGACCGCGGCAATGAGCTATGCCAAAGACGGAACTTTGTGGACCGCAGGGCACGGCGGTGTGATGCGTTTTGATGGGAAGACGTGGGTTCACGTGGGGCTAGAGAATGGACTGCGGATGAAAGCCGTGGGAACGGTGTGGGCGGCGAGCAGGAACGAAGCCTGGGTCACCTACATGGAACCGAAAGGCGCGACGCGGATTCATGTGGATGACAGCGGTCACGTTGCGGTGCGGCAGTATGGGGTGGGCGATGGATTACCGTCGAATTCGTTATCGCTGATCACCGGAGACCGTCACGGGAATATTTGGCTGGGCGGAAACCACGGAATTTCCGTGCTGCATCCCGATGGCGTGCTGACAAATTACGATCGAGACAGCGGGTTGCTGTGGAACGACGTGAATGGCGGCGGGTTTTATGAGGATGCGGATGGAGGAGTGTTCATCGGGACGAGCCGGGGACTTTCCTACCGGAAGCCGAACGCAAAGGATCCCGAGAAACGGGTGCCTAGCACGATTCTGACTTCCGCTTCTTTTTCGGGGAAAGAGTCGCTGCGGGAAGAGGAGCCGCGCGTCGAGCATAAGAATGGAACGTTTGAGGCGCAATTCGCCGCGCCGGTTTTTCAGAATGCCGCGGAATTGAAATGCAGGTATCAGCTGCAGGGATTGGACAAAGAGCCGGTGGAGACGAAGTTGCGCGAAGTGCGTTACACCGCGCTGCCCGCGGGGAGCTACGGGTTCCAGGTGAGCTGTGGATCGCCGGCGAACGGGTGGGGAACGCCTGCACGATACGGGTTCGTGGTGTTGTCGCCATGGTGGCAACGATGGTGGGCGCTGGGATTGGGCGGAGTGCTGGCGCTGCTGTTGCTACGGTGGATCATCGATCTGCGGACACGCGCGCTGGAGAAAGATCGCCAGCGGCTGGAAGAAGCGGTGGAGGAGCGCAACGCGGAGCTGGCGGCGGCGAACCGGCGGCTGGAAGAGATGACTTTGACGGATCCTTTGACCGGGGTGCAAAATCGCCGATTCTTTGATTTGACGGTGCCGCGGCAGGCGCAGCAGACTTTGCGCGCTTACAAGTCCGCGGGTCCGGAACATCCACCGCAGGACCGCGACTTGATTCTTTTCTTCGTGGACCTGGATCATTTCAAGAAGGTGAACGACAAGTATGGCCATGCCAGCGGAGACCGGGTGCTGGTGGAAGTGGTGCGGCGACTGAACGGAGTGGTGCGGCAAGTGGATGCGCTGGTGCGGTGGGGCGGGGAAGAGTTTGTGATCGCGTCGGAGGGAAGCAATCGGGAGAGCGCGCAGCAGATGGCGCAGAGGATTTTGGAGGCGGTGGCGGCAAAGCCGTTCGATCTGGGTGAAAGCGGAGAGTTGCGGCTGACTTGCTCGGTGGGCTGGGCGCCGTATCCGTGGCTGGTGAAGCGGCCGGAAGAGTTTGGGATGGATCAGGTGATTATTTTTGCGGACCGCGGATTGTACTTGGCGAAGTCGGAAGGGCGCAACCGGGCGGTGGGAGTGTTGCCTGCGCCGGAAAGAAAAACTACTGTGGCTATTGGAGCGGAACTGGCTGACTTCCAATTTGTACGAGACGCCGGCCCGTCAGTGGATGGACCGGGAGCGGGCGTTAACGAGGAATCGGTGGTTCGTTGAAGGCGGCGAGCCGCAAAAAATCTGCGCGATTGGCTTTAATGGATTTGTTTGGTTTTGCGCGACATGTAATCCATCAGAAGATATTGGCCCAGGGTGTAGGGAGTCGTGAAGTATGCTTTGCCGCGGCACATGGCGGTGATTTTTTGGACGAAGTTGATTAGCGAATAGTCGCTGGCGAGCATGAAGGTGTTGATCAGGATTCCCGCGCGTTTGCATTTGTTCACTTCTTCAAGCGTCTGGCCGACCACGAACGGGTCCAATCCAAAGGCATTTTTGTAGATGCGGCCGTCTTCGAGAGTGAGGGCGGAGGGCTTGCCGTCGGTGATCATGACGATTTGGCGCATGTCTTTTTTCTGGCGGAGGAGGATGCGTTGGGCCATGCGGAGGCCTTCGCGGGTGTTGGTGTAGTAGGGGCCGACTTGCACGCGCGCGAGTTCGCCGATGGGAACTTCTTCGGCGCTGTCGTGGAAGAGGACCAGATTCAGAGTGTCGCCGGGATATTGCGTGCGGATGAGATGGGAAAGCGCCATGGCTACGCGCTTGGCGGGAGTGAAGCGATCTTCGCCGTAGAGAATCATGCTGTGGCTGCAGTCGAGGAGGACGACGGTGGCGCAGGAACTTTGGTATTCGCACTGGTGCACCATGAGATCGGAGTAGTCGATCTCGATGGGGACTTTGGCGCCGTCGCGGCGAACGGCGTTGAAGAGGGTTTCGCTGATGTCCATGTTGAGGGTGTCGCCGAACTCATACGGGCGAGAAATTCCGCCGGACTCGACGCCGGTGGCGAGATCGCGCGTGGAGTGACGGCCGAAGCTGCTGCGTCCGAGCGAGCCGAGCAAATCTTGGAGCGTTTTGAAGCCGAGAAAATCGATGGTCTTGTCGGTGATTTCAAAACGGACATCATTTTGGCGGTCTTGCGGGGGGCCGGCGGTTCCGCGGGCGCTGCTTTGCGGCGGCGGAGTGATTTGGGGAGGCTGTTGCGGATTGATGAAGCCTTCGTTGGCGAGGCGCTCGGCTAATTTATCGATCAGGTCTTTTATTTCCTGGTTGTTCATGGCGCCGGGCTCCTGGAGCATTTTTCGCAGCTCCTCGCTCATGGCGTCATCGGAGAGCAGGTCGCCTTCCTGGAGGGCGCGGAGGATGGCTTCGCGGAGGGACTCCATAGTGCGCTCGGTGTCCATCTGAGAAAGGCCGTAGAATTGCGATTCGAAACCGCTCTGGAGGAAGAAATCGCCCATGCGCTTGACGAGTTCTTCGAGATCGATGGAGTCGGCGGGTTCGCCGATGTATTTGCCGTATTTGATGAATTTCATTGGTGGGGCCTCGGGCAGTCGACAGCCGACAGCTTACAGCCGACAGCTAAGAGAAGAGAGTTGATTGCGAGATGGACGTCGCGCGCACAAAGAGCGGCCCGCCTCGGAAGGCGGCCCCTGCAGGCGAGTTTGTGCGGGGTGGTCATTTGAGTTAGTTGAATTGGCGGCGCGGGGGGCGACCCGGTGTGTCGCGCTCGCGCTGTTCGGGCTGCTTTTGCTTTTCGGCGAAGTAGCCGCGCTCTTCGCTGCGGCCGATGCGGCGGTGGGCCCAGAGGCCTTCGAGAATCATTTCGGCGGCGGCGGAAGCGGCGGGGGCGTCCTTGCGGTCGGTGACGCCGAGGCGGTCGAGGTGTTCAAAAAGGCCCTGAATTTTAGAGAGTTGCTGGTAGCGGTCGCTGGTTTTTGCGAGATCGGGGAGTTTTAATTCGCCGCCAAGTTCAAACCATTGAATGACGGGTTGAAAATTGACGTCGGTAAAATGCTTGCTGAAAACGCGGCCGACGGCGGTGCGGATGAGTTCGCGGGCGATGGTGTCGGCGCCCTTGAGTTCGCCTTCGTATTCGAGTTCCATTTTTCCGGTGATGGCGGGAAGCGCGGCGTAAATATCGGCGACACGCGCGACGGAGGATTTTTCGCCGTTGCGGGCGGCGCGT
>Ga0210407_10000769_pt1 | contig 33477 bp, 25 predicted proteins | sample IncBWC27MmetaG_FD_150860 | JGI IMG/M metagenome (GOLD analysis project Ga0210407, IMG submission 150860) | Forest soil microbial communities from Barre Woods Harvard Forest LTER site, Petersham, Massachusetts, United States - Inc-BW-C-27-M | ecosystem: Environmental > Terrestrial > Soil >...
GATATAGTCGTTGCGTGTGGTGACGATGACGTCGCCGGCCTTGAAATCAAAGGCCGACAGCGATTGAAAAAAGGCCACCGTCGAATTCTCCACCACGGCGATGTTGCGCGGCTGGGCGCCCAGGACTTTTGCGACGTTGGCGTATGCCTCGGCGACAGCCGCCTCCGCATCATCGGCGCTCTCATAGCCGCCAAGATTCGCTTCGCGATTCAGGTGCGCCGTAATGGCTTCCAGCACCGCGCGCGGCATCAATCCCGATCCCGCATTGTTGAAATGAATTTGTTTGGCGCAACCCGGCGTGTCTTCGCGCCACTGTTTCACAATTGCATCCATCGGACGCTCACCTCACGAACGCCTCGGAGGGCCAACGATAGTCCGCGAGGCGGCAATTGACTAGCGGCAATTTGGCTGGTTCACGCCGGCGCAGGTCTCTCCCGCTTGCGGGTGGCCAACCCGCCGAGGAACTCCAGTATGGCCTGGTGTGCTGCTTCGGTTTGATCGGTGAGGAAAATGTGGCTGGCTCGCGGAATCATGGCCAATTTCGCTCCAGGAATGCGCTCCGCGATCAGCTTGGCGTTTTCCGGAGGGACCAGCCGGTCGTTTTCTCCGTGAATCACCAGCGTTGGGGCGGCAATCTGGCCTAGCCGGCTGTACGCCTCCCACGCTATGATGGCCTGCAATTGCGCAAAATACGCGTCCGCCGGCGGGTACCACTTCCGCCGCACCGCGGTGTCCTCTTCAATTCGCTCCGCCGGCGTTCCCCGATCGTAGATGAAAGGGTTGAGGGCCTTCGCGAACTGATCGGGATCCACCCCGCGCGTCGTTAGCACTTGCAGCGCTTCCTGTTCTCCTCGCACCGCCTGGGGCCCGCCCGCCGCGGTGCAGCCCAGAATCAGCGAGCGCACCTTCTTGGGATACTGCAGCGCAAATTCCTGTGCGATCATACCGCCCATGGATACGCCAAAAATATGCGCGGTATTGACCCGCGCGGCATTCAGCACCGCCGCGGCGTCGGCCGCCATCTGCGCGATGGAGTACGGCCCCGGGGGCACTTCGCTGCGGCCGACTCCGCGATTATCCAGCGCGATAGTGCGATACCTTTCGTTTAGCACCGGCCGCGAGCGGTACCACGCTTGCGACGGCCACCCCAATCCCATGATCAGCAGCAGGGGCGCCCCGCTTCCTTCCGCGTCCCAATGAATTCTCGCTCCTAAGTTTTCGACAAAGGACATCGCAGCTCCAGCCATCCGGCCAGGATGGAGGTTAAACGGGCAATCGCGCGGGATGAGATTGGCCTAAAACATCGGCAGAGGCAAGTTCCTAGTCGGTCCAGGTCGTTGCAGTTGTGTGGGGCACCCAACATTACGACGGGATTGCTAAGGAGCGGAGAGATTAGGTCCGCGCGGAACTTTACTTCGCTTTTTCCAAAGCTTCCGTCAGCGCGGGCATGATCTCGAAAATATCGCCAACTACGCCGTAATCCGCAATTTCAAAAATCGGCGCGTTCTGGTCCTTGTTAATGGCCACGATGGTGCGCGCGCCTTTCATGCCCACAACGTGCTGGATCGCGCCGCTGATGCCCAGCGCCAGATATAGCTTCGGCGCCACGGTCTGGCCGGAGCTGCCGATTTGCCGTTCCATGGGCAGCCAGCCCTCATCGCAGATCGGGCGCGACGCGGCGATTTCTCCGCCCAGCGCTTTGGCCAGCGCTTCCGCTTGCGGAATATTTTCCGGCGCTTTGATCCCGCGGCCAATCGCAACAATCAAGGGCGCCTGCGTCAAATCCACCGCGGACTTCGCTTCCTTGAACAAATCCAGCGGCTTGGTGCGAATCTGCTCCGGTTTCAAGGCAACGCTGGCCGAACGCACCGGCGCCTTGCCGGAAGGATGCGCCGCCGCCAAATCCGAGCGAAAGGCCCCCGCTTGAAACGAAGCAAACCACGGCGCGGGGCCTTGAAACGTGACATCCGCGGCGGTCTTGCCCTGGAACATTTGGCGCACAAAAACCAGTTTCCCGCCCTCGTTGCGATAGCCGACGCAGTCGCCAATCATGCCCTTGCCCAACATGGCGGCAAGCTTCGGCGCGAAATCGCGCACCTGATACGTGTGGGGGAACAGCACCAACTCGGGCTTCGCCGACGCAATCACTTGCGACAGCGCCACGCAATATCCGTCCGGCGTGTACGCTTCCAGCAAATCGTGTTCAACCAGCAGCACCTCGGACACATTTTTTGCCGCCAGCTCGTCGGCAAGCTTGGCCACGCCCTTGCCGATCACCAGCGCGCTTACCGTGCTCGATGTATCCTTCGCAATCTGCTGCGCCGCGGCCAAAGTCTCGAAGCTCGTGTTGTTCCACTTCTGCTGCCGTTGTTCCGCGATGACCAGAATTTTCATGTCAAATTACCCGCGCTTCAAACTTCAGCTTCTCCACCAGCTTGGCGGCCACTTCTTTCGGCGTGCCGGTCAAGAATTCCGTCTTCTTCGTTTTCGTGGGCACATAAATCTTTTCCACCTTCTGCGTAAGCTCCGCGGAAACGCCCAGCGACGCGCGCGCGATGGTCGTAATCTCCTTCTTCTTCGCGGCCATGATTCCTTTCAGCGTCGCGTAGCGCACCTTGTTGATGCCGGACTGGATGCTCAGCACCGCAGGCAGCGGGCACTCGATGTGCTGGAACCAGCCGGCCTCCAGCTCGCGCTTCAGCTTCATCTTCTGCCCAGCGACTTCAATGGCCATGATGATGGTCGCGTGCGGCATGTCCAGCACGCTTGCCAGCAGCACGCCCGTCTGTCCGAAGCCGTGGTCATCGCTCTGCAACCCGGTGAGCACCAAATCGGCCTTCTGCTGCTGGATGGCCGCCGCGATCGATTTAGCCGAACCCAGCGGATCGAGCTGGGCGAAATCATCATCGGCGATGTGAATCCCGCGATCCGCGCCCTTGGCCAGCGCCTCCTTGATCGTTTGCTTCACGCGCTCCGGACCCATCGAAAGCGCGATCACTTCGCCGCCGTGCTTTTCCTTCAGCCGCAGCGCCTCCTCCAGCGCGTAGCTGTCCGGCTCGTTCATCTCAAAGCCGATATCCGATTCGCGAATCCAATTGCCCGCGATAGACAGCGGCGCGTCCTTCGCGGGGACCTGCTTGATGCACACGATAATATTCACGGGAGTCGTCCTTGATTTCGGCTGCAGTTCTTGAAACGACAGGGTAAGGCTACTTGCCGCTCCAGCGCTTGAAAATCAACGCCGCGTTGGTGCCGCCAAATCCGAAGGAGTTAGAAAGCGCGTATTCGACCGAGGCCTTGCGCGCTTTGTTGGGCACGTAGTCCAGATCGCAAGCCGGGTCCGGCGTTTCCTGGTTAATCGTCGGCGGCAGAATCTGATCGCGCAGCGCCAACACGCAGATGCCCGCCTCCAAGCCGCCCGCTCCGCCCAGCAAATGCCCGGTCATCGATTTCGTGGAGCTTACCGGAACCTGCTTGGCGCGCTCGCCGAAAACTCTCTTCAGCGCTATGGTTTCGAGGCAATCGCCCAGCGGCGTGGAAGTGCCGTGCGCATTCACGTAGCCGATATCGGCCGGCGACAACTTCGCATCCTTCAGCGCCGCCCTCATCACGCGAAATGCGCCGTCGCCGTTTTCCGCCGGCTGCGTGATGTGATACGCGTCGCCGGACATTCCGTAGCCCACAATTTCGGCCAGGATTTGCGCGTCGCGCTTTTGCGCATGCTCCAGCGACTCCAGAATCAAAATCCCCGCGCCTTCGCCGACCACGAATCCGTCGCGCTGCGCGTCAAATGGTCGGCTGGCGTGCGAGGGATCGTCGTTGCGCGTGGAAAGCGCCTTCATCGACGCGAACCCGCCGATGCCCATCGGCGTTATCGTTGCTTCCGTGCCGCCGCAAATCATCATCTCCGCCGCGCCGCGCTCGATAATCTTGAACGAATCGCCTATGGCATGCGCCGAAGCCGAGCACGCCGTCGCCGTCGCCGAATTCGGCCCGCGCGCTCCGTAGCGAATCGAAATATGCCCGGAAGCCAGATTGACAATCGCCGACGGAATAAAAAATGGCGAAATCCGGCCCGGTCCGCCGTTCAGCAATTTCCCGTGTTCGCGCTCGATGATGTCGAACCCGCCGATGCCCGAGGAAACGTACACGCCGACTTCGTCGAGGTCCGAGTGCTCCGGCTTCCAGTTGGACATGCGCACGGCAAAATCCGCGCCGGCCAGCGCCACCTGGATGAACCGCCCCATTTTTTTCAGTTCTTTTTTCTCGATCCACTGGAAGGGATCGAAGTTTTTCACTTCGCCGCCAATGCGGCAGTCGAATCCTGTGGTGTCAAAGCTCGTGATGCTGTTAACGCCGCTGACGCCGGCCACAAGATTCTTCCAGCTTTCCTCCGTGCCGATGCCCAGCGCGCAAACCAATCCAACACCCGTGACCACGACGCGGCGTGTCAACGATTTCTGCTCCCGAATGAGGTGGTATTACCCAGCGGCTTTACTTCCCTTTGGAGTGTTTGTCGATATACTCGACCGCATCCTTGACGGTCGTCATCTTCTCGGCGTCCTCGTCCGGCACTTCAATGCCGAACGCCTCCTCGAACGCCATCACCAATTCCACCTGGTCCAGCGAGTCCGCCCCCAGGTCGTCCACAAACGACGCCGTGGGCGTTACTTCCGCTTCATCCACGCCGAGCTGCTCGACGATAATCTGCTTTACGCGTTCTTCCACGCTGGCCATTCATTTCCTCCGCGATCTGCTATCGCCCCTGCTTGTTGGTGCTAAAGTTTCTGGACCGCCCGGCCTGAACGCCGCCCCACTCGCCCATTTGCCCCGTTACTATAACCTGCCCATTCTATTTGCCCCGTCCACTTAGGTCAACTTTGCTCCCGTGGCACAGCTAATCCTGGCTGTAGTCCCTTCGGTGATGGCTTGTGACAACCCCCTACGCCAAATGCATGCCGCCGTTCACGTTGAGGACGTGGCCGGTGATGTAGCCGGCCTCGTCGCTGGCCAAAAATACGATCGCGGCGGCTACGTCGCGCGCCGATCCCATCCGGCCCAGCGGTATACGCGTCTTCACTTCTTCCTTCACTTTGTCCGGCAGCGCATCGGTCATCGGCGTTTCGATGAAGCCCGGTGCGACTGCGTTCACCGTAATATTGCGCGAAGCAATTTCCACGGCAACCGCCTTCGTCAAGCCAATCAACCCGGCTTTCGCAGCCACATAGTTCGCTTGGCCCGGATTGCCGGACTGCGCCACCACCGAGCTGATGTTGATGATTCGCCCCGCGCGCGCCTTCATCATCGTCGGCAGCGCCTGCTGAATGCACAGATGCGCGCCCGTCAGATTCGTGCGCAGCACGGCCTCCCAATCCTCGGCTTTCATGCGCATCGCCAGGCCGTCCCGCGTAATCGCCGCGTTGTTCACCAGAATATCCAGCCGCCCGAATTTCTCCAGCACCAGCTTGAAGCCGGTTTTTACCTGCTCCGCGTCCGCCACATCCATCTTTACAGCGAATGCGGTACCCCCTGCCGCGGCGATATCGGCAACCAGCGCCAGCAGTTTTTCTTCGTTGCGGGCGGCAACGGCCACCTTAGCCCCAGCCTCCGCAAGCGCCAGTGCGGTGTCGCGCCCGATCCCCTGCGACGCGCCGGTAACCACAGCCACTTTGTCTTTTAGGCTGAACATTTAGGCCGCGTCAGCCCGCGCTTGCGCGATCTTGTCGATCGTGGTTGACAAACTCTTTTCATCTTCCACGTTCAGTGCCCCCACGCTGCGCTCAATCTGCCGCAGCAACCCCACCAGCACGCGTCCCGGCCCAACCTCCACAAACGTGTCCACTCCTTCGTCGATCAGCAAGCGCATCGACTCCTCCCAGCGCACCGGCATGGTCACCTGCCGAATCAGCGCCTCCCGCGCCTCGTCCCCGGTGGTGATCGTGTCTGCATCCACGTTAGTGACCAGGGGCATCTGCAAATTCGAGAACTGCGTGCTGCGCAGATCTTTCTCCAGCCGCTCCTGTGCCGGCATCATCAGCGCGCAATGGAACGGCGCGGAGACGGCCAGAATGACCGCCCGCTTCGCGCCCGACTGTGAAGCAATCTCCACGCCGCGCTTTACCGCTCCTGCCTCGCCGGAAATCACCGTCTGCTCCGGTGAATTCAGATTCGCAGGAGAGCACACCTCGCCCTCCGCCGCGCGCTTACATGCGTCCGTCACCACCGCGGGTGACAGTCCCATAATCGCCGCCATTGCGCCCCGTCCCGCAGGCACCGCTTCCTGCATATACTGACCGCGCTTGTGCACCAGTCGCACCGCATCCGAAAACTTCAGCGCACCCGCCGCCACCAGTCCCGAATACTCCCCCAGGCTGTGCCCGGCCACAAAGTCCGGCGTTATGCCCTTTTCCGCGAGCACGCGATACACCGCCATCGAACAAGTCAAAATCGCCGGCTGCGTGTTGGCGGTCTGCTTTAATTCCTCTTCGCTGCCAGCAAAGCACATCTGCGAAATCGAAAATCCCAGCGCCTTGTCCGCTTCGTCAAAAACCGCCCGCGCCGCCGGATATTTCTCCGCCATCTCCTTGCCCATGCCGGGGTATTGCGACGCTTGTCCTGGAAACACAAATGCAATTTTTCCCATTTCAGCCTCGACCCTGCCGTTAGGCGGTCACGCCGGCGGCAGAGAGCTCCTCTTCGATTTTTTCATTGATGCGTGCTTTGGATAGTCCGGCTGCCACGCGGATGGCATTCTTCACCGCGCTGGCGTTCGAACGCCCGTGGGCTATGACGCACACGCCCCGCACACCCAGCAGCGGCGCGCCGCCCGATTCCGCGTAATCGATCTTCTTCTTCAATCCTTTCAACGCTCCCCTGGAAAACAGGAATCCCACCTGCGAAGCCAGCGAACTATCCATCGACTTCCGCAGTAACCCAAAAATCTGGAATGCCAGCCCTTCGCAAATCTTCAGCGCGATGTTTCCCACGAATCCATCGCACACAATCACGTCCACGTCCCCCGAAAACAGGTCGCCACCCTCCACGTTGCCCACAAAATGCACCGGGCTCTTCTTCAATCGCGTATACACCTCGCGCGTCAATTCGTTGCCCTTGATCTCTTCCTCGCCGATGGACAGCAATCCCACGCGCGGCCGGCGGTGCCCAAACGTAGCCCGGTAATAAATCTCTCCCATCACCGCAAACTGCACCAGATGCTCGGGCTTGGAATCCACGTTCGCGCCCACATCCAGCAGAACGGAAACGCCTCCTTTGGCGTTCGGAAACGGAGCCGCGAGCGCCACGCGGTCCACGGATTCCAGCGCGCCGAGCAAAAATCGCGCCACGGTCATCACCGCTCCCGTGTTTCCCGCGCTCACCAGCCCATCGGCTTTCGCTTCCCGCACCAGTCGCGTCGCCACATGCACCGAGCTGTCCTTTTTCCTGCGAAACGCCTGCGCCGGGTGATCGTTCATGGTGATCACCTCGCTTGCCGCCACAATCTCAATCGGCACTTTGGGCGACGCGTGCTTGGCGAGTTCCGGGCGCAGCACGTTTGGTTGCCCAACCAACAAAACGCGAACCCCGTATTCCCGCGCGGCCAGCACGCTACCTTCAACCTCGGGGCGGGGCGCATCGTCTCCACCCATGGCGTCCACTGCGATGGTGATCATGGAGGCTTAAACCTGGCGGTTCCGGAAAAAAGCTCGTTGGAAAGGCCGACGAACCTTGTCAGGCGCACTTGTCTGCCCTAGGCAGACTTGTCTTGTACCGCTCGGCCCTTGTAGTAGCCGCAATGCGGGCACACCTGATGCGGCTGCTTCATTTCGTGGCAGTGCGGACATTCCCCGGTCGCCGGCTTGGTCAAAAAATCGTGCGCCCGGCGGGTGCTGGTGCGCCTCTTGGAATGTCGTCGTTTTGGGTTAGGCATAGCAATACTCCTCGTTCCTGCCCGTGAGGGCCTGCCCATTTTTGGGCGGATTGTATAAGGCTTTCGCCCTGGGAACCTATTGTTTTTTCAGCCAGTCCTGTTTGAGGCGCGCGAGTGGAGCCAAACGGGGATCCGTCGCGTGGGTCTCACAGCGGCACTCTTCGTGATTGAGGTTTGCACCACAATTGGGGCACAGGCCACGGCAGTCACCCCGGCAAATCACCTTCATCGGCAACGCCAGCAGCACCTGCTCACGCAACACGTCCGCCAAAAAGAGCCCTTCTCCTTCGAAAAACCCGATCTCCGCGTCATCTTCCTTCAGCCGAGCCTCTTCCGGTTTCACGCCTTTGGGCAAAGGGCTATAAAAGAGGTCAAACGTTCGGCTGACTTCTTCAATCACCGGTTCCAGGCAGCGCGCGCACACCAGTTCGACCTTGGTCTCGATATCCCCCGCGATCCGTATCTGGCCGTCCAGAAGCTCCGCGGTGGCGTTCACCTCCAGCGGCTCGACCTGCTTAATTTCCGCCGTCTGGTAATCGATGCTGCCCGGCACGTAGCTCTTCCGGATCGGGACCTTGCGGACGGCAAGGTCCTTAACGTCAAGGAACATGTCTTCAGCGCCTCCGGCGCGCACGCTCATGCTTTCTTCATTATTGAGTCGCTCGCCTGCCAAGTCAAGGAATCTGCCTACTTTGCGCCCGAAATGCGTTTCCTGAGTGTTACGAGGCAACCCGCCCGGGAGTAAGATTAAACCTTCGCCCTACCTTGGAGGACTGCCGCGCTTGTCAGCCGTGACGCCCCGCGAAGCTGTCATTTCCATCCGCCGCCTCCGCCGTGCCGAACTTCCCTTGCACACCGTGGCCCTGGCCCGCTTTCTCGTCGGCAAAATCGTCGTCCGCGAACTCTCCAGCGTCCGCCTTAGCGGGCGTATTGTCGAAACCGAGGCCTACCCGCCTCGCGACCCCGCCGCCCACCACTTTCGCGGCCCTACCCAGCGCACTCGCTCCATGTTTCTCAGCCTTGGCCACGCCTACATCTATTTTAGCTACGGCAATCACTTCATGCTCAACGTCAGCGCGGAGCCACCCGGAGTCGGCGGCGGCGTCCTCATCCGCGCCCTGGAGCCTTTGGAGGGCATCCAGCAAATGGCGCGTAATCGCAAGACCTCTCGCCTGCTCGACCTTGCCCGCGGTCCCGGGCGCCTCGCCTCCGCTCTGCGCATTGACCGCTCCCTCGACGCCACAGACCTGTGCGCCCCCGGCCCTCTCTGGCTCGGCGCAATGACTCGCCCGCGCCGTCCCGCGCCCGCCCTCCTCCTCGGCAAGAGCAAGCGCATTGGCATCACGCACGCAGCGAACCGCCTCCTGCGCTTCTACCTGCGCGGCAACCCCTTCGTCAGTGGCCCCCGAACTCTTCGCTCCTGACTCCGCCTTTACACTCTTGACCATGTGCCTACCTGTACTTCTGTCCAAGAACCATCTCCGCCGCCGCGGGAGTACAATAATGACCAATCTGAGCGGACGCGGGGGTGCGCTATGTCCGAATCGTGGAAGCAGTGGGAAGGGCAAATCGTCGCTGCCAGGTTCCTGCTGCAACGTTATCTTGGCGGCTCCGAGCACAGCGCCGTCTTCCTGACCCAGCGCGGCACTCCGCCACAAAAAGTTGCCATCAAGTTCATCCAGGTGGAGGAACCCGACGCGCAACTCCAGTTATCTCGCTGGCAGCACGCCGCCAAACTTTCCCATCCACACTTGCTGCGCACTATCGACTCCGGCCGCTGCCGTCTCGGCGATTTCGATTTACTCTACGTCCTGATGGAATACGCCGAGGAAAATCTCTCGCAGTTTCTTCGGCAGCGCCCGCTCACTCCCGCCGAAGCGCGCGACGTTCTCACTCCCGCGCTGCACGCTCTCGCTTTTCTCCACGGCGAAGACCTCGTTCACGGACACCTGCGGCCCTCCAACATTCTCGCCATCGAAGATCAACTCAAGCTCTCGAGCGACGGCATTTCCTCCCTCGCCGAACCGTCGAATCGGCCGGCCGCCGAATCCCAGCAAGGCTCCGCCGCCTCCAGCCTCCGCCATCCGAGTCCTTACGACGCGCCGGAAGTCGCCAAGGGAATTATCTCTCCCGCGGGCGACATCTGGTCGCTCGGCATCACGCTCGTCGAAGCCCTGACGCAGCATCTTCCCGCTTCCGCCGGTTCTGCCGCGCAAGAACCTGTTGTGCCGGACACTTTGCCCGCTCTTTTCCTCGACATTGTGCGCCACTGCTTGCAACGCGATCCGCAGCGCCGCTGGACCGTAGTGGAAATCGCCGCGCGCTTGAATCCTGGCTCCGTTGCTCCTTCGGCCTCGGCCGCGACGCCCGCCTCCGCGCCCTCTTCCGCGCACGTCGGCACAGCCGCTGCCCCGGCGCCCATCCCAGTCACCCCTCCGCAAGCGGCGCCGTCCCTTTCCTTACCCAGCGCAAAGAGTGAGCCCGAGCGTCCCATTCCGTCCCCGGCCGCACGGCCGCCCATCCACACGCAAACGGTTGCGGCCAGGGGCTCGGCCATCAAGCCGCGCTACGAGCTCGTTCAACCCCACCTCCAGCGCCCTCCCTTGCTGCCGCCGCTGCCCAAACTCAATTACCTTCCGCTCGCCATCGTCGTCATACTCGCGCTCACCGCCATCTTCCTCGGGCCGCGTCTCCTCCATCGTCGCGCTCCCGTCCAGCAAGCCGCTTCCGTCGCGCCGCAGGTCCAGCCCGCCGCAAAGCCCGCCTCTCCTGCCGCCAACGCAAAGAACAGTTCCAAATCCGCCCAGAAACCCGCGCGCCCGGCGCTGAATTCGGCGCCGCCGTCATCGCAGAGTGCCCCGCAGGCTCCGCGGCAATCTTCGCCGCAAAAAACGAGCGATGCGCGTGCTACGGAGTCGCGCACGCCGAACTCCTCGACCCCTGCGCCCGCTCCCGCCGCTCTTACCAGCGTCGCCAATCCTCCGCGCCTCGAGTCCGCCTCCAAGCCTGCCGCGGGTTCCGTCGCTCAGGGAGAAGTGCTCAACCAAGTCCTGCCCGAAGTCTCGCCTGGGGCGCTCGCCACCATTCGCGGCACCGTCCGCGTGACCGTCAAGCTCCACGTCGATTCCGCCGGCAATATTTCCTCCGCGGAGCTTTTTTCCCCCGGACCCAGCAAGTATTTTGCTGATCAGGCTCTGCAAGCCGCGCACCACTGGGATTTCGCGCCCGCCAAGGTCGATGGCCACGCCGTGGACTCCGACTGGCTGGTCCGTTTCGAGTTCACCCCTTCCGTCACCAAAGTCCACCCCACCCAGTCCACTCCATAGACCCCGGCATCAGCTCGCAAATCAAGAAGTGCGTTCGGCCACCTCGTGTGCGCTGCGTCACCGCGTCGCGTGACATCAGTCACATACAAAAGATTCTCGCCAATAAAGAATGAAGGTGATCTTGGAATTTGGTTCGGGGAAGGACGCAAGGGAGGCAAATTTATGACTCAAGTGATGGAACCAATCCGCGCAGTTCGGGCGGACCAAAAAATATCTTTAGCCAGAATCATGGTCTTGACCGATTTCTCAGCCGTTTCCGATCTCGCACTGCAGTACGCAATCGCTCTGGCCCGGCGGTATGAAGCGCAGATTTATCTCACCCACATTATTTCTCCCGCCTCCTATCAACTTGCCGAGCCGGGCCTGGCGGAGATCACTTACCAGCGTATGCGCCAAGCGGCCGAGCAGGGACTGGGCGACATCCTGGTTTCCGGAAAATTGCGCGACGTCGAGCACACCACCTTGCTCACGGAAGGCAACATTTGGCCCACCGTGGAGCGCCTCATCCGCGAACATCAGATCGATCTCGTGGTAACCGGCACACATGGACGCGGCCAGGTGAAAAAGATGCTACTCGGCTCCGTCGCCGAGGAAGTCTTCCGGCAAGCCGGCTGCGCCGTGCTCACCGTCGGACCGCACGTGAAGAGCGATGCCCCTCACGAAGTGGATCTCAAGAACATCCTGTTCGCTACCGACTTCGGCCCCGGTGCAACAAGCGCGGCGGAGTATGCTTTTTCCCTCGCGCAGGAACATGAAGCGCGCGTCACCGCGCTGCACGTTGTCCAACTCTCCGTTGCCCACACCTCGGAAGGCGAGAAGAAGGTCCGTCAAGCCTCCATCGATCGCATGAAAGAGTTCGTGTGCCCGGAGTGCGACGATTGGTGCAAAACGGAATTTCGCGTTTCCTTTGGCGACCCAGCCGAGGAAATCCTCCGGGAGGCTGGCGAGACCAATGCGAACTTAATCGTCATGGGCGCGAAAGCCCGCCGTAGCCTCGCAGGACACGTGCCGTCGACGGTCGCCTACAACGTCGCCGCTAAAGCGACCTGCCCAGTGCTCACCCTCCGCGGCTGAGCACGTAAAAATGAAAAGCGGAGAGCCGGCGACCTCCCAGCTCTCCGCTTCTTCTCTTAACTTACTGCTTCCTTCGGATGAGCACAATTATTGCCTGTCCTGTAGCGCGTATCGAACCGCGCTCGCTAAAGCGCAATAATGGCCTCACTTCTTTCAACATAAGCGTCATGCCGCTATCTTTCTAATAGCGTGCACCAGTGACGAAACGTAAACTGGGATCATCGTGATCGAGCAAAAAATCAATGAATTCTTTGGCGATGCCGAGTCTACTGGCTTTGGAACGGGTTGGTGGAGTGGAGTATTGTCAGCCTTTTTTGGATTTCTTTCCTTCGGGGGAGTTTTGTGCCTGCATTTTCCTCAGCTGCTAAGCTCTCCGGAACTGCGTCCACATTATCCAATGCGCACCATGCGCGTTTTAATCCAATGCCTCATAGTGGGGGCGATTTTATTCGGAATCATTTCTTCGATTAAGCGCAAGAAAAAGATTCTGGCATTGACTGGAATGTTGCTGGCAATCGCGGCAACGGCTTTGGGCGGATCAAGCGTACAGATTAACGAAACTCCGCATGGTGGGCTTGCAATCGGCCTGGACTGGTTTTTGCTTGATTTGTTTTTGATGGCGCTCATCTACGTGCCTCTCGAAAGACTCTGGCCCCAGTATCCAAAACAGGGAACATTCAGGAACGAGTGGACTTTGGATGTGGTTTATTTCATGTCCACCCATCTCCCTATTCAAATTTTGTCTTTTCTGGTTTTATTGCCCGCTACCCAGGCCACCAAATATCTGGGTGTTCCGGCTCTTCAAGGATTTATCGCTCGAATGCCCTGGCTTTTGCAATTTTTCCTGGCCGTTGTGGTTGCGGACATCGCTGAATATTTCATTCATTTGGCTCTGCATAAAGTGCCGTTTCTATGGCGTTTCCATGCCATTCACCATTCTTCCAAGGCGCTTGACTGGATCGCGGGCTCACGTTCCCACTTTGTGGATGACACACTGGTGCGCGGATTTATCCTTGTTCCTCTCATGTTTGGATTTTCGCAATCGATCATCCTGGCGTATTTGATTTTTGTTACCCTTCACGCTACCTGGACTCACTGCAATTTCGGCCCCAATGCCAAATGGCTAGAAAAGTTTCTGGTCATGCCCAGATACCATCATTGGCACCATACGTCTCAAAAAGAGTCCATCGACAGGAACTTTGCAATTCATTTTCCGTGGATTGATAAGATTTTTGGAACGTATTACTTTCCTGAGGAATGGCCGGAAAATTACGGCCTGGCCGGCGAGGAAATTGCCCATGGCTTTTTTGGGCAGACTATTGAACCATTTACAAGAAGAAAAAGAACGCCTTAAAAATCCAGCGCGCCCAGTGGAACGTCCGTGGGCAACTCTGCACCCGTTCTCGTTGCCTTCACCAAGCCCAAATATTTCATAAGTTTGACCGTTACAAATCCAAAGTCGTATTCCGATTTGTCGTGGCTTAGCCGCAAGAGACCCTCATAGTGGTGATGGTTATTCTGCAAACAAGCGCTAAAGGTTGCCGTTACCGGTAGCCACTCGCCAATGTTCATGGCATTGTCGTCTTCATCGTTATACCGCCGGTATCCAAATTTTCGTGTGTGGGTCCAATAGTTTTGAATCATATTTACCCACAGCGAAAAGATTCGTATTCCCACCCACATCACCAGGGCAAACTTCAGAGATCGGACTAACTTCCATAGGAGATAAAAACTAAGGGTTTGCGCAACGATTGCAAAAACCGGATTCGCTACCACCCGGAAAGTCCGGGACTTTAAAATATTGTCGCCGGCCAGGTTGTCATTGCATTGATACGGCATTACGCAGAGATATAGAGTTCGCCAAAAACCATCGCCTGAAAGTTTGTTGGGATCCCCGGGATGGTCGGAATGTTTATGATGCAATCGGTGGCGATTCACCCAGGCGATCGGATCCACATAGATCGCGAAGGAGTTATTCACGACCGTGACGGTTTTCATGAACCATTCTTTATAGTCGAGCGAACGGTGAGCGATTCCCAAATGAAGAACATCGGCCAAATACAACCCGCCAAGAAACCAGCAAAAGATAAAATAAACTCCGCCAATCAACATTCCAGTCCATGGTCCCAAATGAGCTGGGGCGGAGTACATACAAGCCAGCAGGTAGGCAAGAATAATCAAATAGCCGGTGACATTGTATATTTTCATGAAGACTCCCCGCGGGTATTCAAACAGAAATCGGAGCTCCGTTCAAACAACAAGTAAAGGTAGACACAGGGTACCTTCTAGAAGCAAGGCGCCGACAAAGTGCAAGATTCCGCAGCCAGCGCGTTCTAACATTAGAAGCACCGGCAACAGGAAAGCGATCCAGGTCGTACCGAAGGACGGTTGATGTCGTCTTTGGCCCAGCTCTTCCTCGTTTTCTACGCACTTTTTGCGCTCGCAACACCCGTTTTGGTGATTGCGCTGTACCTGCGCTACAACAAGCTGCAGGCGCGCGTTAGAGGCGCGGAAGAGGAAAGCGCGAAGCAGGCGGCGTCTCTTCGCCACGAAATCGCCGATTTGAGGAAGCAAGTCTCCGCTCAGACAGTCGCTGGCGTCAAAGAGCCGCCTGCGGAACACGTATCCACTCCGGCGCCTGTTTACGAAACGCCGCCTACACCCATAAAGCGAGAGGCTCCTCCGGTCGTATTGCCACCCCCTGTGGTCGTCCAACCGCCACGGCAACCGGAACCAACGCACGAACCTCCAAAGCCTCAGCCGCCGCAAACCCAACCGAGTGTTGCTACGCCGTCGCCCCTACCAACTCCATCGGTCACGAAACCAGTCACGCACGCACCGACTTCTCCCCCAATCGCCGCGCGGGTGAGCGTGCCAATGCTGATGTCTCCGCTTCGTGTTCCAACAACCAAGCCGACTCTGCGGGAACGGATGAACAAAGTTTCCGCCTTTGAAGAGGCGCTAGGAACGAACTGGCTGCAGAAACTCGGCATTGTCTTGCTGGTGTTAGGCGTGGCGTCCTTTGGCATTTACGAACTCGCGGCGCTCGGAAGCCTCGGAAAGGTATTCGTGTCGTACCTGGCCGCGGCCACGCTGCTTGGCGGCGGGATTTTTCTGGAGAAGCGTGAGCGCTATCAGGTGCTCGGCCGCACCGGAATAGGAGGCGGTTGGGCCCTGCTATTTTTCACCACCTACGCGATGTATCACGTCGCGGCGATGCAGGTGCTGAACTCGCTGGTCTTGGACTCCGTGCTCATGCTTCTGGTGGCGGGAGCCATGGCCGCTCACACATTGCGCTACCGCTCGCAGTTCGTCACCGGCCTGGCGTTCCTCCTGGGATACACGACCGTGGCGCTGAGCCACGACACCGTGTACAGCCTCTCGGCTGGCGTGATTCTAGCGATCGGTCTGGTCGCCATCGTTCTGAAGATGGAATGGTACGAGCTGGAAGTGTTCGGCATCCTCTCGAGCTATCTGAATCATTTGTACTGGCTGTACCGCTTGCTCGGCATCAACGGCGCGCAGGGGCATGCCTTTCCGGACTATCACGCCAGCACCGTCATGCTGTTCTTTTATTGGGCGAGCTTCCGCCTGTCGTTTGTTGTCCGCCGCATTACCCGCGATCACGATGAAAGTGTCTCCATCGCCGCCGCGGCGCTGAACACGCTGTTGCTTCTGGCGCTGATGCGATTTCAATCCGTACAGCCGGAGCTGGCGTACTTGGCGCTGCTGGTTGTCGGCGCTCTCGAGTTTGCCTGCGCCTTGCTTCCCATGACCAAGAAGCGTCGCCAGGCCTTCGTGGTCCTCAGCGTAATGGGCGCGGCGTTGATGCTGGCATCCGTTCCGTTCCACTACAGCGGCAACAACGTCGCGATTCTGTGGCTTGTCGGTACGGAAGTTTTTCTAATCGCGGGGATTGCCGCCAAAGAAATCGTTTTCCGGCGCATTGGACTGCTGACCGGTCTGCTCGTGAGTGGACATCTCGCGTTCACGGATTTTCGACCCGTGATGGCCGCGCGGCTATCCGGCGAGGAGCCGCTGGTTTGGGCCGCGGTGCTCTTTGGCCTTTGCGCTGCGGCTTTTTATTTGAACGCGCTGGGAATCGGGCGAAAGTGGAGCGAGGTTTTTGCAGAGTCTCCCGACAAGGAACTTCTCATTGCGCATTCCTATCTAGGAGCCCTTTCTGCGGCAGTCGCAGCCTGGGCATTCTTCACCCACGATTGGACGGCAGTGGCCCTCGCGTTGTTGATGCTCGCTCTTGCAGGCATCGGCAAAAGTCTGGAGTCGCCTCACCTTCAGGTGCAGTACCTGTTCCTGGGTGCATTGGTCGCCTACCGCACGTTTGCCTTCAACTTGCACTTGGAAGCCTCGGAAGGTGTGCACGTCAAGATGCGCCTGGCGACTCTGCCATTGCTGGCCGCCGCATTTTACGCAACGGCGAAGCTGGCGGCGCTTCGCGACACGTCGGAGCAGCGGATCGTCCGCGGATGTCTTGCCGCCGCCGGAACTTCTGCGCTAGCGCTGTTAATCTGGTTCGAATCGCCGGAGCTGTGGCGGCCAGTGGCTTTCATAGTGCTCGCCATTGCTCTGGCCGAAGCGGGCCGCGCGCTGAAGTATCCGCCGCTGGCGTGGCACACCCATGTCGCATGCGTGCTCGCCGGCGCGACGGCCCTGACCGCGGATTCGGACACGCTCCATCGTTGGCACGATTTGCCGGTGCACGCGCTCAGCGGGCTCGTGGTGATCGCCGGCTATTACTGGCTGGCCAAGCGCGGAGCCAAGGACGCGGACCGTCATCTGGAAGCAACGCGAGCCGCGTACACCTGGGTCGCGGCAGCGTTGATGCTCTGGGCGCTTTCCGAGTTGCTGCATGCGCCGTGGATCGGAGTGGGGTGGATCGCATTTGCTTTGGCGCTGGCCGTGGCGGCGCTCCCGTTGCGTTACTCCCAGCTTGCCTGGCAAGCGAATGCAGTCGCCGTTTGCGCGACTCTGCGAACGATTTACTGGAATTACGATCTAGAGCAAAAGATCTGGCCTGGAATCGGACTGCGCATCGTGACGGTTTCGCTCGTGGCGGCGGGTTTGTATTTTGTGTCGCGAAGGGGCGCCCCAAACGAAACGATGCGGCGCAGTATTGCCTTCTTCCATTCGTTTGCCGCCACCGGGTTGCTTGCGGCCCTGATGTATTACGAAGCTCCAAACGGGTGGCTGGCACCCTTATGGGCGGCGTTTGCGCTGGTGCTCGCTCTGATCGACCGTAAGTGGCAGTGCGAAGAGCTTCCGTGGCAGGTGCACATCCTCGCTCTGCTGACCCTGGGCCGCGCATTTGTCTTCAATCTGTACTTCACGGCGACTTGGCACAATTGGAGCGTGCGGTTGCTGTCGCTCTCGCTGGTGGCGGTGATTTTTTATGCGCTCGCGCGCACTGTGCGAATGCCGGACGAGTGGCGCGCGCGTGATATTCATCACGCGTATTCGTGGGCAGCCTCGGTCCTTGCGTCCCTGCTGCTCTGGTATGAACTGCAGCCGCTGAGCGTTGCGGTGGGGTGGGCAGCGTTCGGACTCATCTTGTTCGAATACGGCCTGCTGCGAAAAATTGCGCAATTCCGGTATCAGGCTTACATCGCTCTGGTCGCGGCGTTTACCCGCATTTTCTTTGTGAATTTGACAGCGGGAGAGCCGGGCGAATTCTGGAATCCGCGGCTTTACACCGTCGCTCCGCTCGTGATGATTTTCTTCCTGGTGTATGCGCAATTGCCGGAGACCGCATCGTCGAAGGAAGAAAGCGCGGAGATTGCGCGAGATCGCGCGTGGCACGTTGACATGCTGGTGGCGTACTTGGGAACAACCGCGATTGTCGCCCTGCTGCGGTTTCAGGTCGTGGGAGAGTGGGTGGTCACGTCGTGGGCGGCGCTGGTATTGGTCTTATTCGCCACCGCGTGGCTATTGAACCGCAAGATGTTCCTGTATCAGGGAATGCTGTTGACCCTGCTGACCTTTGCACGCGGCGTGACCCACAATCTATTCGGCAGCGGCTATTTCGCCGAAGGAGACTGGAAAGGACGCTACGTGGTCGTCGGCTCGGCAGTAGCGCTGTTGTTGGCCAGCCTCGCGTTCGCTCTTCCATTGCGTGAACGGTACCGCGCCCCGACTGACGCAACTGGCGCGCGCCGGACGCTTTTCGCGATCGCCAGGCGGCCCGAGCAACTGCAATTCTTCGCTCCGGTCGCGTTGCTATCGATGATGCTGGCGCTCAAGATGCGCGCGGGTATGGTGACCGTCTCCTGGGGCATCGAGGGCTTACTGATCATCATGTTGGCACTCGCATTGAAAGAGCGCAGCTTTCGCCTGACGGGTTTAGGCTTGCTGCTGCTGTGCGTAGGGAAAATCATGGCCATGGACGTCTGGGGCCTGCAAGCGCGCGACCGCTATATCACGCTCATAATTGTTGGCAGCGCACTGCTGTTGGTTTCCTACCTGTATAGCCGCTATCGCGAAACTATTAGCCAGTTTCTATGAAGCGCGCCGTTCTCTTTCCGGTCTTCTTCCTGGTGCTGGCTGCCTCGGCGGCAGCGATTTACTACGCTCAAAGGCGAGAGAAGGCCAGCCACGTCTCGGCCAACGCGATTCTGGAGCTGGCCGCCGACGCGCAACGCGATATCACCCGCGTGCCGATGCACTTGACGCGCATCTCCGACGAGGAAGAGATTGCCATCGGTAGGCAACTGAGTTCTCAGTACCTCTCCGTCGATCAGCCTTTGAGCATCGAGCAAAAAGCCCTGCGAGCTTACGTGCGTCGCGTTGGCGGTACGGTGGCAGTACACGCCCACAGGGCATTGCCCTATGAATTTCATTTGATTGCCGACCGCAACCTCATCAACGCGTTCGCTCTGCCCGGGGGGCCGGTTTACATCGGGGAAGGGATGACGGAATTGATGCTTACGGAGGACGAGCTGGCCAACGTCCTGGCGCACGAAGTCGAGCACATCGATCACTATCACTGCGTGGAGCGCTTTCAAATTGAAGCAAAACTCAAACATCTGAATTTAGAGGCGGTGGGAACGCTACTGCAATTGCCGATGTCCCTTTGGGAGGTGGGCTACCACAAGGACGAGGAGCTGGAGGCGGACCGCGAAGCACTGTTTCTGGCGGTACAAGCGGGCTATTCGCCGTACGGAGCCGTCAAGACTTTCGAGCGCTTTGCGAGGCTGCACAAGGAATACGTGATTCACGCGCAGACGCCCGAAGAAGAATTGTCTGAGCTCGCGATACAAAGCCTGGGCGGATATTTTCGGACACATCCGCTCCCGAGCGAACGCATCGAGCAGGCCAATCGGATTATTGCCGAGCAGCATTGGGAGACGCGCACGGAGCAGAAACCATTTCGCATCGAATACGAGGTGCATAACGGCCAACCCGTGAGTCCCTGATTCTGCGCTTCGTCTTCTCTACTTTGCGGATCGGCCCCCGCGCAACACCTCATTGTGAATCGGCCTCAAGGCAGTACAATGCCCCGCAGCATTCCCACTGTTCTCCTAAGAGGAGGTCCGGCCTCATGTTTTTCGACAGCAGATTTCGCCCCGTTCGCGCCGTCAAGCGGTTGTGCCCTTTAGCTGTCGCGCTCGCTCTGATGATTCTCGCTCCAGCCGCGCGCGCCCAAGATCCCGAGATCACCAAAAAACTTGGCGACTTCGATTCGTACATGGCGCAGACGCTGAAAGACTGGAACACTCCTGGCATCGGCGTCGGCATCGTCGTCAACGACAAACTGGTTTTCGCCAAGGGCTACGGCTATCGCGACTACGATAAAAAGCTTCCTTTTACCCCCACCACCCTCCAGCAAATCGCTTCCAACTCCAAGCTCTTCACCGCCATCGCCGCCGGCATGCTCGTCGAAGAAGGAAAACTGACCTGGGACAAGCCCGTGCGCGACTCCGTACCCTCCATCCAGTTCTACAACGATCAGCTCAACAACAACATCACGCTGCGCGACATGCTATCCCACCGCACCGGCGTCACTCGCCACGATCTCATCTGGCTCAAGTCGCCGTTCACTCGCAAGGAACTATTCGAGCGCTTGAAGTATCTCGAGCCGCAAGAGCCCATGCGCCAGACCTTCCTCTATAACAACCTCATGTTCTCGGCCGTCGGCGAAATCATCGAACTGAAATCTGGCCAGAGGTGGGAGCAGTTCGTCCGCGAAAGAATTCTCACGCCCCTAGATATGACCTCCACCAGCTACTCCATCTCCGACATGACGCAGCATCCCGACCACGGCGTGCCCTTCCGCGAAAAGCGCGATTCCTTCGAGCTTTACAAAATCCCCTATTACGAAGACACGGAAGGTGTCGCTCCCGCCGGCGCCATCATTTCCAACATCGACGACCTCTCCCACTGGCTCATCGCCTTGATGAACGACGGCAAATACAACGGCAAGCAAGTCCTGCCCGCTAAAGTCCTGAAGGAAACCTTGCAGCCTGCCATCGGCCTTCCCAACACGCAAGGCGAAGCCCTCGGCTATTGGGAGCTCCTAAATCCCGCTTACGGCATGGGCCGCCAGACCGTTTCCTATCGCGGCCACCTGCTCACCTTTCACGGCGGCGACCTGCCCGGATTTCACTCCCAGGTTTCCTTTATGCCCAACGACAAAATTGGCGTCATCGTCCTGGTCATTAGCGATCACAGCGCCCCGCTCTACAACATTGTCAGCTACAACGTCTACGAGCGCCTGCTGGGCATGGACCAGACCGCGTGGAGCCAGCGCCGCCTGCAGCAGCGCCTCGCCAACAAAAAAGCCGGTACTGAAGGGCGCGCGAAAGCCGGCGCCGACCGCGTGCCTAACACCAAGCCTTCGCATCCGCTCGCCAGCTACGTCGCCGAATATGAAAATCCCGCCTACGGCATCCTCAAAATCGGTCTCGCTGGCGATCAGCTCCAATTCGCCTTGCACGAGTTTCACTTTCCCATGGCCCACTTCCACTACGATCGCTTCGATACTCCCGACGACGAGCAATGGGGCAAATTCTCCGTCAACTTCCGCACCAATCCCCAGGGCGACGTCGACAGCGCCGTCATCTCTCTCGACGAAGCCGAAGTCACCTTCACCCGCAAGCCCGAAACTCTAGACGCCAAGCTCCTGCAAAGCCTCGCGGGAACTTACCTCACGCCCAGCAAATCGAAATTCCAGGTTAGCTACCAACCCGGCGCCGGCCTGGCCCTCGAATTTCCAGGCGCACCCCCGCAGCAGCTCATCCCCGTCAAAGGTCTCCAGTTCCGTACGCAGCGTTTCGCCGACGTCATCTACGAATTCGTCCTAGAAAACGGCCAGGCCAAAGCGCTGAAGGAGCGCGACCCCTCGGGCGAATTCACCTACACTCGTCAGTAATTTGTTGTTTTGGTTTTGAGGGATCGGGGCTGGGCCCGCTTCAGCTCGCCGCTGCTGCTAGCAGCGAAAGCCACTCGTCGTGGTCATTCAGCACGACGTTATAATCGGCGCCGACAAGCTGCTCCCTCGATGGATTCAGCGCCACAATCTTGACGTTTGGATAGTTCTTTTTCAGCCAGGAGACCATTTCTTTCCTGGTTTGTTCCGGCGCCGTGTGGCCAACAATAAATAGGTCCACATCATGATAGGAGCTGAGCGCAACCTTCGCCGCTTCGTTGTGCGTCACCGAGATTACTTCATGGCCGAAACGTCGCAATAATTCCGCGCGAGCGTTTAATCCTCTTTCGTCATACCCGATCTGAAACAGGATGCGCTTCGTTTTTGGCTTGATGGAGATCTTCTCACCCGTTTTTTGGTTCGCGATGATGTATTCGCCAGGCGCAGAGGTTGCCAGCAGTTTCACCCGCGCCTGGGCGCGCGCCATGTCCGCCGCCGCTTCCATCCAGCGCGGGCCTTCACTTTCCACCTTAAAAATGTTAAATCGCGGAATCATTGACTAACACCCGTGTTCTAACGGTCTGGGTTCAGTGCGCGTATCAAACCACACTAGCCCCATGGATGTCCATTGAATAGCGTTTCTCACGGGACGCTGCCGGCGAAAGGGCTCACCCTGTCGCAATCCGTGCTAGCGGGGGTACAATGAGCGTCTGTATTGGAACATAGGAAGCAACCAGCCCAGTGTGGCTCCTTTGCGCTCCCCCAGCGGCTTGTGGGCGCCACGAAATGCCGGGTACGCCCCAGCGAGCCCGGAACGGTCCCTGCAAGCAAACCACTTCTGAAGGAGGAGACTCTCATGGCGCGAAAACTCGGGCTGCTGTTCGTGGTTCTCTTGTTTGTTTCCATCCCGGCGCGAGCGCAAGACGAGGACAAAGTGGAAGTCTTCGGCGGCTACTCCTACATGCGATTTCATTCCACGCCTGCCGTCAATCTGAATGGCTGGGAAGTTTCCGGCCAGTACAAGTTTACCGACTGGCTGGGCGGCGTCGCCGATCTGGACGGCCATTACGGCTCGCCGAGCGGCGTCGGCACGTCGGTGTACACCTACCTCTTTGGCCCGCAGGTGTCTTTGCCGGCACGCGTTTCGCCCTTTGCGCACATATTGATTGGCGGCTCGCATATCAGTGCCGCGGGATTCGGCAACTCTTCCTTTTCCATGGCCATCGGCGCGGGCATCGATACGGAAATTATGCACGGGTTGCACTGGCGCATTATCCAGAGCGATTACGTGATGACCAATTTTGCCAGCAGCACACAGAATAACTTGCGACTCTCGACCGGAATCGTCCTCCACTTCTAGGAAGCCTCTAAACTTAACCACAAAAGATTAAGTCACGGACCGTGCCTAATATTAGAGTTGACACATACTAGTTAAGCGGCGTACGCTTGCTGCGTAGCGATAGAGGCAGAACGGCAATCGCAGTCGAGCAGTCATCGGAAATTGCCTTCCAGAAAGCCTAGACGTTGCGTGGAGGCTAAAAAATGAGAAACATGAATCGTTGGGAACAACCGTTCCGCGGGGCTTCGACCCTGCAGGAACAGTTCAATCGCGTGTTTGGCGATGTGGTGGGACGCACCGGAGAGGAGTCGAACTTGACCCCTTGGGCTCCGGCCGTCGACATCTATGAGACCGAGAATGAACTGGTCGTCAAGGCCGACCTGCCGGACGTTAATCCCCAGGACCTGGACATCCGCGTGGAGAACAACATCCTCACCATTCGCGGCGAACGCAAGTTTGAAGCCAAGGTGCACGACGACAACTATCTGCGCGTCGAACGCGCGTATGGCTCGTTCAGCCGCAGCTTCTCGCTGGCCAACTCCGTCAACGCCGAGGCCATCAAGGCCGATTATCAGAATGGCGTGCTGACCCTGAGCCTTCCGAAGCGCGAAGAAGCCAAGCCGAAGCAGATCAAGGTGAATGTGGGGACACCTGCAATCGCGGGAACGCACGCAATGGCAGCGGCGGCCGGTAGTAGTCAAGGCGCACAACAGCAACAAAGGACTCTAGCGGCCGCTCCCGGCGCTCGCTAAAGGACCTGCACCGAACACGAAGTAGCAAGGGCTGGCGAAATCGCCAGCCCTTTTTTCGTGACCATCCTCGCTCACGTACCGGCGGCCTTCAGGCTGGCGTTCCGTGCAGCGGCCAGTTCATCTCGTTTACTCTGAGCCTCGAAGAGCTATCCCGCCTTTTGAGCTTTACTTCTGGCAGCTTTCGCTGACCATGCTCAAATTCGTTACCGTCATGTGACCATGCTCTGTGGAATGCGTAGCCACTCCGTGCTCTTTTGCTTCGTCCTTTGCGTCTTCCTTCATACCGTGCATTTTGGCATTGGTGACCACGCCGGTAACCGCCACTTTATGCCCGACATGATCGCCCAGCTTGAGGGCGTCGCTCCTGATCTCCCAGGTGGAGCCCTTCGCCGTAGTAAGCAGGTACTCATTGGCGTCGTCGCCCTTTTGCAGGCAACCCGCCAGCGTCCGCGTTTTCTTATGCGTGGTTTTTGTTGTGTCCTGCGCCGTAGCCAATCCGGCCGTGCCGGCAAATAGGAACAACGCAAGAATTGCCATCGCCATCATCTTCACTTTCATCCTCACCTCCGAACGTGCGACTTGAGAAGCGGAATCCGGAACTCAGCCAGTCGGCTGCGTTTATCTACAATCGGCAGACCCATCTCTACAGCAGCCTGCCAGCTCCCGGCCAGGCGCATCCTAGTGCCGGCAATGCCAGGCGTCTGTCCAATTGTGGACACCCTCGTCTTTCGAAGGCACCGCGGTTTCTGCAAGGAGATTCCCGTGTCCTGAATCGGACACACAGCGCGCACAAGATTGCCGGAAACAGCGTAGGGCGATCATGCGTCACTGCGAAAACGGTCGCCAAATGGGTCAGCCGATATCGCATCGAGGGTCCGGCTGGCCTGCTGGACCGCTCTTCTCGTCCTCGGCATAGCCCGCGCCGTACGCCTTGCCCCCTCGCTACCGCCGTCCTCGAACAGCGCCGGCAATATCGTCCGGCTTACCAGATTGCCCAAACTACAGCTGGTCAAGACATGTCTTTCGGCAGGCCGGTTGGAGCCGCCGGCGAAGTCGAACCGCCTGAAAGACCTGTTGCCGCCCGCCCGGTTCGCGGGCATGAAATCCATTCAGCTTGGTCAGATCGTTGGAATGTGGTCAGGTCAAGCGGAACCCCATTGTCCACCAGTACGAGCAAGGTAGATCAAGATTTGACCAGTACCACCATTACTACACGGCTTGACAAGGAAAATTCATAAAATTGAATTTCCGTAAACTCATAACTAAATTTGGAGATTCGATTCGGATGAAGAAGCCGATACCCGCGAACGTTGCCACGAAACACGCGGGTTAGCGGCAGGACTTGTTGCGGGAACCGCTGTTTCACTTTGGCATCAGGGTTGCTCGTGACGTTGTAAACAGGTTGCCCGTGATCTTCAGGTGATACTTCCGATTCAGGTTTAGTCCGGCTTGGCTCGGAAGTCCTACGGGCTGGGAATGCCCGAGGCTCGATTGCAAATGGGCATCCCGCAAATTCCGACGGAGGCTGCTATGAATCGATCCACATCTTCAATATTGTGGACTCTCCTTTCTGCGTTTGTGCTGATGTTCGCCCCGGCAGTCTCAGCTTCGCCAACTGGAAGCATTGCCGGGTTCGTAAAGGACTCGAGTGGCGCAATGATTTCGGGCGCGAAACTGACGCTCATCAACATGTCTACAAACGCCAAGGAAGAGACCGCAAGTGACAGCAGCGGAGCTTTTCAGTTTCTGCAGCTGGCTCCTGCCGTGTACTCCCTCCACGTTGAAGCTGCTGGCTTTAAGAAAGAGTTACTGAGCGATGTCGTAGTCCAGGTGGATCAGATCACCCACGTGGACGCCGCCCTCCAGGTCGGCAGTGTCACCGAAACCATTGAAGTCGCGGGTGAGGCAATTCCATTGCTGGAGAGTGACAGGAGCACCCTAAGCAACGTAATTGACAGCGAGGTCATCTCGAACATTCCGCTGAACGGACGCCAGTATCTGGATCTGGCCCTATTAACGCCCGGCGTCCTGCCCTCCTCGAACGGCACTCAGGGCGGTGGTTTCAACGTCTCCGGCGCCCGTTCTCAGTCCAACATTTTCTTGCTGGATGGTGTCAGCAATATCGATACGCAAATCAACTCTGCTCTCGGAAATTTTCGCATCACCGATGCAGTGCAGGAATTCGCCGTGCAGACCAGTGTGGCCACAGCCGAGTTCGGGCGCGGTACGGGCGGGCAGGTGAATATCGTCACCAAGAGCGGCACCAATCAGTTTCATGGAACAGCCTTTGAATACCTTCGCAATTCCGTTCTGGACGCCAGAGATTTCTTCACCAACAAGAATGGCGGCACGAAAAATCCTCTGCACCGCAATCAATATGGTGGAACATTCGGAGGACCAGTCCTCAAGGACAAACTGTTCTTCTTTGCGTCCTACGAAGGCTTCCGCCAGGTTGCTCCGCAGGTCAGTACCACACGCGTGCCCACGGCCGCTGAACGCGCTACTGTGACCGATCCCATCTCCAAGTCTCTGCTCCAGTTCTGGCCCACCCAAAACTTCACTCCTACATCCGGAAGCAACAACTTCATCTCCAACGTTCCTTCGTTGACATTCGACGAAACTGGTCTCGCCAAAGTGGACTACGCTTTCAGCGAAAAAGACCATCTCTCGGTGCGCTGGGCGCAATATGGGGGCACCACTTTTACGGGCGGCGCGATTCCGCTCGAGGGAGGCAACGCCAACGCGCCGGGCAGCGACTCCGGTCTGATCGATTACACGCACACGTTTTCATCGCGCGTCCTGAATGAGGCTCGCTTCGGCTTCTCCCGTAACAAGACCTTTATCACGGTCCAGGACTCTGGTCTGGATGCCTCGAAGATCTTCGTTGATTCCAGCGGAAATCCGCTCCCCGGCATCGTGAACGGCAGCACCAACAAACTTGATTCCGGCCTGCCTACCATCGGCATCAGCGGCGGTTACGCTCCCCTCGGGAGCACTAGCAACCTCCCGCAAGGGCGCCGAACCAACACTTATGAGCTTTACGACAACGTTTCGTGGATTGCTCCGTTCGGCGCGTCCAAGCACTCGTTCCGCATGGGTATCCACGTTCGACGCGAAGACGCCCGTCGCTTCCTCGACGGTTCAGCGCGCGGCGTGTTCAACTTCACCAGTTTTTCCGATTTTTCTGGCAGCCTTAACAACGGCGTCGCTCAGGTTAACACTGCTACTCTACTGTTTGGTTCCACGCTGGCTTACTGGCAACGCTACCCGTGGGACCTCTATTGGCAGGATACCTACAAGCTCAAAGACAATCTCACTCTAAGCTATGGGGTGCGGTACGAGTATCCTTCCGCCATCCACCAGGTTCGCAACCAGGCCACGAACTTCATTCCTGGCGTCGGCCCCGTCCTCTTGGGCACCAACAAGGTCCTGTCAATTGATACCACCAAGAGCGGCCCCTCCTCTTTCTTCTTTACTCAGGCGCCTTTTACGCTGTCCGACTCAGGCACGAACGTAGATAAGAACAACGTCGCTCCTGTCTTAGGTTTCGCCTACACCCCACGCATCGCGCCGTCGGTGTTTGGCAGTGACAAAACCGTTGTCCGGGGCGGATTCCGGGTCGGCTATGACGAGATTTTCAACAATATCCCGGCAAATATGGCCTTGAATGCGCCGTTCAACATTACTACCACACAGATAGCCGGCGTTACGCAGCCAAAAACTGCAACCGATCCAAGCGGAAAATTCTCCTATGCCGTCGGACTCAATCAAAACGTTCCCCTGGTGAAGAACCTAGGAAAACCGAACGAGGTCGGCTTGGTGGGTCTAAGTGCCGAAGATCAGAACCTTCGCAGTTCTTATATTTATCAGTACAGCCTCGGTGTCCAGCGTCAGCTTGGCGGTGCATTCTCGGTTGAAGTCGACTATGAGGGTTCCACCGCTCACAAGCTCGGCTTGTTCATCGACCAGAATCAGCCGACGGTCGCTGTAAATGACCCCACTGTACGCGGCAACCTATCTCCCAACATCCAGCACTTCCCGAACCCCTTGTTCGGCTCCATTGGAACCGGCGTCGATATCGGCAACTCCAACTACAACAGCGCCGTAGTCACCGCCCGCTATCAGGGGCGCCATGGTCTCTATTTCGAGGGTTCTTACACCGTTGGCAAGTCCATCGATGATGGCTCCTCCTTCTTTGGCTCCACGAGCGAGCGCGCTGGGCTGGATGACCACAACAATCTCGCCGCAGATCGCGGGCCCTCTTCTTTCGACATCCGGCACCGCGCTGTGTTCGTCTTCGTTTACGATTTACCTATCGGACCCGGCCATCGCTTCCTTGGATCGAGCAACGGTATTAACCGCCAGGTTTTCGGCGGTTGGCAGATTTCCGGCAATACCACCATCCAATCTGGAACTCCCTTCACCGTGTTCAACAGCTCCAATGATTTCAGCGGCTTCAATCAGTTTAATGATCGTCCCGATGTTGTTGGCAGCGGCCCGCTTCAACAGAACAACACCAATCCAGATGCGGCGTTTGACACGACCTACTTTGGATGCTCTACGCCTCCTTGCAATGTGGTTGGCAAAGGCGCACCGCCGGTGGGACGACAAGGGACATCTGGGCGCAATCAATACTATGGTCCGAGTTTACAAAACTGGAATTTTTCCACTGCGAAGCTCTTCCCTCTGGGTACGGAAAGAGTTCGTTTGCGTTTCGAAGCGGACTTCTTCAATCTCTTTAACCACACCAACTTTTCCAATCCTATCTCCAACGAGAGCAGCGGGAACTTTGGAAAAATTACCTCGACCTTGGGCAGCGGCACCGCTACGGCTGTGGGCACAACAGCAGGCGTTGTCGGCGGGGGAGCACGTATTATTCAAGGTTCCCTGCGCCTGGTGTTCTGACTCGGAAACACGTCCTTGGCGGCGCTTTTGGCACGGCCGAACAGGCTGCGGAAAAATGCGGCTCGCACATTTCGCGTTTGCAGCCGTGGACGCTTTAGGTCCTTCGGCTACCCTCGTCGGGTAGCCTCAGGATGACACCGCGAGTTTTTTAGCGTCAGTTGCGGCACGGCTGAAGCCCGCCTGCGGCAGACCGGCCGTGCCCTGACGAAAAACAAGGGACACAGACTCCGGTACCCCTCAAATCTGCAGAACTCCCACTACTCACTTTCCAAAATGCGGGCCATCGTCGGCCGATGAAGGCGCGTCCTCGCTACAAGAGTACTCCAAGCGTTGCCGTCCGGGTCGTACTGTTGTACGAAGCCGAGATTGCGGCAGAAGTTGAGATGAGAACGAAGGACGTCCTGACTGTGAAGGTTGCGCTGGTGGCTCCCGCAGGAACGATCACGGTGGAAGGCACACTGGCCGCACCGTTGTTGCTGGAAAGAAGGACTTGAGCGCCACCCGCTGGGGCTGGCCCGGTCAGAGTTACAGTACCTGTGGAAGATTGACCTCCAAAAACGTTCGCAGGATTCAGCGTCAGCGAAGAGACAGTGGGGGGTGGAGGAGGCGCCGGCGTCACGGTGAGCGAGACGGATCTGGTCACGCCACTGTAAATCGCAGAGATGCTGACCGTGGTCGACGCAGCAACGGCGCTGGTGCTTACCGGGAACGTCGCGCTGGTAGCTCCGGCGGCAACCGTCACACTGGAGGGAACCCTAGCCGCCGCCGTGTTACTGCTGGAAAGCATAACTTGTGCGCCGCCTGATGGGGCCGGTCCGCTGAGCGTCACCGTTCCGGTGGAGGAATTCCCGCCAGTCACACTCGTGGGATCCAGTGAAAGCGAGGAAAGGGAGAGGGACGGACGAGCCGAAGACGCCTCGAAGTTCCAGACTGCGGGATTGGGATCATTCAGTGGGACCGCCACGAACTTTGAAGGAGATATCATATAGACGACGGCGTTGCCTCCCGTGCCGGAAGTGATCGTCATGGTTCCCCGGCCATTGGTTGGCGACGGGGATATTGAGTATGTGGCATCGAAGGCCGCGCCCGGGTTCGGTCCACTCGGCGCGCCGATGTCTTCGGTTCCGGTGATATTGCCGGTGGGGCTGGCGCCGTCCGCCGAGAACTCGCCAGAGAAGACCACCACTCCGAAATCCACCGGGTTGGTCGCAAACCCAGCATAGGTACCCTGCAGCGCACTATTGGTGAACGAACCCGCGGCCTGCGGTTCGCCGAACCCGAACAAAACATTGGCATCGGAGACAAAGAGGAACATTTGATTCAAGTTCGCCAGGTAGGCAACCATGGCGTAGCCACCAATCGCGATCGCTGTCCGACCATTGTTGGCCACGCTGTACGTCCCCGGCGCAGCGGTGAAGGAATTGGGTGCCCTGCAGTAGTTCTCGTCCCACGTTAGGGAAAGGGCGCCGCTGCCGTTGGCCGTAAGCAAACCTGCGCCTGCTTTGGGTACGCGTGATCCACTACCGCAGTTGGAGAGTCCGGTGAGGTCAATCACCATGTTGCCGTTCAGCGAGGCATTGGAGAATCCCCCCGCGGGAATCTGCTGCTGCACCACGACGCCATTTAGCAACGGGGTCGCAGTCGTGACCACATCACTCTCCATCACAAACAGCTCTCCGGAATTCACAACGTAAAAGACGAAATTCAGATTGTCGGGTGTTCCGCCAAACGTGAAGGCGAGGCTCATGGTGCCGCGCCCCGTGGCGGTATCGGATACCGTGTAATTCGCCGCCGTAAAGTTCATCACATAATCAGTGCCATAGGCGTTGAGGTCCCCGGCTGGGTTGGTGAGAGTGCCCGTTCCATTCGAAGTAAAACGGCCCGCGATCGCGGCGCGATTAGTTGTATTATCAAAACCGGCGACACCAAACGCGTAGTCACCCATTATTCTGGCCGTGCTATACGCGGTAGTATCCGCTTTTTCCATGGTCCCCGAGCCAATCGTTCCCGTCCCTCCTGAGGCATCGAACTTGATGAACTGGGCGTTGCCGTCGGCCATCATCGCGAAGGCCAGCTTCGCCCCAATACTCAGGGTCATCACACCGCGATGGTCGGCGCCGATCGAATAGGTGCCGGTAAACGATTGAACGCCCGCTCCGGCACCTACGGTATTGGTGACCAGTTCGCCGTCGGTGACATTGCCGGCTCCGTCCGCCGTGAATCGTCCTACAGCCCCAAAGACGGATGACACAGTCCCATTCCCGCTGATCCCGTTGAAGGTAAATGCATAGTCGCCATTCAACTCGGCGTCGTTCACCCCGGTATTGGTCTGGCCTTGAACTCTCGAAGCAAGCAGCAACACAAAACACAGGATCAGCAGAACACTTAGCTTACGCATCTTCCCTCCGTTAGCTAGCTGGACGATTCAATCTTTCGCTCTTGTTATGAACGTAAGGCATATGGCTGAGGCGCACGGGGCGGGACGGGAGTGCGCCATTCCTGAAACCAGGGAACACACAGAATTCGCTCTTCATCGCCCTTTCCTTTCTCGGCTAGCTTATTGGCAGCTCGGCGCTGCACTACATATGGTCTAGTGGCAACAGAAAGGCAATCGGGTCGATGCTGCAAATTCAACGTCAGAAATACCCGAAACAGGGGAAAACGCTGCGAGGTTTCAGGCCAAGAAAGGCGCGTGGCCGCGAGGTGGTGTGACTTTGAGCGTAGAATCCACGCAGGGCTCCGATGCGAGCCCTGAGCAGCGGCCATCTCATGCGTGCCTTTGTCAACGAGAAAAAGATTAGAACCAGAACCTATTGATTGGCGGGTTGCGCAGACGTAACTTTCTCTCACTGTCGCCACGAGGGTACTAGCCTTTACCCAGAGCCATTTGGGCAAAGGCCTTTCCCTTGCCACTCGTCACTCGCCACTTCTGCCGCTCGGCTGCTACCATGAAGTCCATGAGACTCCGAACGTTTTGCACTGCGCTTCTTACCCTGCTTCCTGCTGCGGCGTCTGCACAGACGGCTGACGAGATCCTTGCCAAGGTGCTGGCGGCGCGTGGCGGGCTCGACAAAATGCGGGCTATCCACTCCGAGCGCGTGTCTGGACAAATTTCGTTTGGCGACTTCAGCGGGCCGTTTGCGGTGGAGCTGAAACGGCCACTCAAGATGCACATGCAAATCACGATTCAAGACAAGACCATGGTGCGGGTGTACGACGGCAAATCGCAGGGCTGGGCCAACAATCCCTTCGCCGGAAAAATGGAGCCGGAGGCGATGAGCGGAGAGGAATTGAAAAATATCACCGAGGAGTCCGACTTCGACGGCCCGCTGGTGGACTACAAGAGCAAAGGCAACCAGATCGAGCTGGTGGGGAAAGACAAGTTCGAGGACAAAGATGTCTGGCGGCTGAAGCTGACCACTAAAAACGGCGACGTGCGCCACTACCTCTTCGACGCCAATTCGTTTTTGCTGCTCAAGTGGGAGGGCAAACGCAAATTCCAGGAACAGGAAATTCCCGTGGAGTCGCACTTCAGCGACTATCGCGAAGTCGGCGGGGTGAAATTCGCGTTTGCCATCGATTCGGGCAGCTCGGCAGCGGAGCTGACGCAGAAAATCAGGATTGAGAAAATCGAGTTGAATCCGGAGCTGAATGACGGGGAATTTGGTAGGCCGGCTGCGCCGTCGCCTGCGGCAACTCCAGCGCCGCCAAACTGATCGGTCGCACAATGGGTCTTCTAGGGAGATCGGAGGACAGCCAGAATTGGCTGTCCCACTGGGTTACGCGGTGCGCTTGGCGCGGAAGATCATGCAGGTTATGTCGTCGGATTGGCGGGTCGCGCCTACGAAGGCGTCTACGGTGGTCATCAGGAATTGCAGCGACTCTTGGGCGCTGATTTCCGGAAGGGCGCGAATCGCGGCCAGCCAGCGGCCGTCGCCAAATTCCTGGCCGTTTTCGTCGAAGGCTTCGACGACGCCGTCGGTGAAGAAAATCAGCGCGTCGCCCGGCCGCAGGTCTTTCGTGGACGATTCGTATTCGGCGGCGGAGTCGATGCCCAGCGGCAAGCCGCCGATGTCGAGCTTTTCCATGTCGCCATTGGCGCGGCGCAGGATGGGCGCATTGTGCCCCGCGTTGACGTAGCTGAGGCGCCGCGTCGCGGGCTCGTACTCGGCGAGAACCGCGGTGGTGAAGCGGCGGCCATCAAGGCTGTGCGCGCAGGCGTAGCGATTCAGGCGCAGCACCAAATCGGCGAGCGATGCGCCTTCTCCCGCGATGGTGCGCAGGCTGGCTTGCAGCGTGGCCATCAGCAGCGCCGCGGGAATGCTTTTGCCGGCGACGTCGGCGATTACCAGTGTGAGCTTCCCGCCCTCCGCGGCGGCGGTCGTGCCGAAAAACGCGTCGTAGTAATCGCCGGCCACGGAATTTTGCGGGCGCGAGGCGAAGGCGAGTTCCGCGCCGGGAACCGGCGGCGGGGATGAGGGCACGAGCCAAGTCTGAATTTCGCGCGCGATTTCCAAGTCGCGCTTCATGGTCACTTTGTCGGCGAGTTCGAGAGAGAGAAGAAGAAGGAAAACCCCCGCGGCAAGGAATTCAAATCGGATGTCCAGGATTTTCACGTCGGACAGAAGCAGCATCATAAAGGCGGCAAGCAAGAGAATGCGCCGCGCAGGCGTGAGCTTGAGAAGCAAAGCCCAAAAGAATTCTTTCGCAACATGGAGAGGCTGGCGCCAGCGCGGAAGCTTCTTGATTTCGTCCCAATCGACGTCGCGGCC
>Ga0210407_10000770_pt1 | contig 33452 bp, 23 predicted proteins | sample IncBWC27MmetaG_FD_150860 | JGI IMG/M metagenome (GOLD analysis project Ga0210407, IMG submission 150860) | Forest soil microbial communities from Barre Woods Harvard Forest LTER site, Petersham, Massachusetts, United States - Inc-BW-C-27-M | ecosystem: Environmental > Terrestrial > Soil >...
TATGAGAGCTCCACTGCTCGCGAACGCTCTTGGGGGCCCCATTTTTTTCGCGTTCATTTCCGCAATCGCCTTCGCCACCATTCTCGCCGTCGTCGCCGGACTCACCATCAGCGCGTCCACATCTTTCGCGCACGACGTGTGGACCAACATCATTCGTCACGGCCAGGAACACAATCCCGGAGAAGAACGCCGCGTCGCGCGCATCGCCGCGTTCGTGGTCGGCGCGATTTCCATCGCGATTGCGATCGTGCTCGGCCCCACGGCGAACGTCGCGTTCCTGGTCGCGCTGGCTTTCGCCGTCGCGGCTTCCGCGAATCTTCCGGTGATCCTGTTCTCGATTTTCTGGAAGCGCTTCAATACTGTGGGCGCCGTTGCGGGACTCGCCACTGGCCTGCTCGCCTCGATCGTGTTGATTTTCGTCGGGCCCAGCATCATGACGGTGGACGCTACTACGGTGGCGCCCGCCGCGCGTCACATAATCCAGCACGCCCCGATTTTCCCGCTGGAAAATCCCGGCATCCTGAGCATTCCGCTGGGATTTCTCGGCGCATTTCTCGGCACAGTCCTCAGTAAGCGCGACCCTGCGGGCGAAGAAAAATTCGCCGAATTGCAGGTCCGCGCCAACACCGGCCTAGGCGCAGAAAAAGCCGTCGCGCACTAAACAAGACCTGTAGGGGCGGTTCGCGAACCGCCCGCCGTAGCAAGCCGCTCTTTCTCATACTCCGTAGGCGCGGGTCTAAGGCCCTCCCCCGTCTGCACCAGCGTGTTTCTGCCCACCTCGTGCATCCAGATTCCTTTTTTTTCCTGTTCACCCATCGGCACACGCGTGCCGCCTTCCTCGTGTCCCGCGCCTCGCCATGCGTTATCATGGTTTGCGCACAATTTCGCGCGACCTTTGAAGCCTTCCCTAGTCATTCACGGCGGCGCCTGGAACATCCCCGACGAATCCGTCGAAGACTGTCGCGCGGGAATCCAACGCGCACTCGAAGCCGGATGGAAAATCCTCTCCAGCGGCGGCGCCGCGATTGACGCCGTCACATCCGCCATCGTAATTCTGGAAGACGATCCCACATTCGACGCCGGCTTCGGCGCCCATCTCAATACCGACGGTCACGTCCAGCTCGACGCCATCATTATGGACGGCGGCACGCTGAAAGCTGGGGCAGTCGCCGCCGTCGAGCACATCCACAATCCCATCCGCCTGGCGCGCAGCGTGCTCGAACACAGCGAGCACATGATGCTCGTCGCCGCCGGCGCGGAAAAATTCGCCGAGGAACACGGCATCGCGCTCTGCCCGCCGGAAGACTTGATCCACGAACGCGAACGCATCGCCTGGCGCCGCTGCCTCAGCGATTCGCACGCTGCCGAACATCATCTCGGCCACGAATCCGGCACCGTCGGCGCTGTGGCTCTCGACGAACACGGCTCTCTCTTCGCGGGCACGTCCACGGGCGGCACCTGCTGCAAACTTCCCGGCCGCGTCGGCGATTCTCCGCTGATCGGATGCGGCTGCTATGCCGACGCGGAAGCCGGCGGCGTCTCCTGCACCGGCCACGGCGAAGGCATCATGAGAATTGTGATGGCCAAAATGGCCACCGATCTCCTCCACGACCAACGCGTCTTGCTTTCGCATCGCAAGAAGGCCGGTCCGCTATCGCTCGCGCAAGCTGTCGCCGACGCGTGCATTCGCAAACTCGCGCATCGCGTGCACACCACCGGTGGCCTGATTCTGCTCGACCGGCAGGGCCGACCCGCGGCCGCATTCAATACTCCGCGCATGGCCTACGGCTACGTGGAAGAAACCGGCAAATTCCGCATCGCGCCGTAGTGACTTCGTAGCATCCTCCCGCGCGCTCGCTCATCCAATTCCCCCATGGGGCGAAGTGTGCTAAAACGGATCGAACGTTAAGGAGAAAACCATGGCCATACGCGATGCACTGCTTGCCGAATTCGACCACGAAATGATCAGCACCCGCCAAACTCTGGAACGCGTTCCGGAAGGAAAGCCCGACTGGGCGCCGCACGAGAAATCCATGAAGATGGGACGCCTCGCCGGACACCTCGCGGAACTTTCCGGCTGGGGCGCCACCATCATCAATCAAGATGAATTGGATTTTCGTCCAGCGGGCGCGCCGCCGATGCAGCCGCTGGTGATGACTTCACGCAAACAACTGCTGGAAACGTTTGACAATAAAGTCGCCGAAGCGCGCAAGGCGCTCAGCAGCGCGAGCGACGAACACTTGATGAAGAACTGGAAGCTTCTCGGTGGCGGCCAAACCATCATGGTCATGCCGCGCATCGCCTTCCTGCGCAGCTTCGTCATGAATCATGTGATTCATCATCGCGCCCAACTCGGCGTCTATCTGCGCATGAACAATGTTCCGGTCCCGAGCGTCTACGGCCCTTCCGCCGACGAAGGCAAACTGTAAAGCTGCTGTTTTGTCAGCACCGTCATCACGATTGATCGCTGCGCTCAGTGGCATCGTCATCCTGAGCGCAGCGAACTATCTCTCTTCGCCTTCCTGATACGCCATCGCACGAAACCGCCGAAGGCTACTCCGCCGCCTCCAGCGCCTCCGCCATCTCCAGCAATTTCCTCACCGTGTTCCAATTTCTCCCGGTCGACGCAATCCTCAGCGTGCGCTCTACCGTCGCCATGGGCAGTGTCGGCCGCGCCATGCCGTTCGGAAAATAAATAAAAAGCTCGCGCCCGCTGACGCGCAACTCTTGCGGTGCGCACTTGATCTTCAGCACTTTGTCGAGCGCGTCTGCCGCGGGGCTGCTCGCAAGAAACGCCACCAGCAATCTGCTCGCGTCAATGCCCGATCGCTTTGCGAACGGATTGCGCACAATTAGTTCGCGCAATTCCGGCGCCGTGCGCACGATCACGCTCGGGCGAAATCCGAAATTCCGCTCAATGCCCTTCTCGATCCGCGTGCAGGCCGACGCCAGATCCCGCTTCTCCGCGCGGCACACCACGTTGCCGCTCTGTATGTACGTCTGCGCGTCGCGAAATCCCAGCGACTCGTACACGGCGCGCAGCTGATCCATCTTGATCTTGTTGCGGCCGCCAACATTCACGCCGCGCAGCATAGAAATAATCACGGTCATAATGCCGCGCAGTATATCGCAAGTTTCACCAACTAACTTTCCACATGTGAATTGCACGCCGCTGCTAAAATGTGGGAGATGCGCGGCAAAAAGTGCCGAAAAACTAGCCATTAGAAAATAGCTTCTCCTTTGTTGTGAATAAGTTAGTTCTGTTTCTAATATTGGACTAGCGATTAGAAACGGCTTCGTGGGCGGACGGAGCCGCGCGAATCGTGAGGCTTGGGACCAGAACGGGAGCAATCGCGGCCGGCTGCGCGGAGCAGGGAGCGGATTTTTTGCTGCGGGGGGTCGCGAGAACCCGGCGCCGCCGCGCGTAAATAGAAAATTGATCATCTTTTTCGTTCCCGCACCACGCAAGCACGCTAGAACGAGGAAAACAGCTGTGCGTCGGGACAGACGTGTTACTGAAATGGTACAGAGCTAGTGCTTACTGGACGAAAACTGTACTGGAGCTGTACGAAATCCGTACTTGTTGGGACGCTGAGTTGTTTACACAGGAGGAATTTCCATGCTGTTTGACTTCGCTACGATTTCTGCTCGAGAGCGGTACAAGTTGATGGTTTCGACGATTGTGCCGCGGCCGATTGCCTGGATTGTGACGCAGGATTTGCAGGGGCAGTTGAATGCGGCGCCATTTTCATTTTTCAATGGATTTGCGGGGGATCCTCCGGTGGTGGGAATTGGAATTGGCAGTCACGATCCCGGGCGGCCGAAAGATACGCGGCAGAATATCCGCGACACGGGGCAGTTTGTGGTGAATCTCGTCTCGGAAGAGCTTAGGGAAATGATGAATATTACCGCGATCGAATTCGAGCGCGGGGTAAGCGAGGCGAGCGAGGCTGGACTTTCGACTGTTCCAAGCGTGCATGTGAAGCCGCCGCGCATTGCCGAGAGTCCTGTTTCGATGGAGTGCGAGTTGATGCAGATTGTGGAGTTGGGAAAGGAGAGCGGGCTGGTGCTGGGCCGGATACTGGCGATGCATGTGCGCGACGAATTTGTGATCGATCCCGCGAAACATCACATTGATACGCCGCAGCTGAAATTGGTCGGCCGCATGCATGGTGCGGGGTGGTACGCGCGAACGTCGGACCTGTTCCGGATGGAGCGAATCCCGCGCGATGCGTGGAAGCTGCGGAACACGAAATTAGAGAGTGAGTAGCGGGTCCTAATACGCAGTTTGTTGCGGTTGAATCGGCGACGAGGCGTGTGCTAGCATCCGAGGTTCCGCAGGGTCATGTGCGCAACCGCCGGGGGGCGGCGCCGTGATGATGTTCGCCTCGCAATACATGTCGGAATGGACGTCTGTTTTATCCCCTTGCGAAATGCCTATTCGGAGTGGTGTCTGTGCGCGCATACGTGTCGGCTCGCGGTCGAGAAGCGTGGCTTCAGGGGCTAAAGCCCCCATTTCACGGAGGCTTACGGCGGGGCTGAAGCCCCGCCCTTCCACCCCACGCCCTTGCACCCGGCGCCTTCCCTGGGCATTTCTCTTTTCCAATTTCTCTTTTTTGTTCTCTGCTATCAATCCTTCCGAGGTGAAAAATGAAACCTTACAACACTGAATGGATCCGCAACGTTGGCATTGTCGGCCACGGCGACACGGGGAAAACCCAGCTGGTGTCGTCGTTATTGTTCACGGCGGGGATGACGCCGCGACTGGGGAAAGTCAACGAAGGAACGACGACCACGGATTGGGACGAAGAAGAGGTGGCGCGAAAGATCTCGATCAATACCGGCGTGGCGTATGCCGAATGGCAGGCGCCGGCACAGCCTGAAAAAACGAAAATCAATCTCCTCGATACTCCGGGTTTTTCGACTTTCATCAACGAAACCAAATCCTCGCTGATTGCCGCCGACGCCGCACTGATTGTGGTGGACGCTGCCGCGGGAGTGCAGGTGGTCACCGAAAAAGTGTGGGACTACGCTACCGAGTACGATTTGCCGCGCGCGTTTTTGTTGAATTGGATGGACCGGGAGCTGGCGAGTTTCGAGCGGGCGCTCGATTCCGTGCAGCAGGTTTTCGGACGCGGGGTGGTACCGATTCAATTGCCGATCGGCTGGGAAAAAGGATTTCGCGGCGTGGTAGACCTGATCACCATGAAGGCGCTGATATACACGCCGGACGGAAACGGCATCGCGAAGATCGAAGAAATTCCGCAAGCGTTGGCGGACGAAGCAAAACTGGGGCACGAGACGCTGGTGGAAATGGTGGCCGAAGGCAACGACGCGCTGATGCAGGAATTTTTCGACCAGGGCACGCTGCCGGTGCACGATCTGGTGATGGGACTGCGGGAAGCGGTGCTGGCGAAGCGGCTGTTCCCGGTGATGCTCAGTTCGGCGCTGCACAACATTGGAAGCGACGCGGTGCTGAATCTGATGGTGGCCATTTTTCCATCGCCCGCGGCACGCGGAAAGATTGTGTGCCACAAAACCGCCGTCCAAAAAGGGGATCATAAAGGCGAGACGGTGGAGCGGGTGATCAGCGATTCCGGGCCGCTATCCGTTTTTGTGTTCAAGACGCTGGCGGATCCTTTTGCTGGCCGCATTACTTATTTCAAGGTGATGTCTGGAGTACTGAAGAATGATGCCACGCTGACGAATTTCAATCGCGGCTCGCAGGAGCGATTTCAGCATATCCAAGTGATGCAGGGGAAAACGGCAACGGAGGTGGGCGAGCTGCACGCGGGCGATATCGGCTCGATCGCGAAATTGAAGGAGACCACCACGGGTGAAACGCTGGGCGATAAGAACGCGCAAATATTCTGCGCACCAGCGCGGATTCCGGAGCCTTCGATTACATTTGCGGTGGAACCGAAAACGCGCGCGGACGAAGACCGCATTGGCGTGGCGATTCACAAAATACTGGAGGAGGATTTGGCGCTGCGATTTGGGCGCGACCCGCAGACGAAGGAATTTTTGTTGAGCGGCGCGGGGCAACAACACATTGAAGTGGTGGTGGCGAAGCTGCGCAAGCGCTATCACGTGGAATTGATGATTCATCCGCCAAAAGTTCCCTACCGCGAAACGATTCGCGCGAAAGCTGATGCGGAAGGCAAACACAAAAAACAGACCGGCGGGCACGGGCAGTTCGGACTGTGCCGCATCAAGCTGGAACCGCTGCCGCGCGGCAAGGGGATTGAGTTCGTGGATGACGTTTTCGGCGGAGCGATTCCCAAGAACTGGATTCCGTCGGTGGAGAAGGGCGTGCGAGATTCGGCCGAGCGCGGCTACCTGGCGGGATTTCCGGTGGTGGATTTCCGCGTGAGTTTGTACGACGGAAAATATCACGACGTGGATTCCAGCGACATGGCTTTCAAAATTGCCGGATCGCTGGCGTTTAAGGAGGCGATGAAGCAGGCGCGGCCGGCGTTGCTCGAGCCGATCATGCAGGTGGAAGTGTACGCGCCCGATCAGTATTCGGGCGACTTGATGGGACATCTGAGCGGGCGTCGCGGAAAAATCAGCGGCAGTGAAGCGCGCGCCGGGAATGTGGTGATCAAGGCGCTGGTGCCGTTTTCCGAAATGTTGAGCTACGCGAATGAATTGATTTCTTTGACGCAGGGGCGCGGAAGCTATTCGATGGAATTTTCGCATTACGATTACGTGCCGAATGAGATCGCGGAAAAAGTTATCGCGGCGCATAAACCGCATCACGGGGGGGACGAAGCTGGCGAGGAGAATGGGCGCTCGGCTTCGGCTTAGTCGGAGGCGCCGGACTTTGCGCCCGAGTTGTGGTGCGGAATTAGATGCGCGAAAAATTCGCCGATGGAATGCAGCGGCGAGGGTTTGGCTTCGGCGTTAGCGTCGGGCGCGGCTGCCGGCTGCGCGGCTGTTTGTGCGACGACAGGTTGCGCCGGTGCGTTTGACTGATCTGTCTTGGGTTTCGCCGCTGCGGTTTGCGTCGGTGCACTAGGGGAATTCGCTGGTGTGGGCGCGTTTTGCGCCTTGGGGCCTTGGCCTTGTTTGTACTGGCCGCTGTGGCCTGCGGCACCCGCTGGGCATCCTACCCCGAAACATGGTCCTGTGACTCGCAGCAAATCGCAGCCTGACAGGCCGACGGTTGACATGCACAGAATTAGCACAGCGCTGAGCTTGTTGCTCATCGTTTCCTCTCACCAAAACTGAAAAGGCACAACGAAAGGGGCGAAAGCTATAGCCTGATGATGGCACGGAAAGTGGGCCGCGAAGGGATTTCCAGCAAAGGTGTAGGCGAAAACACCAGCAAATAGAAGGCGAAACCTGCCTGGCAAGCCGGGAAAAGCTGCGATTCTTCAGGGAAAGCGGGGCAGATAGAACCCCGTGTGGCGGCGGTGTTCTTCGAAGGCCGGGCCGAATTCGGCTGCGAGAAACGATTCTTCCTTGCGCGCCTTGCGGGTGAATCCGACGAGGAACAGGAGGACGGCGAGGAGGCCGCGGTATTCGCCGGCGAGGAGGGCGGTGCCGAACGTCGCGAGCAAAAGACCGGTGTAGATCGGGTGGCGAATGTGGGCGTAGGGGCCGGAGCGAATCAACTGGTGGCCTTCTTTGATTTGCACTTCGGCGCTCCAGTCTTTGCCGATGGTGCGGCGGGCCCAGATGGCGAAGAGAACCCCTGCGGCGCAGAGGGCGCTGCCGAGCCAGGCGAGCCACAATTGGTCGGAGACGAACCGGCGATTCAACGGGCCCCAGTTCGGATTTTCCTGGTTGAGCAGGAAGAAACCGGCGGCCATGAAGACGATGTAGAGCATGCGCTCGGAGAGATTCTGGCGCTTCGCGGTTCGTTTTACGCCGAACGCGGCGACGAACCAGTACAGCGCGAAGAGGAGCCAGGAACCAAAAACGATTGCTGAGGGTGTTACGTTTACGTGCATTAGAGCGGGCTCCGAAAAAATTGAGTCGGCGAACCAGCGATGCCGTGCGCGCGTCATTTTGCGCGCGAGCGATGCAACGCGTGCGGCGCGACGCGACGTGAAACATTGTTGCGTACTCTGCGCGCTTTGCCAACCGCGTCGTCGCGGGAAGCAGCGGCGCGTTTCGTTCCGCCAAATTGGAGCTTGCGATTGTTTGACCAGCTGCGGCAAGCTGACTCGCCATGAAAAAACCTGCGAAGGGCCGCCGATTGGCGGATGCGACGATTGCAATTCATGCTGGACAAAACAAATTTCATCTAAGCGCGCCGGTGGGAACTGCGATCGCGCGAACCGCGACTTTTACTTTTGCAAACACCGAAGAATTGAAGTTGTGGGCCGAGGGGAAAAGGCCCGCGTATATCTATACGCGTTATGGGAACCCGACGCTGTCGGTGGCGGAGGCGAAAATCGCGGCGCTGGAAGGAGCGGAAGCGGCGATCGTCACGGCTTCGGGAATGGCCGCGATTTCCAGCGCGCTGCTTGCGGTGCTGAAAACGGGCGATGAGGTGATTGCCACTCTGGCGCTGTACGGCGGGACTTACCGGCTAATGCGCGACGTATTTCCGCGGATGGGGATTGTGGTGCGTCATGTGGAGACGGATTTGGCCGGGATCGAACGGCTGGTGAACCCGCGAACGAAGGTGCTGTACATCGAAACGCCGACGAATCCCACGCTGCGATTGGTGGATTTGCAGAAGGCGATCGGTTTCGCGAAAGAATGGGATTTGATTTCGCTGATTGATAATACTTTCGCCAGCCCGGTGCTGCAGAAGCCGCTGGAGTTGGGATTTGATTTGGTGATGCACAGCGCGACGAAATATCTGGCGGGACACTCGGACGTGATTGCCGGGGCCGCGGCGGGCAGCCACGCGTTGATTGAAAAGATCCGCGACATGATTATTTATTTAGGCGGGTCGATGGATCCGGAGGCGGCGTTTTTGCTGATTCGCGGGATGAAGACGCTGGAGCTGCGTGTGCGGCGGCAGTGCGAGACGGCTTTGACTATCGCGCGATTTCTGGAGAAACATCCGAAGGTGTCGCGGGTGCATTATCCGGGCCTCGGTTCGCACCCGGATCATGCGCTGGCGAAGCGGCAGATGAAGGGATTTGGGGCGATGATGGCATTCGATTTGAAGGGCGGGTTGACGGCGGCGCGACGTTTTTGCGATCGCACGCGAGTGTTTTTGCTGGCGGTTAGTTTGGGCGGCGTGGAGTCGCTGGTGGTGCTGCCGATGTATTCATCGCATTACCGGATGTCGGTGGCGGAATTACGGGCGGCCGGAGTGGAGCCGGGGACGGTGCGGGTTTCGATTGGGTTGGAGGATGCGGGGGATTTGATTGAAGATTTGCGGCAGGCGCTGGCTTGAGCGATGTCGTTGACGAAAGGATTAGAGATTTAACGTGGAGCGCACGGAGGAAAAGCGGAGGACGCAGAGAAAGGCGAGAGCCGTTTTGCGGCAAAGATACAGAGTTCGCGGAGCGGGCTAGGTGTAGCGGCGGTTTTTCAACGCGCCATCGGTTTCCAAGTTGCACCGATGGCGCGCCGAAAAGGGCCCCGTGTCAGCCGAACGTGCCTCGAACATTTTCTAGAAGTGGAGCTTCATTCCGAACTGCAATTGCCTTGCGCCGGTGGTGTTGTCGTTGCGCCCAACTTCAAGACTGGACTGCCCGAAGAGCGCGCCGTCGGTGATGAAATTATCGGGCTGCTGGAAGTTGGGATGGTTGAAAACGTTGTAGTACTCGGAACGGAATTCCAGAACAAAGCGCTCTGTGATTTTGGTGTTTTTGGCGATGACCATGTCAAAATTCTTGTACGCCGGACCGTAGAAAGTGTTGCGATGGACATTTCCGGGGCCGCCGAAAAGCGGGAACGTAAACAGCCCGACGTTGGGTCCGGTTTGGGTGATGGGCGATGTAACCGGGACGATTGTAGGTGTCGCGCTGAAAGAGGCCCTCTGGGTTGCGCCCGTGGCATCGCTGTCTATTCCAGGCGCGAAGATTTCGAAAGGAAACCCGGATTGCAGCGTGCCAATCCCCGACCAAGACCATCCTTCCAAGACGCGGCCAATGACGCCGGTATTCAAGCGATCCTTGCCGCGGCCGTAGGGCAGCTCCGCGATGTAGTTGAAAACCACGCGGTTTCGAACGTCGAAGGATGAATTTCCTTTTTCCCTCTTCAGCTCGAAGGAGTTGGGAGGGAAAACCGTCTGGTTCTGTTGCGGCTGAAAGGCGTCACTGGCGTCGTCAATTGCGTGTGCCCAGGTGTAATTGATCTGGAACGACATGCCCTTCGAGAACTGCCGGGTGAGAGAAGTCTGCAGGGCGTTGTAGTTGGATTGGGCGATGCTGGCGACTTGGTTGGAGTGGAACGCCGCGCTGTTATTGACCGCGTTGAATGGGAGCAGGCCAAATTGTTGTCCAATGTAGAGAGCCTCACCTTGAACGCTTTCCTGCTGCGGCGTGGCAGTTGGTGAATCGAAACATCCAATGGTGTTGAGGGGATTGGTGGGTTGGCAGAACGCCCTTAGTTGGGCGACGAGCGCCGGTTGCGGCGCATTGCCGTCAATTACGCGGAGCAAACGGTTGGCCTTGGTGCCGACGTAGTTGACCTCTGCGACGAAATGGCCCCCCAATTGCCTTTGGATGCCGAAGTTTCGCTGCTGCACGTAGGGAACACGGAACTGCGGACTGATTGTCGCTGGGAAAGCCAGCGAGTCGGCCGCAGGGAAATCAGAAAGCGACGAAGCCGGGGGTGGCTGGGTTGCCGGGATGGGGATATTAGAGATCTGATCAGCCGCAGTTGCAGGATTCGTGTTGGTTAGATTTTGTCCCGTATACACAGTATTTACGAAAGGCAGTGAAAACGGCGGATTGGCGCGCGTGTCGCCCGTGAGGTTGAAGAACTGGCGATCGCGAAAATACCCGAATCCGGCGCGAATGGAGGTCTTGCCGTCCTTGAACGGATCCCATGCAAAACCGATCCGTGGCTCGAATCCCTTCACGTCATTGACATATAGGGGGTTGGAGCCGCCACGCGTGACCTGGACAAACTGAATCGGGCTCGGCCCAGCAAGAGCTTCTGGCGTTGCGCTGGTGAGTTGATCCCGTACAACCCAAGGAACTCCATCCCACTCATAGCGAAGGCCATAGTTTAGCGTGAAGTTCGACTTCAATTTGAACTGGTCTTGAACGAAGCCGGCCATATCGCGTTCGCGGAAACCGCGCTCATCGCTCGGGACGCGGGTTCCTCCCGAGTTGTATAGCTGCGTTTGAGATTCATTCAACACGCCACCCAAAAGCCCCCAGACGGCGTCCTCAACCGTGGGATTGCTAAAGGGAGTGGTATTTTGCAGCGCGGATGTGCCGGTGTTGGTGAAAACCGCGAAATTGGGAACTGACCGTGTGCCGAAGTTGTCGAAATCGTTTGAGTAGTTGTCGCTGAACTCGTAACCGAATTTGACGGTGTGGCGGCCCTTGATCCAGGTCATATTGTCGCCAATCGTGTAGGTTCCGAAGGGGCGGTCTTGGCCGTTGCTATCGCCCAAGGTAACGCAACCAACCTGAGTAAATCCCGGAAGATTAAAATCGCGACCGCGGCCAAAGGGATCAACGCCGGCAAGGCTTAAGCTGTCAATGATGCTGGAGCCATTGCAGGTGAAGTTTTGGAACGAGCGGTTGCCGCTGGCATAAAAGTCGTTTTGCATGGTGGGCGAAAGTGTGGTCGCGAGATGGCCACTAAGGCTCTGCGTAAGCCCTGAGAAGGCATCGCCACCAAGTCCGGGGAGAACGTTGGTACTGCCGCCGTTGTCGGTAGACTTGTTGGCGAGGTAACGCACGCTTACGGTGTTACTGGCGTTAATCTTGAAATCCACTTTCCCCAGGTAATTGCTGGCGTTAAGAAGGTCTGTATCACCGAAAAAAAACTGCGATGAGACGCCGGCGACAACATCCTGGCCATTGGGGGCGGGATAGAAATTCAGAATTTTCTGAGTTTGCGGGTCCAAGGCGAGGCCGAAGGCGTTATTCGCCGAACCTGCCACGCTGACATTGATATTGACGGGACCCGCCTTTGGATCGGTGTAAGTAAAAATTCCAGTTTTGAACGCTGCGTCCGGGACGGTGGCGACCGCCGTGGTGGCTGTGGCGAAGCGGTTGCCTTCGTAATTGAAAAAGAAAAATACCTTGTTCTTGACCACGGGACCGCCGATGGAAGTGCCGAAGGTATTGCGCACGTAGGGGCTTTGCCTGCCGGTGTCGGGACCGTTGAAGAAGTCCCTGGCGCCCAGAGCGTTCCAGCGGCCGAAGTAGTACACATCGCCGTGAAACTCATTGGTTCCGCTACGGGTAATGATATCGACCACGGCGCTGGAGTCGCGGCCAAACTCAGGAAGATAGCTGTTGGAGATAACGCGAAATTCCTCGGTGGCGTCGGGGTTCAACGCGAGAAGTCCGCTGCCAGGTACGCCAGGGTCGTTATTGTTCGTTCCGTCGAGCAAGAAGTTGTTGTTGCGATCACGGCCACCGTTAACGGAGAAGCCGCCGGATCCAGTATTGGTGTAGGTGGTTCCCGGCGTCAGGAGAACGAGCTGATAGGGATCACGAAGGATCAAAGGAAGCGCCGCAATCTGTTTTTCGTCCACCACGTTGCTGACCTGAGAATCCGTGGTGTCGATGGGGGCGATGTCGGTGCCCTCGACTGTCACGGTTACGGACGTGCCGCTGACTTCCAATTTGGCGTCGAGGGTCAGGGCTTGGTCCACGGTGAGGGTCACAGCGGCAAATTTGATGGTCTTGAGACCGGCTTTCGCAACGGTAATGTCGTATATTCCAGGCACAAGGCTGGAAACTGAGTAGGTGCCCGTGGCGTCGGTCCGAGTGGCGCGGGTCGTAATCGTCGCCGCGTTCGAAACGTTGATTTCAGCGTCGGGGACCACGGCACCTGAAACGTCTGTGACGGTGCCGTTAATGGAAGCAGAAGCTTGAGCTTGCAACAGCGACGGAGCAGCCAGAAACCCCAAAACGATGAAGAAAGTGCCAATGACCTCGACCAGACGACGACCAACATTCATGCCGATCTCCCTCCCGCTGTCGGGCTTGCTCGCGGACGGCGCGATTGCCTCAACATGCGATGAATGAAGTGGCAATTGCAGCTGGAGAGCCAGCGCGTGTCAAAGGCTTGTAACGTTTTAAATGCATGATTACAAACAATATAGCGAGGGAGCGATGGGGGAATGTAACGGGCTTTGTATGAGCTGTGGGACGGGATACTGGCAAGGCTATGAGCGTTAGGAATAATGGAATACGAAAATTGGAATGTGCTGGGAAAGGCGACTGAGGGGAGGAGGCGATAGGAGATTGATTTTCGCCGATGAGCTTTGGGTGCGGATGGCGGGAGGCGGAAGGGCGGCGGGGAGGATGAGCGATGTCCCGAGTATGACAATGGCTGGTACGGCAAGGCCATTGACCGGGACGTCGGTAGTTCGTAAGATTCCCGTTACCCCTGAAAGGGGGTGAACGACGCGGCGCCGCGTTGGATGAAGCCTGCTACGGACCCGAAGTTGCTTCGCAGAATCCTGCGGAGAGGTATCGCGCGTCGCAAGGACGGACGAAGACCATGAAGCTCAGGGTCATTGGCTCGACGAGCCGAGTGCGCTGGTTGGGCTGGGCGGGAATTGCCGTGGTGGGAATTCTCGCACTCGCGGGCTGCGACGACACCACATCCAGCAAGCAGGTGAAGGCGCGGCCCCCGGCTGCGACTCCTGCGCCTGGCCCTACGTTCGTTCACGAATCGCTGCCGTTTCCGGACCACACCGTATCTCTCGCTTCCTTGTACGACACTCGCCCCAGCATCGACTTGCTGATTGACCAAGTGCAGGTGATCTTCAACACCGCGCAGAAAGAATACAAGTCCGGCGATTTCGACAAGGCGCATGCGGATTACGATCGCGCGGTGGCTTTGATGCTGGCGAGCGGCTTCCAAGTGGATTCCGACCCGCGGCTTTCGGATCTTTTTGACCAGATCGGGGAGACGCTGCATTCCTACGAGCGCAGCGCGCAGCAAGACGCCGCCGAGGAAGAAGAGAACACCGGGACGCCCGCGGCGATTGACGCGCTGGCAGACATGACTTTGCCACCGGGGGATCCGCGGCTCGCGGCGCAGGCGGAAAAAGAATTGATGCGCGTGCCGCACGATCTACCGCTGACGGTGAACGATTCGGTGCTGCAATATTTGAGCTACTTTACGACCACGCGGGGCCGCGCGACGGTGGAGCACGGATTGGACCGCTCCGGACGTTACAACGACATGATCCGGCGCGTGCTGAAAGAAGAAGGCGTGCCGCAGGATTTGATGTACCTGGCGCAGGCGGAATCGGCGTTTCAGCCGACGGCGGTATCGCGTGCGGGAGCGCGCGGGTTGTGGCAGTTCATGCCGTTCCGCGGCGAGGAATACGATCTGGATCGCACCTATTATGTGGATGAGCGCAGCGATCCAGAGAAAGCCACGCGGGCGGCGGCGCGGCACATGCGCGATTTGTACGATATGTTCGGCGACTGGTATCTGGTGATGGCGGCTTACAACTCCGGGCCGATGAACGTGGTGAAGGCTGTGGAGCGCACCGGTTACGCGGATTTCTGGGAATTGCAAAAGCGTCACGCGTTGCCGAAACAGACGCAGAATTACGTGCCCATTATTATTGCGCTGGCTTTGGTGGCGAAAGACCCGACCTTGTATGGCGTGGAAGTAGCGCCGGAAAAGCCGGCGCCGGTGGATGTGATCCATCCGGCTCATGCGATTGATTTGCGTTTGGTGGCGGATGCGACGGGTGCGGACCTGGACGATTTGCGGGAGCTGAATCCGGAGATGCTGCGCAGCGTCACGCCCAATGATCCGACCTTCGAATTGAGGCTGCCTGCAGGATATGGCGAAAAACTGCTTAACGTGATCAACCAGGTTCCGGCGGACAAGTGGACGAGCTGGCGTTTGCACACGGTGGAGCAGGGCGAAACGCTTTCCGACATTGCGCGGCGTTATCGCGTTACGGTTCCGGCGATCGAGTCCGCAAATCATTTGGAAGCGCACGCGGTGGTGCCGGCGGGATTCATGTTGAATGTGCCGGCTGCGCCGCCGGCGGTGCGCCTGGTGCATTATCGCGTGGTGCGCGGCGACACGCTGGAAGGAATCGCGGAACGTTTTGATGTGAGTGTCTCGCAATTGAAACGCTGGAATAATATTCACGGGGCTAGCGTGCCGCGCGGTTCGCGATTGAAGATCTATGCCGGGGGTTCACCTGATGATTCTTCGCACTCCTCCGCTGCTGCGAAGTCTGATGTACATCCTGCTGCGAAAGGGGACGCGGCGGTCCAGGTGCGCAAGGTTTCGGCGGCAACGACGAGTGCTGGCGACAAGCCCGCAACTGTGGAGCATCATGTGAAGCAGGGGGAAACACTGTATTCGATTGCGCATGCTTACAAGACAAGCGTCGAGAGTATTCGCCAGGCGAACTCATTTCTGGGCGAGCGGCCTTTGAAGGCTGGGGACGTCTTGACGATTCAGCGTTGAATGCGGCTGAATCCTGAAGTGGCTATAAACCTCTAATTCTACATGGCTTGCCTGTTGTTGTAACCTTTTGTTACCGTCCCCTTTTGGCGGCTTCCTCAGATATTCTTTACCGCCCGAGGTTTTCGGGGTCTTGCATCTTGACAAACTTCCGGCACTCCGTTTATAAGCGCGCAGGGCCTAATACGGTTCTTGTTGAGTCCGATACCCAGGGAGGGATCAATGTTTCACGCCAAACAGCATGATGAGGAAGATGACGAGCTACCCCGCTATGAAGAGGAAGAGGGGGAAGAAGGCGCGGAACTCCCTCATGGAGACGTGGTAGAGGAAGTGGAAGAGATCATCATCGAGGAGGAGCCGGACGCAGAGGTAGAACCGGCGGCTGCTCCCAAGGCCAAGGCGCCGAAGAAAAGGCCGGCGAAGAAAAGCGCTCCGAAGAAGAAGGCTGCCACGAAGAAAAAAGCCAAGCCTAAGAAAAAAGCCGCGAAGAAGAAGGGCAAGGCCAAGAAGGCCGCGAAGCGCAAGAAGCGCTGAGGTTTTTTCCCTGCGGAAAATCAGGATGCGGGACCGCGCGCGCTGTCGGGGCGTTGCGGTTCCGCTTTTTTTATGGCGCGGCGCAGGAGTTTGCGCTGCTGTGTGGCACGCGGAGCGTAGTTCCCTGCTTCCGGTTTACCCGCTTCTCTATCTCGTTGCGTTTAGTGTGCTGCCGCGGAAATACGTTCACATCGTCGTTCGATTTTGGCGAAGATCGAGTCCGGCGCGGCGGTCCAGACGAATGGCTGGGCTTTGCGCTTGGAATTCTCGATGTAGTGACCGATTCTCTGAGCCAGTTCCTTCATGCTGCCAAACAACTGCGTGGTGGGGGCGGATTTAGCCATTCGCGACAGGTAAACGAAGTGATGGCGACCCCGGTCGGAATCGAACCGACAACATTTAGCTTAGAAGGCTAACGCTCTATCCGATTGAGCTACGGGGTCTCCTGCGAATCTTACCACGATAGGCCAATCAAATCAGACACGCTGATTGCCAAAAGAGAGCATGTGCGCGGGCGAATTTTTCCAACTTTGATAGAAAGCGAGGGTGTCTGCATGGCGAATGGTTGGCTGGTTAAACAAGATGCGGACTTCAAAGGAAATGCCAAGTGGGACACTATAAAGATTATCTGCGGTACGGCGCGCGGCTAGGCTTGGTACAAAAACTCGGGCACGTGATTCCAATGCAGGCTATGTCAATGATTCTGGCATTGCAACTCAAATTCGGTTCCCACCGGATCACGTCTTATGCGATGCAACGGGCCGGCGTGATGGTATTGGTGAACGTCATGCGGATTCCGTGCTTCGGTCGCAGAATGACCATCGGACGAGCTTCGATCGTTTGGCCCGGAGCTAACTGAAAATCGTATTTTCTCAGCAGATCGCTCAAAATCATGAGGATCTGCAGCATCGCGTAATTTCCACCGATACAGCCTCGCGGTCCGCCCCCGAAGGGAAGGAAGCTGAAGGGCGTGCGCAGCTTGTCGTTCGCTTTGGTGAACCGTTCCGTATCGAAATTTTCCGGATTCTGCCAGTAGCGCGGAGCATGGTGCGCGCCGTAGACATATACGATAACGGTTGAGCCGGCGGGTATGGCGAGGTCGCCTACGCGGTCGTCCTCAACAGCCATGCGGTCAATCATCCAAAACGGCGGGTAGAGGCGGAGCCCCTCACAAATCACCTGAGTGGTAAATTCGAATTTGGGGACGTCTGCGTAGCCTAGGGGCGCTTCGCCGAGGACGGAATCAAATTCCTGCCTCACCCTTTCGAGGCAATCCGGACGCGAGCTCAAAAGATAAAAAAGCCACGACAACACATTCGACGATGTTTCATGGCCGGCGACCAGAAGTTGCATGCTTTCACTCAGGATCAGCCCATCGCTCATGCCTTCGCCGTCGCTGTAGCGCGCATCCATCAAAGTCTGCAGCAAATCGTTTCCAGGCGGTTCGTTGCGGCGCCTCTTGATGTATTCGAGCAGAACGGCGTCCGCGCGGGTGCGCAAGTCTTCGTGCCTGCGCAGTTCCCCCGAGACGGCGAACCAGGGATTCAGATAGGGCTGAAGTGTTTGCCGAACAATGAATTCCTGGACGGTGCAGATGGTATGGCTGACAAGATTGATGTCTTCGTCCTTCAAGCGTGCGCCAAACAGCGATCGGGCGACCATCGCGAAAGTGATTTTCATCAGCTGAGGGTAGATATCGACGGGGCCGCGACGGGCCTGACTATCGAAATCCCGCAGCGAGTCCGCAAGCGAGTCTTGCATGATGGAGGACAGCGCATCGAGTTGCGCTCGATCGAAGCCTTTCTGGATAAGGCGCCGCTGCGTGCGCCAGGCTTCTCCTTCCGTGGTGAGAAGACCTTTCCCAAGGAAGTGGCCCATGCGCTTAACTTGAATATGCGATTTATGGTAGTTATCCGCATTGGTCTTTAACACGTGCTGAATCACAGCGGGATCGATCGTAACGATCGCCTCTTTGATACCACCCAGATAGAGCCGGAATGTGTCGCCGAAGATTTCGTTGTAGCGGGACAAAACCTGCACGGGATTGCGGAACATGGCGCGAGAATCCGCAAAGCTGCGAAATCGGGAAACAACGGGGATAGGAGTGGATGAGGTCATAGCCAGGCGTCCCGATACTTATCTCGAACCGCAGATGATTTCATGTCACTTGTAGGAAGCGAAAGCGAGACCATAGGCAGAAATAAAATGCTCAGAATCAGTTTGCGTTCCCCAATTGTTTCAAGAGTATCAAATGGTGCCGGATTGCCTGGGTCATGGTGGGGTGCTGCCGATACGGGACGCCAAACTCTTCAGCGGTCTGCTTCACTATTCTGGTAAGCGGAGCGTAGTGGGTATGGCACACGAAAGGGCACAGATGGTGGACGATGTGATGGTTCAGCCCGCCCGCGAGCCAACCGACGAGCGGGTTTTCGGTCGCGTAATCGGCGGTTGTCGCGAAGATGTGATACACGCCGTTGTCAAACTCACCACGGTCCGTGGGAAAGTAGGTGCTGTCAATGGTGTGCGTCGTCTGGAATACAAGCGTTACGGCTAAACCGACGAACAAATGGACCAGGAGGAACGCCCCGGCGACCAGCAGGGGGGATTTCCCCAGCACCAGCACCGGCAATACAAGCATGTAAGTGAGATAGAAGGCCTTACCGGCAAAGAGAGCGGCGTATTCGCGAAGAGGATGATTGGCGCGTTTTAGATAATCGTGGGACGGGAAGAAAAAGCTCGCGAAGTCCCGGAACAACACATAGTCGAGAGAAAACATCGCATATACGAATAGCGCGTAGATGTGCTGGAAGCGGTGCCAAGGCGCGCGCGATTCATGGGGCGTAAAGCGAAAGACACCGCGTCCCGAAAGCGCATCATCTTCGCCGTGGAGATTGATGCAGGAGTGATGGCCGCGATGATGGAGGATGCGCCACATGTACGAGCTGATTCCGCACAAATCGAAGACGTAGTTCAGGGTCTTGTTGACGCGTGGCCGGGACGAGATGGCGTTGTGATTGCTGTCGTGGGCAATATTCAGCAAAAGGAATGTCTGCGCGAGGCCGCCTAAAAGATAGAGGGCAACAAACTTCCATGAATCGGGCCGCAAGGTATATAGAGCAATCCAGGCGCCCACGAGGACTGCCAGACCCACAGCGATTTTGACCCACATGGTACGGTCCGCCTTGTGGGTGATGTTCTGGTCGGCAAAAAATCTATCGAGCCGGCGACGTAAGACTTTCGGAAAGGAAGACGCACCGACGGGCTCGGTGATTGCGGCCGCTGAGGATTCCGATGGTACAAGATCCGGAGTCTCCGGCTCTTGAGTGATCAACACTTCGGATTCGAACGCCACCAGCGCCTCCGCGGTCATGCTAATTGGGCCCGACGCGTTCCATACGCCGCATTCGGGGTGCTGAACCTCAGCGAAATTGGTGCCGTGCCGACAGCCTCGCAGCACAATTTTAATGGGGCCCATAAAGACAATCAAGGACATTCGGAACGGATGATGCCTGTTTGCAGTGAGTGAACAATGGAAGCGACGATGCATGGCATTGTCCATAACGCTTTGTTAACATATAACGGTCGATGAACCATAATGAACCGGGCTTCCTGCAAGGGACCATAGAAGGTCGGCGGAGCACCGCAATTCCCATTCGCGCCCTTGTGCGCCAAAAAGGACAGCATCCATTCCCCAGAGCGTCGAGCGACGCTTATGCTGAGAAAAAATCGAGCGAACATTCTCACCGTCCGCCTACATTTCAGGTCTGCAGTTTCAAACTCAATCGCGGATCAACTCGCATGCTGGGGAGAGAAGCTTCGCTTACTGGCTTGCGTTCTATTCAAGATTGGAGGATCGCTGATTGATGACGGCGTCAATTTTAGGCCACCTGGATAGGCTGGCAGATGAGCACCCGGACAAACTTCTTTATTCGTACCTGGATGTAAACGGCGATCCGACCGAAAGCTACACCTACGCGTCGTTCCTCCAGCGGGTGGAGGCGATCGCCGGACACTTGTGGAAAGAGGGCCGTTTTGCGGCCGGCGATCGACTACTGCTCGCATACCCCCCGGGGCTCGAAATGATCTGCGCATTCTTTGGCTGCGTGCGCGCCGGATTGATCCCCGTGCCGGTGTATCCCCCCAGTTCGCGCGGATTCCAGAGTGCGCTGTACAAGATGGTGCACATCGCCAAGGATTGCCAGGCGGCAGCGATCTTAACGAGCAGGGACTACCAGGCATCCCTCAAGACGAATCTCGCCCGAAGCGGGGTTTCTGCGTGCGGTATTGACGTCGATTACATTTCCGGTCTGCCGTGGATCGCCACGGAAGATTTCGTGGAAGCGATTGCGGATCGACCAGCTGCCGAGCATTCGAAGATCTTGTTTCTGCAGTACACCTCGGGTTCGACGATGGAGCCCAAGGGCGTGATTGTCACGCATGAAAACATTCTGGATACGTGTCCGCTGGTGATCGACCACTCCTCGCCGGTCGTCGTTTCCTGGCTTCCGCAGTATCACGATATGGGACTGATCGGGTGCTACCTATATCCAGCACTGAAAGGTGGCACGACCTACGGTTTCTCTCCCACGGACTTCATTCAGCGGCCGATCCTGTGGTTCGACGCAATGACGGCCTACCGTGCCACCGCGACAGCTGCGCCCAACTTCGCCTACGACTATTGCCTGCGCGCCGGGAGACTATCCAAGGAAAGCCTGGAGGCTTGCGATCTCAGTTCGCTTCGCGTTTTGATGTGCGCCGCGGAACCGGTAAAGCCGGATACCTTCAGACGGTTTCTGGAATCGTTTCAATCCTATGGATTGAAGGCCGAGAGCTTCTATGTCGCCTACGGGCTGGCGGAGAACACTCTGGCGGTCTCACTGGGCGGTCGCAAAATCGTTTCCGTGAACAAACGCGCCCTCTCTCTGGGAGCGGCCCGCATGACTACGCAGGTCTCTGAAATCGACCTAGCCACTCAGATTGTCAGTTGTGGAACGCCGCTGCCGGGTCTCGACGTCAAGATCGTGGATCCGGAAGGGCACTTCGCTCTTAAGCCAGAGCTCACCGGCGAAATTTGGGTCGCCGGAAGCGGTAAGTGCCGAGGGTACTGGAACAATCCCGAATTAACTCTGAAGCAGTTTCGTGCGCGGCTGGTGGACGATACTCCCTATGACGACGGCTACCTTCGAACCGGCGACATAGGGTTCTTCCACGGCGGCGAACTATACGTTTGCGGCCGCATCAAGGACATGATTATTCTCCGTGGGCAAAACTATTACCCGCACGACATCGAGAACGTCGTGGAGAAATCGTCTGGTCTGATCCGGCACAATTGCGTCGCCGCGTTCCAGATTCAGGAAGACAGCGAACCTGCGCTGGCAATCGTCGCTGAAGTCAAAAATCCTAAAGCGCTCCCCGACGCGCGAAAGATCGCCGCCGCGGTCCGAAATTATCTCAACGTGGAAGTGGCCGTGATTTCGTTCATCGCGCCTCGTGCCATCCCCAGAACAAGTTCGGGGAAGCTGATGCGCCACAAGACCAAGCAGATGTGGCTCGAAGGTCGGTTCAAGGTACTTTCCGACTTTTCGCGGGAGAAGGACACCGGGAACTCCGCGTGCGATTCCGACATGCATTCCTCTTTCGCGGAATTGAAAGCCAGATACAACCTGACAGGCCGGGAATCGTACAACCTCGTCGAAGCCGGCCTGGATTCCCTGGATCTTGTTGTGTTCATGCATGAGCTCAAGGAACTCTTGAAAGATAAAGGCGCCGAACTGCTGGCGCGGCAGGTAGACATTGGCGTTATTCAGCGCGTCGCTGTAGCCGAGCTGTTTGGACTAGCCGAAAAGCTGAAGCGCGCTCCAGAAGAGGCGCTGGTTCATCTGCGTCATTCCCTCGCGGCGTTCCGTGAAGAGCAGCGCGCCGCCGAGAAACAGATGATGATCAACGACAGAAAGCTCATCTTTGAGCCTCCCGCACCTGTAGCGATGCCGGATACACCGGTGCTGAATCAAGTGTTGCTCACGGGTGGGACCGGCTTCATAGGGCCATTCCTGATGAAAAGCTTGCTCGAACAGACCCGGGCGAAGATCCATGTTCTCGTCAGGTCCTCCAACGAAAAGCAAGGCAAGCAAAGACTGAGAGACGCGATGGAGTCGATGGGCCCCTGCGGGATAGACCTGATGAAGATGTTCGAAGCGCGGGTGATCCCCGTCTGCGGAGATCTGGGCCAGCCAAAGCTGGGCCTGACGCAGGACGAGTGGAACTTCCTCGCGAGTGAAATTGACACGGTCTTCCACAACGGCGCCACCGTCAACTACCTGTTCAACTACGACCTGATGCGTGATGCGAACGTGCTGGGAACCAATGAGGTGGTAAGACTGGCGTTCGAGGGCAAGCCCAAAGAATTCAATTATGTCTCCACTACCTTCGTGTTCGGCTGGGCGGTCAAATCGGTCCTGAATGAGACCGACCTCAACGAGAATATGGAGCTGCTCGATTTTGGATACAGCCAATCGAAATGGGTAGCGGAACAGGTGGTTGTGGACGCGCGCAATCGGGGACTTTCCGCGCGGATTTTCCGGCCCGCGCTGGTGAGTCCGTCCGTCACGGGCGGAGGTAACAACTTCGATATCGCTGTTCGCTTGGTTGCGTTTATGGTGAATCACGGCATCGGCGTTGATACTCTTAACCAGGTCAGCTTTGTTCCGGCGGACATTGTGGCGAACAACATCGTTGCGATCTCTACCACTCGCGGTACGGCGAATAAGACTTACCACGTCACGCGGGACGATTATTCGAACATGATGGATATTACCGGGCTTATTACCAAAGCGACTGGCCGGCAATTCGAAACATTCAGGCTTCCCGACTTCGTTCCCGAGCTGATCCGGAGATGCCGGAAGGAAGATCTGCTCTTCCCGCTGCTGGATTTTTTGGTGAGCTCCGTTGACAACATCTCCGCGATGGAATTCAAACGCTATGACAGCTCTTCTTATCAGAAGGCCCGCGATGCCTCCGTGTGGGGGAAAGCAGATCCGTCTCTGGAAGATACAGTCAACGGCATTCTGAAATTCATGCATCGCAAGGGGATCATTTCGGTGGCGGCTCGTGAGGTCAACGCGGTGTCAGCGCGCGAGGGTCTTGTGGACTGGACAGACGCAATATCCGCTACTGCTTCTTAAACACGAGCTTCTCGGTTACTCGCTGGCCCGTCTCCAACGTTCCTGTGGTGGATAGCGTCATCTGCTGCCCGTCCGCGGAAACCACCCACCTATCTTTTTGGGTGACTTGATTGTCCCGCTGGTAGCTCGCATCCACGGTATGAGGATCCACCAGTTCAAGCGTCACAGTATCGTTGCGCGAGTTCTTTAGATCGTACGATTTTCCGTCAAAACGGGCGTTATAGCTGAAGTCACCCAGAAAACGGACCCCACCGCTTCCGTCCGCCTCGATTTTGAGCACGAAACCTTGCCTCATGCGAGTCTTGCTGAGATCCTGCGTCCATTCCCCTGCGAACAGGTCGTTCGGGACCTTCTTGTCCCCGCTGCGCGTCCACACGGTGATTTTATCGGGGTGTCCCGCGCTAACAGTCGTGGCCATCAGCTCGTTCCCATCACTGGAAATTTTTTCGCGAACCGTCGCCACCTCCGTTCCGTCCTTTTTCTCCTTGACCTCCGCCTGCCGCTTGTCAATCCTGCGCAGTTCAATTTGATTGAACGCGAGATTGCCCGGTGCGGGCGACTGGTGCCCGTTCGAATTCGCAGTGAAATCAAGATGGGTTTCGCCGGACATCACCACATGAGAGCCGTCGTGCACAGGTGTAATGGCGAGCCGGTTCGGAGGATCCAGACTCGATTGCGCAGAGCTGAGCGTCCATGTGCCAATGCGCGGGTCGGCCACTCCGGTTTGCATGGCAGCAAGCAATCCGAGCAAAAGTAAGGTGCGAATTGTTCCTCCTAAATTGGTGGGGCAAAGTTTAGCAGATTCAGATACCTCCGTAAGTGAGTGTTGCGCAGATGTAAACTCGTGAAACTGAACGCAAACGTAGGGACCGGTTGCGGAGGGAGCACCTCATTCGCTCCTGTGTTTCTTAGGTGCCACCGGAGAGTTTTGCTGACGACGATTTTGTGAGATATGCCATCATGATGCATATGCACGCGCGCCGTTTTTGGGTGTCGGGAATCGTCCTCGCAGCAACCATCGCACTTCTTCCATTCTCTTTTCACGCGGAGCGCCGTCTGGAGACCGCAACGCGTGTCGAAGGAAGCCAGGCTGAAATTGTCCGGGACGAACTGGCTACTCGTTTTCACTCGCCGTTTGTTGACCGCGTTGTCCTCGTGATCGAAGGATTACCACCTGCTGATTCTGACGAAGGCGGCCAAGCGTTAGGAACCATCGTGGCAGCACTGAAAGAGCAGCCCGGCGTTTCCGGCGTCGTGTCCTACCTCGAATTGCGCGATCCGATTTTTCTGGGCCGGAAAGGCGGAACATTTGTTCTGGTGGGACTCACTTCGACCGGCGGTCCAGTCGAGTCGCTTGTTCCAGAGATTCACCAGCTGGCAAGCACGCTTGAAAATCAACTGCGGGGCAGTTATCCGGCGGTGAAGCTGGAACTCACGGGCGAGATTCCGCTGAATTTCGATATTCGGAAAGCGAGCGCCGCCGACGTGCATCGCGGCGAAAGCCTGGTGATCCCTGGGACCCTGGTGCTTCTGCTGGTGGCGTTTGGCAGCCTGATGGCCGCCGTGATTCCACTGGCGGTTGGGCAGCTTGCCATCGCGACCACTCTGGCGATTACGGGATTTTTGGCTCAGCGCTGGCACTTGTCCATTCTGGTTCAGAATTTGGCCACCATGCTTGGCCTGGGCCTGGGAATCGACTACGCGCTCCTGATGATCAGCCGCTTCCGGGAAGCGATTGCGGCCGGGAATCACGGACCCGCGGCCGGGTTGATCGCGGCACGCCAGGCCGGCCGCACGCTTTTGATTTCAGCCTCAACCGTAGCCATCGGATTTCTAGCCCTGTTGACGGTTCCGATCAGCGAAATCCGTTCCATTGGCGTCGCGGGATTCCTGGTGACGGGAATGAGCGTGTTGCTTACAAATACCCTGGTTCCGGCCGCGCTGGTATTGCTCGGTTCGCGGATTGATCTGGGCCGAATGCCCTTTACTGCGAAGTTGGATGCGCAGCACGCCGCACGTACGGGAAATCGCTGGCGTCAATGGGGAAGGACGATCGTCGCGCATCCCTGGCTTGCCCTCCTTCTGGCAGGTACTCCTTTGCTTTTGCTCGCCTGGCAGGTCAGACGATTGGATACCAGTCTCCCGCGAGGGGATTGGCTTCCGCAGGCTGCGGAATCAGTCCATGCCCTGCACACGCTCGAACATATGGATCGGGGCGGCGTGGTTGAATCATTGCGCGTGATTGTGGAACTTCCAACGGATTCCATCGCGCAAACCGACGCGGGGTGGGATGCGCTGGATGGTCTCAGCAAGCGCCTCGCGACCGACCCTCGTTGTGACCGAGTGATTTCTATCACTACGCTTGCGGAAGGTAAGCGATCTTCTCTGACTGATCTTTCGCGGGAGACACGTCGATCGTTCCTGAGCAGCGACGGACGAGCGGCGCTGCTTGAGGTGTTACCCGCGAGTTCCGTCTCGCTGCGCGAGCAGGTCAATTGGGTGCGAGAGTTGCGCAAGACCGGCGCGCCATCTCTCACCGGGGTGCCTGGCGCAACCCTTCTCGTCGGCGGCATCCCGGCACTCAATGCCGATTATGAATCGATTATCAGAGAGCGCTTCCCGCCCGTAATGTGGCTGGTGGTGGGCGGAACCCTGTTTGCTCTGCTGTGCGGGTTCCGCTCGATCTTCGCCGCCGTGAAGGCCATCGCGCTCAACCTGTTCTCGGTCGCGGCGGCCTTCGGGGCGTTAGTCTTCGTTATCCAAGACGGACACGGAAGCAGGTTCCTGGGAGTTCCCGGGGGAACCGGTAGCGTGTTTCCCCTGGTACCGATCGTCGCGTTCGCAATCGTCTTCGGACTAAGCATGGATTACGAGGTGTTTTTGGTCGCGCGTGTTCTGGAAGCCAGACGGAGCGGGTTGAGTGAAATGGATGCAATCCCAGAAGGTATGGCGAGAACCGCCGGCCTGATTACGAGCGCCGCCGCGATCATGATCCTGGTATTTGCGGCGTTCACCTTTGGGGATTTCCTGGTGGTCAAGATGATCGGATTTACGCTCGCGGTCGCCGTGTTGATTGACGCGACGCTGGTTCGTATTGTGATCGGTCCGGCGCTCCTTCGTATTGCAGGCGATTGGAACTGGTGGCCTGGCGGACTGACCACAGCGCGGAAGACGCCAGTGATGGCGAGTCACGAATGAAAGGGCGAGCCATTTCCCTGCCTGAGCCACACGGTCGCATCGGTTAGAGGATTCAAGCATCCAATCAATGTAACCGCTTGATGCCCGTCTCAATTCTGTACGGGGAATGGGGAATCTATGCCAGATCGTTCGCGTCTCGCCGATACTCCGCTTTCGATTCTCGACTTGGCGCACCTACGGCAGGGTGGGACGGCTCAGGAAGCTTTCCACAACGCTCGCGCGCTGGCGCAGCGTGCGGAATCCCTGGGCTATAAGCGATTCTGGCTGGCGGAACATCACAATATCTCGGGAGTCGCATGTTCGGCGACGTCGGTTTTGATCAGTTACATCGCGAATGCGACCTCGACAATCCGCGTGGGCTCCGGGGGCATCATGCTGCCGAATCACGCGCCTCTGGCCATTGCAGAGCAGTTCGGCACGCTCGAATCGCTCTTTCCCGGCCGGATCGACTTGGGCCTCGGTCGCGCACCCGGAGGTGACTGGGATGCGGCGCGGGCTCTCCACGGTTCCGTGCGCGGCACGGGAGAAGATTTCCCAGCGCTTCTGGAGGAGTTGCGCCGGTATCTTGGCGAGCCACAACCTTCGCAGCGCGTTCATGCGTATCCTGGGGAAGGTACGAACGTTCCCATTTGGCTACTGGGCTCGAGTGACTTCAGCGCGCGACTGGCCGGAAAACTCGGTTTGCCGTTTGCGTTCGCCGCTCATTTTCAACCGGGACCTCTGATGCCTGCCCTGCACATCTATCGTTCGTCGTTTCGTCCCTCGCAAGTTCTCGACCGGCCCCACGTGATGGTGGGAATCCCGATTCTGGTGGCGGACTCAGACGAGCAAGCTCAGTTTCTAGCCACCACGCCAATCCAAATGTTTCTGAACTTGATCCGCGGCGTGCCCGGGCCGCTGCCGCCTCCTACAAGAAGCCTCGAGTGGACGCCGGAAGAGCGGCAGATGGTAGCAGCAAAATTCGGAGCGGCGATATTCGGCGCACCCGATCAGGTCGCCGCGCGGCTGAATGCGTTTCTTGAGCAAACGCAGGCCGATGAGTTGATCGTGGTGACGAACACTTACAATTTCGAGGACCGGCTACGCTCCTATGAACTTCTCGCCAATCTCGCCAAGCAGAGACGAGAAGAGCCACAGATCGCCCGGACGGTATAGCTACCGGAAACTGAACCCCATCCGAATCACGGCTTGAGGAATCGAATGAGACGAAACCGCTTGATTACTTTCATCGCAGTGATTCAGTCCTTTCTTTGTTTGATACATCTCTTCCTCTATGAAACGTGGGCGTTTTCGCCCGCAGGCGGAGATACGCCCGGGGCGTTCTGGCTCAAACTGGCGCTGGACCTTTTGTCAGTGAGCTTTGTGGCCGCCTCGCTGCTCGCATATCGCTATACCAACGCTCCTCTGCGCGCGTTTTACCGTACAGCCGCGGTTTGGATGGGCATGCTGACCTTCCTCTTTTTCGCCGCGGTTTTCTCGTGGATTGTTTTCGGAGTTGCGCGATTGCTGGGGCTGGGCGTGAACTTCCATCGGATTGTGGAATGGCTGTTCGCTGCTGCTGTAGTGACCGGACTCTTGGGTGTGGTCAACGCGGGCTGGACGCGGATCACGCGAACCACGGTGCGGCTGGCAAACCTGCCGACGGCGTGGCTGGGGAGAAGAGCGGCGCTAATCAGTGATGTGCACCTTGGGCATGTTCGAAATGGAAGCTTCTTGCGGCGCATGGTCGCGAAGATTCTGAAGGAAGAGCCGGACGCGATTTTCATCACTGGAGATTTGTATGATGGAACGGCCATCGACGCGCGGCGAGCAGCGGAGCCATTGAGCGCGCTTACGGCGCCACATGGGGTGTATTTCGTCGCGGGAAATCACGAGCAGTTTGGAGATGACAGTAAATATCTGGATGCCATTACGGCGGCCGGGGTCCGCGTGCTACGCAATGAGAAGGTGGAAGCTGACGGTTTGCAGATTGCCGGCGTGCCGTACCGGAGCGCGACGGACAGTGCCCACTTTGCGTCGGTGCTGCGCGGCATCCGATTGGATCACGATCGCGCGAGCATTCTCTTGACGCACGCACCCGACCATCCGGAGATCGCGGAGGCCGCGGGAGTTTCCCTGCAACTATCCGGGCATACGCACCTTGGGCAGTTCGTACCCTGGAGTTGGATGGCGCGCCGGATTTACCGGCAGTTTGTGTATGGCTTAAGTCGAATCGGCAAGATGCAGGTTTTCACTTCGAGCGGAGCGGGAACCTGGGGGCCACCGCTGCGACTGGGATCGAATCCGGAAATCGTTATGCTGGAGTTCGAGTAAGACCGCTCGAGAAGTTCTAAGAACGCTTTAAACGCCCACGGCCGGCCACCCCAATAATTTTTCATCGCTTGTGCCGCCACCGCAACCGCGCGGAGTACGGCCGGCAGTTACGACCTGGGAATGAATCGGCTGAAGATTTTCCAATACGAAGTCGGCGCCAGGCGTTCGAGGAATGCCAGAAACTTTGCGTCGTTGCCGACCAGCACGCGCGCCGCGCGGCGCTCGATGCCCTTTACGATTATTTCGCCGGCGGTTGCGGGTGGCATCGTCAGCGCTTTTTTTACGAGGGCTCTGCGCCGGGCGATTTCTTCCGCCGGCATGTCCTTGGGCACGCGAGCGTTGTCTGCGATCGACGTTGCGACGCCGCCCGGATGAACAACCGTAACGCCGACTTTCGAACCTGTGAGTTCGTGCCGTAGTGAATTCGAAAATCCGCGCACGGCGAACTTGCTTGCCGAGTAAGCCGTCTCGGCGGGCGGCGAGATGATTCCGTATATGCTCGAAAGGTTCACTACTCGTGCGTCATCGCTTTTTCGCAACAGAGGCAGAAACGCCCGGGTCATTCGCACCACGCCCCAGAAGTTAATATCGAACAACCACTGGAAATCTTCTTCGCTGACTGCTTCGAACGTGCCGCCGATGGCCACGCCGGCGTTGTTTACGAGGATGTCCACCTGGGGATGCGCGGCGATCACAGCTTGGGGAAACGCGGCCACGGCACTCCGGTCTGCAACGTCAACATGATGTTGGCTGATGTGCAGCGCACCACGCGAAGCGGCGTGGTTTGTGGGATCCGTATGAGCTGATTCTGCCATGCGCGCCGTTTCTGATAGCCCCGCGTCGTTCACGTCAGCCAGCGCAAGGTTGCAGCCACGGAGAGCGAGCGATACGGCGATGGCACGGCCGATGCCGCTTGCAGCGCCGGTGATTACCGCCGTGCGGTTCTCGAGTTTCATCGCGCTCGTCATAATCTCAAATCAGATGGTAGCCCTGGAGTGAACGTTAGTTACGCGGCCGCGATTGTCAGCCTCCGGCGTTCGAAGAAAATTCATAGTCCCGTCGTTTACCGACCCGAACATAAAGGCGGCCAGGTCTTTGACATAGTTCTGGGGCACTCGCCACGGCGCTCTCTGTCCCTGCCTAGGCAACACGCCGTCGGCACGGCGGACGTAGCCTGAACTAAAATCGAGCAGCGGCTCGGGATTGATTGCTGGGTCCGGCAGATTCGGTACACATACCGACCATCCCTTGCGATCCATGTATTTAAACAGCTGGCAGACAAAACGCGCAGTGATATCACACCGCAGCGTCCACGAATTGTTCGTATACCCAAAGGCGAGCGCCAGGTTCGGGATACCGCTGAACATTGCGCCTTTGTAAACCAGCTTCTCGTTGAATTTGGCCAGCACGCCATCGACAAGAATTTCAGCTCCGCCCATCAACTGCACGACGAGTCCTGTTGCCGAAACAATGATATCCGCAGGCAATGTCGTGCCCGAGTCTAAGCGGATGCCGGACTCGACAACTTCTGCGATCGTGTCGGTGACGACCTCGACTCGGCCGGAGCGGATCTCCGCGAACAAATCGCCGTCAGGCACCAGGCATATACGCTGATCCCATGGGTTGTAGCGCGGCGTAAAGTGCCGCTTGACGTCGTAATCGGGATCAACCTGCTGCGTGATGCCCTTGATGATCAAACCCTTGATCAGCTCTGGTTTAGTGCGCGCGAGGTAAAACATTATGACGCTATACAGCACGTACTTCCATTTTGTGACTTTCGCGGCTATCCCTTTCGGCAAATGCCGATTCATCCAGATGCCCATTGCGTCCTTGGTCGGACGCGTAACCACATAGCTGGGCGAGCGCTGCAGCATCGTCACATGCGCGGCACTCTTGGCGAGCGCCGGAACCAGCGTCACCGCCGTAGCTCCACTTCCAATCACAACCACTCGCTTGCCCGTGTAATCGAGTGTCTTGGGCCACTCCTGTGGGTGCACGAACTGCCCTTGAAACCGATTCATGCCCGGAAACTCTGGGCTGAAGCCTTTTTCGTAGCTATAGTATCCACTGCACATATAAAGGAAGCGGCAGAACAGCCGCACGAGCCGTCCATCTTTCGTCTGCGCCTCGATCGTCCAACGCGCGTCGGCTGAAGACCAGGAAGCGCGGATCATCCGATGTCCCAGCCTGATATAGCGGTCAATCCCATAGTGGGCCGCAGTGTCGCGGATATAATTCCAGATGGCAGGTCCGCCTGCGATCGCCTCGTCCGCCTGCCATGGCCGAAAAGGAAATCCCAAGGTGTACATATCAGAATCGGAGCGGACGCCCGGATAGCGAAAGAGATCCCAAGTTCCGCCGATCGCGTCGCGGGCCTCCAGAATCGCGTAGGTTTTTCTGGGCAGGGTGGTCTGCAAATGGTAAGCAGCGTCAATACCGGATATTCCGGCGCCCACGATTAGAACGTCTAGTATGTCGAAGTGTTCTGACGATTGCGTCGGCATGTTTGGGTTGTTCACGTGTCCGGCGCGTCGTTGCAGCATGTAGCGCTGCCGGTCCCGAGTTAATTTAGTGCGTCTCCGGCAGCACGGAAACTATTCGAGCAGATTAGGCTCATCCTGGATAATACGCGCGAGCAGTGGCTGAAACTGAAACCACCCCGCGAGGTGGTTTCCCACCTGCTCCTTCGTTGCAGCTGCGGTGGCATGATCGATCTTTACCGGCACCCCAGCCGCCTCTGCGAGCAACTGCGCCTGGCAACTCCGGTCCATGGTGATGAACCACCACGCTGCTTCCTCGACGCAATGGCCAACGGTGAGCAATCCGTGATTGCGCAGAATTGCAGCCTTGCGTTGTCCCAGGGCCTGGGCTATCCGCTCGCCCTCCGACGTTTCATAAACCACGCCGGTGAAGTCCGCAAAGAGTCCGTGATCTTCGTAAAACGCGCAGGCATCCTGTGTGATAGGGTCGAGCAGCCGGCCGAGCGAGGCCCAGGATTTCCCGTACATCGAATGCGCATGCGCCGCCGCGATCACGTCCGGTCGTGCCGCATGTACCTGAGAGTGGATGGCGAACGCCGCCGCATTAACGGGATAATATCCTTCCACCACTTCGCCGCGATGATTCACCAGAATCAAATCGGACGCGCGAATTTGGCTGAAGTGCATCCCGAACGGGTTCACCCAGAAATGGTCGAGTTGCTCCGGATCGCGTGCGGTGATGTGCCCGGCCACTCCTTCATCGAATCCAAAACGTGAAAAAAGCCGGAATGCAGCGGCCAGCATGCGCTTGCGATGCAAGCGCTCTTCGGCAGCGGTGGCAAATACCGGCGGTCGCGGAATGTTCAGTACATTTGCGGGCGCTCCGGCCATATAGACCTCCTGGTTCCGTGAATCTCCCGACTTGGCACAGCGCCCGCGATTATATACAATGCCCGCCGCGTTAGTCACTGTCATGTGTAAGCGACTATCAACAGTTTGTTAGATGACGGTTTGGCCCCGATCGTTAGCATCGAAGGGATCACCTATGAGCAAATTGAATCGCAAATTCGAGCTCGCCGCGCGGCCCGTCGGTATGCCCAAACGAACTGATTGGACATACAAGGAGGAGCCGGTTCGCGAACCCGGCGAGGGTGAGTTACTCATAAGGATTCTGTATATCTCGCTCGACCCGGCTATGCGCGGCTGGATGAACGAAGGGAAATCGTATATTGCTCCGGTAGAAATCGGAGCGGTGATGAGGGCTGGGGCGCTGGGTCGCGTAACGGAGTCGAAAAATCCCAAGTTTGACGTCGGCGATTACGTTTACGGAGCTTTCGGCGTTCAGGAATTCGCAATTTCGAACGGCAACGGCATTACGAAGATAAATGCGGGCACGATTCCGTTGCCCGTTTTTCTCGGGACGCTGGGCATGCCCGGAATGACCGCATATTTTGGCTTGCTGGATATCGGCCAGCCGAAGCCCGCCGAGACCGTCGTTGTCTCCGGCGCAGCGGGAGCGGTAGGAACGGTCGTCGGACAGATCGCCAAAATAAAAGGCTGCAAGGTGGTAGGCATCGCCGGCGGGGCCGAGAAGTGCAACTACATTGTGAAAGAGCTCGGCTTCGACGCCGCGATTGACTACAAGTCGGAGGATGTCCGCAAATCTCTACGCCAGCATTGCCCGAATGGCATTGACGTTTATTTCGACAATGTGGGAGGAGACATACTTGACGCTGCGCTTGCGCAACTCGCGCGCGGCGCACGAGTGGTCATTTGCGGCGCAATTTCGCAATACTGCAACACCACACCAATCAAAGGACCTTCGAACTATCTCTCGCTACTCGTGAATCGTGCCTGCATGAAGGGAATGGTCGTATTTGACTACGCTGATCGTTACCCTGAGGCCGGACGGGAGATGGCGGCGTGGATGGCGGCCGGCAAACTCAAATCGCGCGAGGACATCGTAGAGGGCCTCGAAACATTCCCCGAATCGCTGCTGAAGCTCTTCAAGGGCGAGAATACCGGAAAGCTCATTCTCAAAGTAGCCGACGCGTAGCGACAGCGGTGCGGTTACTTCCAGCCGCCGCCGAGTGCTTTGTAGAGTTGCACTAAGCTTTGGTATTCGGCGCCTCGCGCTTGGGCCAACGTGATTTCGGCTTCAAAGAGCGACCGTTGACCGTCCAGCACTTCC
>Ga0210407_10000771_pt1 | contig 33444 bp, 30 predicted proteins | sample IncBWC27MmetaG_FD_150860 | JGI IMG/M metagenome (GOLD analysis project Ga0210407, IMG submission 150860) | Forest soil microbial communities from Barre Woods Harvard Forest LTER site, Petersham, Massachusetts, United States - Inc-BW-C-27-M | ecosystem: Environmental > Terrestrial > Soil >...
TTGCATGTCGAGATCGACGCCCTGCAGGACGTGGCTCGCGCCATAGTGCGTGTTCATGCCCTCGATCCTGAGCATCACTCGAGGCCTCCGAGATAGGCGTCCTGCACGCGGCCATCGGCCTTCACCCGATCGGGCGCGCCGTCGGCGATCACCGCGCCGCGATGCAGCACCGTGATCCTGTGGGCGAGGCGGAACACCACCTCCATGTCGTGCTCGACCAGGAGGACCGTCATCCGCGAGGCTTTGAGGAAGCGCGCCAGCGTCTCCACCGCCTGTTCCGTCTCCTCGACCGAGAGCCCCTGCGTCGGCTCGTCGAGCAGCAGCACGCGCGGCTGCTGCGCCATCGCCATGGCGACCTCGAGCAGGCGCTGATCGCCGTGCGAGAGCAGGCCGGCGGGCCTCTCGGCGATGCCTAAAAGGCCGAGCTGCTCGAGCGCTGCGTCGGCGAGCGTTTGCGCTTCGTGGAAGATCCGGGCGCCGCCGAACGGCTGCCAGCGCCTGGGGTGGCGGGCCTGGGCCGCCAGCCGGGCATTCTCGCGCGCCGACATCTCGGGAAAAAGGGCCGTGATCTGGAAGGTGCGCGAAATGCCCAGCCGGCAGATCCGGTGGCTCGGCAGGCCGGCGATCGGCTGGCCGGCGAAGCGGATCAGTCCGGCGCTCGGCCTGACCGTGCCCGTGATCACGTTGAACAGCGTCGTCTTGCCGGCGCCGTTGGGTCCGATGACGGCGCGGACCTCGCCTTCCTCGACCGTCATGGCGACCTGATCGAGCGCGACCAGGGCGCCGTATTTCCGTGTCACGCCGTCGAGCTCGAGCAGCGCCACCGTCAGGGCCTCGGGGTGGCGCGCAACCGCCCCATCTGCAGCCGCCCCGTCGCCAGTCCCCAGATTCCCTGGGGTGCGAACAGGACGAAGGCGATGAAGATCAGGCCGAAGTAGAGCGCCCAGGCTTCGGTGAGCGCGCTGAGCTGGTGCTCCATCAGCATGAAGAAGGCGGCGCCCAGGACCGGGCCGATCAGGGTTCCGGCGCCGCCTACGATCACCATGATCAGCACCTGGCCCGACAGCAGCCAGAACAGCAGCTCGGTATTGGCGAAGCCGGCGAACGGCGCGTAGAGGGCGCCGGCCAGCCCGCCCAGCCCGTAGGCTACGGCGACCACGGCGATCTTGTAGAGCCGGGTATTGTAGCCCAGCGCCGTCGTCTTGGCCTCGTTCTCGCGAATGCCGCGCAGCACCGCGCCGAACGGCGAACGCACCAGGGCGGAGCACACGAGGAACCCGCCGACCAGGCAGGCGAGCGCCAGATAGTAGAAGCCGGTCTTGCTCGAGAGCGCCGCCAAGCCGAACGGGCCGATCGTGCGCGGAATGCCCGCCAGCCCGTCCGAACCGCCCGTCACCGAGGTCCATTTGAAGGAGATGGCGTAGAGCAGCTGAGCGAAGGCCAAGGTCAGCATCGAAAAGGAGACACCGGTCGCCAGGGTGCACATCCAGCCGACACCGATGGCCATGACGCCGGTCAGCAACCCGGCGGCGAACACCGCGAACAACAGCGGCATGCCGGTGTGCAGCAGCATCCAGCCGCAGGCATAGGCGCCGACGCCGTAGGCGGCGGCGTGGCCGAACGAGACGAGCCGCGTATAGCCGAACATGAGATCGAGGCTCATGGCGAACAGTCCGAGGATGACCGCTTCGGTGAGCAGCGTCATGGCGAACGGCGGCAGGCCGAGCGGCGCCAGCACCAGCACCAGCGCGACAGCGGTCCACACCAGCAGCCGGGCCGCGCCTTTCATCGGCCCTGGCATCCGCTCACGCTTCTTTGCCGAGCAGGCCGCCCGGACGCACTACGAGGACGGCCAGCATCACCAGGTACATGAAGGCCAGTGCGAAATCAGGTGCGTAGTAGTTGCCGAACACCTGGACGAAGCCGATCAGCAGCGCGCCGATCAGGGAGCCCAGGAAGCTGCCCATGCCGCCGATGATGACGATGACGAAGGCGTCGATGATGACGGTCGCCGCCATGCCGTTGGAGGCGGTGACCAGCGGCGCTGCCAGCACGCCGCCCAGCGCCGCCAGCCCGCAGCCGATGCCGAACACGCAGGAGCGGATGAGCTTGATGTCGACGCCCAGCGCACTCGCCATGTCGGCGTTCTGCGAGGTGGCGCGGATCAAGAGCCCGAGCCTCGACCGCTCGAGGAATTGCCAGATCGCCACCGCCACCACGATGCCGGTGGCGGCGAGAAAGAGGCGATAGACCGGGAACGGCTCGTCGAGCAGGAAGATCACGCCGCTCAAAAGCGGCGGGGCGGCGACCTGGAGCGCGTCGGAGCCCCAGGTCAGCCGGACGGCCTCGCCGACAACCAAGGCGAGGCCGAAGGTCACCATCAGGAAGGCGTGGGCATCGCGCCGGTAGAGTCGGCGCAGGATCGTGAATTCGAACGCCGCCCCGAACAGCCCGACCAGCAGGGGCGCGCCCGCCAGGGCGAGCCAGTAGTTGCCCGACCAGCTCGAGAGCGAGTAGCCGACGAAGGCGCCCAGCATGTAGAGCGCGCCGTGGGCGAAATTCACGATCCGCATCAGCCCGAAGATCAGCGTCAGGCCGACGCCGAGGAAGAACAGCAAGGCCGACTGCGAGAGCGCGTTGACGAACTGCGTCAGCAGAAGGGCGAGGGTGCTCATGGAGAGCGCATCGGGCAGCAGCGCGAAACAAAGCAAACCTCATCCTGAGAAGCGCGCCGCTGGCGTGCGTCTCGAAGGATGGGCAGCCTGCACTGTGCGCGTTCCCATCCTTCGAGACGCCGCGCTGCGCACGGCTCCTCAGGATGAGGTCGTTTGTGTATCGACATTCGACGAAAGCAGGGACTAATCCTTGAAGGTCATGGTGTTGCAGGAGGGCGTCGTGCTGTCGCCCGGGAAGGTGGCGATCACCTTCGGCACCGGCGTGTCGAAGCCCGGCTCCCTGACCACCTCGACCATGAAGCCCTGCTGCACGCCCTGGTGATCGCACTTGCGGATATGCACCTTGCCCTTGACGCTCTCGATCTCGATGTCCTCGAGGGCGGCGCGCAGCTTGGCGGCCTCGATGCCGCCGGCCTTGGTGATGCCGGCCTCGAACACCTTCATGCACTGCCACTGCTCGCCCTCGAAGGTGTCGGGAACGGCGCCGCTGTGCTCCTTCTTCCACAAGGCGACGAACTCGTTGTTCAACGGGTGATCGTAGGTGAAGCTGTAGCGCGAGGAGCCGATCAGGCCGAGCGACGCATCGCCCACCGCGCGGATGCTGGCGAGGTCGACGATCTCGGTCAGCAGCTTGACCTTCTCGGGCAGGCGGTACTGCTGCGCCTGGGACAGGAACGCGTTGTTGTCGTCGCCCTGCATGACCAGGAAGACGGCGTCGGCGCCGGACTGGCGGATCTTGGTGATGTAGGGCGAATAGTCCTTGGTGCCGGTCGGCGCGAAGACCTTGCCGAGGAACTCCTTCTTGGAGTTGACCGCCTCCTGCTCGAAGACCTGCACGCTGTTGTGGCCCCAGGCGTAGTCGAGCCCCAGCGCATAGAACTTCTGCAGCTTGGAGTCGCGCAGATAGAGTGACACCGCGCGCGTGCCCATCGGCCCCGAGATGTTGGCGCGGAAGAAGTTCGGCACCAGGCTCTCGGCGGTCAAGCGGCCGTCGCCGTTGTCGGACGAAATGAAGATCGCGTCCCATTCGGCGAGCTTGGGCACCACCGCCAGGGCCTCCGACGACAGCGTGATGCCGGTCAGCAGGCGGCAGTCCTGGCGCTCCACCATCTCCTGCGCCTTGCGCACGCAGTTGGCGGGATTGCCGGCGGTGTCCTCGATCAGGAGTTCGATCGGCCGTCCCAGGATGCCGCCCTTGGCGTTCTGCAGCTTGGCGTAGAGCTCGGCGCCGCGCTTCTGCTGCTGTCCCACCGAGCCCAGCGCGCCGGTCAACGCCAGCGGCATGCCGATCTTGATCGGGCCGCTCTCGGCCTTGGCGCCGAGACGCAGGATGGCGGGCGACGCCACGGTCGCGGCGCCGGCGAGACCGACTTTGAGCATGGCCCGTCGCGACGGGCGGAACTGTCCGGACATGTGCTTTCCTCCCTGGGAGACACCGGCGGTTTGCCCCGCCGGCCGATTGTTCTTCCGTCTGTTCGACCTTTGAGAGCCGAACGCTACTCCGCGGCCTGGGCCTGCGCCACCGGCGCCTCGACGATCCTCGTCTTGAAGTCGGCCGGCGCCACGATCTCGAGCACCTCGAAATCCTCGGAGCAGGCGATCTCGCGATGCGCGATACCCGGGCGCTGGTTGATGCAATCGCCCTTGCGGATCGTCCGCTGGCCCTGGCCCGCATACTCGAACGTGGCCCAGCCGTTCATGACGTAGACCATCTGGAACGTGCAGTCGTGGACGTGCCACTGCTGCACCTCGTCGTTGGCCTTCTTGCCGTTGTGACGGATCAGGTGGGCGACATAGTCGCCCTTGGTGCCTTGCTTGATGCCGAGGTCGCGATACTCGAAGATCTCGCGCAGGCCGGGCGTCCACTTGGCGTCGGTCGCGAGATCGTGGCTGAACTTCCAGTCCTTGGTATCGGACATGATTTTCTCCCGTGCAGATCGCGTGCGGGATTATTCCTCCCGCGGCGCCTCGTTGTCGAGCGCACGAGCGGCGCACGCGCCGCAGGGCGGACCGGCAGCTGTCGTCGGCTCTACAGGACCCCGGCATAGTGCGCCGCCCCGCCGTCGATCGTGACGACCGTGCCGGCGATATGCGAGGCCCGGTCGGACGCGAGGAACGCCACGAGATCGGCGCACTGCTCGGGCGTGCCGACCGGCGGGTTTTTAGGGATCAGCTCCCGCCAGCGCGCGGCGTCGCCGAGCTTGGTCTCAGCGGTCGCGCGCAGCATCGTCTCCATGCGCTCGGTGCTGATGAGGCCGGGATTGCAGGCGACGATACGGATCTTGTCGACGAGGCTGGTGCCTCCCATGCCGCGGGTGAAGGCCATCAGCGAGGCATTGCCGGCGCTGCCGGCGATGTAACCCCAGGTCGGCCGTTCCCCGGCGGCGCCCAGCACGTTGACGATGACGCCGCCGCCGCGCGCCTTCATGGCGGGGTAGACCGCGCGGCAGAGGTTGATGTAGCCGAACACCTTGAGGTTCCAGGCGTCGCGCCAGCGGGCTTCGTCGATCGCCTGCAGGTCGCCGGCCGGAATGGCGCCGGCATTGTTCACCAGGATGTCGATGTCGCTACAGGCCGCCGCCAGCGATCGCACGTTATCGCCGTTGCTGAGGTCGACTGGATGGATCGTCACCGAAACGTTGTGCCGTGCCTGGATCGTCTCCTTGGCACGCTCCAGATCCGCTTTGGTACGCGACGCGAGATGCAGATGGCAGCCTTCCTCGGCCAGTTGCCGGGCGCACGCCAGGCCAATTCCCTTGGAAGCGCCCGTGACGAGGGCGAGCTTGCCGCGCAGATTCAGGTCCATGTCGTTGTGTCTCCTCAAAAACGCGCGAGCAGTGAGCCATGACCGTAGACCTTGTCCGCGATCCCGTTGCTGCGCAGCGCGTGCCAGTAAGTCGTCGCATTGATCTGCAGGACCGGCTTGTCGAGCCAGCGCTCGGCTTCGTCGGCCAGCCTGGCGAAGGGCAGATTGGCGCCGAAGGCGACGATCGCCTCGATATCCGGTCCGTCGATCGAGCGGATGGCCTTGATCATGTCCTGGGCGCTCAGCACGGAGTACGACGCCGGGCTCTTGCCGCGCATGTGGCAGAAGCGAACGATCTCGTAGCCATGCGCGCCCAGCACGGCATTGAGCCGGGGTTCGATGCACGGGTAGTAGGGCTCCATGATGGCGATCCTGCGCTTGATCCCGTGCGCCTCGAGACCGGCGACGACGGCGTCGGAGGCAATCGCAACGGGGATATCCCAGCCGGCCACCTTGCGCACGCGGCGCTTCAGGTCTTCGCCCCAGTCGAGCGTGCCGCCCCACACCGAGAGGGCGGATATGCCGAGAATGAAAGCGTTGGGCTTGGCGTCCATGACTCGATCGACCGCGGCCTCGAGCGACTTGTCGATCGCCTCCAGCTGCCGTTCGAAATCGGCATCGGAGGTCACGGGATCGTCCGCGATAACCATGCGCGCCAGGTGGTTCGTCACACCCGCCGGCCTCATGTCGTCATATTCAGGCTGGACGACCGTGTTCGTCGACGGCGTCGTCACGCCGAAGGCCAGTCGCCAGGCCAGATAGTCGCGCACGCCTTCACTCCTTTTTCGCTCCGGGGTGAACCCGCAAGATGCCATCACGCTTGTCAGGCAGTCTATGCGAGCGCTACGCCCACAAGCGGAAAAAGGGGCGAGGTGCCCATTGCGACCGCGGCAGGTTGGACGCCTCGTCGCAGAGAATGGACAGGCTCAGCCTTTTGAGGAACCGGCTTTTTTTGCCGGTTTGCCAGCCTCGGGTTCCTTCAATTTATTGAGCACCGGCTGCACCTTGGATTTCAGTATGGCGCGGATCTGCGGCGAGTTGTGCATGTGGTGTTGAACCGCATCGTGCAGCATCGCGAGCTGACGCTTGTCCATCTTTTTGAGCTCCCGCATGGGGAACAAGTAGGCGAGCATCGACATGGCACATAATCTCCCTGTAGTGAGACCGACGGCTCGGTCATCAAGAAAACTCAGACGCGTACGCTACGTTCTCGATGGTTTCATCCTCGCTGACACGGGGATTTTCGAGATCGGCCGCTGCGGGTGCGCGACCATATGCTCGAGCACCTTCTGATAATCCTTCAGCAGGCGGTCGATCACCTTGACGCTGAACAACTTGGGCTTGTAGACGCAGGTGCCGACGAGCCCATCTGCGCCTTCTTCCAATATCAACGTAACATCGAGAGTTGTGGCTGTCACCGGCGGAAGCAACATGCCCGGATGAGCCTCCTCGTACACGAGCGCGTGCTCGGAGTGCGGCCGGGGCCGCAATGTCGCGTTCTGGAAGTTGATGCCGACGCGGGACAGCGTCACAGGGTCGAGGGCGCGCTCGTGCGCGAGGATCCCGGCCAGCTCTTCGAAAGGAAGATCCTGGTGGGCGAAGGCCGCAAGCGTCGTGGCACGGACCCGACGCACCACCTCCTGGGGAGTGGGATCGCCGCCGATGTCGGTGCGCAGGATCAGCATGTTGACCAGCGGGCCGATCAGCCGCTCGGTCCCCGCACGGTTGCGATTGGCGACCAGCGTCGCCACGCGCAAGTCCGTCTCCCCCAGGTAGCTGTGCAACAGAGTCTTCAGGGCGGCGACGAGCACCGTGAACAAGGTGCCGCCTTGGCGATGGCCGAAGGCCTTGGCGGCCTCCTTGAGCGTTGCCGGCAACGCCAGGGGTCGCTGCGCGGTTATGAGATCGTCGATCGGTTGTCGCGGGCGGGCCGCGGCGAGGTCCATGGCGGGCAGGGGATCGCGCAGCTGCTCGCGCCAGTAGGCAAGCTGCCCGACGATTTCCGGATGTGACCGCCAGCTCCGCTGCCAGTGCGCAAAATCCGCGAACTGAATCGGCAGCGATGCCAGGGGCGATGGCGCTCCGGCGGAGAAGGCATCGTACAAAGCCGCAAGCTCGCCGAGCAGGACGCCGCCCGACCAGCCATCGTAGATGATATGGTGCAGGTTGAGGAGCAGAAGGTGGTCTTGCTCGGCCAGGCGCACCAGGCGAACCCGAAGCAGGGGACCTTGGACGAGATCGAAGGAATGACGCGCTTCCTCCTGGAAGAGTTGCTCCCCGGCGATCTCCCTGTTGCGTTCGGACAATGCGTGCAGATCATCGACGATCAGGGGCACGGTGAGCTCGGGCGCAATGATCTGCAGGTGTCGATTGTCAACGACGGTGAAGGTCGTGCGTAGAATGTCGTGGCGCCGCACGATTTCGTCGACGCTCTGCTGCAGGACCGCGATGTCGACCGGCGACGTCACCCGGAGCGCGCTGAGAACGTTGAAGAACGGCAGGCCTGGCAGCGCCTGCAACAGCTCCGCCATCTGTTCCTGGGCGACGGAGGCCGGCCCTGCCTGCGCCCCGGGTCGGCGCACAATGGCGGAGGAGGGGCGCTGCCCTCGGCCTGCCTGGATCAAGATCTCGAGGCGAAGCGCCATCTCGGCAACGGTCGGCGCCTCGAAGAAGTGCGAGGGCTCGATCTCGACATCCATGACGTCGCCGACGCGGGCGATGACGTGGCTGACCAAGAGAGAGTCTCCGCCCAATTCGAAGAAATCATCGTCGATACCGACGCGATCGACTTCGAGGATCTCCCCCCAGAGTTCGGCCAATGTTTGCTCGACAGGCGTCCGCGGCGCGATGAAGGGGTGAGCCACGGCGATGTCGGGCGCGAGCCCCAACCTGGCCGCCAGGCCCGTCCGCTGCACCTTGCCCATGGGGTCTTTGGGCAGCTCCCCGACGATCAGCACCCGGCGTGGAACCTTGAAGTCGGCGAGCCGCTTGATGACGAACTCACGAACGTCCTTTGGTGTCGCGGCCGCCTCGGGCCGCAACACGACGGCCGACACGATGTCCTCGCCCAGCGTGGTGTGGGGCACGGCAAAGGTGATCGCCTCCGCGACCGCCGGATGCTCCAGCAGCACCTCGTCGATTTCTCGCGGCGCCACTTTCTCCCCGCCGCGGTTGATGATGTCCTGAGTACGACTGACGAGAAACAGATACCCGTCATCATCGAAAAAGCCGTGGTCCCCGGTCTTGAACCAACCGTCCACGAATGCGGCCTGGGACGCCATTGGGTTGCCGTCGTAGCCCGCCATGACGCTTCCGCCACGGACCAGGATCTGCCCCGCCTGGCCGTGCGGCAGCACGGCCCCTCCTTCGTCCATGATCACGATGTCGAGACCCATGGTCACGCCGACCGAGCCCACCTTGCGGGGCAGCGGCGGCAGTGGATTGCAAGCGACAGGGCCGACTTCCGTCATGCCGTAGAACTCGAGCAACACGGTCTCGAACGCCCGCTCCAGCTCCCGGGAGACGTGCGGCGGCAGGGCAGCCGACGCGGAGAGGACGAGGCGCAACCGACAGCCTGCGGCTGCCTGGCGATCGCGCCGGGCCTCGGCGAGAAGTGCCTGATGCATGGCCGGCACCGCGCCGTACCAGGTCGGCCGAAAGTCGCTGGCCCATGCAAAGAACCGGCCGACGTCACAACCCGGAGCGCAGACGACGCTGGCACCGGCCGCCAGCGAGTTCAGCAGCTGGCCGACGAAGCCGTAGACATGAAACAGGGGCAGCACATTCAGGCACCGGTCGGCTTGCGTGAGCGCCAGTGCCGGACCCCACCGGTAGGCCTGCGCACAGATATTGCCATGGGTCAGCGGGACGATCTTGGGCCGCGAGGTCGTGCCTGAGGTGAGCAGCAGCAGCGCCACGTCGTCGGGGCCGACCGCTTCCGCGGACGAAGCAACCGCCTGCCTTCCGGTGAGCGTGAAGAGGCCGGCTTCCGCCTCGGACAGAGGCGACAATTCGACGACCGCGATGCCCCGTGCGAGCGCCGCACCGCGGGAGGGCGAGTCGCTGTCAGCCTGCACGATCAAGGCGCGGGCCCCCAGATCAGCAAGACATCTGTCAAACTCCTCGGCGCCATAGGCCGGGTTGATCGGGGCGCAGGCCGCGATCGTCGCCACGGCGAGCATGGCCACGGCCATCTCCGGACCGTTGGGCAGCACCAGGGCGATCCGGTCGTGGCGGCCGATCCCCATCGACCGCAGCAGGCGACCCATCTCGTCGACCTGCCGGTAGAGACGGCCGTAGGTGAGCGGTGCGCGCCCCGGAGCGAGGATCGCCAGCGCATCTGGAATACGCTTGGCCTGATGCTCCAGCAGCCGGGGCAGGCAGGAATGCTGAACGGCGGCCGTCGGGTCTTGGGAATGCGTGTCCGGCACTGGGTTCTCGAATCCTTGAGCTAGAGTTCACGCGTCACAGCGCATCTTAGGGTGCCAACTCCTCGAGCAGCGCCTCCGCCTCGCCGAGGACCGGTGTGTCGAGTCCCTCCGTGAACCAGCTGTGGAGTGGGGCGAGAAGATCGCGGGCGTCGTCGCGCTTGTCCTGCCGGCGCCAGAGGCGCGCGAGGCAGATCGACGCCCGCAATTCCATGAGCTTTGCGCCTTGCGACCTCGCGACCGCGAGCGCCAGATGATAACTCTGCTCGGCCGTGCGTGGATCGTCCGCCGCATCCAGCAAATCGCCGCGCAAGCGGTGCACCTCGGACTCATCGATCCGTTGGTCGGTCGCCTCGACGATCCGCGCCGCCTCGGCGAGTCGATCCAGTCCTTCAGCCGGCTGGCCGAGCTTGGCGTAGGCCGCGGCAGTCTCCGCCAGCGCATGGGACGTGGAAATAACCGATCCGGAAGCACGCACGGCCGTCAGCCCCTGCGTGAGCAGCGCGAGGCCTTCCTGTGCCTTTCCACGCTCGGTCAAGGACGCTCCGAGGAACGTCGTTGCCACACCCAGGAAAAACGGGAACCCGTGCTCGATCGACAGGGCGGACAGTTCCTCGGCGTGCCCCTGCATGTCGGGCGAACGGATGATCGACCCGAGCAAACAGGCAAAGGCGAGGGCGTTGGCCAGCGTCGGCGCATTGCGCAGCCGGCGCGCGTGCGACAATGCTTCGTTTCGCAGCGAACGAGCCTGATCAATGTAGCCGAGATACGCCAAGGCCAGGGCGAGATGCGCGACCATCGAAACGTAGAGGTGAGCTTGCTCCGACTGCAGCGAGAGGCCGGCACGATGAGCCGGATCGGAAAGCTCGTTGCACTGCTCCAACAGCGTGTGGGCGGCAACCAACTCTCCGAGGAAGAGCCGGGTTTGCCCGATCAAGACCCGTCCCACCCATTGCCCCGCTGCATCCTGCCGCGCTCCGCCGATGGCTTCGAGCTGCTCGCCAAGCTCTAGCGCCAGCCGGTGCTCGGCGCGCACTCGATGAAACGCCCATTGACCCGAATACAGCGGCACGAGGTGCTCGGGTCGATCGACCTGCTCGGCCAAAGCGCGCGCCCGCGCGAGGATCTGGCCCACAGCAGGGGCGGCCAGGCCCTTGGTAGCCGCCACCGCGGTTCTGAGCGCGATCTGCAGGTCGAGCTCCTGCTGCCGGCGCCAAGGTCCATCCTGCAGGCCGGCCAGTACCGCCAACCCCTGCTGCAAGCGCGCAACCGCTTCCGTCATTGCCGAGCGCGCCAGCGCCTGCAGGCCGGCCTTGAGCCAATAGGTGATGGCCTTCTCTGCCAGGCCGGCTTCCGTGCAGTGCCGGGCAAGCAGCGCAGGCTGGTTCGCCACGATCTCGGGAAACCGGTCTTCCAGCGTTGCAGCGATACGGCCATGCAGCAGTTGGCGTTGGCTGCGCAGCAGGGTCCCGTAGGCGACATCCTGCACGAGCGCGTGCTTGAAGGCGTATTCAGTGTGCGGGTATGAGCCGCTCTGGAAGATCAACTGAGACCCTACGAGTTCCGCCAAGGCGTCATCAAGTTGCTGCGGCGGCATTGCCGCGACGGCGCTGATCAGTTCGTGCGAAAAGTGACGTCCGATCGTGGCGGCGATCTGCGCCACGTCGCGCGCCGGGGCCAGGCGATCGAGCCGTGCCAGCAGCGAATCCTGCAGCGATGTCGGGATCGCCAGCCGGGCAGTCGGACCCGCCGTCTCATACCGATCGCCGGAGTCCACCAGCAGGTCACTCTCGATCACCGCCTTGGTCAGCTCCTCGACGAACAGCGGCACGCCATCGGTCCGATCCGTGATCTGTTCGACGATTTCCTCGGGCAAAGGCTTGCCGCTGGTGAGGTACGTGATCATCGCGGTGCAGCGCTCGCGCGGCAGGCGATTGAGACTGATCAGCGACACGTGCGGGCGGCCGATCCAAGGTGCCGCGAACTCTGGCCGGAACGTCACGATAATCAGCAGCGGCAGGCTCGGCGCGCGCTCGACAATCAACTCGACAAGCTCAAGCGAGCTGGGATCGGCCCAATGCGCGTCCTCGACCACCACTAGCAAGGGCAGATGCGCCGCCAATGCTTCGACCCGGGCGACCAGCGCGCGCAGTGTCTTCTCCTTGCGCTTCTGCGGGGTAAGGTTGAGCGTGGGATAGCGGTCGCTCGTCGGAACCGAGAGCAAACTCGCCAGCAACGGCACGGTCTCGCCGAGGTCGTTGGCCGGCAGGGCCGGCAGCGTCTCAAGTTTGGCCAGCCGCTGCTCGTCGGTGTCTTCGCGCCGCAATCCGGCCGCCCGCTCGAGCTGGGTGATGATCGGGTGAAACGGACTGTCCTGGTGGTGCGGGGAGCAGAAATAGCGCAAGAGCGAATGGGGCTCGCCGCTCAGCCGCTCGAGAAGGGTCTCGGCGATGCGCGACTTGCCGATGCCCGGTTCGCCCGAGAGCAGCACCACCGCGCCTTCGCCGCGTTTCGCCTGATCCCAGCGGCGCAAAAGCAGCTCAACCTCCTCGCTGCGCCCGAATAGCGGGCTCGTGCTCGCGCGTAGCGCCTCGAACCGGTTCTCGGCCGTGCTCGTGCCAAGCGCCTGCCACGCCGGGACTTTCTCGGCGAAGCCCTTGAGCGCAACCGCTCCGAGATCCCGATAGTCGAACAGGCCGCCGGTCAGGCGGCGAGTGCTCGATGAGATGACGACTGTGCCCGGCTCGGCCAGGGTTTGCAGCCGAGCGGCCAGATTGGGCGTGTCGCCAACCACGGCGTGCTCCTCGGTCGGGCCGCCACCGATGAGGTCACCGACAACGACAAGGCCGGTAGCGATGCCGATTCGTACCTGCAGGGGAACGCTGGCGGCTGTCGTGAGCTTGGGTACACTCTCGACCAGGGTCAGGCCGGCCCGGACGGCGTGCTCGGCATCAAGCTCATGAGCCTGAGGATAGCCGAAATAGGCCACCACGCCGTCGCCGACGAGCCTGGCGACAAAGCCGCCATGGCGTTCGATCAATTCGGTGCAGCAGCGGAGATAAGCGCTGATCACGCTCCCCATATCTTCTGGGTCGAGCCGTGCGGAGATGGCGGTCGAGCCGACGAGGTCGCACATCATGACCGTGAGTTGGCGGCGCTCGGCGTGCGTTGTGCGCTTTCTCTCCGTGCGGAGGCGAGGCGTTGCCGGGGCCTCGCCGGCAAGCTCGCTGACCGCGGCCAGCATCTTTCGCCGATGGCCCAGCAAAACGCCGATGTCCTTGAGGTCCTGATCGGTCAGATAGCGGAGGACCGAGATATCGATTCCATTCTCGGCGAATCGTTCTGCGTACTCCGACATACCGAGCGATGACAGCCACTCCGCAATAGTGATCACAGCTCATCTCGCAGGTTACACGCGTGCAAATAGTACAGCATCCTTTCGATGAAACAACGCTACGCCTGGCAATCACTGTGTCGACCAGCTTTCTTCCCACGGTTTGATGGAGCATGCCGCCCGCGCGCTTCATGCTCATACGAAGGTGGACGGCGCTCGCCGCGCGAGTGAGTGCCCAGCGCCTGGCGTCGGCGAAGGCTGGTTGGGTGGGCGCGGTTGGGCGTAGCGCGTCGAATGAGGGGTAGGAGGTCGGAGCCGAACGACCGCCTGGTCGCAGGTGCACCGTGCCGTCGTTCAGTTCGGGCACCGGCGGCTAAGGTGCCTCGCTGCGGTCTCCTCAAGACCTCCCGGCTTCGCTCATCCTGGCGGTCTGGGCGCTGCCGACTGTTCAAGCTTCCATTTGCGGCCCAGATGGAACCGCCAGGCGATGCTCCACACGACGAAAAGGGCCGTAGCGAGAAGAATGTAGGGAACTGGGCGCCACCCCATGGCCGGCGGCGCCGCGAGGTTGTAGGCAATCACCGCGATCATGAACGCGACCAGGGCCCTGGACTGAGTTCGCATGTATCTCGGCCCGTAGATCGGTCCCAGGTCCCCGCCCAGCGCGAACCTGCTGTCGAACCAGGGGAGCTTAGGCATGTGGTTGATCGCCAGAAGCGACATGATCGACAACAGGACGGCTAACGTGCGACTGATCGCCGAAAGGTCCAAAGGCAGCACGTCGACGCCGCGGCTGCGGACGACGAGCACGCCTTGCAGCAACAGCAGGCCGCCGCAGTAGCTGATCGAGAGGAACTTTCCCCATCTGCGCCAGGGCTGGAGCTTTGCATCGTTTGCCCTCGCGCCACGGCCGCTCCAGTACAGCGCACCGACGACCAGCGCACTGGCGGCGGGAAAGACGAAGAGAAACAACGATGGCAGAGATGCTCCCTTCTGGACTGCGAGCGTCGTCCAGTCGTCCAGCATGGCGATCTGCCCTACTGCCGCCACCAGCATCAGGGCGATGAGCACCGCGCACACCAGAGCCGTTTTTCGCTCGATCATCTGACCCTCCTGGTCGCGAGCTTGAGCCTGCCGCCCGGGCGAGCGCCGACGCCGACGGTCTCGGCAAAGCTCAGCAGCGCGTCCTCGAGCACGGAAAGCTTGAGATTGTAGGTGACGGACGTTCCGACCTTTTCCGACTCGACGAGGTCCGCCTCGCGCAGCACCGCGAAATGGGCCGAAAGCGTCGGCTTGGCAAAATTGAAGTGCTGGGCGATCTGGCCCGCCGTCATCGGCCGTTCCCTCAAGAGCTGCAGGATTCGCCGCCGCGTGGGATCGGAGAGCGCCTTGAAAACCAGGTTCATATTTAGATAATTAGCTAATAACGGAATATTGTCAACCGGGAAAACGCGGCCCGGGCCAAATCCGGCCGCAGGGAGCGCTCGTTCAACCCAGCCTGCCGACGTGGCCTTCGAGCAGGGTCCAGCATTTGCTGCCGAGCTTCTCGCGCCACGCGGCATAGAGCGGGGTCATGCGGGCGCGGAACGGGGCCTGGTCGACCTCGTTGAAGATCATGCCGCGTTCGGCCAGGGTCGTGTGCAAGCCCGCGTTGAAGCGGCCTTGATCGTCGCGCTGGGCGCGTACGAACCTGGCCGCATTGCGCTCGATCGTGGCCTGGATGTCCTGCGACAGCTTTCGCCACAACTGGCCGTTGGCCATCAGATTGAAACCCGACCACATGTGGTTCGTCATGGCCAGATGCTTCTGCACTTCGTACAGCTTGAAGACCTCGTTCACGGCCAGCGGGTTCTCCTGCGCATCGACCTTGCCGCTCTTCAGCGCCTCATAGATGCCGTTGACGTTGATCGTGACCGGTTCGGCGCCCAGCGCCCTGAAGGTGTCGGTGAACATCTGGCCCGCCGGCAGGCGGATCCTGAGGCCCTCGAAATCCTTCGGCGCCGTGATCGGCCGGCGGGTCGAGGAGGTCTGCCGCATGCCGTTGTCGAACGCGCCGACCGGGAAGCCATGAATGCCCTTGGCCGCCATCTCCTCGCGCAGGTAGGCGCCCAGCGCGCCGTCGGCCGCTTCGTGCGCCTCGGCCGCCGTCCGGAAGGCAAAGGGAACCTGCTGCACCTCGGCGACCGGCACCGCCTGCCCCAGGATGCCGCCCATCAACGTGAAGAAGTCGAGTTCGCCCGAGATCAGCATCTTGAGCGCCGCCGGATCGGAGCCGGCAATGCCGGCATTCTCGGCGAACACCTCGGCCACGACGCGGCCGTTGGTCTCGGCGCCGATCGCCGACCACATCTCGACCAGGCGCCGATGCAGCGGGCTCGAGGCCGCCTGGTTGTGGAACTGGCGGAACTTGTAGTCAGCGGCCAACGCCGGACGCACGAAAAGGCCGCCCGGGACGAGGGCGGCGCTGCGGGCGAGAAGCCTGCGGCGGGGACAAGGCGGCGGGCATGGTCGCGCCGCACCTTATTTCAGCAGCGTGTAGAGCCGCTCGTCGTAAAGCGCGCCGCCCATTGGCCCGAGTGCGGTGCGGAACGAGCGGGTGGGGCTGGTGGCGCTATGCGCCGCCTGGGCCGGCGCGTCCGTCCAGGCCTCGACCAGCGTCAGGTGGTTCGGCCGGCTCGCCTGCACCAACGCATCGAAGCGGAGGTTGCCGGCCGTACCGCGACTGGCTTCGGCGAGCTTGCGCGTTTCGGCGACACCCTCGTCGCGCTTCGTCGGCACGAAGTCGACGTGGGTGACGACGTAAACGGCGGCGGGCGCCGCCGCCCCGGTTCCAGCCGACGGGGCGCCGGTCGACAGGGCAAAGTGCGGACGCTCGTCGTAGGGCGCGATCAGGAGCGGCGCCAGGGCCGCGCGAAATTCCCGGCTCGCGGCAGAGGCGGCATTGTCCTCGCGCGCCTTGGCGCTCGGCCACTGCTCGACGATGGCGAAGTGGTTGGGTCGCCCGATCTGCTCGAAGACGGCGAACTCGAGCGCCCCCTTGTTCTCGAGCGCATCGCGGTGGTGCGCCAGCAGGCGGCGCGCGGCGTCGGCCTGGGCCGGCTCGACTTCGATATAGGTGACCGCGTACGGCGCCTCCGGCGGTGCCGCGGCAGGGGCGGGCGGCGTCTGCGCCACGGCCCCGACCGCCAGCATGCCCACAGCACCGGCGGCGCCCACAAGGACCTGACGACGATCGACCATGCGCCCTCCCGATGAGGCGATTGCCATCGAACGCGTTCTCTACTTCAGGTCGGCGCCCGCAGGCGGCCCGCCCTCGAGATACTTGGTCGCCATGTGCGCGCCCTGCCTGGGAAGAAAGGCGATGAAGCGCGCCCCTTCAGGGCTGACCACGGTGAAGGCGTGTGGCGTGCGAGCGGGAATCGAGATGGTCTGGTTTTTGCCGACGAGGAGGCGCTCGTCGCCGATGCGCACGTCGAGCATTCCTTCGACGACCACGATCACCTCATCGACTTCCTCGTGGTAGTGCAACGGTGCCCCAGCCCCTTGTTCCAGGACGCCCATGCTCGAGCTTACGGCAACGCCCTGCGCCCGGCCGGCAAGAACATAGTTACGATAGCCCGGGCGCCACGGGATCTCCTGGGCTTCCTCGTTCTTCACCACCGGCATGTCGACCTCCTGCTGCCGTCGGAGCCTAGTCCGTCCGAGCGCCCAGGGGAACCTGAGGCTGCACGGGATGAGGACACGCGCTCGCCCCGTCAGGTCTCCGCGCCGCCGTTGACCTGGATCATCTGGCCGTTGATGTAGGCACCGGCCTCGGAGACCAGCAGCCGCGCCGCGGCCGCGACCTCGACCGGGGTGCCCATGCGGCCGAGCGGCACCCTGGCCACCGTCTGCGCGCGGGCCTGCGAGGAGGCGTTGGCCTCCGGGGTGTCGGGCGCGATCGGGCCGGGCGAGATGGCGTTGGTCGTGATGCTCTTGGGCCCGAACTCCATGGCCAGCGCCTTGGTGAGGCCCCACACGCCGTGCTTGGCGACCGATACCGGCGTGCGGCCGGCATGGCCGTGAATGGCGTTCATGCCGGTGAAATTGACGATGCGGCCCCAGCCCTTGTTCAGCATGCCGGGCAGGCAGGCGCGCGACAGCCACACCGCGGCATCGAGGTCGACCGAAATGATGCGGCGCCACTCGGCCTCGCTCATCTCGAGAAACGGCTTGTTGGGACGCAGCGCCGCATTGTTGATCAGCACGTCGACTGCGCCGAACTGCTGGATCGCCGCATCGGCGATGCGCCGGCAGTCCTCGGCCTGGCCGACGTCGCCCATGACGACCAGCGTCCTGGCGCCGAGCTTCTGGGCTTCCTGGGCGACCTTCTCGCAGGCCGCGCGGTCGCTCGAGCCGTTGAGGACGACGTCGAAGCCGTCCTCGGCCAGGCCGAGGACGCAGGCGCGGCCGATATTGCGGCCGCCGCCGGTGATCAAGGCTGTCCTGCGCGACGCCATCTTCTATTCTCCCGCGGCAATTCATTCACGAAGGCGTCACTTGGAAGCAAAGGCAATCCCGCTCGGCCAGCGCCCGGCGCGAGTCTGGACCGGCGGCAGCGGCGAGGCAATCGTGCTGCTGCATGGCGGCTGGGCGGGCGCCGAGGCCTATTGGTCGACGGTGACCGGCGAGCTCGAGCGCTCGCACCTGATCGTGGCGCCCGACCTGCCGGGCATCGGCGTGCCGGGCGAGTTGCTGGCGAGCTTCGGCGCCTATGCCGCGTGGCTGGAAGCGCTGCTCGACGCCTTGGCGATAGACCGCGCCACCATCGTCGGCAATTCGCTCGGCGCCACCATCGCCTGGCGCTTCGCGTCGCAATATCCCGAACGCTGCCGCGGCCTGGTCATGGTGAACGGCTATCCGCCGCCGACCTATAACCGCGGGGTGCGCTGGATGGCGGCCCACACCAGCCTGCGCCGCATGGTGCGGTCGCACTTCCTGCGCAGCATCTACGGCAGCGAGGCGTTGACGACGGCGTTCCATGACCGGCGCAACGCGCCGGCCGCGATCGTGAGCGCGCTCGATCGCTTCTCGCCCGCCGAGGTCGATGCGGTTCTCGATATCCTGCTGGCCGAATCGGCGTGCCCGGCGCCGCAGGTTCGCACCTTGCTGATCTGGGGCGAGGCCGACCGCTTGCCCGTGCTCGACAAGCGCGGCGCGCGGCAGATGGCGCCGTCGCTCAACGACTACAGACTGGTGACGATTCCGTCGGCCGGCCATCTGCCCCAGGTCGAGCACCCGGTGGCGTTCCTGCGGGCGTTGCGCGAGTTTTTGCGGCGGTAGAGCGTATCCCGATTGGATGGATGAACATCTTTGCTGGGGGCGCGCCACTCCAGTGGCGCGTCTTGTCATGCTCTTTGGTCCAGAAGACCATGACGCGCCACTGGAGTGGCGCGCCCCCAGCTAGATCACGCCGCCGGCCTTGAGCGCGTCGATCGCCGTGCGGTCGTAGCCCAGGCTGGCCAGCACCTCGTCGGTGTGCTCGCCGAGCTCGGGCGTGGGGCGGAGCTCCTTGGGCTGCGGCGCGTCCGAAAGGTTGATCGGCTGGCCGACCACCTTGATGTCGCCCAGCTTGGGATGCTTGACCGCCCGGGCGATGCCGAGATGCTTGACCTGCGGCTCGGCGAAGGTCTGGTCGATGGTGTTGATCGGCCCGCACGGCACGCCCGCCTTGTTGAGCGCCTCGATCCAGTGCGCCGACGGCTTGGTCCGGGTGACGGCGGCGATGCGCTCGTTGACCGCCTTGCGATGCTGCGAGCGCAGGCTGGGCGTCGCATGTTCCGGATGGTCGACCAGCTCGGGCGCGCCCATCGCCGTGGCGCAGCGCTTGAACATGTGGTCGCCCGACGCCGCGATGTTGATATGGCCGTCGCTGGTCGGGAACACGCCGGTCGGAATGCCCGTGGGATGGTCGTTGCCGGCCTGCTTGGCGACCTCGCCCTTCATCAGCCAGCGCGAGGCCTGGAAGTCGAGCATGAAGATCTGCGCCTCGAGCAGCGAGGTGTGGACCCACTGGCCGCGGCCGGTGCGCTCGCGATTGTAGAGCGCCAGGATGATGGCCTGGGCCAGCAGCAGGCCCGAGGTCAGGTCGGCGATCGGGATGCCGACCCGCATCGGGCCGCGGCCGGGCTCGCCGGTGATCGACATCAGCCCGCCCATGCCCTGGGCGATCTGGTCGACGCCGGGACGCGCCGCATCGGGCCCGCTCTGGCCGAAGCCCGCGATCGAGCCGTAGACGATTCGCGGGTTGATCTTGGCCACTGTGTCGTAGTCGACCTTGAGGCGATGCTTCACGTCGGAGCGGTAGTTCTCGACGATGACGTCGGCCTTCTCGGCGAGCTTCATGAAGATCGCATGGCCTTCCTTGCTCTTGAGATTGAGCGTCATCGCCTTCTTGTTGCGATGCAGGTTCTGGAAGTCGAAGCCGTGGCGGTGGCCGCCCATCGCATCGGTCTTGCCGCCATCGGAGGGCGGGGGCGGCGGCTCGATCTTGATGACGTGCGCGCCCCAGTCGGCGAGCTGGCGCACGGCCGTCGGCCCGGCACGATGCGCCGTGAGGTCGAGGACGGAGATGTGGGACAGGGGCAGGGTGGTCATGGGCGGTTCCTCGTCGCTGGGGGCGCGCCACTCCAGTGGCGCGATCTTCTGGTGGCTGGCAAAGACGCGCGACTGGAGTCGCGCGCCCCCAGCGTCAACGTCCTTTGAAAGCCGGCTTCCTCTTCTCCATGAAAGCGCGGCGGCCTTCCTTGAAGTCTTCGCTGTCGAAGCAGGCTTCCGCCATCTTCTCCAGCTTCTTGTGGTCCTGCTTGGATTCGGGCTTGGCGATCTCGCGCGCCGAGGCCTTGGCGAGCGCGATGGTGAGCGGCGCGTTCTGCGCGATGGCGCCGGTGATGCCGTCCACCAGGGCGTCGAGCCCGGCGTCGGCGGCGACGCCCTGGACCAGGCCCATGTCGTAGGCTTCCTTTGACGAATACTGCTTGGCGGTGAACAGGAATTCCATGGCGCGCGGCAGGCCCACGAGGCGCGACAGCCGCTCGATCCTGAGGAACCCGTAGCCCAGCCCGAGCTTGGCCGCCGGCACGCCGAAGCGCGCGCCCTCGTTGCAGTAGCGCAGGTCGCAGCATGCCGCGAGGTTCATGCCGCCGCCGATGCAGTAGCCAGTGATCTTGGCGATGGTCGGCTTGGGGAAGTTGTAGAGCGATTCGTAGCCTTCCCGGGAGATCGCATCGTAGCGCACCTGGGCCTCGGCATTGGCGCGCTCGCTCTCGAACTTGGAGATGTCGGCGCCCGACACGAAGGCCTTGCCGCCCGCGCCGCTCACCACGACGCAGCGCACCTCGGGGTCCTTCTCGTAGTCCCGCAGGAGGCCGACAAAGGCGTCCCACATGTCGAGCGACACGGCATTCAGCTTGGCCGGGTTGTTGAACACGAGGTGCCCGACGGCGCCCTCGCGCCGGCCATAGATCTTCTGTTCCTGCATGCCGTTCCTCCGATGAGGCCGCGAATATACATCATCATTGTCATATTGAGAGAAGCGAAGCATCTTGCGCCGGGCAGGGAGGACACATGGCCTCAGTGGAACTGAAGGGCCTTACCAAGCACTACGGCGATGCCGTCGCGGTCGACGGCGTGTCGCTGCGCGTCGAGCACGGCCAGCTGGTCTGTCTGCTGGGCCCCTCGGGCTGCGGCAAGACCACGACCTTGCGGCTGATCGCGGGCTTCATCGAGCCTTCGGCAGGCGAAATCGTGGTCGGCGACAAGGTGCTGTCACAGCCGGCGCGCACGGTGCCGCCGGAAGGCCGCAACATGTCGATGATCTTCCAGAGCTATGCGCTGTGGCCGCACATGACGGTGGCCGAGAACGTGGCCTATGGGCTGAAAATCCGGAAGCTCGACAAGGTCACGATCGACGGCAAGCTGAAAGCGATCCTGTCGACGGCGCGGCTCGAAGCCCTGGCCGACCGCTATCCCGGCGAGCTGTCGGGCGGCCAGCAGCAGCGGGTGTCGCTCGCCCGTGCGCTGGTGGTCGAGCCGGAGACGCTGCTGCTCGACGAGCCGCTCAGCAACCTCGACGCCAACCTGCGCGAGGAGATGCGCTTCGAGATCCGCCGCCTGCACGACCGCTACCGCTACACCACGGTCTACGTGACCCACGACCAGGCCGAGGCCATGACCACGGCCGACCTGATCGCGGTCATGAACCACGGCAAGGTCGAGCAGCTCGGGCCGCCGGAGGAGATTTACAGCCGCCCGCGCTCGGAATTCGTGGCGCGCTTCATCGGCGGCGCCAACATCCTGCGCGGTTCGGCGCTCGACGAGGCGCGCGTCTCGGTGGCGGGCTCGACCTTGCGCACCACCGGCCGGCCGCTCACGGCCGGCAAGCCGGTCGCGCTGTCGGTGCGCCAGCACGAGATCGCCATCGCCGCCGAGAAGCCGCAATCGGCGACCGACAATCATCTGAACGCGGTCGTGACGCGGCAGGTCTTTCTCGGCTCGGCGCGCGACTATACGGTCGCGCTCGACGACAAGACCGAGCTGCGCGTGACGGCGCCGCCCGGCCGCAACATCGCGCCGGGCGAACGGGTCTGGCTGCACCTGCCGGCGGAGCAGGTCCGGGCATTGGCGGAGGAATGAAACGATGACCAGGAAGCTGACGCGCCGGCACGTGCTCGCGGCCGCTGCCGCGACGACGACCGCGTCGTTCGTCACTGCTGCGCGCGGCGCGCCGGTGGAGGCGCAGAAGATCACGCCTGAATTGATCGAGGCGGCCAAGAAGGAGGGCAAGGCCTCGTGGTACACGTCGGTCGACCTGCCGGTCGCCGAGAAGGTCGCCAAGGCTTTCGAGGCGGCCTATCCCGGCATCAGCATGAAGGTCGAGCGTTCGGGCGCCGAACGCATCTTCCAGCGCATCGGCCAGGAGTATCAGAGCAAGATCTACGTCTGTGACGTGGTGAACAGCTCCGACGCCGCGCATCTCATCATCTGGAAGCGGGCCAACATGCTGGCGTCATACCTGCCGGAGGACGTGGCGCAGCATTTCCCCAAGGAGCACTGGGATCCCGAGGGCATGTACGCCTCGTGGCGGCTTACCCTCTCGCCAATCGCCTACAATACCAGCTTGGTGAAGGCCGAGGACGCGCCCAAGGGTTTCAACGACCTGCTCGATCCCAAATGGATCGGCAAGATCGTCAAGGCGCATCCCGGCTACTCGGGCACCATCATGACCGCCACCCAGCAGCTCGCCCGCGACCTCGGCTGGGGCTATTTCGAGAAGCTCGCCAAGCAGAAGATCATGCAGGTCCAGTCGGCCGCCGATCCGCCCAAGAAGCTGGCGCTCGGTGAGCGCGCGGTGATGGCCGACGGCGGCGAATACGTGATCACCGACCTCAAGGCGCGCGGCGAGCCGGTCGAGGAGATCTATGCCGTCGAAGGCACGCCGCTCATCACCGGCCCGTCGGCGGTGATGGCGCGCGCCGCCAACCCCAACGCGGCGCGGCTGTTTTACGCCTGGTCGATGACGGCCGCGGCGCAGCAGATGAGCGTCGATGTCGGCGGCATGCGCTCGGCCCACGCGCAGGTCAAGGAGCGGCCCGACCGCAAGAAGCTCAGCGAGATCAAGACCCTGCGCGAGGACGCCGCCGCCGTCGCCGATCAGGCCGACGACATCAAGGCGCACTACACCAAGCTGTTCAAGGTGTGACGATGCGCAGACGCACGCTGATCACCGCGACTGTCCTTCTCCCCTTCGGTGCCCGCGTCGTGTCGGCGGCGCCGGCGGCCGAGGCGGTCACGCCGGCGCTGGTCGAGGCGGCGAAGAAAGAGGGCAAGGTCACCTACTACACGGCGATGGACCTTTCCGTCGCCGAGCCGCTGGCCAAGGCCTTCGAGGCCAAATATCCCGGCATCAAGGTCGCGGTCGAGCGCACCGGCGCCGAGCGGCTGTTCAACCGCATCGCCCAGGAAGAGGCGAGCAACATTCGCCGCTGCGACGTGGTGAACAGCTCCGATGCCGCCCATGCCATCGTCTGGAAGCGCCAGGACTGGCTGGCGCCCTATGTCACGATCGAGATCGCCGAGAACGTGCCGGCCGAGATGCGCGATCCCGACGGCACCTTCACCAACCAGCGCACGCATCTCAGCGCCATCGCCTACAACACGAGCCTGATCAAGCCCGAGGACGCGCCCAAGGGCTTCATCGACCTGCTCGATCCCAAGTACGCCGGCAAGCTGGTGAAGGGTCATCCCGGCTACTCCGGCACCATCATGACCGCCACCCAGCAGACCGCGCGCGAGCTGGGCTGGGGCTATTTCGAGAAGCTCGCCAAGCAGAAGGTATTGCAGGTCCAGTCGGCCACCGAGCCGCCCAAGAAGATCGAGGCCGGCGAGCGCGCCATCGCCGTCGACGGCAGCGACTATCTGTTCTGGATGGCCAAGGAGCGCGGCTCGCCGATCGAGGTGGTGCAGGCGATCGAGGGCACGCCGCAGATCTCCAACCCTATGGCGGTGTTCAAGTCGGCGCCCAATCCCAACGCCGCGCGGCTGCTGTTCGGCTGGATCATGTCGGCCGAGGGCCAGGCCTTCATCGTCAATCTGAGCGGCCAGTATCCGGTCAACAGACGGGTGAAGGCCAAGGCCGGCCGGCCGCCGCTCGCCTCGATCAAGACCTGGCGCGAGGATCCTGCCGAAGTCGAGAAGACGGCCGACGAGATCAAGGCCAGGTACCAGCGGATGTTCAAGGTATGATTCCGATGACGACGAACGTCCGACCAACTCCCTGTCATCCTGAGCGAAGCGAAGGCTCTCATGCCGGTGGCAAGCGGCGATGAGGTCCTTCGCTTCGCTCAGGATGACAGGAACGCCATCTTCGGCGTCGACCGCCAACAGCCGCCGGTTGCCCGACCTCTCGCGCCCGGTCCTGCTCGCCGTCGCCGCGCTCCTGCTGGTGATGATCGCCCTGCCGATGGGCTGGCTGGTGGTCTACAGCCTGTCGGACAAAGCGGGCCATGCCACGCTGGGCAACTTCGTCGCCCTGTTCACCGATCCCACTTTCGTCGATCCGCTGATCACGACCCTCATCATCTCGTTCTCGGTGAGCGCCATCTGCTGCGCGGTCGCGGCGCCGCTGGGCTGGCTGGTGGCGCGCACCGACATGCCGATCCGCCGCACCGTGCGCACCCTGGTGATGGCCTCGCTGGTGACGCCGCCCTTCGTCGGCGCCATCGCCTGGGAGATGCTGGCCGCGCCCAATTCGGGGCTCCTCAACCAGCTGTGGCGCGCGCTCACCGGCATGCCGGCCGACGAGGCGCTTCTCGACATCTACAATCTGCCCGGCCTGATCTTCGTCATCACCTGCTACACCTTTCCCTATGTCTTCATCCTGGTGGCCAACGCGCTCGACCGCATGCCGGGCGAGCTCGAGGATGCGTCGTCCATGTTGGGTGCGAAGACCTGGCAGACCGCGCGCCGTATTACCGTGCCGCTTGCCCTGCCGACCTTGCTGGCCGGCGCGCTGATCGCCTTCCTGCAGGCGCTGAACCAGTTTGGCGTGCCCGCGATCCTGGCCATTCCCGCCGGCTTCCACACGCTCACCACCCGCATCTGGAGCCTGTTCCAGTTCCCGCCCAAGCCCGAGCTGGCCGCCGCCGCCTCGCTGCCGCTGCTGCTGCTCACCATTGTGCTGCTGCGCGGCCAGTCGCTGGCGCTCGGTCGCCGCGGTTACGCCGTGCTGGGCGGCAAGTATGGCCAGCCGCGGCTCGTGCGGTTGGGCTGGCTGCGCTGGCCGGCCGTGGCGCTGGCGCTACTGGTGCTCGCTTTGCCGCTCTTCCTGCCCTACGCCGCGCTGTTCAACTCGGCGTTTTCGCGTGTCGCCTCCAGGCTGGTGACCTTCGACACGATCACGCTGCACAACGTGCGCTTCACCTTCCTCGAGCTCAGCTCGACCATGCCGGCGCTCGAGAACACCTTCCTGCTGGCGACGGCTTCGGCCACGGTGGGGGCGCTGCTGTCGCTGCTGATCGCCTACATCGTGGCCCGCCGCGCCATTCCGGGGCACCGGCTGCTGGGCTTCCTCGCCACCGCGCCCATCGCCATCCCCGGCATCGTGCTGGGCGTCGGCCTGTTCCTCGCCTACACGCGCCCGCCGCTCACGCTCTACGGCACGCTGTGGATCCTGCTGATCGCCTTCGTCACCATCGAGCTGCCGGCCGCCTACCAGCAGCTCTCCTCGGCCTTCCACGCGGTGCATCCCGAACTCGAGGAGGCCGGCCGCATGCTGGGCGCCACGCGGCTGCGCACCCTGGCCGACATCACCGCGCCGCTGCTGCGCTCGGCGGTGATCGCGACCTGGTGCTTCGTCTTCGTCGCGGTGATCCGCGAGCTTTCCGCTGCGGTGATCCTGTTCACCTCGGAGACCAAGGTCCTGTCGGTGCTGATCTTCGATCTCAAGGAGAGCGGCGATGTCGGCGCCATCGCCGTGCTCAGCCTCGCCATGGTCGGCATCACCACGGTCGTGATCGTGATCGCCAACTGGGTCGGCGGCGGCCGCGACGCCGGTCGCCTGCACGCCCGCGCCGCGGGCTAGAGGATCGTCCCCTCGTCGATCGTCACTGGTCGCCGCAACAGGCTGGATCCATGCCGTGAGGTGCGCATCCGATCACGGCCGGCGGCATGGCGATCGCACCCTGCCGGCTCAGCATGATCCATCCCTGCGTCTCCTCGCGCGCCGGGAAGTTTTGCGACAGGTACACGCCGTATTCGAGCCGCGCCTGCTCCGTCCAGGCGTTGTAGGTCGAGAATTTCGGGATGAGGACGTGTTCGACCTGCGCGAATATCTCGCCCGCCGGCCGCACCGGCGCACCCGGGCCCGACCACAGATTATCGCCCTGAGCCGGCGGCCAGCCGAGCATGAAGGGGAAGGGATTCACCTGGTCGAGGACCACGACACCGCCACGGCAGTGCCGGCCGTCGCCCAGCAAGGCGGCCGCCTCGACGATCGTCTCGACATACTCGGCGGGTGAGAGCTCGAAGCGCGGCTGCTTGGCGCGCGACCAATTGAGCAGTGCGGGTCGCAAGCGGCCGTCGGCGAAGGCCGCGAGCAGGCCGCGGCGCTCGGCGGGTACGGCAAGACCCTTGAGCTGCGTGCGATCGACCACTTGCAGCGACTTTTCGCGGCCGGCGTGAGCGTGATAGCTCGCCAGGCTGAAAGCAGAGGTGCCAATCGCGAACAGCGGAAAGACCATCAGCATCGGCAGGACCGGCAGCGCTGGCCCAAAACGCTCGCGGATCTGGTCGTACAGCACGAAGGCGATGACGATGCCGACTGGCAGGCCATGCGACTGGTGGTTCTGCGACAGCACAAGGACGCCGATCGCTAGGATGCCGGCGATGGCAAGCGGCACGCGCAGAGGGGCGAGGCCGCGCGCCCACATCCAGACCGCGCCTACGAGGCCGGCGGCATAAGGGGCGTAGCCTTCGGCATTGGCGAAGAAGTTATTGAGGTGAAAGCTGAGGCTGTCGCGCACCGCGCCGGCAGCGGCCGCGTGCAGGATGTCGAGCAGGTAGGGATGGTTCCACGGCGCCACGGCGTTGGCGACCATCAGACCGCCGATCGCCAGCCAGACCGGCCGGCGGGCGCAGATGTGTGGCGAGACCAGGATGGCAAGGCCCACGAAGGCGAGTCCGCCCGCGAAGTAGGTCACTTTGAGATAGAAGAGCATGACCAGCAGCAGGCCGGCGTTGGCGATGTCGATCCAGTCGCCGGCGAGGTGGTCGCGCGGCGGCACGAACAGGATCAGCGCCAGGATGCTGAGCAGGCTCCAGCCGTAACGATTGTAAGACATGGCGAAGGAGTAGGCGTTCGGCTTGTCGCCGACATTGGCCGGCATCAGCACGAGCAGGGTGACCAAGATCACGAAGAGGGCGGCGGGAAAAACGGGCAGGCGGCGCATCGCCGCGACCGAAGACGAGGCAAAGACCACAGCGGTCACGATGGCGACGCCGACCAGGAAGGCGAAGGGAGTCGGCCCGACCCATTCGAAGCCGAGCAGGGTCAGCATGAAGTTGAGTTGGCCGACCGGTTCGTGGAAGTCGACATGGGCCACGTGGCCGTGCAGCAGGTGCCAGGCGCCGGAGAGATTGTAGAGCAGGTCCCAGGTCATCTCGTGCGAAAGCACGAGACCCGGAGAGAGAAGGGCCCATAAGGCGACAAGTACCGGCACGCCCGCCAGCAGCGCGAGAGTCGCTGGTGAAGTGTATAATTCCGATCGCGGCTTAGCGTCGGCCAGCCCCCCTTCGGCGGGTCGCGCCATTGCTCGTTCCTCCCCGGCCAAGCGGCGACCCTAGCTCACCATCATATGGCAGGACCGTGACAAACCAGGGGCCAGGGCACGCCATAGAGATGCCGGCAGGGGCCGACAGCCCTTCGTAAGGTGCTGGAAAATATCGCATCTCCCTCGAGCTCACGGCGCTGCTGGCGATCCTGCTGATCGTGTCGACCTTGGCGATCAGTCGCTATCGCGTCGCGCTCGACTGATCCGTCAGGAAATGATGGTGAGAGCGGCGAGCAACGCCACGGTGCCGCCGACGCCCAGGATGATTGCCAGCAGCGGCGCGTTGCCGATGAAGGCCAACGCCAGGCAGGAAAGCACGACCATGATGTGGAGGATGGCGAACAGCACCAGCTTGCTGAAGCTGCGGCATGCCGCCCATGATTGGGAAGAAGTTGCGCCGTCTGCCGTGGGCGGCGATATCATGATCGCATGAAGACCGTCGCCGCCATCCTGCTCATGCTGCTGCTCCTGTCGGCCCCCGCCGCTGCGCAGTCCTCGCTCGAGGCCGACATGCGCGACGCGGCGGCCGCTTACGAGCGCAAGGACATGGCGACCGCGGCGCGGCTCTGGAAAATCTGGGCCGACAAGGGCAACGCCGAGGCGCGCACCCTGCTGGGCGCCATGTACTGGAGCGGCGAGGGCGTGCCTCGCGACCACACGGAAGCGGCCCGGCTCTACCTGCTGGCGGCAAACCAGGGCTATGCCCGTGCCCAGAACGACATCGGCTTCATGCTGGGTTTCGAAGGCCCGCCGCCGCACGACGACGTCGAGGCCTATAAGTGGCTGACGCTCGCCATCGAGCGCTACACGGCGAAGAACCAGGACCGGCTCGACCAGGCACGGAAGGACAAGGCCACCCTGGCCGCCCGCATGACCCCGGCGCAGATCGCCGAGGCCGAGCGGCGGGTCAAGGCGTGGAAGCCCGAGCCGTAGCTGCGCCACAATTACGCAGGCCCCCTTAACTCATCGGATGGGGCTGGCGCCCGCGGTGATTTCGGCGGTAGAAACGACGTTCGAGGAAGGCGTAATCGTCCGGCTGGGGTAGATTCGGACATTGCGTTGAGAAAGCCGCTGTGGGGCGGCTCGAGGGTCGGGTGGGGTAACCCCCCGGTGGCGTGGGAATACCAAGATCGACAACTGCCTTTGCGCGGCCTTGCCCAGCCGCGCCTGGGGATGAGGCGCGTCCGGAATCTGTCGGAAACATCCTAGAGGGCTCATGCAAAGGGCATCGCTTGCTGCGGCGTTCGCCGCTTCACTGTTCTTCGGCTCGATGTCGGCGGCGGTTTCCGCGGACAATGGCAATGCGAATGCGGAGGATGCCCGCGTCGCCGAGGAGCGCCTGCTGGGCAGCGCCGACGAGGACGCGCGATATCTCGCCTGCCAGCCCTTTACGCGGCAGATCGCGGCGGGCGGCGTCGTCGGCCAGTCGTTCGACGCATCGCTGGCAGAGGCCGGCGTGCCGGCGGCCGCGATGCTCGAGGTGCGGCGGGCCCTCGCCACGTCGATCGATCTCGGTCGCAACCTGGCAGCCGCCGATCAGTTCTATGTGCGCTACGAGCAGGCGTTCACCGCGGAGGGCACGCCGATCGGCGTGAGCCGCGTGATGTGGGCGGAGCTGCGCACCAAGGCCAAGGGCACGATCGCCCTGCATCGCTTCCGCCCGCAAGGTGGAGTCGAGCGGCTCTGGCTGGCGAGCGGGGAAGCGGCGACGACGCCGTCGATGCGTCTGCCGCTCGACGTCGTGACCGTCTCGTCCGGCTTCGGGCTGCGCGCCGATCCGCTCGACAAGCCTGCGGGGCCAGGGCTGGCCATGGGACCGCTGCCCGATCCGGCGAAGTCGGTCCCGGCAGCCTATGTCGAGGTCCCGGCGCCTGCACCGGAACCGCCGGCGGCCGCGCGCCCGGAACCGGTAAAGCCCGCCCGCCGGCAGATGCACGGCAGCTTCATGCCCGGACCGCCCGGTTTGGGGGGCTTCACGATGAATTCGCCTCCCGCCCTCGATGGCAGCGACCTTCAGCGCATCGTCGCGGAGCGCAACGCCGAAGCCCGCCGCGCCGCGGCGGCCCGGGCTGCCGATGCGCCGTCCGACGTGGCGGCGCAGACGCAGCAGGCCGCCGTCACTGCGCCGGCGCCGCGCGTTGTCCGGCCGTTGTTCATGCATGACGGCGCCGACCTCGTCGCACCGACCGGTACGCCGGTATACGCCGCATCCGACGGCATCGTGATTGGCGCGGCGCCGAACGGCGGCTACGGCAACTGGATCCGGATCGACCACCAAGGGAGTCTCGCGACGGTCTACGGGCACCTCTCGAGTTTCGCGCCGGGCATTCAAGAGGGCGCGCGCGTCGGCCAGGGCGAGCTGATCGGCTTCGTCGGCAACACCGGCCGTTCGACCGGCGCGCATCTGCATTTCGAGATCCTGAGCAATGGCAAGGCGGTCGATCCGCTGGCTTACCCGGAACTCAAGCGCGCCCAATTGCGCGGCGCCGATCTCGAGCGCTTCCGCAAGCAGGTCAAGAACGCGCTCGCCGAACGCGAGCGCGAGAGAGCGATCACGCTGACGTTCGGCGGCTTCTGACAGGGGCACTTGTCGCGCGAGGGTGCTCTTCGTCGTCGGTTCCAGCTGACGCGGCGCGCATGACCCCTGCGCAAACCGCCGTGGCCGGGCGTCGGACGAGGCTCTGGAAGTCTCGGCCCTGATCGGGTTAGTATCGGACAGTCACCGCTTTATCACCCGACCCCACTGGCAGCGGCGACGATACCGGCGCTACAGAAGGATTCATGAAGAGGGCCTCGCTCGCCGCGGCGTTCACCGCTTCGCTATTGCTCGGTTCTGTGTCTGCTTGCATCGCAGCCGATGAGGCGCGCGCTTCCGAGGAGCGCCTGCTGGGCAGCGCGGACGAGGCGGCGCGGTTTGCAGCTTACCAGCCCTTTACGCGCGAGATCGCGGCGAGCGGCAGCGTCGCCCGATCGCTCGATGCTTCGCTGGCGGCAACGGGCGTGCCGGCGGCGACGATGCTCGAAGCGCGCCAGGCCTTGGCCGGCGTGCTCAACCTCGATCGCGACGTGCAGCCGGGCGATCGCTTTTATGTGCGCTACGAGCAGACCTTCACCGCCGAAGGCGCGCGGATCGGCATAGGCCGTGTGCTGTGGGCCGAGCTGCGCACCAGGGCCAAGGGCACGGTTGCCATCCATCGTTTCCGCAGCCATGACAAGACCGAGCGCTTCTGGCTGGCCAATGGCCAGCAGGCGACGCCGCCTTCGATGCGCCTGCCGCTCGATATCATCTCCGTTTCGTCGGGCTTCGGGCTGCGCGCCGATCCGTTCGACCAGCCGCCGCCGGTCTCGGTTTCCGGCAAGCCGGCGCCGATGGGCGGCCCCAAGCGCAGCGCCTTGTTGCCGCCCGGCCTGCCCGCCGGAGGCGTGAGCGGCACTACGTCACTGACCGCCAACATGGCCACGCCGCTCGGCACCGCGCTCGGCCTGGTGCCCTATGGCAACTGGCAGGCGGCGCCCCGCGCGGTCCCTGCGATGTTCATGCACGAGGGCATCGATCTCGTGGCGCCGTCCGGCACGATGGTCTATGCCGCGGCCGATGGCTTGGTGGTGGGTGCCGCGCCCAACGGGCGCTACGGCAACTGGATCCGCATCGAGCACGCCGGCAAGCTGGCCACGGTCTACGGCCACCTCTCGGCTTTTGCGCCGGGCATCGAGCCGGGCGAGACGGTGGTGCGCGGCGAGCTCATCGGCTTTGTCGGCAGCACCGGCCGTTCGACCGGCGCGCACCTGCATTTCGAGCTGCTGAGCGACGGCAAGCCGGTCAATCCCATCAATCATCCGGAGCTCAAGGCCGCGCCGCTGCGCGGGGCCGACCTCGATCGCTTCCGCAAGCAGGTCGCGCGTTCGCTCGAGGAGCGCGACCGCGAGGCCCAGGTCGCCGCGTCAGTCGGACTCTGACGGCTTTCCTACTTGGCCTTGAGCCGCGCTGCGAGGAAGGCCTCGGTCATCACAAAGGAATCAGCCGCGGCCTCGGGATTGCTGCCCAGCGTGTGGCCGGCATAGAGCCTCGGGGAGAACGGCAGATCGAAGCCATGCACGACTGGATAGACCTTGATCGTGGGGGCGTGCGGCTGCCCGGCTCGAGTGGCGACCAGCTTGACGCAAGGCGCGGATGGGGTCCAGTCGTCATCCCTGGCGGCCAGGATCAACGCGTCGGTTGCCAGCGCGCCTCCCTGAAGTTCGGTCCTGCAGGTCGGATAGTAGGCGACCGCGGCGGCGAACGGTCGGCCACCGCGATTGGCAGGCACTTCGCTGGCCAGTGTCGTGAACATGGTTGTGCTGCCGCCGTGTGAGAACCCGATGACGCCGATGCGGTCCGGCAGGATGTCGGGCAGAGTGCGCAAATAGGACGCCGCGTTGAACGCATCCTGCGCGCGCAGCTGCGGAACGGGTTGACCGCCGCCCATGCAAGTCTGATTGACGCCGCGCGGGCGAAAACTGTCGATGATCGCCGCCGCATAGCCCCAACCGACGAGACGGGCAGCCCAACTGCGCTGATGGCTGCTCACGCCATCGCAACCATGCAGGACGAGAACCGCCGGAACGGGGCCGGCGTCCGCCGGCCGCCACAGCTCCATTGTCGCGCCGCTGTTGCGTCCGCCCACGGACTTGGCGTTGAAGGCAAGCGGCTGATCGTCCGCTGCACTGGCAGGATTCCCGGCGACAGTAGCGATAACGGCAATCATGCCGAGAGAAAGATGGCGGATCACGCGAAAATCATACTGAGGGGGTCTCCAGCCATACAAGCGATTCGCGACGCTCGATCCAGCCCAACGCTTTCTGACGGTCGTCGAGATCGACGCCTGTTGGATCAAGACCGATGCCGATTTTTCCTCAGCAGGCATCGCGTAACGATTAGTCTATAATGTCGAGAAAGCGTGAGCGTCTGAACAAGCTGGGGAGACGAGGTTGAGTGCTGTCATCGTAGGCTTGATCGCCTTTGGATTGATTTTGGCCAGCATCGCCGTCGGGCTGACGATGCGGCACTGGGTGCCGGAAGCTCATATCAGCGGCGATTCCAAGGACGTCATCCGGCTGGCGACGGCGCTGATCGGCACCATGGCGGCGGTCGTGCTGGCGCTGCTGTTCTCCTCGACACGGACTTCTTTCGAGACGACCAACGCTAGCGTCGGCCGGATGACGACAAGCGTCGTGGAGCTCGATCATATGCTGCGGGAATACGGGCCGGACGGCGAGGCCCTGCGGCGGGCGCTGCGCCAGGACGTCGCCGCCATTGTGGGGGCAATCTGGCAGGACGATGCCACCATCCAGCACCCGGCGCATCCCGACGCACCGGAAGGGCAAGTGACGGTGCTGACCAAGCTGGGGCAGATGACACCGGCCACTCCGTTGCAGGCCGCCCTGCTGGTCCGCGCACTCTCGGTCAGCGGCGATCTCGAGCAAATCCGGCTGTCCTTGCTCGCTCAGCCGACCGATTCGCTCTCCAAGCCGTTCGTCACCGTGCTGGTGCTGTGGCTCTGCTTCATCTTCCTGAGCTTCAGCATGTCGGCCAAGGCGAACACGACGCTCGTCGTCATATTGGTTATCTGCGCCTTCTCCGCTTCGAGCGCGATCTATCTTATTCTCGAGCTCGAGCAGCCGTTCGACGGGCTGATGCAAATCCCCAACGCCGCGTTGCGCAGTGCGCTGCCGCCCCTGTCGTGAAGCGGGTCGTCCTGACGCGCTTCAGTCCCAGGCCGCGTCGACGATGCGGCCGTCGTCCGACAGCACGAGCGTGAGCCGGTTGGGATTGAAGGTGTAGCTGGGCACGCCGTCG
>Ga0210407_10000773_pt1 | contig 33412 bp, 31 predicted proteins | sample IncBWC27MmetaG_FD_150860 | JGI IMG/M metagenome (GOLD analysis project Ga0210407, IMG submission 150860) | Forest soil microbial communities from Barre Woods Harvard Forest LTER site, Petersham, Massachusetts, United States - Inc-BW-C-27-M | ecosystem: Environmental > Terrestrial > Soil >...
CATGCATGCGCACGCGCAGCCTCTGGATGGCCCGCTGAACATCGCGAGCGGCGTGACCAGCGTGCGCGACATGGGAAACAGCATCGACGATTTGCAGCGATTAGAAAAGCAGTGGCAGAGCGGCGCCGCGATCGGGCCCCGCGTCTGGAAATCCGGGTTCATTGATGGACACGGGCCGTTCCAAGCGCCGACTGGATTGTATGCAGACACCGCTGAAGAAGCGCAGGCCGCCGTGAATCGCTACGCGGACCTTGGCTACATCCAGATCAAGCTGTATAGCTCGCTGAAGCCGGAGTTCGTTCCCGGAATTGCGAAAACGGCTCATGAACGCGGAATGCGGCTGAGCGGGCACGTGCCGAATGGGATGATCGCCAGCCAGTTTGTGGAAGCGGGCGCTGACGAACTACAACACATCAATTTCATCTTTCTGAATTTTCTGGCGTCGCAGGTTAAGGATACGCGCACGCCCGAGCGTTTTACGGCCGTGGGGGCAAATGCGGCGAAGCTGGATTTGGACTCGCAGCCAGTGAAAGAGTTCATCGAGTTGCTTCAGAAGCATCACACCACGGTGGACGTGACGCTGGCAACGTTTGAGGGGATGTTTACTGGCCGGCCCGGGGTGGCGTCACCGGATTTTGCACCGATATTGAGCCGTCTTCCGGCGCAAGTGCAACGCGGAGCATACTCCGGCGGGCTACCGGTAACCAGTGAAAATGACCAGCTGTACAAAGATTCCTATGGAGCGATGCTGAGGATGACCAAGCGGATGTATGACGCGGGAATTCCGATTTTGGCGGGAACGGATGCGCTGGCCGGACTGATGCTGCACCGGGAATTGGAACTGGAAGTGAAAGCGGGAATCCCGCCCGCGAAGGCGCTGCAAATCGCTACTCTCAACGCGGCAGTGCTATTGAAGCGGGGGAAGGACCTTGGATCGATCGGGCCGGGGAAGCTTGCCGATCTCGTGCTGGTGGAAGGGAATCCGGCGGAAAAGATCAGTGACATCCGGCGGTGCAGGCTGGTGATGAAAAACGGGGCTGTGTTCAAGAGTGACGCGGTTTACGCGGCTGTGGGGATCAAGCCCGCGGATTAGGCTGGACTTTTCGTGAATATACGAGCAGCTACGGTGGAGTGTGGCTCAGGTGGAAGAAAAGCGGCGGCAAGCCGCCGCACTCCAAAGCGTGGCTCGCTAGACAGCTCACTCTAGACTCTAGGCGAGGTCGTTCAAGAGGGCTTCCATTTCGGAGCGGGCGTGCTGGTCGCCTTTTTTTTCCGCGGCGGTCATGCCCGTTGAAAGTACCTGTTTGGCTTCACTCGTGCGGGACTCGCGCGCGAGCAGTTGGCCGTACATGAGGTAGGCGGGGATGTAATCGGCGTTGCGTTCGAGGAGCGCGCGAAAATGCGTGTCGGCGGCTGCGGCGTCGCCACTGTTCATGCACTCCATCGCAAGCCCGTAGCGAGAGAAGGCGTCCTCCGGCTTCCTGGCAACGAACTCTTCCAGCATCTGGCGGCGGGTTTTCTTTTGGTCAGTCATAGCGTCGTCCCGTATTATACGGGTGCCGCCAGCGGCGTCCAACTTCGCGCGGGGCAAGAGGCTTGAATGAAGCGGAAAAGCGAAACCAAGCGGGAGCCCGAGACGGAACTGCGCGGGAAACCGGTTGGCACATCACGTTCAGAGATGACGGAAATTGTGCTGCCGGCGCAGACGAATCCACTGGGGAAGCTTCTTGGCGGACAGGTGATGCACCTTGTTGACATGGCTGGGGCGCTGGCGGCGCATCGACACTCGAACAGCTATGTGGTGACAGCGTCGGTGGATTACATCGATTTCCGCAATCCGGTAAATCTGGGTGAGATTGTGAACTTCAAGTCGCAGGTCAATCGAGTGTTTCATACGTCGATGGAAGTGGGCGTTGAGGTGTATTCGGAGAACGCGATGACTGGCGAACGGAAGCACACAACTACGGCTTATGTCACGTTTGTGGCGATTGATGAGCATACGAAGAAGCCGAAACTGGTTCCGCCGCTGATCTTGAAGACGGCGGAGGAACGGCGGCGATTTCGGGAAGCGGCGGAGCGGCGCAAGACGCGGTTGGCGCTGAGATACGGGACGGACCGAGAGAGAGGGAAGTAGAAATTCAGGTTACGCGCCCTATCTAACGGGGCGCGAGTTTCCCGCGCACTTCTTCCGCGACGGCGATGGCCTGGTCTATGCATGGTCCGATGGCGGGTCCGCGCAGATAACTGCCGATGAGCCAGAGGCCCGGGAAACGCGAGCAAACTTTTGCGACTGCCGCCAGCCGGTCGGCGTGGCCGAGATTGTACTGCGGCAAGGCGCGGGGCCAAATCGTGACGTTCGAAAAAGCGGGGCTGCTGCTGATGGAGAGCAGGGGAGAGATTTCGTTATGGACGAGACTTACGAGTTCTTCCGGGTTCAACTCCGACGCGGCGGAATCGGTTGCTCCGCCGACGAAGCTGGTCAGGAGAGCGTGACCTTCTGGGGCCCGCCCGGCAAAGAGCGACGAATTCCAGACTGAACCGAGGACGCGGAGACCGGCGGAACGGGGCACAAGGAAGCCGAAGCCATTCAGAGAGTGCCCGATATCTTTCTTGCGATAGCCCAGAGAGGCCACCGCCACAGCGGCGTATTCGACAGAACTCAGCCGTGACTCGAACGAAGAATCGAGCCCAGAGAGAAGCTTTCCGGTGATGTTCGCGGGCGTAGCCAGGACTAAAGATTGAGCGGAAACAGATTCGTCTCCGTGTTTACGTTCCAGATGGACATCGAACGAACCGTCATTCTGGCGGGAAATTCGTGAAACACTTGTTTCGGTAAGAAGCGCCGCGCCGAGTTTATTCGCCAGCGCGCGGACTAGCGTCTCGTTGCCTTCGCGAAAAGATTGCAGGGTGGTGTGCTCGCGAGGGCCTTTCTTGGATCTTGCGAGGCGCAGCATGCCGCGAACAATGCTGCCCGTTCCCTTTTCCGCTTCGTAGAGTTGCGGGAACGCGCTTCGAACGCTGATACGCTCGGGATCGCCTGCATATATTCCGGAAACGAACGGACCCACCAAGCGGTCCAGCAATTGCGCTGAGAATTTTCTACGAACGAACGCGGCGACGGATTCGTCGGCATCGGGGGGAATACTTTTCCCAACCAAGTCGCGCAGTAGCGCCCATTTGGTCGAGCCGTCGATCAACGAACTCATGAGCAAGGCAGGAGGACTGAGGGGCACGGGCCGCAGCTTGCCATCAACCAGGACAAATCGCGGCGCCTGCGGCGGAGCTTGCAAGAGATCGTTGGAAATGCCGAGCTCCGCGCAAAGATCGCGAAGCACAGGCGTACCGCTGAAACTCTGCGGCCCCAATTCCAAAAGGAAACCGTCGCGAGTAACGGAGTGGATGACACCACCGGGACGCGAAGAGGCTTCGACTAGCTGGGCGTCGATTCCAGATTTGCGCAGAGCGTAGGCGCAGACGAGGCCGGAGATGCCACCGCCGACCACCAATGCTGGGACGTGACGGGTCACAGAGATGTGAGCATCCTCGCAGGATCAAAGAGTTTTCGAAAAGAGCGGCTTGGCAATGAGCTGCTGTTTTTCGAGATACGGGTCGAAAACCATAGCGAGATTGCGAATGAAGATGCGGCCAAGCCAGGTGGCGCGGATTTCGCCGCCGTCAAGGAGTACGAGGCCGTCCTGGCGGGAGGGCTCGAGGCAGCGAAGCTCTTCCGCGAAGTGATCGTCGAAGTCGATGCCGAATTCGCGGGAAATTTCGTCTTTAATCACGATGGTATGACACAGCAGGCGGCTGATGACCGTGCGGCGCAGGCGGTCTTCATTCGAAAGTTGATAACCGCGCATGGTGGCGAGGCCGCGCTCCGCGACAGCTTTTTCCCAGGAAGGGATGTCGCGATAATTCTGCGCGTAGGCGTCTTGAATGCCGCTGATGGCCGTGATGCCCATACCGTAGAGGTCGGCGCCGGCTTTGGTGGTGTAGCCCTGAAAATTTCTGTGCAGGGTGCGGTTTTGTTGCGAGACCGCAAGCTCGTCCTCGGGCTTTGCGAAATGGTCCATGCCAATGTAGAGATAGCCGGCTTCGAGAAATTTGAGCAGGCCCGTTCGAAAGATTTCGAATTTCTCCATGCCTTCCGGGAGATGCGCGGCGAAGGAGCCCTGCTGCTTTTTTAACCAAGGCACGTGGGCGTAGCTGAAAAGAGCGATGCGATCCGGCGCGAGGCCAACGATCTGATCGACGGTGTGGGCAAAAGTTTCGGCGGTCTGATAGGGAAGGCCGTAAATCAAATCGACGTTGATGCTATCGAACCCGAGGTCGCGCGCGGCGAAGAGCAGGTCGCGGGTCATTTCGTAAGGCTGGACGCGATGGACGGCCTGCTGGACCTCGGCCTGAAAGTCCTGAATTCCCATGCTTAAACGATTGAAGCCAAGCTTGCGAAGAGTTTCGAGATGTGCGCGAGAGGTTACGCGGGGGTCGACCTCGATGCCGATCTCGCTGTCGGGATCAAAATGAAAATGTTCTTTCGTGAAGGCGAACAGATCCTCGATCTGTTCGGGCGTCAGATAGGTTGGCGTGCCGCCGCCCCAATGGAATTGCACAACCGGGCGACTCTTCGAGACGCTACGGCTGATGCGCTTCATCTCCTGTTTTAAAACGTCGAGATACGGCGGTGCGACGCTCTTGTTCTTCTGAATGACTACGTTGCAGGCGCAAAAGAGGCAGAGACTTTCGCAGAAGGGAATGTGCATGTACAGAGAAACTGGTGTGCTTGCACGTTGGGCTTCTTCGTGTACGCGCTCGAGATCGGCAGGGCCGAAGGAATCGTTCCAGACCGGAGCCGTGGGATAGCTGGTATAGCGCGGCCCAGGACGATTATATTTTGCGAGAAATTCCTCGCCGACATGAAGCTCGCCCTGCATCTGCTGGAGGCTTGGATGTGCGAGTGTCATGCCGGCGTCTCCTAGCGCACGTGCGCAGCAGGCTGTGCATGGTGAATCAGCGCGCGCTGGCCGGTCTCAACAAATAGCTGGGCGTTCTCAACGGGCGTCTGCTGCAAAATGCCGTGGCCAAGGTTGAGGATATGTCCTTGACCTTGGAGAGAGCTGATGGCGCCCAGGGTCGCTTCGCGGATTTTTTCGGGGGGGCCGAGCAGGACCGCCGGATCGACGTTTCCTTGCAATGCGATCTTCGGGCCCAGGGCCTTGCGTACATCCGCCAAATCCGTGCGCCAATCGATGCTGAGCACATTCGCGCCGGAGCGCGCCAGGGCGGGAAGCAAATGTTGCGAGGCTTTCGTGTAATAGATTACCGGGACCGAACCGCGGAGGCCCGAAATGATCTCCTGAACTGCGGGGAGCGCGAAGTCTTCGTAGTCTTGCAAGTTCAGCTCGCCGCACCAGGTATCGAACAATTGCACGGCCGTCGCTCCAGCGGCGATCTGCGCTTTTAGATAAAGAATTGTTGCCTGAGCGATGCGATGAAGTAATCCGCGAAAGGTTTTCGGCTCGTGATAGAGAAAACTCTTGACGGTGGCGAATCCTTCCTTGGTCTTGCCTTCGACCATGTAGCAGGCGAGGGTCCAGGGAGCGCCCGCGAAACCCAAAACGGGGACTTCGGGGCCGATGGATTTCACGATTCGCCGAATGGCTTCGGGAAGGAAGCCGGTTTCCGCTTCGGGGTCGAATATCTTGAGGCGCTCGACATCCAGCTTAGAGCGCACCGGATTTGGCAAGTTTGGGCCGGCGTCGCCGAGTTCCAACTGCAAGCCCATGGCCTCGGCGGGAATCAAAATGTCCGAGAAAACGATGACTGCATCCACGCCAAGCCTGCGAAATGGCTGGATGGAGACTTCGACGGCGAGTTGGGGGGTCTTGCAAACCTCGAGGAATGCGTGCTTTGCGCGAATTTCGCGGTATTCCGGAAGATACCGGCCCGCCTGGCGCATCATCCATACGGGAACTCGCGGAAGAACTTCTCCGCGGCAGGCCCGCAGGAGTAACTCTTTTCGATTGATCGACGCCGCTTGCAAAGTCATGTTTCGCCAGAGGATAAAGGATAGCAAATCCCAGCCGGTCTTGCTGATGCGAGGACGAACGGCATCAAGCTGTGCGAGCACCTGCGAGTGTGGGCTATACTCGAAATGTTGGAGAAGCAGGTAGGTTCGGCGCAGACTGACCCTTGGGCGATGTTTGAACGATGATCCACCGGGGACTCAGGTACGAAAAATGAATCATCTATTCCCAATTTTGACGGCGCTTACCTATCTCTTGAGTTTTGGCTTATACATTCGTTTTCTGGGTACGGGAAACAAACTTACTGGCAGATTGGGCACGTTGTTCCTGTCGCTAGGCCTGATTGCGCACTATTTTGCGCTCTTGGAGCGGTCTCGCGGTTTGCATACGGTTCCTTACCATGATTTGTATGGCTCGATGTCGCTGTTCGGCTGGCTTCTTGCGTTAACTTATCTGGGATTGGAGCTCTATCACCGGCAGCGGTCTGTCGGAGCTTTTGTTTTGCCTTTCATCCTGGTGTTCTTTCTGGCCGCGCATCTCGCTCCGGCTGACCGGCTTTCGCCGCCAGCCGTGCACGGTGTCATTTTTGCGTTGCATGTGACGCTGAGCATCCTTGCATACGCGGCGTTTGCACTTTCCTTCGTTCTCAGCCTCATTTTTCTTGGGGAGGAGAGGCTGCTGCGGAGCCACAAAGTCGGCGATGTGGTCTGGCGGCTTCCGCCGCTCGAACTTCTGGATCAAATGAGCCGATCGAGCGTACTAGTGGGTCTTATTTCGATCGCCATTGGAACGGCGTTAGGTTTCGTATCGGTTGACCGGCTGCCTGGCCAGAATTCATTTTACGACACCAAATATGTAATCACCCTGCTGGTGCTCGCTTTGTACGCGCTTTACTTCCGTCTGGCGGGTACTGCGGCGTGGCGGGGAGCGCGAGCGTCTAAATTGTGCATCTTCAATTTCGCGATTGTGGTGCTGAGTTTTACGGTCGTAAATCTGTATCTCTCGCATAGCCACCGCTACTTTTAGGAGCGAGCGAAGCACGGCATGGAAATTGTTCTCGTTGGCCTGAATCACCGCACAGCGCCCGTTGAGGTGCGCGAGAGAGTGTCGTTCACCGCCGAGCAGGCGCAGCGCGCGGCAGAGGAGTTGCGCGCGCGTGGGATTCTGGAAGAAACACTGGTGCTCTCCACATGCAATCGCAGCGAAGTGTACGGCGTGCCGCCGGAGTCCTCCCACGAATGCGCGCCTGGGCTTTCCACTTTCCTAAGCGAATTTCATTCGGTGCGGCCGGATATCCTTGGCGTGTCGCTCTATCATCATTACGACCGCGAGGCGGTCCGGCATCTTTTTCGAGTTGCCGCGGGGCTCGATTCCATGCTGTTGGGCGAAGCGGAGATTCTGGGCCAGGTGCGGGAAGCGTATCGCTTCGCGCACGAACATGGGGCAACGGGGCCGGTCCTGAATCGCTTGTTCCAGGGGGCGCTGGAAGTCGGGAAGCGTGTGCGAACGGAAACGGAACTTGGCACGCGGCCGATGTCCGTGGCTTCGGCCGGCGTGAAACTGGCGGAACGCATTTTTGGAAAGCTCAGTGACCGTAAGGCGTTGGTATTGGGCGCGGGGACGATCAGCGAGCAAGTGGTCTCTCAACTGCGGGACCGCGGTATCGCACAGCTCCAGGTGATGAACCGTTCGCGCGAGCGGGCAGACGATCTGGCCAAACAGTACGGCGGAAACGTGATCGGCTGGGGTGAATGGGATTCGGCGCTGCGATCTCCGGATGTGGTGGTGTCGTCGGTCAGCGCGGAAGAACCAGTGCTGCTGCGCGATATCGTCCAGCGAGCGATGGCGGCGCGCGGAAATCGCGCCTTGTTTCTGATGGACTTGGGAGTTCCACGAAATATCGATCCCCACGTTGGAGAGCTTTACAACGTTTATGTCTACAACACGGATGATCTGAGCGAGATCGTGCAGCAAAATCGCAACGCTCGCGAGAGTGAAATTCCCAAGGCCCAAGGGATTGTGGATGAGCACGTCTCCAAGTTCCTTTCCTGGCAGGCAAGCGTGGAGTTGGTTGGGCTTGTGGATGCGCTGCGCACGAAGATGCGCGAGGAGCGCGCGGCTTTCATCCGCTCGCGCATAGAGCCGATGAAGCACCTGACGGAGACGGATCGGGCTCACGTGGAAAAACTGATGGACGAGATGCTGGAGAAGTTACTTCTGGAGCCGGCGCAACGCTTGAGAGGCGAAAAGGAACTCCGGCGGAAGATTCAAAACGTCGAGGCGCTGCGCGATCTGTTTCTTTCGAATCGGGTGAAGCCGTGAGAATCCTGCGAATCGGCACGCGCGGCAGCATGCTTGCCAAGTGGCAGGCGGAGTTTGTTCGCAAACAGCTATTTGCCGCAACGGGCGTGGAAGCGGAAATTGTCATCATTAAAACCAGCGGCGACAAGATGCAGCAAGCGCCGCTGACGCAGATTGGCGGCAAGGGGATTTTTATCAAGGAGCTGGAGGAAGCGTTGCTGGAGGAGTCGATCGACCTTGCCGTGCACAGCGTGAAAGACGTGCCGACCGACATTCCTTCCAGACTCATGTTCCCCGCGGTGTGCAAGCGCGATGATGTGCGCGATTGCCTGGTTGGCTCGACGCTGGGGAATCTGCGGTACGGAGCGCGTGTAGGAACGAGCAGCCTGCGGCGACAGGCGCAATTGAAACACCTTCGACCAGACCTCGATCTCCGCGATCTGCGGGGAAACGTGGACACGCGATTGAGAAAAGTGGAGAGCGGCGAATATGAAGCAGTGATGGTTGCCAAGGCGGGCCTCGATCGGCTCGGACTGAGCAAGCGGATATCGGAGGTACTCGCCCCGGAAGTCTGCATGCCTGCAGTCGGGCAAGGAGCCATCGGAGTAGAGTGCCGGTTGAAAGATACGGAAGCTGGAGACCTCCTGGCGCCTTTGGATGATGCAGAGACGCGGACGGCGATTATTGCGGAGCGCGCACTCCTGGCGGCATTGCAGGGTGGGTGTCAGGTCCCGCTGGGCGCATGGGCACGGGTCGAGCGCGGCGAGCTCATTCTTGACGCTTGTGTTACTTCCGTGGACGGGTCGCAGTATGTGAAGCAGCGCGCTACGGCTCCGCCGGATCAGGCCGCGCAACTTGGACAGCACATGGCGCGGATACTCATCGAGGCGGGCGCGCAGAATATTTTGGAAGAAGTGAGCCGGCAGCGTGGGTGAAACAATTTCAAGTGCCCTAGCGGGCAAGCGCATTGTCATTACGCGCTCGGCCGTGCAGAGTGAGGCGATGGCGTGTGAGCTCTCTGCACGCGGAGCTGTTCCGGTCGTGCTCCCTCTCGTGTCCTTCGCGGACCCAGAGGACTCTGCGCCGCTGGATGCGGCGATAAAGGGTATTGAGGAATTCGATTGGATGATTCTCACGAGCGCGCAGGCGGTTCGCGCGTTGGTAAAGCGCGGCGCAGAATTGAAACGCAACCTGATTGGCTCGAAGAGCAAATTGCGAATTGCTTCTGTCGGCCCTGTAACTGCTGAAGCGGCCCGGAGGGCCGGACTTCCCGTCGAATATGTTGCGGAGACGCACAATGGCGTTGGCCTAGCGGAAGAGTTGGGAGACCAGCTTCATGGAGCGAAAGTGTTCTTGCCGCGGAGCGATAGTGCGAATCCGGACTTACCCTTTACGTTGAAGCGCCACGGCGCGCATGTCACGGAAGTAATCGCCTATCGCACTTTGAGGCCAACCGGTGAGGATCAAAAAAAGCTAAGACAAACTGGCGAAGGCGCGGCGGACGCGGTACTTTTTTTCAGTCCGTCGGCGGTCCAATATTTCGCTGAATTGTTCGGGAGTGAACAATTGGGTTCTCTACAGGATAAACTGGCGATTACTGCGGTTGGACCCGTCACGGCGAATACGCTGAGGGAAGCTGGCGTTAGGCGCCTTGTGGTTTCGGCCGATACAACGGCGGCGGCTGTAGTCGAGGCGTTAGAAGAGCACTTTGCGGGCACAGTGAAGCAAGCGTCGGCAGGAGCAAAAAGAGAATGAGTTTTCCCACCCATCGCCCGCGGCGTTTGCGGCGGAACGAGGCGCTGCGCGGCCTTGTTCGAGAGACGCGTCTTGCAACGTCGGGACTAATCTACCCGATGTTTGTCTGTCCGGGGACAAAGGTGCGCCAAGAAGTCAGCTCCATGCCGGGCATCCATCAGCAGTCCGTTGATCAAATTGTGGAGGAGTGTCGCGAAGTGGAATCTCTCGGAATCCCGGGGATTATTCTTTTCGGTTTACCCGAGTCCAAGGACCCACGCGGAGCCAGCTCGCTCGGCGCAGATGGCGTAGTGCAGCGGGCCATCGAAGCGATTCGCAAGGCGAAACTGAAACTTCTTGTCATTACCGATGTCTGCCTCTGCGAATACACAGACCATGGCCACTGCGGCGTCGTCGAGAATGGCGAAGTGGCAAATGATTCCACGGTGACGATTCTTGCCCAGCAGGCACTCTCGCACGCGCGCGCCGGCGCGGACATCGTCGCTCCGTCGGACATGATGGATGGGCGAGTGGGGGCCATTCGCGAAACGCTCGATGAACACAAGTTCGAGAACATTGCCATCCTTTCTTATGCGGCAAAATATTGTTCTGGCTTCTACGGACCTTTCCGGGAAGCGGCTCAGTCTGCTCCCCAGTTTGGCGACCGGCGTAGTTATCAGATGGACCCGGCCAATGCGCGGGAAGCGCTGAAGGAAGTTGAACTCGACCTCGAAGAGGGCGCGGACATGGTTATGGTCAAGCCGGCGCTAGCATACCTGGATGTGATTCGGCGGGTGCGCGATGCGTTTGATGTTCCGGTGGGCGCTTACAACGTCAGCGGAGAGTATGCCATGGTGAAGGCCGCGGCGCAGATGGGCTGGGTGGATGAAAAGCGAGTGGTGCTGGAGATTCTCACGGGCGTGCAGCGCGCCGGAGCAGAAATCATTCTTACTTATCACGCCAAGGACGTCGCGCGCTGGGTGAAGGCGTGCTAGTGCTAGTCTAAACGAGACTACATGACAACAGCGCAACCCAGGTTGAAGCGCGAGCGCAAGCGTTCGCGTGAGATTTTTGAACGCGCCGAAAAGGTGCTGGTCGGCGGCGTGAACAGTCCTGTGCGGGCGTTCCGGTCCGTGGGTGGAGAGCCGCTGATTATCGAGCGTGGCAGCGGGCAGCATCTCTACGATGCGGACGGAAATGAGTTGCTCGACTATGTGTGCTCTTGGGGCGCTATGATTCTGGGGCATGCGAATCCCGGTATCAGCGAAGCAATTGCCGACCAGGCACGCCGCGGAACAAGCTTCGGTGTGACGACCGAACTCGAGCTAGAGCTGGCCAGCCTGATTACGCTGGCGATTCCGTTCATAGAAAAGATTCGCTTTGTTTCGAGCGGCACGGAAGCAACGATGAGCGCGGCGCGGCTGGCGCGAGGCGTAACAAAGCGGGACTTCATCGTTAAATTTGAAGGCTGCTATCACGGGCACGCGGACAGTTTTCTGTCGCAAGCAGGTTCCGGCCTCGCCACGCTTGGGATTGCGGAATGTCCGGGCGTGCCTGCGGCGCTGGCTGCGTTGACGTTGAACGTGCCGTACAACGATCTCCAAGCGGTTGAACGTGTATTTCAACGGCATAAAGAAAAGATCGCGGCGATCATCGTTGAACCCATCGCCGCAAACATGGGAGTTGTGCCCCCGGAGGCCGGTTTCCTGAAGGGGTTACAAGAAATCTGCAAAAAGAATGGCGCTCTGCTGATTGTCGACGAAGTGATTACTGGATTTCGTCTGCGCAACGGTTCTGTGCAGGAAATGTTTCATATCGAAGCGGACCTCACGACGCTTGGGAAAATTATTGGTGGCGGCGTTCCCGTAGCTGCGTATGGCGGCCGCGCCGAATTGATGGACCATGTGGCACCACTTGGCCCTGTGTATCAGGCGGGAACGCTGGCGGGAAATCCACTGGCGATGCGAGCCGGAATTGCTGCGCTTAAGCAGCTCACCATGCCAGGGCTATACGAGGAGATGACGCAACTGGCTCAGCGGCTGGTCATTGGCCTTCGCGCGGAGTTGGCCGGCGCGGGGATTCCTGCCCAGATCAACGCGATCGGCTCGCTTGCGACGATATTTTTCACGTCGGAGCCAGTAAAAAACTACGCGGGTGCCAAGCGGTCCGACACAAAACGATATGCCAGATTTTTTCGCGAGATGCTCGATCGAGGGATTTTTTTGGCGCCGTCGCAGTTTGAGGCTGCCTTTGTGTCCGCGGCGCACACGTCCCAGGACATTGACCACACACTGGCCGCTGCGCGCGAGTCGCTGCAGGTGATTTCGTCAGATTCTGCCCAGTGAACGCAGACAAGGAGAGCTAACGGATGAGCGAGGGAATCGAACTTCCCGAGAGGCATCAAGGTGGGGAGGATGATCCGCTGGTATTGCCGGTTTCGATCACGATCTCCATTATGGCAGTGCTTGTGGCGGCGGCAACCTTGATGGGTCATCGCGCGCATACGGAAGAGTTGCTCCGCCAAAGTCAGGCGGCAGACCGGTGGGCACAGTATCAGGCCAAGAGTGTCCGTCTGCATGAAACGCAGGGATTCTCAGACGTAGTGAATATCGTAGCCTCGCTAGATAAGGAGAAGGGCGAAGCCCTGCGAGAGAAGTACCAGAAAGAGGTCGAACACTACCAGAGCGACAAGGAAGACATAAGCAAAGAGGCGAAGGACCTGGAAGTGGAGCGCGACTTGGCCGGGCGAAAAGCAGACCGCTTTGATGGGGGTGAGGCCTTCCTGGAGATCGGCTTGGTGATTTGTTCCATTACGATGCTAACGAAACGCAAATTGTTTTGGTTTGGCGGGACGCTGATAGGCGCGCTGGGCGTAGGGCTTGCGCTGACAGGTTTCTTTCTCCATTAAACTAAGCGCGCGCTGGCGGTTGCGAGCCTCTCAACTGGGCGATTTCCTGCGTCAGACGCTCAAGTTTTCCAAGCAATTCCTGGTGCCGCAAGTCCTCGCCGCTTGGCTTCTTAGCAAGGAATGTAAGCGTGCCGCCGGGCTCGAGGATGCATTGCTCGACCTCAGAGAGCGACTCGAAGCCTTGCTTCCGCGCGGCCGCTTCGAGCTGCGGCACGGTAATTAGCTCGCGCTTCAAATTTCGCGTGCGCACCTTGCCGCCTTCCACCAATACGTCGGCTCTGCCTTCGACCAACTGGTCAAGTTTACGGTGATCATAGAGGAAGCGAACCACAAGATAATTAGTGACGAGCAGGGAAGTCGCAGCGATGATGCCGCCAAGGACGCTGTTGTCTTCGCCGATGATGGCGTTCTGAACGGTATTCGAGAGGGTCAGCAGGACAACCAGGTCAAACGGATTGAGCTGAACAAGTTCACGCTTTCCGGAAAGCCTGAGGCTGACAACGAGGAACGCATAAACAATGATCGGCCGGAGAATTTTCTCGGCCAGGGGAAGCCCCATGACGAACATATCTTTCCAAGTATCGTGCATAACAGAATCGCCTCCTTGTCGCCGCTGGGCGCTATTTCAGGCCTTGCGTGGATCCTCAAACCAGTCTGAAGTTACCGGTATTCTTCCGCAAGTTTGGACTTGCAAGATTCTTAGTCTTAATGAATCTTTGGATGCCTCTTGTGCCAGTCGGTGTGAGCTTGGAAGGCCCGCCCCGCCTGGATTACCGCATAATCGTCACCCGCTCTGCCCACAAATTGCAGCCCGACAGGCAGATTTTTGTCCGTGAATCCGCAAGGAACAGACATTGCCGGGAGGCCGCAGATATTTCCGATGCCGCCGAGAGGATCTGGAAAAGCCAGATCGGTCTCCAGATTCAAGGACAGAGGCGTTGCTGGAACCGGCTGTGCCGCCGTCGCAATGACGTCAAACGAATCAAACAAGGAATCCATTTGTTTCTGGGCGATTTCCCTGACCTTAAGGGCTTGCAGATAGTCTGCTGCGGAATACTGTTCGTTCACATAGCCGGCGATTTGCCCCAAAGGATCTGTCAACTCGCTCACTCGCCCGGAACGAATTAGGGGGCGGAACGAAGCGGCGCACTCCGCGGCAACGATGACACCGCCGGCTTCCTCCCAGGGGCCGGTTGGCAACGTGACATCCTTCACACTCGAGAAATATTTTTTGAGGATCCGGCTAGCGGCGTCGATGGGCTTCGCGACGCCTGGTGCGAGCGATTTCCACGCATTGGTGAGCCAGCCAATTTTCAGCGGTCGCGAACGCAATTCCATGGACGGCGAAAAGGTGAAGGCGCCCTTATCGATGGGCACTGTTCCGCGGTCCTTTGGATCGTGACCGGCGATCGCGGCAAAGATGCGCGCACAGTCCTCCGCGCTACGGGCCATCGGGCCGATCTTGTCCATCGAGGGAGCGAGCGCCATCGCGCCGTAACGGCTCACGCGGCCGTAGGTCGGCCGCAAGCCGCAGATGCCACAAAATGCGGAGGGGCAGATGATGGAGCCCCATGTTTCCGTGCCGATCGCAAACGCGGCCAGGCCCGCGGCAACGATAGCCCCAGAGCCCGAAGAAGACCCGCAAGTCCAGCAAGTCGTGTCCCAGGGATTCTTGGCCTCGTTCTGCAAGGATGCGGAGGCGAATCGATAGCCCATCCCGCCAGCGAGTTCGATCATGGAGGCTTTGCCGAGCATTACAGCTCCTACTCGGTTTAGATGATCGATGACGGTCGCGTTGTAGTCGAATACCTGATTGGCATAGGGCTTCGCGCCCCACGTGGTTGGAACTCCCTTCACGGCAAGCAGGTCCTTCGCGGCGTATGGGATCCCGTGCAGTGGTCCTCGATAGTGGCCGCGATGGATCTCTTTTTCCGCTGCCTTTGCTTGTTCGAGAGCAATTTCCGGCGTCAATCGGGCATAGGCGTTAAAGCGTGGTCCGAATTTTTGGCTGCGGTCGAGATAGGCCTGCGTCAGATCGACAGGCGAGAGCTTCTTTGCCTCGATGCGTTTTGCGAGTTCGCTTACAGAGAGATAGAAAAGTTCGTCGCCAGGCATTCGGGCCGCTCCTCAAGAATTCTTAGCCGCACTTGCCGCTTTCGGCGCCCTCGGCATTGGCGAGGACTTCTTTTCCCGTTCCATCAACGGTTTCAGGTAAAGGCCTGGCCCATCTCCGTTATCAGTTGCAAACGCGCGCAGACGTTCGAGCGGAGGCTGCGCTTCGGTGGCCAATCGCCGAATATCGGCTTTCTGAGCGGCAGTGAGCCGGCTCCCGTATTTAGCGAAGATCGATTGAATTCGGGAGTCGACCTCGATTTGGCTTTCGGGCGATAGCTTCGAGGTGTTATCGGGTTGCTGCGCCATCAGCGGTGCGGCAATAGAATCTGAGGTAAGGAGATTTGCGGGTGCCAAAGACGCGGCTGCAGATACAAAGGCTGCGCGACGTGCAAATTCACGGCGAGAGATGCCGGAATCGCTTTTGTTGCCCATCGACGTTTCCCCCTGGCCAGCACAGGAATCGCAAAACAATAGCTGAAGGATTCAAAGTGAGGCTACTGAATCCGCGTGCGAGCGTCAACCATCCGGTGGGGCGTGGATCGATGGATGAGAGGAAGCGAGACGCGGCCTTCGCGCGGCTAGCCAACTTCCGTGAGCGTACGAATTTGCGTTTCCAGAGCCTGGTTGTATTGCCGCTCGATCTGCAGTTCCGTTTGGAGCTTCTTCACGAGCAAATCCAAATGAGCGATTTCGACCCGAAGCTTCTGAACGTCCGCCGCCGTAGGCGCAGGGCGAACCGGGGCGGAAGCCGATTGCTGCTGATCGTGTTGTGGCTGCGAAGGTTGCCGCGGGATAAATGCTTCCGCAAGCGCCCGTGGCCACGCAGATTCCGTTGTGGCGGGCGGTGGAGGTACGGCTTGCCGCGGCGCAGCTGGGGCTGGAGGCGGCGAAAAAAGATTGCTCAAAGCACTGGAAGGCTCCGGTCGGTCGGGTGTTGGCGCGGGCGTTGCACTCTTCGGTTGCAGGAGGCTCTTCACACGCCCAATCAATTCTTGCGGCTGAAACGGCTTGCGAATCAGTTCGTCCGCCTTCACGGAAACTGCTTTGTCGGCCACACTCTTATTGACCACTCCGGACATCAACACAACGGGTGTTTCACTGAAATCAGGGTGTTGTTTGATCTGGCTGCAGACAGAATATCCATCCTGATCGGGCATGATCACGTCCGTGATTACGACGTCGGGGCGATTTTGCTCGAACTGGGCCAGAGCCGAGGCTGCGTCGGCGCACGTAATTACGTTGATGTTCTCGCGGCGAAAAGCAATCTTGATGACTTCGCGCATCGTGGCGCTGTCATCGATGAAGTAAACGGTAGGTATCCGCTTGGCCGGAGCTTCGCCCAGCGGTGGAATGGTCATCGCTTCGCTCATTGCGCTTCCTTATCCGCCATGTCACGCGTTCCTTCGTCAAATTCGCGCATGGCATCCAGCATGAGATCGGTGGCCGAACGCAGCACGGTGCGCTGTGTCGACGCAGTTCCGTAGGTAAATTTGTAAACGCCTTCGTTGGTATTTCCGAGGCTCTTCAAAATGTGAATCACGGCTTCATCGCCAAACAGGTTGCCGCATTCCGCGTGAGTGATGGCACCTGCGTCGTAGAACAGCACACCATCCGTCTCGCCGGCGTTAATGTGCAACGCGCCCGTCTGGTGCGCGTGCCCCAGCATTTGCATGACGCCCGTGAGGTCGTGGTGCGTCAGGTTGCCGCTGAGACTCGTGTCGTGCTGGGCAAGCATCTGCGTGGGCTGAAACCCCTCCGCTTTGCTGACGAGGATCTGCTTCACGTGAGCGGCAATGACCGCGGGCTGCCGGTTGCGGTCAATGTAGTCGTCGCAGCCGGCTTGGAACGCTTCCATCAAGGCACGCTGGCTTCCATCGCCAAGAGCGACAACAGGCAGATTCGCGTTTTTTGGGTCCGCGTGAATAATTCTCGCAATCTCCAGAGCACCCATCTCCCTCATATTTGTCGCGCAGAGGATGGCGGAGGGGGCGTCGTATTCGAGCGTAGTGAGCGCAAAAGCCGCTTGGGTACTCGACACTACCTCAAAGCCTTCACGCTTCAGGGCATCGCCGAGGCGCTTTGCAAAATAGACATTGCTGTCAATGAGAAGGACTTTAACGGGACCTCCGGAGGGGATCACGGCCGTGCCTCCGCGCTTTGCAGCGCCTCAGCTTCCGCGAGTGCGCGCTCGGGACCAGGAGTGAGCGCGTCGAGATTCAAGACCTCGATCACGTCGCCGTCATGCGACAGCCAGCCCGCCACGTGTGGCGCGTCGGACTCCGCTGCCGCCATCATCTCGGCATTGATCAATTCACATTCACCCGTAACGGGTACGGCGACCCATTCTCTTTGTGCTCCGTAATTGCGCACGGCGATCAAGTAAAAACGCCGCGAAGTCAGGCGTTTTCCGAGGAGCATTTCCGAAACGTCGCAGACCGGAACAATCCGGCCGCGTCGCAGAATCACTCCTTCCAATTTCGGTGTGCGGTGAGGAAATCGAAAAACCCGGCTTGGGGCAACGAGCTCGGCAATCTGCTTTGCCGAAACGGCAAACCGCCGCTCGCCCAGCCGAAGCAGGACGAACGATTGCAGTTCGAGTTCGGTCGACATAGTCATGGCGCGGAATTTGTTCCCTTGAGTGCCTCGCCTGCGGAATTGTCCGCTTCCAAAAGAGCTGCATCGAGCAAAGCCAGTTCTTCGGGCGACAGAAACCCTTCCGGATGCACTACCGGCACGACCGACTGGTCGAGAGCCGTCAGACCTCGGTACCATCGCCGTTCTTCGTGGCAGAAGGAGAGAGGAAGCGCCTGCAGCCGCGTCATTGTCGTCATCTTCTCGATGCCATCGATCAAAAGCGCAGTGCGCGTCTTGCGCAGCACAAAAAGGAGCGCTCCCGCCGCCGCATGCAATCCGAAGTGCATAGCGCCGTTGACGATGAAGAGTGACCTGTCTCCGCGCCTGAGGACGTGCCGCACTTTTCGGAGCCCCGGTGCGCTAATTTCAGTGGCTGCGCCTGACATGCTATCCGCGCTGCGGACTTCCTGGACCGAAGCGGAGGAGACGGCGAATAGTTGTCCGCTGACGCGGAACAGAATGATCTGTTCCGTCTTTGCGAGACTCGCCTTTGCTGGAGCCGCCAATCGCATCAGCGGACTTCCGCCGGCGCCGTCCGGCAAATTCCCAGCACCCTCTTTTCGATGGCGGCATAAATGTCGTCGATGCCGAGCACCTGATCGACAGCACCGGCCTTGATGGCTTCGGCAGGCATGCCGAAAATCACGGAGGTCGCTTCATCCTGCGCGAGCACCAAGCCCCCAGCGGTCTTGATGGCTTTCGCTCCATTGGCGCCATCGTTGCCCATCCCCGTAAGCACGCCTGCAATGCTCAGCGGGCCGGCAAAGGCGGCAACGGATTCCATAGTGACGTCTATATTCGGCAAGTATCCGGCGATGCGTCCGCTTGTCCCGTCAAGCTGGATTCGGCCGGTCGGCGTTACGCGAAGATGCTGGCCGCCGGGACAAATATAAAGAGTGCCCGGCTGCAGCGATTCATTGGCTTCTGCTTCTTTCACGCGAATTCCCGTGAACTCAGCGAGTTGGGCGGCGTACTGCGTCGTAAACGCTGCCGGCATGTGCTGCACCAGAATCACTGCGGCAGGGAAGTCCGCCGTGAAACCCGGCGCGATGCGCATTACGGTAGCCGGCCCGCCGGTCGAGGCTGCCAGCACAACTACAGGGAAGCGCTGATCAAGGCCGGAAGTTGGCGCGGGGCGGGTGCTCACCGGCGCGGGCCGAGGGGTCTTGGAGCCGTTCGCATTTTGAATTGTCAAAGCCAGGCGTGAAGCCGTGCGCACGACGCGCACTTTGGCGGCCATTCGCACTTTGCGAAGCAGTTCTTCTTTCACGCTCTGCATGTCGAGGTCAATGGCGCCTGACGGCTTAGCCACAAATTCAATCGCGCCGAGTTCCAGCGCTCGGAGAGTGCTGGCTGCTCCCTCGCGTGATTCAGAGCTGACGATGACGATCGGCTTAGGATTCGTGGTCATGATCTCCGCAGTGGCCTGGAGCCCGTCCACGTGGGGCATATTGATGTCCATAGTGATAACATCAGGCTTCAGTGATTCCGCCATTGCAACGGCTTCGCGGCCATCCTTGGCGCTGCCCACAACCTGCAATTGTTCGTCAGCGTTGAAAATCCCTTCCAGGACTTTCCGCATGAATGCGGAATCCTCCACGACGAGCACGCGAAACTTTTTGTTGGTGGCCGCCATATCTTATTTACGCTACCGGCGCTACGGGCCTTGGCGCCTCCGTTCCAATGAGTTGTTCGACCGCGGCGATCAATTGGTCTTCCTGCACCGGCTTGGTCAGGAACGCCGTGGCGCCTTCCTTCATCGCGCGATCGCGATGCTTGGCCCCCGCGCGCGAGGTCACAACCATCACGGGAATTCGCCGCGTCGAAGGGGTCTGGCGCAGTTGCACCATCAATTCGTAACCAGTCATGCGCGGCATTTCGAGGTCGGTAATGACCAGATGGCAGCCGTGCTGGGTCACGAGTTCGGCAGCTTCCAGTCCATCCGCGGCCAGTTTTACGCGGTAGCCGTTCTTCTCTAGCATGCGGCCGACGAATTTGCGCACACTGATGGAGTCGTCCGCCACTACAATGACGCGCTCTTGCTCGACGCGGTCAATGGCTTCGGAAGGAATGCTTCCGCTCGCAATCGCCGCCGAGCCCGGAGCAAAGATTCTGGCAGCGCTGGCGCTCGCCTGTATTTGCCGGTTCTCGTTCGGTTCCGTCGCTACCATGCGGTTCAGGTCAATCAACAGAATGAGGCTGCCATCGGGCGCGATCGTCGTGCCGGGGAAGAGCTTCACTCTGCGCAGATATTCGCCTAGGTTCTTGATAACGATTTCATCCTTGCCCACAACTTCTTCAACGACCAGGCCAATCTTCCGGCTTCCGGCATTTGCCACCACCATGCGGAAGTACCCGTTGATTGGTTCGAGAGGCGGTAATCCCAGATACGTGTCCAAACGCACGACCTCGGTAACGACATCGCGTACTTTGGTCAGCAATTTTCCGCCGACGTCTTCGATTTCGTCGGCGCGCAAGCGGCGGATTTCCTCAACCACCGCCAATGGCAGGGCGAAATTCGTCGTGCCGCAACGCACAAACAGAGCCGGAGAAATAATCAGTGTTAGGGGCACCTTAAGCGTAAATTTCGTGCCCTTGCCGCTCGTGCTCTGGATATCGATTTCGCCGTTGAGCGCGTTCAGGTTTGCCCGCACCACATCGAGCCCGACTCCGCGCCCCGCCAATTCTGTTTTTACCGGAGCAGTCGAGAAACCGGGGTGGAAGAGCATTTCCCGAAGATCGCGTTCCGTGAGTCTATGTGCGGTCTCCTGGGAAACAAGCCCGCGTTCGATGGCGCTTTGCTTCACGCGTTCGTAATTGATTCCGCCACCGTCGTCTTCGACTTCGATATAAATGTGGTTGCCGCGGTGGTAGGCGCGCAGCATGATATTTCCGGTTGGCGATTTGCCAGCGGCGGTGCGGTCGGCGCTCTGCTCAATGCCGTGAGCCACGGAGTTGCGCACCAAGTGTACGAGTGGATCGGAGATCTGCTGAATGATGTTGTTGTCGAGCTCCGTCTCACTGCCGGAGAGATCCATCTCGACGTGCTTGCCGGTAGAGTTGGCGGCATCGCGGACGGCGCGCGACAATCTCGAATACAGCGTGCCGATCGGCACCATTCGCGCGGCGGTGATCTCATCTTGCAGGTGATGCGCCAGCTTGGTGAATTCGTCGATGTCGCCTTCGACCCGGCCGATGAACCCTTCCAATTGCGAGAGTACTTCGTTGACGTCTGCCGAAATCTCCGCCATCGATCGCGACAAGATATTGAAGTCGTCGTAGCGGTCCATTTCCAATTCGCTGAATTCGGACCAAAACGATGTGTCGCCCGCCGCCGCGCTCGTGAGCATCTGCGGAGTCGGCTCGGGATTCCAGGGCGCCTGAGCCGTGCGGCTGTTGCTGATGCGGTTAAATTCGTATTTTTCTTGAAACTCGGCGACTTTCCCCTGCAGCCGCTCTTTCGAGAAGCTCAGCGTATCGACAAGTTTTTCGAGCTCCGCCACGCGGCCCACCATGCGCGTGCGGTTGATCACCAATTCACCGACCGTATTCATCATGCGGTCGAGCCGGGCCAGTGCAATTCGAACCGACTTGACAGTTGATGTTCCGCTTGCGGCCTGTTTCGCGGCCTTCTTCGCAGCACCAGCGATTTGCGGTGCGGCTTCGGTTTCCTTCGCGTGGTGGGGACCAGAAGCCACGGCAGCAGACTCGGCCGAACCTTCCGCCTCTTCTGGCTCAAGGGGCGCAAATTCCGCGATGCGGCCAAGCAACGAATCAAGGCTAGTTCGCATGTCAGCTTCATCAGCCCACTGCCGGTGAAGCGTCTTCTTCAAGATGTCCACGGACTCCAGGCACAAGTCCACAACCGTAGGTGACGGTTCAATCTCTCCATCGCGCAAACGGCCGATCAAATCCTCGACGCGGTGAGCAATCGCTCCCAGTCTCTTCAGGCCAACTTGCGCCGCTGAACCTTTCACTGTATGAATGGCGCGAAAAAGTTTGTTGATCTCTTCCGGATTGTTGTTGCCCTCCAGCGAAATAAGGCAATCGCTGACAACTTGGAGATGCTCCTCTGCTTCCGGCTGGAAAAACTCAAGGATCTCGTCCGGTACCTCTTCGTCGAGCGGCAGAGCGTCGAAATAAGAACCTGTCGCTGCGGCGACAATGGGTTCATCGGGCTCCTCCGCATTGAACCAACCATGCGGTTCCGGTTGGGAAAAGTTCAGTGGCGGCGTTTCCGTGGGAAACGCAAAGCGGTAACGCTCCTTGAAAACGGCAATATCGTCTACATTTTCTTTGCCGGTGTCGCTGATTTCCAGCAGATCCGTTTCCAGCAGTGAAATTCCATCCGAAAGAAATTCCGTCAACGGCCCGTGCAGATCGCTGCCCAAAGGCGCGTTCAGCGCATATTGAAAAACGTGCGCAAGTTTCCCGGCAATTTCAGAGAATCGTGGGAATCCATAACTCGCCGACGTGCCGCTTAGTGTGTGCGCCGAAATGTATAGCCGTTCGAGATCCTCCCGCCGCGGGTCCACGTCCTGAAGAACGCTGACGTATTCCCGCAGATACTGCAGGTTCTCCGAGGCTTCCTGGAGGAACATCTCGATGGCTTCGCGGTCCAGCGTGCTCACGCTCGTCCCTCCGCCACGAGTTCCGGTTTTTGCAATTCATCTGCTGTCGGTTTCCGGTAAAGAATGCAATCCTTCAACACGATAGCCTGGAACTTCACCGTCATCTTGGAGATTGACTCTGAGTGACCGAGAAACAAATACCCGCCCGGCTCCAGTGTGTCGTAGAACCGTTGCACTAAAGAACGCCGCCGCTCTTCTGAGAAGTAGATCAGCACGTTCATGCAAAAAATCATGTCCATGCGGCCCACGTACACCGCTGAAGCAAGGTTCATCTGCGCAAAGGAGACCATCTTGCGCAGCCGCGACTTGACCTGATGCCCGCCGCTGACTTCAGTAAAATGGTTTACCAATTGTTTCTCGCTGACGCTGGCGATGCTGCGCCCTTTGTAGATTCCGCGCTCGGCATGTTTCAGCGCGTGCCGTCCGACATCGGTCGCAAGTATTTCCACGTTCCAGGCATCCGCGAATGAGAGCGAATCCGCGATGGTGATGCCGATCGAATATGGTTCTTCACCGGTTGAGCAGCCGGCGCTCCAGATCCTCAGCGTGCGGGGATTTTTCCAGAATTTCTTGGTGTGCAGCTCAGGCAGGACGCGCTTCTCAAATGCTTCATACACGCCGGGATAGCGGAAAAAACTAGTCTCCTGCGTCAGCAGCCGTTCGAGCAGCCCCTCGTATTCGACGTTGGATTTGCGCATGGCGCGCAGCAGTTCCGTGCCGCGCTCCAGGCCCTTTGCGTGCAGGTGTTCACGCACACGCGTGGAGAAGAAGCGCTCGCGCGATTCATCGAAGCAAATTCCCGTTCGCTCTTCGATCAACATGCGAATTTCGCTCAGCTCGTGTTCGCTCAGCCCTTGCCCGTGTCCCTGCCGTTCGCTCATCGTGCTCCCGTTTACTGTGCTTCGCTCTTACTCCCGCCCTTTGGCGAGAAAGAGCGCCACTGCTTAACGAAGAGCGCCTGCCGGGACGGGCCGCTCGGAATTTTCGTTTGCCGCCGCTTTGGACGACGCGCGGAATTGCGCCAGCGCTTCATTCAATTGATCCGACAGCTTGACGAGTTGGCTTACAGTTGCCACTGTCCCGCGCGTTCCTTGCGATGTCTGCCGCGTAATACTGGAAATGATTTGCATGGCGTGCGCGACTCCTTCTGTTCCGCGCACCTGTTGTTTCGATGCCAGCGAAATTTCCTGTACCAATTCCGCCGACTGGCGCACCACGTTGGAGATGGCGTCCAGCGCGCGGCCCGCCTGGTCGGCAAGGGTTGCGCCGCTTTCCACTTCCTTGGTGCCTTCTTCCATGACGACCACAGCTTCGTTCGTCTCCGCCTGAATGGCCTTGATGAGCGCTGCGATGTCTTTCGTCGCGCTGCGGCTGTGTTCGGCAAGCTTGCGGACCTCGTCGGCGACGACCGCAAAGCCGCGTCCCGCCTCACCGGCGCGTGCTGCTTCGATGGCCGCGTTCAACGCCAGCAAGTTTGTCTGCTCCGTGATGTCGTTAATCACGTTGATGATTTCCGAAATTTCCAGCGAACGGTCGCCCAGCGACTTGATCTTCTTGGCGGTCGCTTGTACCGACGCGCGGATGCGCTGCATGCCTTCGAGCGTGTCGCGTACCGCGCGGTTGCCCTGTTCGGCGGCATCCAGCGCGCGGCGTGCCGCTTCGGCGCTGGCCTCGGCGTTGTTCGAAACCTGCTTCATGGACACCGTCAGTTCTTCGACGGCGCTTGACGTGTTCGTAATTTCCTGGTCTTGCTGCGTGGCGCCTGCCTGCATTTCATCGGCGGCCACCAGAATGTTATTGGAGCAAGCAGTCACTTCCATGGCCGCTTTGCGCACGCGCTCGAGAACCTTGGTGAAATTGTCGAGCATGTAGTTGATCGAGTCTGTGACGTTACCGAGCGCGTCGTTGGTCACCTTGCCGCGTTGCGACAGGTCGCCACGCGCCACCTGGTTAATGACATTCAGCAATTCCGTGATACTGCGCTGCAGCGCGTCGTTGGCGTCCTGGTTGGTCGTGGCCTTGGACACCTTGGCTACGGCGCGATTCAGATTATCGGCAATGTAGCCCAGCTCATCGTTCGAGGTGACCTCTGCACGGGCCCGTGGATCGCCTGCGGCCAGCCGTTCGGAAAATTCAGCGAGTGCCTGCACTGGCCCGAGCAATGCGCCGAACCGCCACGCGAGGATTACGGCCATCGCCAGCGCAAGGACGATGGCGAATAGCACCGTTCCCCCGGCCGGCGAGCCGAAGTCGAACAGTGACGCTTCACCAGCTTTCTTCCCGGCGCTGAAGGCCAGCCCGAGAACGACGAAGCCGGCCACTCCGTTCAGCAGGACCAGCGTCCAGATTGTGGAACTCAATCGCGATTTCATGCCACCCTCCAAATCTCTTCCGCGGAGCTCTCGCCATCCAGCGGCGTTGCCTCCACAAATTTCAAATATTCGGCCCCGGGAAAACCTCGAGCAGCCGGCGCAAATCGATCACCAGCGCCAGGCGGTCGTCGTGCCGCAACATCCCGATACAATGCGGCACGTTTTCCGGCGCTTGCTCGAGCAAATCCTCCGTGTTCACCGAATAGGTTCCTATGACTTCATCGGACGCGATGCCGATTCGAAGGTCCTCGTGATGGTTCTCGGCGGGCAGGGAAGCGACTACTACGTGCTTGGGCAGCAATCCCGGCCGGCGGCCTTCCGTAATCGCGATGTCGATCAACGGCACGATGACCCCGCGCAAATTAAATATTCCGATCAGGAATGCCGGAGCAAGCGGCAGCTTTGTCAGCAACGGCCAGTCCAGAACTTCCTCGACATCTAGAACGGGAAGGCAGAATCGCTCGCGCCCGCTGCGGAAAACGCAATACTGCGACTCCGGTGGCCGCTCTTCGGTCGGCCCAAGAGCTTCCAGCAGGTCGCCGGTATCGGCGTCCGCGGGAAGGGGCTCGAGATGGAAGTCTTCGCTCATCGCCTGTTCTCTTCTTCAGAAACTCTCATGCAAATCGCCGGACCGCGCGAAGCAGATCTTCTCGTGTGAAAGGCTTGGTCACATACCCGTCCGCCCCTTGCTGCTGGCCCCAATACTTGTCGCTCGCTGTGCCCTTCGAGGTCACCAGAATCACGGGAATCATGTTGAACTCGGCGCTCCCCTTGAGGTCGCGGCAAATCTGGAATCCGTTCCGGTCCGGCATTACCACGTCGAGCAGGATCACACTGGGCCGCTCGTTCGTGATGGTTTCCTCCACAAGCTTGGGGTCGTGCAACCCGATTGGCCAATAACCTTCTTTTTCCAGCAAGCCTTGCATCAGCTTGACCTCGGCGGGCGAGTCATCAACGATCAGGACTTTTTTGTGCACAGCTGTGCTCTCTCCATACTTGTCCATAGAGAAGAGGTGCACGTCAGCAGCCAGCTTTCGCATTCCGCGCGCCCTTGTGTCGTGTTAGGTTAAGTGCTTATGAATGAGTAGGGTACGAGGACATTTCGAGAGCTTTAGCGGCGTCGTGATGGGGGCTCCGCCGTCTCTTCCGTCTCAGCTTGAGATGCATTCTCAGCGTCCTGCATCTCGCTTGCTAGTGATGAGAAACGCTGCATCACCTCATTGATGCGCAGCGCCATGCTGTGCATGGTCTTGATCTGCGCCAGTGACTGTGCCGAAAGTTGTCCGGGCTCCAGTAGAAGCAATTCGGCATTTCCTAGCATGGAAGTCAGCGCATTGTTTACGCTGTGCTTCATCTCCAGCATATAGCGCCCGAGTGTGGCGTGGTTCTCGTTCTTGGCGGCGTTCCGTTCCGCTTGCCGCGCGATCTGCAAGGCTTTCGCTCGACGTAACGATTCCCCTGCGACCAGCAGAAGCGTTTGCGCCCAATCTTCGCGAAGCGGGATGTGCACCAGCCGTGGATACTTGGTGCGCAACTGTCCGAATTCCTGCGAATCCGCGGGAACACACAGGATGACTGCGGTCGCAGGCTCGAGTGACCGCAGCACCCTGGTAATTTTTCCTTCGCGCACGGGCCCAACCACAACTAAGTCATGATCCGGCGGATCTTGTTCGCGCCAAGAGTCGCAATTGAGGACGGTAATGTTCGGAGCCTGGCGTTCGGCCTGCCAACAGGCCGTCAGAAGCCGGGCAAATTCAGTATCATCGGTCAGGATGACAACGTTGGCGTGTCGCAATGAAACCGGCTCCCTGAAGTTTCCGCCCGGCTTTGCCGGACACATTCGCCTTCTGCTATAGCTTTTCTGCTTCGTCCAGCGCCGAAAGCAAACGTTTCGTGCTGATTCCGAGATTGACCGCCGCTTCCGTGTCCTTCGCTTGCTTGGCCACGTCCACGCGTTCCTGCAATCGGGTCACTTCCACGCGCGCCATGTTCATCGCCCGGTCTAGAGACGTCGCGTTGCCCGTTTCCTTGGCGGATTCCATCGCCGCTGTAACCAGTACGCGTGCGACCACCGCTCGTCGCAAATCTTCTGCGGAAGGCCCGTCTTCGCTGACGAATGCTGTTACTTCCCAGGACGACAACAGGATACGCGCTCCGCCGATCTTGACCGTGGTCATCGACCTTCCGCGCGTAGGCGGCGTCGCAATCAGCTGCTCCCAGATTTGCTCCATGCAATTTTCAAAATCCAGGACTACCGTCTCATCCGGTGCAGCTTGAACTGGCGTAGTAGGGTGCTCCTTCACTTTTGCCTTGGAAGTGGCCGGTTCGACAGTGGGCTTCTTTGCTCCCGCGAGAGGCTTCGAGGCCGATGAGGCTGCCGGTTTAGAGGTTGCTTCACCCGGTTTTCCGAGTGCCTTCTCTAGCGCTTGTTCCACGTCCGTCCGCAGCCCGAGCAGCTTGTCAAAAGCCTGGCTAACCGAGCGTTCCGTATATTCTTTCTGAAACGGCTGCTTCCACTCGTCCGCCATCGCAGAAATCTTCGCGAGCGATTCGCTCGCCGATAGCCCAAGATGGTGGCAGTCGATGATGCGGACACCGGCGGATTGCATTTGGGCGAGTCCGGCGCGGATGGCAATCAAATCTGCGTGCATTAGCTCAATCAAAGTCCGGCGCAGCAAGAAGTTGAACCGAATGAAGGCCACCAGCGCCGCGGGATCGTAAAACATTCCGCCGGCTGTTTCCTTCACCTTGCGGCCCTGTTCGATGAAATTCGTCTTCAGAATCTCTCGCAAGCTGCGGAAGCCGCGCAGCGCTTCGATCATTTGTTCCAGCGGCGCGCACCATGCGAGCGGGTCTGGATCGACATCTCCAAGCACCGGCTGCATGACCTGCGCGACATCCGCCGGTTCGATCTGCTTGTGATAGATTTTTGCGGGCGCGCAAAGTGCGAAGTATTGCACCAGCAGGAAATCGATTTTGTCCCGGTCCACGTTGCTTTTCTTCGGTTTGCGCAGATGGCGCTGAATCAGCGCTCGCAGGCCTGTTTCGCTGGCGTTTAGCGTGGTCATCTGCAGCAAGTGGCGAAGCTGATGCACCATGACCTGCTGGTCCATCGAATCCAGCCACTGGTGCACTTGGCTGAAGGTTTCCAGGTCCGGTTTCTCAGGGAGGTTGCGCTTCGCCTGCGTAAACGGGATTTCGATCTCCAGCTGTTTCGCAAGCGCCAGGTAAATCGGGAACACGGCGCGCGCTTCTTTCCATTGCGCTTGGCGCGGGCTTTCCGATCGAGCCGGAGCGGGGATATTCAGCGTTGTACTCGTCTTGTTCACGGCTGTGTCACCACCCAGTCGCAGGGGCCTTGTATGAATCGGATGGCCACTGCTTTGCGTCCTTCGTGATACTGCACGCCGACGACGCTAGCTTCCGCCGGACGCCCTTCTCCAGTTGCCTCGACCCACACGTGATCGTCAAACTCCAGGGGCAAGTTCGAAAGAAAAATAGCGTGCTCCGGGCCGCCAAATTCCACAACGGCGGCTTCGCGAAGACTGGTTCTGCCTCCGCGGAACGCGGTTACACGCACTGGAATTCGAACGCGTCTTGCCTGCGGAAAGAAGCGTGCCAACTGCTCCGCGCAGTCTTGCTCGTTCGCTGTGAGTGCCAGGCCGCCGGACTTTCCCACTTAGCCCCTCGCCCTACTGGTCTAGATCGCCACTATCTCTCGCTGCCGAGGCACACTACTCACCAACAGAGGCGCAGACTTCCGCTGACAGAGATGCACGCTGGACGCCAAAGGACTACAAACGTGTGACTGTTGCAACTTGCAGAAATGGCGAGGCTTAAGATTTTCTCCGGGCGTCTTGACGGCTCACCCGTCTCACCGTGAAACGTTTTCGTCTCAAGGCGTGATGCATCCAGGCCCGCCGTATTTGCGTTGAGATTTTTCTCTGGCTACTGGGGAGCTACTTGCGGGTTGGCTTCTTCGCCTGCCTTTAACGCAATGTTGTACCGCTTCAATTTTCGATACAGTGTCGCCCGGCTGATCCCCAGCATCTTTCCCGCAAGCGCCTTGTCGCCATTCGCCTGTTCAAATACCCGCAGAATCGTCATTCGTTCCATCTCCGCCAGAGCTGTGGTGGACAAGCTCGCGACGTCTTGAGTCGTAACGATCCCTGAATCGGACTGCTCGCTCCGAATAGCAGGCGGCAAATCGGCAACGTCAATGATTTTTCCGTCGCCCAGCGTGACTGCCCGCGCGATGCAGTTCTCCAGTTCGCGCACGTTTCCGGGCCACTCATAGTGCAGCAGGCTCTTCATCGCCGCCGCCGTGACCTGGATGCGGGCGCCTTTTGCGTAACGATCCAGGAAGTGGTGCACCAGAACTGGAATGTCCGAACGGCGCTCACGCAGGGGAGGGAGGTGTACGGTCACCACGTTCAGTCGAAAATAAAGATCCTTGCGAAAAGTTCCCCCACGATACGCCGCTTCCAAGTCTCGATTCGTCGCCGCGATCACGCGAACATCGACGTTTACCTTCTCGTTGCTGCCCACTGGCCGGACTTCTTTTTCCTGCAATACACGCAGCAATTTCGCCTGCATCTCCAGAGGCAGCTCTCCGATCTCGTCCAGGAAGATCGTTCCTCCGTCCGCTGCCTGGAAAAGACCGGCCTTCGATTTCGTCGCGCCGGTAAATGCGCCCTTCTCATATCCAAAGAGTTCGCTCTCCATCAGAGTCGGCACTAGCGACCCGCAATCGACGGCTACGAAAGGCGTTTTCGCCATGGCCCCGCGGAAGTGAATCGCGCGGGCGGCAAGCTCCTTCCCCGTACCGCTCTCGCCGGAAATCAGGACTGGCGTCCGCGTATCCTTCAGGCGGGAAATCATGCGCAGTACATCTTGGATATTCGCGGAACTGCCAATAATCCCGTCGAGGTTTTCCTCCGTGGTGACCCGCTCGCGCAAGAACTCATTTTCTGTGACCAAACGCACTTTTTCCGCCATGCGTTGCAATAGCAGCCGCATCTTCTCCACGCGAAACGGTTTTTCGATGTAGTCGTACGCCCCCAGCTTCATCGCATCCACAGCGGATTCGATGGAACCATGGCCCGTCATGATGGCGACTTCCGTGTGCGGCAGTTGCTGTTTCGTCTGTTTCAGTAACTCAACGCCCGACATGTTCGGTAGTTTTAAGTCGGTGAGAAGCAGGTCCGGCGTATCCGAATCAAGCCGCGCCAGCGCCGCCTCCGCGCTTTCCGCCTCGGCGCACACATAGCCCAGCGTGTTCCCGATCGTCATGCAGAGGCGGCGGATGCTCTGTTCGTCATCCACTACCAACAGCCGTGTTTTCATCTCGTCGCTCATGGTTTCCCGAAAGTCTTCTCCACCATTGAAATCAATTGTTGTACCCGAAAAGGCTTCTCGATGCACGGCGTTCCGCTTTTTGCCAGGAATGCCTGCGTATCGCTGTTCGCCGTGTCTCCGCTGATCAGAATGATGCGCGTCTTCAATTCCGGGCGATTCTTCTGAATCCAGCCATGAACTTCCGCCCCATTCACCGCCCCCGGCATCCGGATATCCGATATCACGCCTGCGTAACGCCCATTCGAAAGCCGCTGCAATCCTTCCGCTCCCGACGAAGCATTCTCCACCGCGTATCCCTTGCGCTCCAGGGCCGCCCGCAGAAAAGCGATTACCGACGGCTCATCTTCGATGAGCAGGATCGGCCCACCAGTCCACAACACCTGTTGCGCCTTCATCGCCCGGCTTCTTTCGTCGCGGCGGCGGCCAGCGCGGCTTCCGTGGCCACGGGAATGCGCACCACAAAAGTGCTTCCCGCTCCCGCTTCGTTGCTCCAGCATTGAATTTCCCCGCCATGCGCGCGCACGATCCCATAACAGATACTCAGGCCCAGCCCCGTCCCCTTGCCAACTTGCTTGGTGGTATAAAATGGATCGAAAATGCGCTGTGGATCGGTAATTCCTGTCCCATTGTCGCTGATCGCCACTTCGATCATCTCGGCTTGCCTTCGCGTGTGAATTTTGATGCGGCCGCGCTGCCCCGCATCCTGCACTGCGTCGTACGCGTTGTTCAGAATATTCAGAAAGACTTGCTGCAGCTGTTGCGAGTCCCCCAGCGCAGCCGCGAGCTTCTCCTCAAAATCTTCGATCACTTCAACGCCGTGGCTGGCGAAATCATAACTTCGCAGCTTGATCGTTTGCCTCAATACACTATTTACCTGTACGAGTTCCCGCTGCACCGGCCTTTGCCTCGCGAAGCTCAGCAAATCCTGCACGATGTCTTTCGTCCGCTGTGTCTCATGCAAAATAATCCGCAAATCTTCTCGCGCTGATCCCGGCACCTCGGGATTCTCCAGCAGCAAATCCGTAAATCCCAAGATCGCCGCCAGCGGATTATTCACCTCATGCGCGACTCCGGACACCAGCCGTCCAATCGTGGCCATTTTTTCGCTGTGCGCCAGCTTCGCCTGCAGCAGAGCTGCGTCCGTGATGTCCGTCATCACCACCACCACGCTATTCACCGCGTTTTGCTCGTCTCTCATCGGGCTCAAGCTAATGGAGAAATGCCCCATCGATCCATCGCTTCGCCGCACCCGCAGCTCCAGGTTTTCCACTTGATGCCCGTGCGCTGTCGTCTCCAGCGCGGCATCGAAATCTTCCCGGTGCGAGGCTTCCACCCAGTCCACCAGGCGGTGCCCGATCAACTCGCCTTCCTGGTAGCCCGCTTCATAACACCGCCGGTTTGCGTAACTGATCAGCCCCGCCGTATCCAGCACCAGAATCATGCTCTGCGTCGTATTGAGGATCTTCTGATTGAAGTCGCGTTCCCGCTGCAATTGCGATTGAAACATCTTCTGTTCTGTGACGTCCAGCATTAGCCCGCGAATCTGCGCGATGCGCCCGCGGGCGTCGCGCACCGCCGTGATGTTTTGCAGCGTGTGCAGCAGCGTCCCATCCTTGCGCCGCAGCGTCTCTTCGTAATTCCGCAACACGCCTCTCTCCGAAAGCGCTCGTAGGAATTTTTCTCGCGCTTCCGGCGCGGGATACAAGTGCGGGCTCACGTCCGCGCGCAGCAATTCCTCCCGCGACGCGTAGCCCAGCATGCGCACCATCGCGTCATTCACGTCCAGAAATCTCCCGTCCGGCGTCGCAAAAAACAATCCTTCCTGAATGCTGTCAAATAGTTCGCGATACCGCCGTTCCGCCTCCCGCCGGTCGGTAATGTCTTTCAGCACATGGATGGTGCGCGTGTCGTCATCGGAAACCCCTGGCGTGCGCGAAGTCGACACAAGAAAAATGCGCTCCGCCGACGCAGCCACGTACTCTTCCTTCGATCGCTGCGTATCTCGGCAGAAGGGGCACGGCAGGTCGCTCCCTGTCTCCGCAATCTGCCTAAGGCTGCTCATGGCCTCGCCGACCAGCGCCACCGGTGGCACTCCGAGGTGTGACGCCAGCGATCGGTTCGTTCGAACAATGTTCCACGCGCGGTCGTGCACCACGATGTAATCGCTGATTGCGTCGATGTCTTCCACCCATTGCCGTTTCGAACGTTCGAGTTGCGAGAACCGCCGGAAATTCTCCAGGGACAGAGCCGCATGACTTGCCAGCGCATGCAGCAACCGTTTCTCATCCGCGCCCAGCGTCTTTCGGTTGCGGATCAGGCAGAGCGTTCCCAGTTGCTCGTTGTCGCTTGCGGCGATTCGCACGAGCACCACCGCCTCGGGTTCTTCAGGGAAGGCAGCCGCCGCCGCAATTTCCTTCGGTAACGCGCGCGTCTCCACGTCGCCTTGGCTCGCTCGCGCGCTCGAAATAAGCCAGTTTGCGACGCCTTCCGTTATCGCAGCTCCTCCCGGCATGCAGTGAATTTCCGTTTCGCGTCCGCGATAAACGGCCACACCTCCCCACAGTGCATCCACCATTCGCGTCGAACGCTTCGCAAACTGTTCCAGAAAATCCGGCAGATGCCGGGACTGCGCCGCCTCGACGGCCAGTTCCATTAATTCTTCAGCGTGCTTCGACATGGACACGGAGGGCTTTGCTCTTCCGCGCTGGGTCGTGGGGCGAGGCGACGATCCTGTTTTCATTCTGTGCACCGACGAGAGGGAGGAGCGAGCGTCTCAAGTTGCGAGCCACGGCTCTTCTTCAACCCTACCGGGGAGTCTCAATGTGAGTCAAATGCCGAGCGGTGCGGTGTAGCGAAATCGCCTACAGCAGCGATCCTGCCAATCTCTCTCCGTCTCAGCCTGAGACCTCGACTCGCTAAGTCCCCGTATGCTGAGACAAATCGTACTGCGAAGCCCCGTCTCCTGCATCTTGAAAGTCCTTCATAACTTGCTGTTCTTCTATTACTTACCGAGACTGGCCGGGGTTCAATTCGATTATTCCTGCGCCTCCGTGCCATGGCATCCCACGTGCCTTCTCTTACGCGGGGCATCTTCACAATCCCATGAGGAGTAGTGTCGATGAGAACTAGCCGGTGGAAGAAATGGGCTGTGGCTTCAACTGCGGTGCTCGTTTTTTCGGGCGTTTCCGGATTTGCCCAGTCTGGAAGTACGGACGAATCCAAGCGCAAGATTAAAACCAAGACGACGCCCGTGTATCCGGAGCTCGCCAAGCGAATGAACGTCGCCGGCAAGGTCAAAATTGAAGTCGTCGTTACGCCGGACGGACGTGTCAA